>Ga0099364_10001056_pt1 | contig 46083 bp, 43 predicted proteins | sample TergutTh196P3_FD_73070 | JGI IMG/M metagenome (GOLD analysis project Ga0099364, IMG submission 73070) | Microcerotermes parvus P3 segment gut microbial communities from Pointe-Noire, Republic of the Congo - Th196 P3 | ecosystem: Host-associated > Arthropoda: Insects > Digestive system > Gut ...
GCCCGTTTTTTTTGGCCCCCGGTTTTTGGGTCGGCGGAGCCGCGGGGGTGGCTTTTGGTTTGCGTTTGCGTGTTTTGGGCGGCTGGCGCGCGGCCCCCGCCACATCTTTTGCCGGACTACTCGGCCTCTGTGATTGTTCGTTTTTCTGTCCTGTCATAGTACTCTTTCTCTTGTGGAGGAGCCTTCTGCTCCTTACGTGTTACTTACTTCCGTCCGACGGCATCAAGCTGCGCGAACGTTTCATCCATCTGTGCCTTGAGGCGTGCGGTCTGCTCATCGGTTGCCTCAACGAGCGGTAGCCGCAGGTTTCCGGCGGGAAAGCCAATAAGTTCAAGACCTTTCTTGACGAGAATGGGGTTCGTCGTCTCAAAGAGCGCATGAGCAAGTGGCATCAGCACCTTCTCAAGTCGCTCGGCTGTCTCAATATCCCCCGCTGCAAACGCCGTAACCATCTCTCTGACCTGGGGTCCACACAGGTGCGAGAGTATGCTGACGACTCCGGTGCCACCCTCTCGCATGAGCGGCAACGTAAAGGCATCGTCGCCCGAAAAGACCTCAAAATCATCGGGCATGTCGGCGATAATCGCACGCAGCTGTTCGAGATCATCGGTCGCCTGCTTGAGTGCGACGATGTTTTCGACATCGTGTGCAAGACGCAAAATCGTCGCAGCATCGACGTTGACAACGCATCGTGTCGGGATGTTGTACAGGATGACCGGCACGTCGACGGCCTGTGCAACGGCACGAAAATGACGATAGAGGCCCTCCTGGGGCGGTTTGTTGTAGTACGGCGTAACGACCATCATCGCATGAACGCCAAGCGATTCAACTTTACGCGCAAACGCAACACTGTCGTGCGTACAGTTATCACCGACATTAGCGATGACCGGCACCTTACGCTCCGTTGCACACAAGACCTCGTGAAAGAGCGCGATGCGCTCGCTTCGGTCAAGCGTAGGGCTCTCACCTGTCGTTCCATTAACGAGAAGCGCGTCGGTTCCCTGCTCGACAAGACGCACCGCCAGCTCGCCGGCACTATCGAGCATGAGTGCACCCGATTCATCGAACGGCGTAATCATCGCCGTTATAAGACGTCCAAAACGTGGCTCAATAGACACCAGAGCCCTCCTTACGGATGATGGCTGTACCGTCTTTATTGTTCCACGTCATTTATTAAAACGCCGAGGTTGGGCAGTACTGTTGCGTGATGGTTGCGTGAGCGTAATATGAAGATGTGAGTGATAGGTTACTCCCGAAAGACTATTCCATAAGATTTTCAAGGCCGACAACGAGTCCACTACGTCCACCGACCTCACGACACGCATGCACGACCCCCGGCATGAATGAGGTGCGATCGATAGAGTCATGACGAATCGTCAGCGTCTGTCCTGCATCGCCAAAGATGACCTCCTGATGGGCAACAAGTCCAGGCAAGCGCACGCTGTGTATTGGAGAATCGCCCTCCATCAACGAAGCGGTGCGCAACGCCGTACCACTGGGGGCATCGAGCTTTTTGTCGTGGTGCAACTCAATGATTTCGGCCTTTGGCATGTAGTGTGATGCCTCGGCGGCAAAGCGCATCATGAGCACGGCACCTATGGCAAAGTTCGGCGCGAAGAAGAGACATGTTCCTTCGGGTGCCTGCGCGACAAGAGCGGCGAGTGCATCTTCGCCCAACCCGGTCGTGCCGACCACACAGTCCACCCCCTGCGTAAGTGCGGTGCGCAGGTTCGCTTCAACGACATCGGGACGCGTGAAGTCGACGAGCACATCAGGCGAGGTTGCTTCGAGAGCTTCGGCAAGATCGGTGAAGCTCCGGCACGACCCTTTTCCACAACAGCGCGATTCGTCGGAAAAACCCGGGTCAATGCAGGCGACCATCTCTAAACCATCGGCTGCTTCGACGGCACGCACGACCTCTTTGCCCATCTTGCCGAGCGCACCCGCTACCGCTACCTTAACCATCGCGTCACTTCCCTTCTTGGAATTCGTCGAATCCCTGCGCCGTATATGGCCCCACGACGGCAAGCGTTTTTTCGTCTCCGCCGATTCGCGCAGCAACCGCGTGTACCTCATCAAGTGTCGTGCCTTCATAGAGCGCAAGTGCCTCATCAAACGAATAGAGCTCGTTACCGTTGATGAGCGCCTCGGCGAGACGAATCATGCGCCGACTCGTCGACTCCATTGCAAGCGCCAACGCACCTTTTACACTTGCCTTCGCACGCTCCAGCTCACTTGTGGTGATGTCGCTGGCGCTAAACCGCACAAATTCCTGCATAATCGTGTCGTAGACAAGCTGCCCGTTTTCAGGACGTGTACCGGCATAGACCGCGAACAGTCCTCCGTCACGTACCAGCATCGGATGGGAGTAGATTGCATAGACGAGGCCCCGCTTCTCACGCACTTCTTGAAAGAGGCGTGAGCTCATCGAACCACCAAAGATGTTATGAGCGAGCATAAGCGCGTAGCGTTGCTCGTCATCTGCCGCCATCGCGGTCTGTCCGACAAACAGATGAGTCTGCTCAGTATCCTTATAGGTGAAGTGAGTCTGTGCGGTGTTTGGCCCCGGCGCCGTACGCGGTTGGCGCGCCGTCTTACGCGGGAGCGACGCGAGGTGCTGCTCAGCAAGACGTACGACTTCGTCGTGCTCGACGTTGCCGGCCGCAGCCACGATACAGTTCTCGGCCGCATAGTGTTTTGCACGATACGCGTGCGCCTCATCGTGGCCAAACGTCGAAACCGTCTCGATGCTACCGGCGATCGAACGACCGAGTGTATGCTGCGGCCATGCGAGTCGCGCAAACAGCTCGTGCGCGCAGTCCTCGGGATCGTCCTGCATACGCGCAATCTCCTCGATTACGACTTTGCGCTCCAACTCGCATGCAGATTGCTCAAGCGACGCACTCGTCACCATGTCGCCGATAAGCTCAAAAACACCGGGGAGCGACTCGTCGATAAAATCGGCGTAGTAGCAGGTCACCTCTTTGCTCGTAAACGCGTTTTGACGAGCGCCGAGCCGGTCAAATGCTTCGCTCAGCTCAAGGGCACTACGTGTAGGCGTGCCCTTGAACATCAGGTGCTCCAGAAAATGCGACATGCCGGCCTCATGCGGCTCTTCGTCACGGCTACCGACGACAAACCAAACGCCAAGCGCAATCGAACGCACCCCGGCAAAACGTTCGGTGATAACCGTTACACCGTTGTCGAGCGTTGTCCGCTGAAACCCATCTTTCATTGGTACGCGCTTATTGTCTCTAGCCCCTGCGACGTGGGGTGCGGTTGTCACGACCGCTGCTGCTGCGACCTCCGTCACGGCCACCGCTGCTGCGACGCGGTCCTCCCCCGCCCCCATCACGGCGCGGCGGACGTGATCCGCCTCCACCGGCACCCTCGGGTGCATCGGGCTTATCAAGGCGGTCGAGCGATATCTTGCCACGATCATCGAGTTCGATGACCTCGACTTTGACGATGTCACCCTCACTCAGCACGTCTTCGACCGAGGCAACGCGCCCCTTCGCCACACGCGAGATATGCAGGAGGCCGTCTTTACCCGGCAGCAACTCAACGAATGCACCGAAGCTCTGGATCGAGACGACCTTGCCCTCATAGACTTCGCCGACCTCAGGGTCCTTAACGATAAGGTTAATGCGACGTGCCGCCTGCTCACCACCGGTATCCTTGCTTGCAATAAAGATGGTGCCGTCCTGATTGATGTCAATCTGTGCGCCGGTCTCTTCCTGAATTTCACGGATGATTTTGCCGCCGGTGCCGATAACGTCACGAATCTTATCGGTCGGAATCTTGATGGTGATGATACGTGGTGCGTGCTCGGAGAGTTCTTCGCGCGTTACCGAAATCGTCTCCATCATCTTGCCCATAATATGCGCGCGGCCTTCTTTAGCCTGCATCATGGCATCGGTCAAGATTTGCAGCGAAAGCCCGCTCGCCTTGTTGTCCATCTGAAGCGCGGTGATGCCATCGGGTGTTCCGGCGACCTTGAAGTCCATGTCACCGAGGAAGTCTTCAAGCCCCTGGATGTCGCTTAGAATAGCAACGCGATCGCCTTCTTTGATGAGGCCCATCGCAATACCGGAAACCGGTGCCTTAATCGGCACACCGGCGTCCATAAGCGCAAGCGTCGAGCCGCAGACCGAACCCATTGAGCTCGACCCGTTCGACTCAAGCACCTCGCTGACGACACGAATGGCATACGGAAAGTCATCCTCTACCGGCAGCACCGGCAGTAGCGCCTTTTCAGCGAGCGCACCGTGGCCGATGTCGCGCCGCTTGGGACCGCGCATGAACCCGGTTTCGCCCGTCGAAAACGGCGGGAAGTTGTAGTGGTGGATGTAGCGTTTGCCCTCGGCCGGGTCGATGGTGTCGAGGCGTTGCCACTCGCTCAACATGCCGAGTGTAGCGACCGAGAGCACCTGTGTCTGGCCACGCGTAAAGAGGCCCGAGCCGTGCATACGTGGCACGTATGACACGGCGGTCGTGATGGGGCGAATCTCAGCGGCGGTGCGCCCATCGGCACGCTCACCTTCAGAGAGCACCATCTCACGCATCGTTCTCTTTTCGAGTGCCTTGAGCTCGGCCCGGATATGTTTGCTGTGCTCGGCCGTCTCGTCCTCAGTAAAGAGCTCGGTGAGTTCTTCTTTGACGGCGGCAACATCAGCCATGCGCGCCTGTTTGTCGGGGTTGTGGAGAGCAGCGTTCATCTTCTCGGCTCCGTCGGCGATACGCTCGGTAATCCACGAAGGCGCCTCGTCGAGCACGACCTCCATCGGCGTAATGTCGAGACGTGCGAGAAAACGCTCCTGCGCGGCGCAAAACTCGCCGAGCGCCTCCTGGGCGAAGGCCATCGCCGCAAGCATGACGTCCTCGGAGACCTCGTCGGCACAGGCCTCAATCATATAGACGGCATCGCGTGAGCCACCGACGACGAGGTCGAGGTCGCTGCCTTCTTGCTCGTCGAAGGTGGGGTTGACGATGAACTCGCCGGTATCGGTGTTGCGCGCGATGCGCACGCCGGCGAGCGGCCCGTCGAACGGAATGCCGGCCGCCATAAGCGCGGCACTGGCACCCATAATCGAGATGGCATCGGGCTGATGCTCTTGGTCGGCCGCGAGCGCGAGCACGATAACCTGTACTTCGTTGCGAAAGCCATCGGCGAATGCGCTGCGGATAGGACGGTCAATCATACGCGCGGTCAGCGTCGCCTTCTCGGTCGCGCGACCTTCACGCTTCAGAAAGCCGCCGGGAATCTTGCCGGCCGCGTACATGCGCTCTTCAAAATCGACGGTCAGCGGGAAAAAGTCGATGTCTCTGGCCTGGCGCGAAGCTGTGGCGGTAACGAGTACCATCGTGTCGCCTTGGCGCACGGTGACGGCACCGCCGGCCTGCCGGGCAAGCTCGCCGGTTTCGAGCGTGTATTCTTTCCCATATAGCTCGAATGTCTCTACTACTTTAGTCATGTTATCCTCGGATTCCTAGTTTTTCGATCAAAGCTCGATACCCCTCAATATCGCGTCTCTGCAGGTAGCGCATGAGACGACGACGTTGGCCGACGAGCATGAGCAGCCCGCGACGCGTGTGGTGGTCATGTTTGTGGTCCTGGAGATGCTCGGTGAGGTCCTTGATGCGCTGTGTGAGAAGCGCAATCTGTACCTCGGTCGAGCCTGAATCGTGCTCATTCTTGCCGTACTCGGCGATAATGCGAGCCTTCACATCCTTAGTGAGTGGCATACAACACCTACTTTCTGCCCGGCCGGCGATATCCACAGCCGATGCGTCCGCCTCAAGCCGAGAAGCGCGGGGGTGTAACCCGACAGCCCTCAGCATGAGGTAGTTACTGCAACCTATCTAGTATAACAGAACGTGTGAGTTTGTGCGTCAGTAGTAGAGCCAGCCGAGCATCGTGTTACGCCCCTCCATGTCCAACACCGTCTCGGCATCGAAGAACCCTTCGTACCGTCCGGGGAAGTTCATGAGCGTGCGGCCGTTAAGGAAGGAGCGCTCGTCGAGGCGCGCAAACGGCAGGTACTCTTCGTAGCTGTTGGGCCCCAAAGCCGAGAACGAACGAAAACCGAAGACGTCGCGCATAATCTCAGCGCCGAGCGAATCCTGTGGCAACGCGTCACCAAACGGCCAGAAAAAGAGGGGGGTTTCGCCCACAAGCGAGGCCGTGCGATCTTGCCATAGCTGCATCTCATGCGTGACCTGCTCGGCCGTCATCCAGGCAAACGACTCATAGCTATACCCCAGTGACGCGAACGTGTACCCCCGCGATTTGAGCGCATGGGCCAGCTCGGTGACGGCAGCAACCTCGTGTTCGTCACCGGTCTGGCTTCGGTAGCCAAAGTGACCTCCGATACCGGTGACCGAAAGCGTTGCGCGCGCACCGCGCCACGAGAAATCAGGGTTTTCCTCGATGAATGCTTCGAGAATCGGTACGACGTCGTTGTCGTACGAGGTGACATCGGCGTTCGCCCCCGCATGACCCGCAATCGTCCAGGTACCGATATGCCCCTCATCGTCAAGAATCAGTTTGTCGACGATGCCATTATTTTGCATACGGGGCGAGTACGTCATATTTTCAACGGAGAGGATAATCGGTGTTTTGTCACGAGGAATCTTGAGCTCGCGGCGAAATACCTCGCCACTCTTGTTTACCGTAAACAGCCTCGTCATGTCGACAAGAATGTAGTTGTTGGCGTGAAGTTGCTCCAAAATACGCTTGAACTCTGTGGCTGTGATGTAATCGAGCCCGTAATCAAGTGCCGCCTTGTGCGGGAAAGCGAGCAGAGGGTTGACGGTAAAATGCTTGATAGGCAGCATCCAGACCATCATCTCTTCGGCGGCCTGCTGGCGCAATAGGGGAATCTGTTCGCGCGCGATGGCGTAGTTTTCTTCATCGATCTCTGCAACTTCTTCGAAGAGATCGGCCGCCTCATCGGCGCCGTACGGCTCCTTGGCGATACGCTGTGCCTCGGCAAACGCCCAACGCGAAGCTTCTAACGTGTCAAAAAGGCGCTTTGCCTCTTGGATTATCTCGTTGTCCGGTGCCGTCGCATACCCAATCGCCATATAGGCGCCTGCCGTGCTCTCGTCAATCAAAAGGTCTCGATACTGCTCGACCGCGCGCAAAGTACGCGGAACGATGACCTCATCGACGATGACCTCGGCGTTTTGATAGGTCTGTGCAAAGGCTTCGATAGCGCCTGAGTCCGGCTCGGCGTTCGCGGCACGACTATAGTCGTTGTTCACATAGGCGGTCGCCATCCAGAGAAAGAACAGCGATGAGCCGGGCACGCGTGACGAGACACCGTTGCGATATGCGAGCGTTATACGTGCGCCATCACGCTCGGCAGCTGCGTTCGTAAAGGCACGGTAGTTCCACAACGCAGCACCACCGACGATAGCGGCGAGAAGTACAAGTACGACGGCGGTGCCAATAAACGCCGGCAACCACGAGGGTGGGCGGCGGCTCAACGACGAGCGCAGCGCACCACTCGAAACGTACCCGTAGTCGCCGCGACGACTGGCACGCTTATTCGAGAAGATGTTACGTTCTTTTTTGTACGACCGCCGTGGCGGTCCCCCACCGATGTAGGTTGGCTTCGTCACAGTCCCTCACCCCTTCACGAGGAGTTGGTGTGGCTAGCGTGTCGTCTTACCGGCCTGAAGGCGGTCGCGTCCACGTTGAACCGCCGTGAGCATCTTGCCAAGGTTGACCTCGAGATTTGCCATAACTTCATCGGCATAATCATCGGCACCGAGACGTACCTCGCGCTCTGCTGCACGCGCGTCGTCCATGATCTCCTGAGCACGCGCGTCGGCCTGGCGGACGACCTCCTGCTCATCGACCATTGCGCGCGCACGTTCCTGTGCGTCCTCAAGGATGCGGTTCGCTTCGCGCTCAGCCTCTTCGACCATCTCTTGGCGCTGCTTGACGATCCAGCGTGCCTGCTTAAGGTCTTCGGGGAATTGATGGCGAATTTCGTCGACGATCTCGTAGATATCATCGGGGTTAACGATCTTGTTTTGGGTCATGGGAAGACCCTTCGCAGTGTCAACCACTTCTTCGATGCGATCGACCAACTGAATAATGTCCATGTTTCTACCTTTCAGCTTCGATTACGGACACTTTCTTGCTAACGCCTCCTCAACGCATGTCGGCACAAGCCCTTTTACGCTCCCGCCATGACCTGCTATCTCCTTTACCGCGCTCGAACTCAGATACATATTCTCCGGGCTGGCCATAATAAAGAGAGTCTCAACCTGCGAGGCCATCTTCCAGTTCAACGCCGCCATCTGGAACTCATGCTCGAAGTCGGTAATGGCACGCAGCCCTTTCACGAGAACGGTAGTACCCTGATCTCGTGCAAAGGCTACTAATAAATTATCGAATGACTTCGCCGAGACATTTTCTAAGTGTTGCGTGGCCGTTGAAATAAGTTCAAGTCGTTCTTGAACGTTGAAAAGCGTGCCGTGTCCGTTCTTTTCAGGCGAAACCGCGACAGCAACGGTGACCTCGTCAAATATCGCAGCTGCGCGCTCAACAACGTCGAGGTGGCCAGTGGTAAGTGGGTCAAAGGTGCCCGGTACTATCGCTTTGTTTTTCATAACACTCCCTTATACTGCACGTATGAAACGGTAGTAGAACCGTACTCCTTTTCACGCAGAAGTGCAAATCCTGCCGGTGGCTCGAATGTTGCCAATGTTGATTGCGCGCTCGATACGCCACGCTCGTAGACCACAAGAGCGCCAACGGCGCAGACGCGCGTCGATGCGATATCTGTGAGGAGAGCGGCCACCTCCTGAGGTGCCGTATCGTAAGGTGGGTCGACAAAGATGAGGTCGGCAGCGCGCGGAAGTCGCGCCATCAAGGGCCCTATCGCAGCCGATGGTCTTGCAGGAGCAAGCGTGCCGGCCACAACCTCAACACGCTCTTCGCATCCAAGAGTCCCAGCGTTCGCGGCGATAACCCTCCGTGCGTCGTGATCACACTCGACCATCACGGCGTGTGCCGCACCACGCGACAGCGCCTCGAACGAAAGAGCGCCGCTCCCGGCGTACAGATCGAGTACCTGGAGCTCAGCGAGTGCACCGAGCATCGAAGTCAGCGAATTAAAGATCGCCTGGCGCACCTTGTCGGTCGTCGGGCGAGTCGTCGTCCCCCGCGGCACCTCAAGCCGCCGTCCGCGCCACGCGCCTCCGGTTATACGCACGCCACTCATCCTGCACTCACCCACGAGGCGTAGCGAGTACGTAGTTCTTCGATGCGTGCATTGAGCGCCCTGTGCGTAGGTGCGGCAAGCGTGGGGTCGGCCGCCACCAGTGCGGCAGCATCGGCCTTTGCCAGCTCAAGTATCGGCAAGTCCTCAACGAGATGCGCCACGCGAAACTCGGCAAGCCCGTGCTGACGCGTGCCCATAACTTCGCCCGGCCCGCGAATCTCAAGGTCAACTTCGGCGAGTCGAAACCCGTCGGTCGTACTCTTGAGCGCCTCAAGCCGTTGTCTCGTGCGCGGCGCACGCGCTTCACTAATGAGCCACGCCTCACCCGGGTGCTCGCCGCGCCCCACGCGCCCCCTCAGTTGATGAAGCTGCGCGAGCCCGAAGCGTTCTGCGTTATAGATGAGAATCTCCGTTACGTTCTGCACGTCAACGCCGACCTCGATAACGGTCGTCGCCACCAACACGTCGAGCTCGCCGGCGCGAAACCGACGCATAACCTCTTCTTTGTCGGCCACCGGGAGCGAGCCGTGCAAAAGACCGACTCGGTAGTCGCGGTACACACTTTTCGCAAGCTTTTCAGCAAGCTCGGTCGCAGCGCGGGCCTCAACCTTCGTCGAACTTTCGATGAGCGCGCAGACGATGTAGGCCTGTCGCCCCGCCTTAAGCGCGTCTTTGACGGCGCGATGTGCGCGCTCATCGTTGGCCGGATGAATAAGATGCGTGGTCACCCCGGCTCCTTCGATGGGACGTTTGGTGATGAGCGTAACGGCAAGATCGCCGTAGATCGTCAGCGCCAACGAGCGCGGAATCGGTGTCGCCGTCATGACGAGTACATCCGGGTTGACGGCCTTTTCGGTGAGCGCTTTGCGCTGATCGACACCAAAACGATGCTGTTCGTCGATGATGGCGAGCGTGAGGTTAGCGTATTCGACCTCGGGCTGCATCAGCGCATGCGTGCCAAACACCACGCAACACTCCCCCTCACGCACTGCCGTCAGTATCTCGCGGCGTTCGGCCTCTTTCGTAGCGCCCACAAGCACCCGCCACGCAATCCCGACCTCGTCGAGAATCGGTCCGAGCTTCTCGGCGTACTGGAGGGCAAGAATTTCGGTCGGTGCCATCATCGCGGCCTGCGTGCCCGACTCTGCCGCTGCGAACAGTGCACCGGCTGCCACGAACGTCTTACCGGTACCAACGTCACCAAGTAACAGCCGTTGCATGGGCACAGGTGCAGCCATATCCTGCCAAATACGGTCCAACGCCGCCGTTTGCTCATCGGTCAAGGTGACCCCAAGCGCCGCGATACCGCGCTCAACGAGCGAGCCGGTTACCGTATGGGCGTATCCAACACGCTCGACGGTTTCACTGCGACGCTGCATTTCCTTTAAGACGCTGAGCTCGAAAAATTCCTGATACGCAAGACGGTTGCGTGCCGCAGAGCTTTCGGCAAAGACCGTGGGCGCGTGCACGTCGTGAAGCGCCTGCTCCAACGTGCGCATACGATGGCGTACGCGCAGCTCATCAGGCAAGATTTCCTCGGCAAACGTGGTATCGGCGAGCACATCGATAACGATACGACGCATCCACCCCTGCGAGAGGCCCTCGGTCAAACGATAGACGGGAAAGACGCGCCCTTGTGCCTCATCATCGACACCGAGCTTTTGGACGAACGGTGCCGCCATGCGTCGCATGCCGTACTGGTACGTCATCGTACCGGAAAAGGCACAGCGATCACCGACCTTGTAGACCGTCTCAACCCACGGCTGATTAAACCACACACCGAGGACGGTACCGCTCCCATCGGTGAGTGCGACCTCGGTCACCTGTAGCTTCGGACGCGGTCGCTTCGTCTGCACCGATACGACTTCACCGCTCACCGTTATGTCACCTTCGAGCTGATTGCCGATACGCGCCAGATTCGAAAGATCGATGTAGCGAAACGGCGCGTACATCAAGAGGTCATAGACGGTTTCGAGCGAGAGTTTCTTCAGGAGCTTTTCGCGTGCACCATCAACGTGACGCGCGTGGCTCAGCGGAGTATCGAACGTCAACGCCACCTGCAAACCAATCGTCGTTTACGGCCGTTGGTAGAACGCCACCCCGAACGTCTCGGGTCCCGCGTACACGCCGACGGTCGGGCCGATACCGTGTACCCCCAAACGCGTGCCCTCGACCTCGACGTTATCGAGCATGTTGCCGAATTCGTGCGCGAGTGCCGGATTGGTTGTATAGCCCAGCGTATAGTAAATATGACCGTTTTCTTTGGTGAAGTTTTTTACAATCTTCGCCATCTCGGTCATCGCTTTGTGGCGCCCCTTACACTTCTTGATGGGCACAAGTTCGCCCTCATCGTTGAGATCGAGTACCGGCTTAATCTTGAGCATCGAAGCCGCGAGCTCGGCCGTTTTGCGTCCGCGCCCACCCTTAACCAGATACTTGAGCGTATCCATCACGGCCAACAGGTGCGATGAGTCGATGGTGGCGTTTACGTGGGCGACCAGAGCGTCCATCTCCATGCCTTCATCACGTGCCCTCGATGCCTCGGCGACGATCTGTCCATACGCGATGGTGACGGTGCGTGTGTCGATAACCGTCACGGGGATGGGGCTGTCCTTTGCCGCCATACAGGCGGTATCGTAGGTGCCCGAAAGCAGTGAAGACAGAATGAGGCATAGTATCTCGGTACAGCCATCCTCGGCACACTGGGTAAAGGTCTCAAGAAGGCGCGCCGGCGAGGGCTGAGCCGTCACAGGAAGCGTCGGAGAGGTGACGAGTCGTCGATAGAACTCTTCGGCACTCAGATCCACACCGTCACGAAAGGTCTCGTCATCGAACGTGATAAGCGTCGGCAACGGCACGACACCGAGCGCCGCGTACTCCTCGGGATAGAGGTCGCACGCGCTATCTGCGATGATGCCAATCTTTGACATATCTCTCTCCTACTCGACCGCAAGAATGACGGGATAGAGCGGCTGCTCGCCCCGAAGCAACTCGATATCGAGAGCAGGAAACTCCTGCTCTATGGCGTGAGAAAGCGCTTCGCCCTCCTCAACGCTCAGATCTTCGCCGATAAGAACGGTCAGCGTCTCCGCGTCCTCGGTGACAAGCTTTGTGAGCACCGTACGGGCAACTTCATCGACCGTCGAACCAATCGCCTCGATATCGCTTCCATTCACGACCGCGATGACCTGACCTGCCTGTATCGTGACCCCGTGCATCGTAGCATCTTTGATAGCCGTGGTAATCTCGGCCGTATTAACGGCGGCGATCTCTTCGGTCATCCCTTCGACCATCTCGGCACAGTCGCCATCGGGCTCAAAGCTGAGCATCGCCGCAAACGCTTGCGGCACCGAAGTCGTCGGCACCACAAACGCAGGCTGGCCGGACTCAGCAAGCACTTCGACGGCCGCGTTTGCTGCCATGATAATATTCTTGTTGTTTGGCAAAAAGATGACGTTATCGCAGTTGATTGAGGTAGCCGCTTTGACGAGGTCGGCCGTCGAGGGATTCATCGTCTGCCCGCCACTCACCACGCGATTGACACCGAGCGACTTCAAGATTTCAATGATACCTGACCCCGAAGCGACGGCAACGACTGCGACGGTGTGATGCGTCTCGTCGGCTTCGGCGGCACCGCCGGGACGCTCGGCCTGCTGGCGGCGCATATTATGAATGTGCACCTCAGCGACCTCACCGAGCGTAAGCGCAAAGCTCAGAATCTCTGCCGGATTGTCGGTGTGTACGTGAATCTTATACTGACCGCCATCGCCCACCACAAGCTCAGAGCCGCCGCGTGCTGCGATATAATCATGCGTCGCTTCACGGTCAATGCGGTCACCAAAGAGCAGGAATTCGGTACAGTAGAGGAACTCGTCGTCATCCCAGTCATCGACCACGGCAACGGTTAACTCGGCCGACAGCGTGTGCGCCGGGGCCGGTGCGACCTCGCGCCCCAGCAAGCCAGCAGCAAACGCATCACAGATAAGTGCGAGCCCATACCCACCGGCATCGACGACACCGGCTTCTTTAAGCACCGGCAGCAGTTCGGGCGTACGTGCCACCGAGTCATGTGCTGCCTTGCAGATATGATCGAACGCATCCTCAAGCGTAAGGTTGCGGTCAGCCGCCTCACGTGCCGCGATACTGATGTCGGCACAGACCGTCAAAATCGTACCTTCGACCGGTTTGCGCACGGCCTGATAGGCAACGCGACGTGCCGACTCAAGCGCGAGAGCGATACGCTCAACAGGGTTCGTGTCGGCAATCTTAGTCGCCTCTTCACCGGAGAGACCTTCGCAGAGGCCCCGGATAATCTGTGAGGTGATAACACCCGAATTGCCTCGCGCACCCATCAGCGAGCCATGCGTCGCTGCGCGACAGACATCGGCAAGCGACGCATCGAGCGGCAGCTGCGCGATCTCGTCGAGAACGGCGTCGAGCGTGAGCGACATATTCGTGCCGGTATCGCCGTCGGGTACCGGGAAGACGTTGAGACGATTAACCTCGTCGGCATGAGCCTTGAAGGTCGTGGTGACAAGCGCAACAATGTTGCGCGCAGGAGGATATGTCATCATCGCGCCTACCGCACCTTCACGTCGACGACGTGGACGTCACAGCGCGCAACCTCGACCTGCGCGAGATGCTCGAGCGAATAGACGACCGCATCAGAAAGATTGCGTGAGACCTCGGCGAGATTGGTGCCGTACTCGATGACGACGTAGAGATCGATCTCGATAACCTCGTGCCCGTCATCGGTCGCCGAGATTGGCGTGATGTGGACACCTTTACGAAGCCACTGGCCGGGAAGAAGCTGGGCAGCATGCGCCGCGAGACCGCGACTCGCCATACCGACGACGCCATAGCTCTCCATCGCCGCAAACCCTGCAATGTCGGCAAGCACATCATGTGAAATATAAACCGATCCGTTCGTATGAACTGACATCGACGTGTTCCTTTCGTTCGTTCAGCGTGACTATTATACCGTCACTTGCGCATATCTGCACAGATGAGTACACTAGACACCGTACAAATGAACACGAGGAGTTATCGAAATGTCGAGAGTCTGTGCTATCTGTGGCAAGTCCCCGTCGGCGGGACGCAACGTCAGCCACTCCAATAGAGTCACGAATCGCGTCTTTCGTCCCAACATTCAGAAGGTGACGACGAAAGCGGGACAGATTAATGCCTGCACCAAGTGTATTAAGGCCGGTAAAACGAGGTAAGCTTACCTGCGCCCTATCGCACCTTACTCTCCTGAGAGGTTGCGAGCTACTCCCAAATAGATAGCACGTGCAATATTGTCGTTGTGACGTGCGTCGTCGATCGGCTCATCGATATAGTTACCGATAATCACGATTGCATCAAAGGTGCCGTCTTCAGAGGTGTCTTCGGCGATACTTTCGAAGGTGACGGTCGAAGCCCCTGCTGCTCGAAAGAGCGATGCCAGACGAAGCGCGATGTCGTTCTCGATGGCGTTCGTTGCAACGATAGCAATGGTATGCCCGCTTAAGTCGTAGCGCACCAACGGCACCTCCGAGCGCGGTGCCCCCACGTGCAAAACGACGACTTCACCGCTCCGTATGACACTGCCCACGCCCGGATTGACCGAGACAACCTCGCCCACACGGTCAGGGTTGCTCTCATACGCGATGCGGACGACGAGGTTGAGTTCCTCAAGCGCACGCTGCGCATCGTCCTCGCTCATGCCAACGACGGCCGGCACGTTCGTTGCGGGCTGCACCGCAATAGTGTCGGAGTCGACAGGAGCCAAACGCACACGAACCGCAAGAAGCGGGATGGCCCCAGCCACGACAACCATCACGGCGACCGCACCGGCCAGAACCGCACGCGTGACGCGTTGATCCCGCGACATACGCGACGACGGAGGACGTTCGCGCTCTATCGCGGGGAGTTCAAGAAGCTCTTTGAGAGTCAGGTCGGTTTTCATGCGCGCGAGAGCCGGTGAGTTGCGCAAGCCTACGAGAGCGCGAACGTCCCCTCGCCGTCGCCTCGGTAGATCGTCTCGACAAAACGTACGGTCTTCGTCCGGCAGTCCATGATGACGCTATGCGCACGCCCATTGCCGTACACGCCACGGACACCACGCACCATCTCGCCGTCGGTCACCCCGGTCGCAATAAAGACGGCTTCATCGCTGCGCACCAGGTCGTCCATGGCGAGCACGCCATCGATATCGACGCCTGAGGTCTTCTCGGCGCGTGCGCGCTCCTCGTCGTTGCGGAACCGGAAGCGTCCCATAAATCCACCACCGACACACTTCATCGCAGTAGCTGCCAGTACGCCCTCAGGTGCCCCACCACTCCCCATGTAGAGGTCGATGCCGGTGCCCTCGATAGCGGTCGCAACCGAACCAAACACGTCGCCGTCGGTAATGAGACGAACGCGGGCACCTGCGGCGCGAATCGCGGCAATCATCTCTTCGTGACGTTCGCGTTCAAGCACACAGACGACGAGGTCCTCAGCGTTCTTGCCGAGCGCCGCAGCGACTCGTGTCACGTTTTCTGCCGGCGTCGCATCGATATCGATGGCATCGCGCGCGGCCGGCCCGGCTGCAATCTTTTCCATATAGGTGTCGGGTGCATAGAGCAGCGCACCACGCGGGGCATAGGCCAGTACCGCAAGCGCATTCGGCTGAGCAAAGGCGCATAAGTTGGTTCCCTCAAGTGGATCGACGGCGATGTCGATCTCCTCACCGTCCTCACGTGCGCCACCGACCTCCTCGCCGATGTAGAGCATCGGGGCTTCGTCACGCTCGCCCTCGCCAATGACGATACGTCCCGAGAACGACATCTCGTTGAAACGGTCACGCATCGCCTCGACCGCTGCGGCGTCGGCACGGTCTTTCTGTCCCTTGCCGGTCCACGCGCCTGCGGCAAACGCCGCCGCTTCCGCCACGCTCAGCATCTCGTTGACTCGATTGGCTTCCATCGCCTACCCCTTCCGCTCCATCAGCGTCATGATGTGTCCGTCTTGGCCATGTTCGCCCAGACGAGTTCGTACCGTATTTGTGCGGGTGAACGTATCTCCGGCGACGTCGGCAAGAAACCTGCCAACGACACCGTCGTTTTCCCTCTCTGATATTGTACAGGTTGCATAGGCAACTGTCGTACCTCCCGTAGCAAACCGTGCGGCAGCCGATACAATCGCACTTTGGAGCGCGACAAGACGGTCGATATCGTCGGGCTGTAGGCGCAGGCGTTTATCGGGATGGCGGCGCAAGGTACCGAGCCCGCTACACGGCGCGTCGATAAAGATGAGCGCTGCTGCATCGGACGCATCGAACGGTATGTCTTCGGGATTAAGATCGATGATGTCGGCGTGGTGAAATGTTACCTCGTCGTAGCCGAGTGCGGCGGCATCGGCGCGTGCACGCTCTATCTTATGTGCTCCGTTATCGACGGCGATGACCTGCGCGTGCATGCCTCGTCGGCGCGCCCTATCGGCGAGCAAAAGCGACTTGGTGCCTCGCCCACAGCACACGTCAAGGATGGTGCGTGGGTCTCCGTCGAGCTGTTCGATAAGACGCGAGACCGCAAGATCGGTCACGAGTACGGCACGACTCATCACGAGTGGGTGGGTGCGCACGTGCCCGAAGTGTTCGATGCGATAGGCATACGCGACGTCGGTCTCTTCCACGCGGGCTCCGGCTACTTCGAGCTGTGCGCGCCAGTCATCGGGTGCCACGGAGAGCACATGCACAAATACCGGCGGCTCCTCATTTGAGGCCCTCAGTATCGCTTCGGCCTCTTCGTAGCCTTGTTCGGCATCGAACATGCTGGCAAGCCAACCGGGAAATCCATAGCGTCGTGCAAGCCGTTCGACCGGCATGAGGTCGGGCGCGTCGAGCCACGTGGGTGCCTCATTGACGACGCGACGCAGGACCGCGTTCGCAAGCGAGGCGAGATGCGGGTAATGGGAGCGCATGAGCTCGACCCCTTGGCTGACGACGGCATAGGTATCAGTGTCGGTATAGAGGAGTTCGGTCGCGCTGACTGCGAGACAGTCGAAGGCGTGTGTGGGCAGCTTGTCGGGTCGCTCGAGAAAGGAGTTGAGGAGCGGCGAGATCGCGGTGAAGGTGCCAACGCTCATGCGTGCAAGTCGCGCGGCGTATCCGATATCGCGCTCAACGTGTGGTGTGCGCTCAAGCGTCGCCGAGAACGCTTCGGCAAAGTAGGCCTCGCGCTCGCGCACGACAGACAGCGTGGCACGCGCTATCTCGCGCGAGGCCGCCAGCGGCGCCGTTACCCCCATGGCATGCCGCTTGTGAGGCGTGCACCACGCGCCCAGTCGGCCGCGCTCATTGCACATCTGCCGGTGGGCTTTATCTGTTCAAGCCGCACGAGCTGCTCGGCAGCGTCTGCGGGTACCAGCAGCAGTTCACGTTTTGTCACCACGACCGTACCGGGCGTTATCGACGTGTCGTCGGGCACAACGGTAGCGTAATCATCGGTCTCGACGGCGGTGGCTTCAAGCACAACGATATCGTGTTCGGCAAGCTGTGTGCGCGCATAGGCATGACACGTCGATGCGCGCACTCGACGCACAATCTCTTCGGCCGCCATCTTACGCGTCAGTTTCATCTCATTTTTGGTAATCTTGTCGGCGTAGACGGCTTGTGCCTCGTCTTGTGCGATCCAGCGCACCGTACCGGCGCCAAGCGCAGGAAGCATATCCTTCAATGTTTCTGCCCCCACCTGGGCTAACTCGTCTTCGAGCTGCGTACAGTCTTTGTCGGCGATATCGACGACGACCTGTGGCCCATACGGCCCCGTGTCGAGCCCTTCGTCCATCTGCATAATCGATACGCCGGTCGTCGTGTCACCGGCAAGAATCGCGCGTGCAATCGGCGCTGCGCCGCGCCAGCGCGGTAACAGCGACGCGTGGACATTCACGCAGCCAAGACGCGGTATCGTGAGCACTTCGGGCGGCACTATCGCACCAAACGCAACGACAACGATAAGATCGGGGGCGCATGCCGCGAGATAAGCGATCTCGTCTTTATCACGAAGGCTGCAGGGAGTTCGCGTCGCATATCCACACGCCGCCGCATAAGCACCGACCGGCGTCTGAGTCGCCGTACTTCCCCGCGTACAGACGGCATCGGGGCGCGTATAGACCGCAACGAGTTCGACGGTATCATCGGCGTGCAACGCCTTAAGCGTCGGGACGGCGAAGTCAGGCGTTCCCATAAAGACAACCCGCATCGATCTACCCTTCTTCGTCGGTAATGGTGATGATATCGGGGCTCGTCGGATCGTGAGTCGAGAATGCACGAAGCGCCTTCGTGCGAATGTGCGGCTTTGCACGTGCGAGAATCATCACCCCGTCGAGATGATCTATTTCATGCTGCAAAACACGCGCCAGCATGCCCTCTGCATCTTCGATACGCACCTCTTTGCCGGCGAGGTCCTGCGCGACAACGGTAACCGTTGCAGGTCGCTCAACCGGAAAGTAGACGTTTGGAAATGAGAGACAGCCCTCTTCATCGGTTATCGACTCCCCTGCCGTTTCGACTATCCGGGGATTAACGAGCACCTGAGGCTCATCGCCCGGCCCACTGTCTTCACCGCTCACATCGTAGACGAGTATTCGTTTTGGTACACCGACCTGAATGGCCGCAAGACCGACGCCTTCGTATGCGCGCATCGTTGCAATGAGGTCGCGCGCAAGTGCAGCGGTGCTATCACGCTCGCCTTGCAGGTCAATTTCATCGCAGGCTTGGGTAAGCACCGGGTTAGGGTGCACGGCAAGTTCACGGACGCGCCCTTTCGCCGCGTTGCCCATGAGATTTTTGAGAAAGTAAGCCATGGATTATGCATTGTAGTATAGTTTCCGAGAGCCGTCAAAAAATTTCTCACCCTGAGGACAACCCTGAGGACGACTGCCTCAGCCACTCGTATGAAAGCGCCGTACAGGCCTGCGCGACGTTGAGCGAGCCGACCTCGCCCCTAACGGGCAGCTTGACGAGAAAGTCGCAACGCTCCTGCGTCAGCCGCGCAAGACCGCTTCCCTCTGAGCCCATCACGAGCGCAATTTTGCCGCTCAGCGGAGCATCCCACGCGAGTTGCTCGGCGTGTTCTGAGGCACCGGCGACCCAAAAGCCGGCGGCCTGTAGAGACTCGATCGTCTGCGCGATGTTGGTGACCTGCACAAGCGGCAGATGCGCGAGTGCACCCGCGGCCGCCTTGAATGCGGCAGGCGTCACGGCAGCGCTGCGTCTATCCGGCACAACGACGCATGCCGCACCGACGACCTCAGCGCTTCGCACAATGGCACCCAGGTTTCCGGGATCGGTGATGTGGTCGAGCACGATAATGAGCGCGGATGCCTCAATAGTGGCAAGCACCTCGTCAAGCTGCGCGTAACCGAACGGTGCAGCTTCGGCGATGACACCCTGATGGGCACCGCGCTCGCTCAGTTCATCGAGCTCACGTCGCGCCGGCTGCGTCACCTTCACCTGTTGGTTACGCGCTAACTTTGCGAGTAAGTCGAGCGCCTTGTCGGACTTCGTACCCTGTGCAATCAGGATACGCTTGAGCGGATACTCTGCCTTGAGTGCCTCGATAACGGCGTTACGACCTTCGATATACATGACTGCTACGCGCCCTACCCTGCGACAGACGCACGTACGACGCGCGCGCCTTGGGCGGTATCCTCTATTGTGTAGCCGCGCGCTTCAATCTCGTCGCGTAGCTCATCGGCACGTGTCCAGTCTTTATCGGCGCGCGCCTGTTGGCGTTGCGCGAGCAGTGCTTCTACGTCCGCATCGGCTGCGGTATTATTCTCGCCAGTCTCTGCCGGAGAAAGCTCGACACCGAGTGCGCCGAGGAGCTCGGTTATCTCGTCAACGGCACGACGCAACAGCACACCATCGGCGTCATCGAGCGTGCCTTCGTGAGCCGCAAGATACTCGTTGCCACGCTTAACGGCCTCAAAGATCGCGCCGAGTGCGCCGGCTGTGTTGAAGTCGTCGTCCATGTCAGCGATAAACTTCGCGCGCGCGTCATCGAGCGTCGCGGTAAACGTTGCCTTTGCTGCATCGTCAGGAGCCTTACGGCCAGAGACCTCGCCGTCGCCCACGTGTGCCGTCGCCCACGTTGCATTGCGCACAAACGTCACGATGCGTTCGTACGCCGCCTGCGCTTCATCGAGCCGCGCATCGGAAAAGTCGAGTGGGCTGCGATAGTGCGTCTGCAGCATCAGAAGCCGCACCACCGGTGCCGGATAGCGCGTCAGCACGTCTTTGAGCAGGGTAAAGTTGCCGAGCGACTTACTCATCTTTTCGCTATTGATTTGCAGCATGCCACCGTGCATCCAGTAGTTGGCCATCGGGGTGCCCGAAGCGGCCTCACTTTGCGCAATCTCATTTTCGTGATGCGGAAAGACGAGATCGACTCCCCCACCGTGAATGTCAAAAGGCAGCTCAAACTCGGCCTCGCTCATTGCGGAGCACTCGATGTGCCAGCCGGGACGGCCCGCTCCCCAAGGGCTCGGCCAGCTCGGCTCTCCCGGCTTTGATGCCTTCCACAGCGCGAAGTCGAGGGGGTCGTGTTTGCGCTCATCGACCTCAACGCGTGCACCGCTACGCATGTCGTCAACGTCGCGGCCGGAGAGCTTGCCATACGCGGGAAAGCTGCGCACCGCAAAGTAGACGTCACCGTCAACTTCGTAGGCGTGCTCTGAGGCAATGAGCCGCTCGATGAGCGCAATCATGTCGTCGATGGTCTCGGTCGCGTGCGGACGAGTCGTCGGGTCGAGCACACCGACGGCACGCATGACATCGATAAACGCCTGCGTGTACTCGGCGGCAACCTCGCTCGCCTCACGCCCTTCTTCGGCGGCGCGTGCGATGATTTTGTCGTCAACATCGGTTACGTTTTGCACGAACGTCACGTCGTATCCGCGCCACATGAGGTAGCGGCGAATCGTGTCGAAGCTGATAAAGGTACGTGCATTGCCAATGTGGATATCGTTGTAGACGGTCGGTCCACAGGTGTAAAGCGCAACCTTACCGTCTTCGCGCGGCACGAACTCCTCTTTGGTGCGCGTGAGTGTGTTGTAAACCTTCACGCGATTACGCGCTTTCAGCAACGGTTTCGCAGGCAACGTCCGGTGTGCTCGCTTCGGGCTTGGATGCCGCCGTGCCCGACGCAATAATCCGTCCCGGCACACCGACGACCGTGGCATAGGGCGGCACGTCCTCGATAACTACGGCTCCGGCACCCACCTTCGCGTACTCGCCCACCCGGATATTACCGAGTACGCTCGCACCGACGCCGACCACCACCCCATCTCCGATATCGGGATGACGTTTTTCGGCCTGCTTACCGGTACCGCCAAGCGTCACACCCTGGTAGAGTGTCACGTCGTCGCCGATAGTTGTCGTCTCACCGATGACGACACCGGCTCCGTGGTCGATAAAGAAGCGACGTCCGATACGAGCCGCAGGATGAATCTCGATGCCGGTCCAAAACCGTGCACAGTGCGAGCCGAGTCGCGCGAAAAAACAACATCTCGCACCTGCAATCGCATGGTTGATGCGATGCGCCCACAGCGCGTGCAGGCCAGGATAGGCAAATAAGGCCGTCATTGCCCCGCAGCAGGCCGGGTCGCGTTCTTGGATAGTGCGGATGTCTTCTCGCATGCGTGTTAGCATGCTGCCTCCTCTGTACGTTTCGTCAAAAGTGCCACGGCGTGTGCGCCGATGCCTTCCTCGCGGCCCTCAAATCCCAGACGTTCGGTCGTCGTCGCCTTTACGCCGATGGTATCGATCGCGATACCGAGCGCATCGGCAATCCGCGCGCGCATCGCCTCGCGGTGCGGCGCAATCTTCGGTACCTGCGCCACCACGACGCTGTCGATATCGACGATACGATAGCCGCGCTCGGCAACGAGTTTACCCACGATTGCCAGCAGTTCGAGCGAGTCGGCATCCTTAAAGCGTGCATCGGTATCGGGAAAGAGCTTGCCGATATCACCCTCACGCAAAGCTCCAAGAAGTGCGTCGGCAATAGCGTGAGTAAGTACATCGGCATCGCTGTGGCCGATAAGCCCGCGCTCGTGCGGGACCACCACACCACCGATAATGCACGTGCGTCCGTCGCCTGCCGCGGCAAACGCATGTACATCGTATCCGATACCTACTCTCACGCCGTTCCAGTCTCCCCGTTTTCTCGTGTTTTGCGCTCCAAAATCGCTTCCGCTATCGTTACATCCTCAGATCGCGTAATCTTGATATTATCACGCGGCCCTTCAAACATGATAACCGTACCGCCGTCGGCTTCGACGAGCGCCGCGTCATCGGTTGCATCGATGTTACGTGCCACGGCATGCTCGTAGGCCGCAAGCAGACGTTCAAAGCGGAAAATCTGTGGCGTCTGCACGGCCCAATAGCGGCTTCGGTCAGGTGTTTCACACACCACCTCGCCATCGACACGTTTCATGGTATCGACCATAGGGTAGCCCACCGCCACACCGTCAACACCTGCTGAAAACAGTTTTTTGCATGCTGCCTGCACCGTTTCCGGCGCTATAAAAGGACGTGCTCCGTCATGTATCGCTACAAGCCCATCACGCGCCGTAACGACATCGAGACCGCAACGCACCGACTCGCTGCGCGTCGCGCCACCTGCTACAAACCGTAGCGATACCTCATATGCTTCGATATCGATCTCATCGCACACGGCGCGCTCGTACTCATCGACACGAGCCGGATCACACACAACGACTATCTCATCGACACAGGACGTGGCGGCAACGGCCTCGACCGTCCACGCCAAAAGCGGACGACCTGCCAACGCGAGCATCTGCTTACCACCGGCCATCTCAAGACGTGAGCCGTTGCCGCCAGCGGCAACGATCGCGGTGACGGCTACGTTACCGAGCATGATATCTGCCTCACCGAATCGAGCGTATCGGCACCGATGATATTCGTCATGCCAAGCGCATGCGCCTCCTTGGTGCGCGCCGCAGCGGCCGGTGCCACACGCACCGCGCCTGTCAGCGATACCTCCCCGAAGGCGACAGACTGTGCCGAGAGCGGCCTATCCTTAAGCGCCGAGTACAACGCACAGGCAAGTGGCAGATCAAGGGCGGGCTCGGTAAGGCGAATCCCTCCGGCCACGCTCACGATAACATCGAGCCCGGCAAACGACACGCCACCATGACGTTCGAGTACCGCGATGACTTGAAGAAGTCGGTTGGCGTCGAGCCCGGTCGCTAACCGCCGAGGAAGTGGCTGGTAGCTTGGGGTCACGAGTGCCTGAATCTCTACGAGGAGAGGGCGCGATCCTTCCATCGCAGCAAAGAGTGCGCTCCCCGCAACGCTTTCATCGCGCGCCTCGACGAAGGCTTGGCTCGGCGATGCGACCGGGGTGAGACCCTTCTCGCCCATCTCGAAGATGCCGATCTCATCGGACGCACCGAAGCGATTTTTTACCGCACGAATGATACGAAACGCATAGCTCGCATCGCCTTCAAAGTACAGGACCGTGTCGACCATATGCTCAAGTACGCGCGGGCCGGCGAGCGAGCCGTCCTTCGTGACGTGTCCAACCACGACGACCGTCATCCCGTGCTCTTTGGCGAGGCGCATGAGACGTGCGCAGGTCGCCCGTACCTGATTTACGCTGCCCGGTGTGCTCTCGATATCGGGATCGGTTATCGTCTGAATCGAGTCGATGATGATGAGGTCAGGACGATATTCGAGCGCCGCACGTTCGATGAGTACCCCATCGGTCTGCGGCAACAGCGAGACAGTCTCTGCGTCGAGCCCGAGCCGTGAGGCACGCAGCCCGATCTGTGCCGGTGACTCCTCTCCGCACACATACATAATCTTTGCGCCGCTTCGTGCCAGCGAGTCGGCGGCCTGCAAAAGCAGCGTCGATTTACCGACGCCCGGCTCTCCGCCAAGCAGCACAAGCGAGCCTTCGACAAAGCCGCCGCCCAGTACGCGGTCGAGCTCGGTGAGGTTCGTCGGCTGGCGACGTGGTTCATGACCGCACGCGTCTTTGAGCGTCGTAACTTCGGGTACGGGGCCGCCGTGTGCCGCACGCGCCGAGCCGCCGGCCGAGCCAAGCGCACCTGCCCCGATAGACGTCTCCTCGCTGAGCGTGCCAAACTGTCCACACTCGTTACAGCGCCCCTGCCAGCGCGGCGCCTGCGCATCGCAGTTCACACACACCCACACGACCTGTTGGCGCGCCACTATCCGCCTGCCTCATCGCTTCCACGCGTGCGCGAGCGCTTGCTGGGGATACGCGACACTTGCGTCTCTTCCGTGCGTATGCTCGGCCGCTCAATCTCGCCCGGTCGCGCCTTGCGTGCACGTTTGAAGATGAGCTTACCTTCGTGCTCGTCAACCTTTATCACCGATTGAGGCTTATAGGCACCGGCAAGAATCTTCTCACTGATACCATCTTCGATGTAGCGTTGGATTGCGCGACGCAGCGGACGCGCGCCGGCCGCCTCGTCAAAGTCGACATCGACGAGGAACGTGCGCGCGGCATCGGTGAGCTCGATTTTGAGCTCGTGGGCTGCGAGTCTCTCCTGCGTATGCTCCACCAAAAGATCGACGACGAGCATCAGCTGCTCGCGTGTCAAGGTATCGAATACGACGACCTCATCGATGCGATTAAGAAGTTCGGGCCGGAAGAGGTCTTTGAGCTCCTCGGTCACGTTTTCCTGCATAAGCTTTTTATCGATACCCTCATCGGAGGCCGAAAAGCCGATACCGAGTGCCTTTTTCGCAATTTTGCGCGCGCCGACGTTGCTCGTCATGATGACAATCGTGTTACGAAAGTCAACCTTGCGGCCCTGGCTGTCGGTAAGGCGCCCCTCTTCAAGTATCTGAAGCAGCACATTAAAGACATCGGGGTGCGCCTTTTCGATTTCGTCGAACAAAATGACGCTATAGGGATGGCGACGGATACGCTCGGTGAGCTGTCCGCCTTCGTCAAAGCCGATATAGCCCGGCGGCGAGCCGATAAGCCGCGAGACGCTATGTTTCTCCATGTACTCGCTCATATCGAGCGAGACGAGCGCCGATTCGTCGCCAAAGACGACGGCAGCAAGTGACTTTGCGAGTTCAGTCTTGCCGACGCCGGAGGGGCCGAGGAAGATGAATGAGCCGGCCGGACGCGTCGGATCTTTGAGACCGGCGCGCGCGCGTCGAATTGCACGTGAGACGACCGTGATGCCTTTGTCTTGGCCAACGACGCGTTTGTGCAGTTCGTCTTCCATGTTGAGGAGACGGTCGGCCTCTTCGCTCGTCAGCTCGGCGACGGGGATTCCCGTCCAGACGCTGAGCACCTCGGCGATTTCACGTGGTGTGACGGTCTCGCCCGCTTCAGACTGGTTCTTCTGCGACTTTTCACGCCATGCGGCAACGAGTTCACGACGCTCTTCGGAGAGCGTACGCACGGTATCACGATGGCCGGCCGCCTCGTCGTACTTGTGCTCGAAGATGGCAGCCTCACGTTTGGAGACCGCGTCCTTAATCTTCTGGTCGAGCGCGAATATCTCTTCGGGTACCGTGGCATGACGAATGCGCATCTTGGCACCGGCCTCATCCATAAGGTCGATAGCCTTATCGGGCATGAAGCGATCGCTGATGTAGCGGTCGGCGAGTGTCGCAGCGGCGGCAAGCGCTTCGTCAGAGTACAGCACGAGATGAAACGCCTCGTATTTGTCACGCAGCCCTTCAAGAATACGCACCGTCTCCTCGAAGCTCGGCTCGGGTACGAGCACGGGCTGAAAGCGGCGCTCAAGCGCGGCGTCTTTTTCGATGTACTTACGGTACTCGGATATCGTCGTTGCGCCGATAACACGCACCTCGCCGCGTGCGAGCGCCGGCTTGAGGATGTTAGCGGCATCCATCGAGCCCTCGGCGCTCCCCGCACCGACCATAACGTGCAGCTCATCGATGAAGAGAATAACATCGGAGCGCGTGCGTACCTCCTCGATGACGCGACGGATACGCTCCTCGAACTCGCCGCGATATTTCGCGCCGGCGACAAGCCCGGTCAAGTCAAGCGTGTAGAGTTGCTTGCCTTGGAGCGTCTCAGGTACAAGATCGGCCGCGATGAGCTGCGCGATTCCTTCGACGATGGCGGTCTTACCCACGCCCGGCTCGCCGATGAGTACCGGATTATTTTTGGTGCGCCGCGAAAGAATCTGCGTGACGCGTTCTATCTGGGGTACGCGCCCGATGACCGGGTCGAGCTCTGAGTCAAGCGCGGCCTGCGTGAGGTTGCGCCCGAATTCATCGAGCATCGACATCTTCGCCCGACGCGCAGATCGATACGGCCCACCGGCATGCGCAAGAGTAAGACGCTGAACGATGCCGACACGTACCTGCTCAAGCTCAAGACCAAGTGCGAGGAGAACCTGTGCGGCTGCGCTCTGAGGCGTGCCGAGCATCCCGAGCAATATGTGCTCGGTGCCGATAAACGCGTGCGCGAACTGCTGTGATTCACGAAACGCGAGTTCAAGAACGGCCTTTGTTTCATCGGAAAACGGCAGCTGGTGTGGCGGTGTAGCAGTCTTTTTAGTCGCATCGGTGAGCTCGTTGACCTTCGCGCGTACGGCATCGACGGTCAACCCGATATGCTCGAGTACCTCGGCGGCGATGCCTTCGGGTTCACGCATGAGGCCGATGAGCAGATAGTCGGAACTTACCGCAGACGCATGGGCAAGCCGCGTCTCTTCTTGCGCAAACGCGACACTGCGGCGTGCATGGGCTGAAAAATTATCAAGCATGTATCATCATCACCTCAGTTACCAGTATAACCAAACAAGATGGATTCGGTAACGGTTCCCCTCACCGGTGCGTCATCGGCTACCGAGGCCAGAAGGGGTTTACCTGCTGCTCTCGTTCGATAGTCGTCACCGGGCCATGACCGGGATAGACCTGCGTTGTCGACGGCAGGTTCGCGGCAAGGCGCTCAAGCGAAGGTTCCATCTCTTCAGGTATTGAGCCAGGAAGATCGGTGCGCCCGACGCTTCCAGCAAAGAGCATATCGCCACTGAAAAGATGCTGCTCACCGGTCTGAGGGTCAGCGACGAGTAGGCACATCGAGCCCGGAGTATGGCCGGGGGTATGGAGTACTTCAAAGCGCAGGCCTCCGGTCTCGATAACGTCACCGTCGATGACGGTACGGTCGATCTTAGGCTTCGTAATCTCGACTCCGAAGAGCTCTCCGCCCCGCCCAAGCTCTCCCTCAAGCGCGGTGACTTCGGTCTCGTACGCCCACACAAACGATGAGTTATCGTCGGCGACCTCATCGGCTGCCCCCACGTGGTCGAAGTGTCCATGTGTCAGGATAACAGCGTGGACAGGACGCTCGGCGATTGCCTCGTTAATGGTGTCGGTGTCATCGCCCGGATCGATAACGACGACGCCCCCATCGGGACACTCGATAATCCAGCAGTTAGTCTCTAGCACGCCGACCGGCACACGAACAACATCCATCGCCATTCCTCGTTTCTTGTACCTGAGCTTCGCAGCGACATACTTAGATGTGCTCTGGTATGCTCGTACGTTACAATAGTGACTATGATAAAGCCAACCAACAAACTTGTCGAGGTAGCCACCGGACGCACACCAGCCGACGTCGTGTTTAGCAACGCACAGTACCTCAATGTATTTACGCGCCAATTTGAAACGGGCGACCTCGCCATCGTCGACGGCTACATCGCCGGTATCGGTGAGCCCGGTGACTATCGCGGCGCACGAGAGATTGACTGCCGCGGTCAGGCCATCGTTCCCGGCTTCATCGATGCGCACATCCACCTCGAATCGACACAGGCTCCCATCGTCGAGACGACGCGGGTCATGGCTGCACACGGCACGACCGCACTCATCGCCGACCCACACGAAATGGCGAACGTACTGGATCTTGAGAGCGTCGCGTATCTGCTCAGCGTCATCGAAGACGCGGCCGTCACCTGCTTTTTAATGGCCCCGTCGTGCGTGCCGTCGTGTCCGTTCGACGAGACCGGCGCCGTGCTGGACTCCCATGAAGTCGCCGAACTGCTGAGCCACAAGCGCGTCATCGGCCTGGCCGAAGTCATGAACTATCCGGGCGTCATCGGCGGGGACGTCGAGGTTCACCAAAAGATACAGAACGCACAGAAGCTCGGTAAGGTAATCGATGGGCATGCACCGTGTCTGAGCGGCCTCGATCTTAACGCCTACGTTGCGGCGGGACCTACGACCGACCACGAATCGACGACCTACGCCGAAGCGTACGAGAAGCTGCGGCGCGGCCAGTACGTCCTGATTCGTGAGGGCACCGCCGGACGCAACCTCGCCGCACTCCAGGGGCTTCTGACGCCGCAGCTCTCCGACCGCTGCCTGTTTTGCTCCGACGACATCGCGGCGAGTGACCTTCTGGCGCGCGGTCACCTCGATTATCTCATTCGTCGCTGCATCGAGCTGGGTACCGCGCCGGAGATCGCCTACGCGGTCGCCTCGTTCAACGCCGCAAAGACCTATCGCTTGGCCGACTACGGAGCCCTTGCGCCGGGATATCGCGCTGACCTCGTGCTGCTTAACGACATCGAGACTGTCGATATCGCGGCCGTGTGGCACGCCGGTGTCGAGCTGGCCGAGACGGAGAGCGCGACCAAAATACCACCACGAGAAGACGACTTCCCCGCCGTCTTCCACTCTGTTCATATGGCCCCGTTTAGCGTGCAAGATATCGCAACCGACGACACGCCGCGACCGCTCATCGGCATTGTCGGCGGTGAAATCATCACCGAGAACAAGGGCACGGCGACGGGTATCGATGTCGAACGCGATATCCTCAAGCTCTGCGTCGTCGAGCGTCACAAAGCAACGGGCCACATCGGCATCGCGTACGCGACCGGCTATGGGCTCAAACGAGGAGCCATCGCAACGAGCGTGGCCCACGATGCACACAATATTATTGCAATTGGCACCAATGATGCCGACCTTGCCGCCGCCATCGAACGCGTACGCGACCTGCAGGGTGGACACGTACTCGTCGAGCACGGACAGGTCATCGCAGAGCTACCGCTGCCCATCGCCGGCCTCATCAGCGATGTACCCATCGAGGAAGTGGCACGACTCCATCATGAACTCGACACGGCCGCACACGAATGTGGCGTCCTACCCAACGTATCGCCGCTGATGACGCTTTCGTTCCTTGCACTACCGGTGATACCGCACCTCAAGTTGACGACGCTCGGCGTCGTTGATGTCGATACCTTTAGTCTGATGAACTAAGCAAGGCATTCAAAGGCCGTCCCCCTGCACGAGAGACGACCTTCGAGTGCCTTGCTCTAACTCTACTGGCTGGTGTCGAGGTCTCTGACGACCTCCCAGCCATTGGGGCCTGCCTTACTCATTACCAGATCGGGCTGGTTGGTGGGATGGGTAAGATGTGGGCGCGCAGGATCCCATACCCCCACATCGTCGAGCGAGAGGACTTCCATCTTAAGATCGATAGCGTAGTAGAAGGCCCGACTACGCAACCGCTCGCTACCAAAGGTAACGCCGTTCATGAGCAGCGCGGTGTCGTTGGTCGGGGCAACCTCTGAAGAGTAGTAGAAGTAGCCGTCTTCGCACAGCACCCAGGTATCGGCGGGACGCGTATTAGGACCGGGCGCGTCCCACTGAGCAAAGGTCATGACGCTCACACTCAGATCGGTACGTGTCGGGCCGGCCTGTCCATTTATCTGGCCCCAACTCCAGTACATGCCAAACAGGTCAGGAGGGGTAGCCGCAGGCCATACGGTACCGTGAGCGGTCCACGAGGTATCAGGTATGACAAACCAGGGGTTTGCCGTATCGGTGTCGATGAAAGAACCCCAATTGCCTTCCGCAAACGTTGACTCCATCTCATCCATCGCATCTTGATTGCCTTCATTGAGCGGCGCAAACGGAATCGGAACACGAGAATCTTCTACACTCGTCAGATGCTCATTGAGCATGTTTCGACCCTCCATGCCATCTGCCGCATCGAGCCACTGCATGAACTCTCTGGCTTGAATACGCGCGATAAAGGGCACGTTACCCGTGTTTTCGACCCAGACCTCTTTGTTCCAGGTATCTTCGTCTTCGCGTGAAAAGAAGTCATGGAGCTGGGCTTCGGGAGCCGCAGCGTTCGCAAATTGATTGATTGCGGTCTGGATGGCGCCCCACGCAAAGGCACCCAAAAGAAGGAGGAGTAAGGCGACAATTATGGCAATGGCAGTGTTAGTGCGCTTGTGAGAGCGACATGTCTCTGGCATAGTACCCTCTTTCTCTCTGTGCGCCGACCATCCGCACACAATCCGCGTATACTATCTGCACGTGCTGTGCAGATTTGCTTCATTATGCGCGAGAGAGAAAGCTCTCCACAAAATCTCCATATTACCTGTTAGATTTATGTTTTCAGAGTGTTAGCGAATGCTGTTAGCGAGGCTCTGTTGCGTTCGGAGTGTCCTTTGACATGACGCGGCGAACCTCAAAGACACCGGGCACCCGGCGCAAGTCATCAAATAAGGCCTCAAGGCGCGTCAGATCGCCCATCTCAAAGAGAAAGCGCATGTCAACGACGCCGTCGGGGTGTGCGTACGACGACGACTCGATGATGTCGACTGACGCGCCGGCAACCTGCATCGTGACGTCTTGCAAGAGGCGCAAACGGTCGGTCGCACGCACAGCAATCTCAGCGCGCGGGGCCAGCCCCTTTTGACGCTTGCGCTTCTTCGCCGGCTTCGGCGCCGGGACGAACGGGGCGCTTTCGTCGGTCGTACCGGCCTCACCGAGAAGACGGCTCTCTTTGCGCGCTTCGCGGGCGAGAAACGAACGTATCTTCGAGCGCGCCGAGCTCGTCACCACGATGTCGAGCCACTCGCGTGTCGGCGCCGCGCTCTGTTGGGTCAGCACTTCGATACGGTCGCCGTTTTGTAGCTCGTAGGTGCGCGGTACGATCTCACCGTTAACCTTTGCACCTACATAGTGGATGCCAATCTCGGTATGAATATGGAAGGCAAAGTCGAGCGGTGTTGAGCCACGCTTTAATGATTTGACCTCGCCTTTCGGGGTAAAGACAAAAACCTCTTCCTGAAAGAGATCGATCTTTAGCTCCTCCATGAATTCGCTGGGATCTTCGAGCTCGGTCTGCCATTCGAGCATCTGGCGTAGCCACGAAAGTCGTTCGTCAAAGTCATCATCGTGACCTTTATAGCGCCAGTGCGCTGCCACACCATATTCGGCCGTTCGGTGCATCTCATGAGTGCGAATCTGCACCTCAAGAGGATTTCCTGCCGGCCCAATGACGGTCGTGTGCAACGACTGGTACATGTTGAACTTTGGCATCGCCACGTAGTCCTTAAAACGTCCGGGAATCGGCGTATAGAGACTGTGCACGAGGCCGAGCACGCTGTAGACATCGGGGATTGTATCGACGACGATACGCAGGCCGAGCAGGTCGTATATCTCGCTAAAGTCCTTACCCTTGGCAATCATCTTTTGATAGATAGAGTAGAGGTGCTTCGGGCGCCCCTGAATCTCGGCCGTGATATCGTGCTCGTCGAGCACCGCCTGAATCTCGGCCATGACCTGCATGGCGTATTCATCGCGTTGCGCGCGAGACTGGTGCACCATCTGCGCTACCATCGAGTATTTGACCGGGTCAAGATAGCGAAACGCAAGATCCTCAAGTTCCCACTTAATCTGCGAGATGCCGAGGCGATGCGCAAGCGGTGCAAAGATCTCCATCGTCTCGCGCGATTTTTCTATCTGCTTGTCTTGAGGCAACGCCGAGAGCGTGCGCATGTTGTGGAGGCGATCGGCAAGCTTGATAAGAATCACGCGAATATCACGCGCCATTGCGATAATCATCTTGCGCATCGATTCGGACTGTTGCTCGGTATAGGTATCAAACTCGATCTTGCGCAGCTTCGTAATGCCGTCGACGAGCAGGGCAACCTCGGCACCGAACCGGCGCTGTACGTCGGCAAGCTCGATACCGGGACAGTCTTCTACGGTGTCGTGGAGAAGCGCCGCCTCTATCGTGCGGAAGTCGAGACGCAGGTCGGCGAGTATCGTCGCAACCTCAAGCGGGTGCGTGATGAACTCATCGCCCGACTCGCGCAGCTGACCTTCGTGTGCGAGAAGCGAAAACTCGTAGGCCTCGACGACCGAGGCAATCTCGTCGGCGTCGTGGTTCTCGGCAAGGCGAGCAGCGAGTGCTTCGATCGTTACGCTCATCGCGGACCTTGCTCGGTAGGGAGAATCGGCTTATTGAACCGATCGAGAAGCTCCTCGGCGCTCGCCTGCATGACCCACTCTTTGAAGTCGGTAAAATCGATCATCTCTTCTTTGCCTTCGAGATAACGTATGCTGCGCTCAAGCTCGACGCGCTCAGGACGTGGTGTCAAGGTAATGCGGCGTGCGCTGCTGCGTCCGTCGGTCGTCAGGAAGCCAAGCTCACGAAAGACCGCGACGACGGCACTCACTGTTTTGTCGGTAACGCGCATCGGCAACGGCCCCTGCTGTTTAAGAATCTCGGTCGTGCGCAGGGCGATTTCGTCGTTGGTTATCGAGAACGGCTGACCCTGCTCGCCCGCTAGATCGCCGGCCACTGCGTGAAGTGCCTGATAGACGGCGGCGCATACTTCGCGCGGCGGCGCTAACGACGCGAGGATGTGGTCGTTGATGGCAGCGTCTTTTTCGCCGAAGAGAAGATGGACGGTCGCACGAGCGCCGTCGCGCCCGCTGCGCCCCGCCATTTGGTTGAACTCGACGGCCGAAAACGGCAGGTGATAGAGGACTACATGGCGGATATCGGGGATGTTGACGCCTTCGCCAAAGGCGCTCGTCGCAACGACGACCTGCACACGTCCATCACGAAACCGTCGCTCGATTTCATGACGCGCGCTCTTTCCCAGACCCCCGTTGTAGAAGACGGTCTTCCACGCGAGCTCCGGTATCGATTGGCGAATCGTACGCGCGATTTTTACCGACTCATGACGCGAGTTAACGTAGATGACAACCTTCTCGCCTCGGCCCACGAGCTCAAGTACATAGCTCATCTTCTGTGCGCAGCCACGCTCATCGGCAACGCAGAGATTGTCGCGCATCGAGTGGTCGAGCACCCGATTGTCGATAGCGAGCGCCTCGCAGATGGCGTCGGCGACCTCATCGTCGGCCGTCGCGGTGACCGCAAGGGCCGTGGGATTGCCGAGCTTTTCGGTCGCGGCGCGCATCGCCGCATAGGCCGGGCGATTGCCCGCCTTCGCCTGTCCGATATGATGCGCTTCATCGACGACGACAAAACCGATGCGCGCACCGACGGCGAACTTCTCGGCGTGAAAGTGAAGGAACTCAGGCGTGGTAAGGATGACATCGAGGGTGCCTTCTCGCAGGGCCTCGAAGCTCTCGGCGCGCGCCGTACTTGAGCTCTCCCCCGTCACAATTGCGACAGAGAGCCCAATCTCGGCGAAGGCATTTTCGAGATGATAGGCTTGGTCTGCCACGAGCGCGCGCAGCGGATAGACGAATATCGATGCCTTCTTTTGCAGCAACGCCGTTTTAGCTGCGTGCATATGAAAGATGAGCGACTTGCCACGCCCCGTCGCCATAACGGTCAAGGTGTTGAGCCGTTGCTCAAGCGCCTCAAGCGAGCGCTTCTGTGCATCGTGAAGCTCGAAATCGCCGATAAAGTGTCGAGCGAGTGCCTGTTCGAGCTCACGGGGGCTCATCTGCTCGTATCGTGCGCGCTGCATGATGCGATATGAGCCACGGCGCTCCTGTGTAAAGCCGTCACTGTGTCGCACCACGATGTTCAGGCCACGCGCGCGCTCCGGACCGCTTTCCGCACCCGCGCCTTCCGTACGCACGCCTTCGACATCCGGACCACCGGTAATCGAAGCGATCTCGGCGAGATAGACTGTTCCCTCGTCGATGGCCGGTGCGAGCACCACGGCGAGATCTCGATTGAGAAAACCGAGCTGTGCGGAGTCAAAGTAGGCGCTCAAACGCGGGGCGACGACCGCAATGGCGTTCGGATCGTATGCGTTGTTGACATCGCGTACGAGCTCAATTTCGTCGTCTTCACGAAGCTGCGCCAGTATCTCTTGACGCCCCTCGAACGTCACGCCGGCGAGCTTGGTAAAAAACGACGACGCATCAAGGATACCGTCGTAGTCACGGCGCGTAAGTGTCTCGTCGGCGTGCTCAAAGAGCTCGGAGACGAATTCGCTGCGCGCGGGGTCGTGTTGGCTTGGATCGGTGAGCGGTTCGAGCCGCTGCACAACCATATGAGGACAGCGCCGCCCACTCCACTCGTCGGCCTCGAAGGTAAAGATGACGTTGGCCACCGTAATAGCAGCCGTATCCTTGATCTCGGGCGGGCAGCGAAAATAGATAGCTGCGACCTTCCTGTCGCCTTGAACGGCGGAAAACTTGAGATGTGTGCCCTCTTTGCCCACCAGGTTGATGTCGGCAATCTGCACGTTACGTGCGAGGAAGAGTGGGCGCTCGTTCGCTTCACCGAACGGTTCGAGCTGCGCCAGCTCGTCGACGAGCTCCAGCGTTAATTCATCGATATCGACGAGCGCATCGGTATGATCGACGGGGGTAAAGCTCTCGGCGTCGAGCTCGTCGAGGTGCGCAAGAAGCGCGGTACGAAAGGCATCGATGTTCTCCTCTTTGAGCGAAAGACCAGCGGCGGCATAGTGGCCCCCCCAGCGTTCAAGGTAGGGGCTGCATGTCTTAAGCGCCGTGAAGAGATCGACCTGCCCAACGCTTCGTCCCGAACACGAGGCGATGCCATCCTCGATAGAACAGAGAAACGCCGGGACACCATAACGCTCTGCAAGACGTGACGCAATGATTCCCTTGACGCCATCGTGATAGTCGGCATGTGCCAACACGATAGCGCGCTCGCCTCGATATGATTCATCGAGCTCGGCCGTGGCCATCTCCATCAGGTCGCGTTCGATACGTCTGCGTTGACGGTTGCACTCATCGAGAAGCGACGCGTAGCGCAGCGCCTCACCGTAGTCGTCGGTCAGAAGCAGGTTGAGTGCTTCAAGAGGCGTGCCGATACGTCCGGCCGCATTGAGGCGCGGCGCGAGCGAAAACGAGATGCGCTCGGCCGTTGCGCTCGCAAGGTCGACGGCGGCAGAAGCGGCGAGCGCGGTGATGCCGACGCTGGGGTTCTGTGCCAGCTTGGCAAGCCCCGCCTTAACGAGCGCGCGATTCTCGCCCCGCAGTGGCATGGCGTCGGCGACGGTGCCGAGCGTCGCAATATCGAGATATTCACGCCAGAGTTCGGGCTGGCCCAGCGCGGCCCCAAGCGCCTGTATTACCTTAAGTGCGACGCCGGCACCGGCAATCTCCGGGCCACAGCCGCCCTCATCGAGGGCGACGCCATAGGCGGCATCGAGCTTCGGGTTAACGACCGGGATATCTTCGGGAACACGGTCGGACGGCTCGTGGTGGTCGGTCACGATGACATCGATGCCGCGGGCCCGGAGTTGCCTCACCTCGTCGCGCGCGCTGATGCCGGTGTCGACCGTCACCAGCAGATGCGGCTCGGTTGCAACGATACGCTCAATCGAAGTATCGGAGAGGCCGTATCCATCTTCGATACGATGAGGCAGTATAGGTACTGCATCGATACCGAGCGCACGCATGCCACGCACGAGAATCGCCGTCGCGCTTATACCGTCGAGGTCGTAGTCGCCAAACACACAGACGCGCTCGCCGACCTCTGCCGCCGTCGCCATACGCGCAACGGCCGCCTCCATCCCGTCGATCAGATACGGATCGAGCCAATCACGTTCAAGGTTCGCCGTCAAAAAGTATTCGACGGCCTCAGGGGTCGTCAGACCGCGTTGCGCTAAGATCTCGGTAAAGATACGCGAAGGCGCCGCAGGTGAAGTAGCCTTATCCACGCGTGCGCTCTTTCAGGGCGCGCTCGATATCACGCTGTGCATCCCGGGCGGCGATTGTGGCACGCTTATCGTAGAGTTTTTTACCCCGGCAAACCCCGACCTCTACCTTGACGCGATTGCTCGGCGAAAAGTAGACGCGCGTCGGCACGAGCGTATAGCCCTTCTCTTTGACCTTGGCCGCAAGCGCGCGAATCTGGCGTTTGTGTGCGAGGAGCTTACGATCGCGCACCGGGTCGACGTTGGCCATCCCTCCATGGCTATACGGCTTGATATGGACGCCGATAAGCCACAGCTCGTTGCGGCGAATCGTGACGTAGCTCTCGCGCAACGAGAGACCGTGCGCACGAATCGATTTAATCTCGGTGCCGGTTAAGACGACGCCACACTCGATCGTCTCTTCGACGTGATAGTCGTGGTACGCCTTTTTATTGGTGGCGATACGCCGGTCGTGCCGGCCGGTCTCTTGTGCGCGTTTTGCCACCGGGAGACCTCCGCCCTAGCGCGGCGTGAAGTCGATACCGGAGGTAAGATCGAGCACGAACCTCGTCAACAGAGCGACCGCAGCCTCAAGATCGCTCAGAGCAAGCACCTCGGTAGGAGTGTGCATGTAACGCTCCGGGATCGAGATAAGGCCGGTAACTTTGCCCCCTCGTGAAAGTTGCATAGGGTTGGCATCGGTGCCGGTACCACGCGGCTCGGCCTGTATGTTGTAGTCGACTTTTGCCTTCTTAGCGGCGGCCACAAGACGATCATGTAATATCGGGTTTATGTTGGGACCGCGCGCAATCATCGGGCCTTTACCCACTTCAACACAGCCATGCTCGCACTTGTCGATACTGGGATAGTCGGTTGCATGCGTTACCTCAACGGCGATGGCGATGTCGGGGTTTATCGTATAGACAGCCCCCTCGGCACCACGGGTACCGAGCTCCTCCATCGTCGTACCGACGGCGTAGAGATCACCCGGACTCCCCCCGGACTTCTTGACCTCTTCGAGCACACGCATCGCAATCCACGCGCCTATCTTGTCGTCGAGCCCCCGCGAAAGCACGAGCCCGTCGCCAAACTCTTCGAAGCCGACGCCGTACGTGATAACATCACCGATAGTGACACGTTTTTTAACCTCTTTGCCGCTCATCCCTACGTCGATAAAGAGCTTATCGAGCTTTGTGACGCTCTTGCGCTCTTCTTCGTTGATGAGATGCACGGGCTTGCGCCCCATCACGCCACGCACGACACCGTCCTTTGTGTGGATATCGACGCGCATACCGGGCAAAATCGCTGCATCGATGCCGCCAACGGCCTTAACGCTGATGAAACCATCATCGTTGATGTAATGCACCATCATGCCAATCTCATCGATGTGGCCGGCGAGCAGCACGCTCGGCGCACCCTCGACCTTCCCGTTGAGCTTGACGTGTACTGAGCCGAGAACGTCGGTCGTAACCTCGTCGGCGATCGGTGTCATGCGGTCACGCAGCACGGTCGCGGCCGGCTGCTCGTAGCCCGACGGTGACGGCGCTTCGACCAGTTCTTTTAGGAAGTGTAACTCATCACGCTTCATCTGAGGGCCCCTTACTGTTCGCGCAGTACGCGCAACGCTTCTTGAAGCTGTATGTCTTCGTTGAAGTTCTCGCCTCTTGAGGGATTGAACTGACGGTCAAGCGGCATGCCAATGATATAGTCCGGCTCGACGCCCACGTTGTTGATAACCTCACCGTTGGGACCCAGATAGTGCGCTGTCGTCAGAAAAACGGCGCCGGTGCCGAACGGTATCTGCGACTGCACGCTCCCCTTACCAAAGGTGTTCATGCCGACGAGCTTGCCGCGTCCGTGGTCTTTGACAGCGGCAGCCACAATCTCGGCAGCCGACGCACTGTTTTCATCGACGAGAAGCACGAGCGGCACATCGGGCTCGATCGCATCGCCACTCGCCTTGTAGATCGTCTCACCATCGACACGTGATTCAACCTTGACGATGATACCTTCATCGACAAATATTGAGGCGACAAGCAAGGCCTGTCTGAAGTCACCGCCCACGTTACTACGCAGGTCGAATACGAACTTCTCGGCACCTTGTGCCCGCAGTTTTTCGATATCTGCGCGAATTTCATCGTTTGCGTTGCGGTTAAAGCTAAAGAGACGGATATAGCCCACATTACCGTCGATAATCTCGTAGCGTGTAATCGGTACTTGGATAGTATCGCGCTCGATGGTAACCGTATACGGCACGCCCAGTGGATGGCGCATATTTATGGTATCGCCCTCTTGGTATGGGCGCGCAAAGGTAATCGTCACGTCGGTGCCAGGCTCACCACGCACGAGCAGCTGGAGCTCGGTCGAGGTCCATTCGTCGCGTTGGTCGTCACCGACGGCGTAGAACCAGTCGCCCGGCTGCACACCGGCGGCCTCGGCCGGCGAGTCCTCATAGACCTGCACGACCTGCACGTTTCCGTCCTTTTCCTCCATCACGACCCCGATGCCACCGAACGTACCCGACATCGACTCGGTGTACTTCTCGAAGGATTCCTCAGGCAGATAGCGCGCGTAGATATCGCCGTTACTTTTGAGTATGCCGTCGATGACACCTTCGGTCGCGGTCTCGACGTCGGGCGGGTCAAGAGCCTCTTTCTGCATGAGCCGGAAGGTGCGCTCGGCCGAGGCCGCCAGGCTCGACGAATAGATGGGGATAAGCCCCATCTTGGCCGTTGCCACCATACCGACGATGAAGCCACCGGCGATACCGATGAGGCACACGCAGGTGACGATAAACCATTTAACCGTTCGTGAAAGACGCATCACGACCTCCTTGTTATACCTTGAGGTATCGACGCATTGCGATAACGGCACCGATGATACCGATGGCGATACCGCCGAGAATCAGCGTAAGTGATATCCCCAACATCGTCGCGTTCGGGACCGAAATTGTCATGAACGCCACGGCCTGGCGAATGCGCGGAAGCCCCCATACATGAAGCGCGCTCAGCGCAACGATCGCCAAAAGAGCGCCGATAAGTGCCTGAATGACGCCTTCGAGCATAAACGGTGCACGAATGAACCAGTTCGACGCGCCGACGAGCCGCATAATAGCAATTTCGTTGCGCCGGGCGTAGATAGCGAGGCGAATCGTATTGTTGATAAAGATAAGCGACACGATAGCCAACATAATCACGAAGACGATACCGATGGCGCGCAGCGCATTCGTAAATGCGAAGAGACGCCTGACCGTCTCCTGCCCGTAGCGTACCGAGCGCGACGGATCGTCGGGACGATCGGCGATGCGCTCAAAGGCCTCGGAGGCCATAATTTGCTCGACGACCTCTTCGACGTCCTGTGCGTTGATGAGCTCGATGTCGAGCGAGGCCGGCAACGGATTACCTTGAATCGACTCGATGACCTCAGGTGACTGCTCCATCGTCCGCTTGAATATCTCGAAGGCCTCCTCTTTTGAGGTAAAGTTCACCGACCTCACGAGCGGATTCGACTGCATCTGACGTTGGAGCACCTCAATGTCTTGCGACGATGCGTCATCGGCGATGAAGACCTGAATCGACACGCGCGACTCGATGTCTTCCACCAGCGAGTTGATGGCCGCGCCCCCGTAGAGCGAGACACCCATCAGGAGCAGCGAGAGAAATATCGTGATGATGGCGCCGAGGCTCATCACCCAGTTGCGGCGAAAGCTCGTCGTCGCCTCACCGACAAGGTAGAAGGGATTAATCGACATAGCCGTACACCCCCCTCGCCTGGTCGCGTGCGATATGACCGCCCTCAAGTGCGATAACGCGTCGACGCATCGAGTTAACCATCTCGCGGTCGTGCGTGGCAATCAGTATCGTCGTACCTGTTTTGTTGATGCGGTCGAGCAACTTCATAATACCCAGCGAAGTCTGCGGGTCAAGGTTACCGGTCGGCTCGTCACACAGCAGCAGCGGCGGACGGTTGACGAACGCGCGTGCAATGGAGACGCGCTGTTGCTCGCCACCGGAAAGCTGGCTGGGGTAGTTGTTGATTTTCTCTTCGAGACCGACGAGGCGCAAGACCTCGGGCACCTGCGTATTGATAACGTGCTTTGACTTGCCGATAACCTGCAGCGCAAAGGCGACGTTTTCAAACGCTGTTTTGTTCGGCAGAAGTTTGAAGTCCTGAAAGACGCAGCCGATGTTGCGACGCAGATACGGAATCTTGGAATTACGCAGCTTGTCAAGGTCGTGACCGGCCACCACAATCTGGCCCGACGTCGGGATGACCTCGCGCAAAAGCGCCCGTATAAACGTCGATTTGCCCGAACCGGAGTGTCCGACGATGAAGACGAACTCGCCGGCATCGATGTCGACGCTGACATCTTCAAGCGCCGCCTTCTCAGAGCTGTAGCGCTTCGTGAGATGGCGCACCGAAATCATCTTAGGGCCGGCAACGCGCGGTGCCTCTACGACGGGTGCGGCGAGCTCGGCGTATCCGCGCGCAATCTCATCCATCTCAGGATCGTGCGGCGCGCCCGAAACACCGGGCGGCACCGACGGCGGCGCGTTCGGCGTGACGGCACCGAAGTCGAGGTCGAAATCGTTTATATCAGCCAAGATGAACTCCTTCACATATTCATAGCTATTTTACACCAGTTCGCGGGCGGCCGCAGCTATGGAGGGGGCATCGAGTCCGAAGTGTTCAATAAGCTCTGCCGGGCTGCCGCTCGTGCCGAAGGTATCGGCCACACCGATACGACGCGTCGGCACGGGACAGACCTCGCTCAAGACCTCTGAAATTGCCGAGCCCATGCCACCGAGCACCGAGTGCTCCTCACAGGTGACGATGCGTCCGGTCTTGCTGACGCTAGCCACGAGGGTCTCGACGTCGAGCGGCTTGATGCACGCGACATCGATGACCTCGGCGCTGATGCCGTCTGCAGCGAGTAGGTCGGCGGCTTTCAACGCCTCAGCGACCTCGATACCGCACGCGGCGAGCGTCACGTCGGTGCCTTCACGCAGCACGTAGGCACGTCCCAGCTCGAAGACAAAATCGGATGCGTGCACCTCGGCGACTTCGGCACGCCCTAGCCGGATGTAAAACGGCCCGGGGGTCGCCGCAGCGAGCCGAATCGCCGCGCGCGCCGCGTTGAAATCTGCCGGGACGAGCACGTGCATATGCGGCAGGACGCGCATGAGCGCGATGTCCTCGAGCGCCTGATGGCTGCCGCCGTCAGGGCCCACGGTCACGCCGGCGTGCGTTGGTGCCAGCTTGACGTTAAGGTCGTTGTAACAGACGGTGTTGCGTACCTGCTCCCACGCGCGGCCCGTGCCAAAGATAGCGAACGAGCCGGTAAAGGCGATGTTTCCCTCCAGCGCGAGCCCGGCCGCGACGTTCGTCATGTTCGCCTCGGCGATGCCGGCGTTGTAGAAGCGGTCGGGATAGCGCTCGCCAAACTTGCTGAGCGTCGTGGAGCCCGAAAGATCGGCCTCGACGGCGGTAATCGGCAGGCCTTCATCGGCGAGCTCGATAAGCGTGGCGCCGTATGCGGCGCGCGTCGCCTTACCCATGATGCCCCCCTTCGCTCGACACACTATCGCGCGCACGGTCGCGCGCTTCGTTGCCGGCACATTCGATCTCAGCGCACGCCTCACGCGCCTGTTTCTCGCACGGCGTAACACCATGCCACGAGGCCACGCCTTCCATGAACGAGACGCCCTTGCCCTTCTCGGTATGCGCGATAATCGCACGAGGCTTGTCGGCGCACGGTGCCGCACTCAAGACGGCGTGAAGCGCGTCGATATCGTGTCCGTCGACCTCACAGGCATCCCACCCAAACGCGCGAAACTTCCCTGCAATATCGCCGAGCGCCATGACATCGCAGCACGCACCATCTATCTGGAGCCCGTTGCTGTCGATGATTGCGACAAGGTTGTCGAGCCGGTAGTGCGGGGCAAAGAGCGCTGCCTCCCACACCTGGCCTTCTTGAAGCTCGCCATCGCCCAGAAGCGTAAAGACACGCTGCGGGCCACCGGCGGCCTTAAGCGCTGCCGCCATGCCACAGGCAATCGAGAGCCCCTGGCCGAGCGAGCCGGTCGAGACCTCGACGCCGGGTGTTTTCAATGCGTCAGGGTGGCCCTGGAGCATCGCACCGAGTTTGCGCAGGTTGAGCAGCTCTTTCTTGTCAAAATAGCCGGCCTGCGCGAGTGCCGCATAGAGCACCGGTGCCGCATGGCCCTTACAGAGGACGAAGCGGTCACGTGCCGGATCTTGGGGATTCTTGGCATCGAAGTTAAGAACATCGCCAAAGTAGAGCGTCGCCACGATATCGGCCGCCGAGAGCGAGCCGCCGGGATGTCCGGAGCCGGCCGCAGCAAGCATCGTAATGATGTCGAGCCGTATCTTTACGGCCTGCTCACACACGCGCGTGCGATTGTACATGTAAGATTCCGCCTTCTTGAATCGTCTTAGATTGTCTCTGTTACCACACGAGGCTATCGTATCAGCAAATGCCGTCGCTGTAGGTGACGATTCTGTTACACCGGATGTGGAGCTAGTGCTTACGCCAGATTACGCCAGATGTCCGAGAAAGTCTTTTGTGCGCTCGTGCTGGGGATTGTCGAAGATCTGTGTCGGCGTGCCTTCCTCGACGATGACGCCCTCGTCCATGAAAATTACACGATCGGCCGCCTCACGCGCAAAGCTCATCTCATGTGTCACGACGATCATCGTCATGCCGCCCTCGGCGAGGTTGCGCATAACGTCAAGAACGTCGCGCACGAGCTCCGGGTCGAGCGCGCTCGTCGCCTCATCGAAGAGCATGACGTGCGGGGCAAGCGCGAGCGCGCGCGCAATCGCCACGCGCTGCTGTTGGCCGCCGGAGAGCTGCGACGGATAGTATTCGGAGCGGTCGGCCAACCCAACACGCTCAAGCATCTCACACGCAATGTCCTTGGCCTCGTCCTTCGACTTCTTCTGGACCTGACGAAGCGCTAGCTCGACGTTGCCGCGTGCCGTCAGATGCGGAAAAAGATTGAACTGCTGAAAGACCATACCGATATGCTCGCGCATCTTGTTGATGTCGGTGCCCTTAGCGTTGACCTGCGTGTCCTCGAACCAGACCTCGCCGGAGGTCGGGGTCTCCAACAGGTTAATGCAGCGCAGTATCGTCGATTTTCCGCTGCCGCTGGGTCCTAATATACAGACGACCTCGCCACGGTCAACCTCAAGATTGACGTCTCGGAGTACCACATTATCGCCGAACGCTTTCTTGAGGCCCTTGATGCGTACAACGGGCTGAGCAAACTCGGCGTAGGACGTGGTGTTGCGCGTACTCATGCGGCATCCCCCTCAGACTCAGCGAGACGATTCTCCATATATGAGACGAGCCGTCCCAGCGGGATCGTCAGCAGCAGATAGAAGCACGCTGCCACCACGTAGCTCGACTGGTTGAACACACGCCCGGCGATGATCTTCGAGGCAAGCGTCATCTCCATGACGGCGACCGACGCGAGCAACGCGGTGTCCTTGAACAGCAGGATGAATTCGCTCATCATCGTGGGCAGGATACGGCGAACCGTCTGCGGCAAGATGACGAACGCCATCGATCGAGGCAGAGAAAGTCCCAGCGAGCGTGCTGCCTCCATCTGGCCGCGCGGAATCGATTGAATGCCGGCGCGAAATATCTCGCATAGATACGCCGACGAGTTGAGCGACAGAATGAGCAGACCGCGCAGATAGACCGTTGCGTTAATGCCGAGCACATCGATACCCGAAAGCGGGGCTGCTATCACATTATAGATGGGTAAAAACGGCAGACCAAAGTAGAGGATAAGTATCTGGAGTGCGAGTGGTGTGCCGCGCACGACATCGACGTAGACGGTCGCCGGCCAGCGTAGCAGACGGTAGCGCGCCATCTTCATAAACGCAAGCGTCAAACCGCCCGGGATTGCGAGAAGGAAACCGCCAAAGCCGAAGATAAGCGACACGGGAAACGCGGCTGCCACGATCGGCAGCGCTTGCTTCATAACCTCGAGGTTAAAGAATACGTGAAGAATCGTTTCCAACGAACATCCAATCAAAGGTGTCGGGGGTCAGGGCGTATCGTGCTCTGACCCCACGACGATGCTACGTCTTGGTTAAGTCTTGCGTAAGGAGGAGTTGTAAGGCGACTCGTACACCGTACTCGAGCCTTACAACGACAATGTTACGCGAGACTTAGGGCATTATAGGGGTGGCGCCATCGAACCATTTTGCATAGATAGTGTCATACGTACCATCAGCGATAACCGCTGCAAGCGCAACGTTGACGCGATCACGAAGCTCCTCGTTACCCTTCGGGAAGGCGATGCCGAACTTCTCAGCCTCTGCAACGTCGATTTCGCCAAGGTTCACTGCCTTGAGCTCCGGCTGCGCAGCGTACTTGTCGGCAACGGGACCATCGATGATAACTGCATCGACCTCGCCAGCTGCCATCGCGGTGAAGCAGTCGTTGCCACCCGGATACGGCATAATGACGATGCCTTTGTCCTCAAGCTCGTCCTCGACCCAGAAGTGGCCGGTCGTCCCGTTCTGAACCGCAACCTTCATACCTGGCTGCAGGTCCTCGACCGAGGTAATGTCGGACCCTTCGGGCACCGCAAGCGCCTGCACCGAGACAAAGTACGGATCACTAAAGAGCATAACCTCTTCGCGGTCAGGCCTGATGGTGATCGAAGAGATCGCGCAATCGGCCTCGTCTGAACCGCTGGACATCGCAAATATCAGCGCATCCCACCCTTTGTTCACGAACACGACCTCGTCGCCCATCTCTTTGACGATGGCCTCCATGAGATCGATATCGAATCCGGCGAAATCGCCATTTTCATCCAAGAACTCCATCGGTGCAAATGTCGGGTCAGTCGCCGCACGAATAACGGTACTGTCCGATACCACCTGCGTCGTCGTCTCGTTTGCATCGTTCGAGCCACAGCCAACGAGCACTGCAACGCTCAGCGCGAGTACGCACGCTAACACAATCAGCAATGTCTTCCTCATAATACTCCCTTTCATAGTAAAACAGCCGACAGACTTCCACGATACGTCATGCCGGATAATCTTGCAAGCACTCTTCAGTTTTATGCAGTATATAAGCCTCTAACCAACATTTTATACACTTATGCTGCGCCCAACTTATCTCTCAACGCCTCTTGTAGTGTTGAAGAGTAGCTAATGTGCACCGCGTCGGCCTCCGCTGCGAGCCAGCTAGGAATAGTCACATTTTTACGTACAGCCTTATTGCTTTGGCGCAATCTATAGTTAGTGAGATTAGCGGATACGAGGGTTACGATATCGCCCTTATTTTGAGCAAGATCAGAAGTATCAGATGGTACCGGTAGCGCAATACCCTTATCCTGATACTCGATAGCGAGTATTGAGATCAAGTCCTTAGCCATCTCCAGAGCATCTGCCAAATCATTGCCCTGTGTGCTTCTGCCAAAGTCAGGTACATCGACAAAATACGGAACCGAGTCGTTTTCGTCTACACTCAGCACTACGGGATAGATTACGCTATCGGCTTTCATGCTATCTCAGCCTCCATCTCTTAATCATTGTCTTTGCCAACCGCTCGTTGACTTCGCGTCCTCGTGGTATTTGTTCGGAGTCATTTCCCTTTTTCCAAATGTCATGCTTTCCTCCATGACGGTCAAATACCCAGCCGTTTTGTTTGAATAGCTTTTCTAAGTCGCGCTTTTTCATTGTGTTCCTTTCATACGCATAATTATACGCATAATTGAGTACTCTGTCAATCGTCGAGAAATGTATGTTACACTGTGTGTTATGAAAACGCGCGATGAACAAATGCCCCCCCCCCCCCCCCCCCCCCCCCCCCCGCCCCAGGGCACGCCCCAAACCTCCCCACCGCCCCACCCACTCCACTCCCACCCCCTACCCCTCCCCGCCC
>Ga0099364_10001057_pt1 | contig 46083 bp, 34 predicted proteins | sample TergutTh196P3_FD_73070 | JGI IMG/M metagenome (GOLD analysis project Ga0099364, IMG submission 73070) | Microcerotermes parvus P3 segment gut microbial communities from Pointe-Noire, Republic of the Congo - Th196 P3 | ecosystem: Host-associated > Arthropoda: Insects > Digestive system > Gut ...
TAATTAAGCGTCGCGCTTGGTGTCACGCTTGCTCCAACTGATAGACTGCCGGAAATACTGCCCTCTGTAACTGTGGTGTTTGCTGTAGGCTGGCTTGTGATAGTAATTACTGGAGTGACTATTGGCGCGTCATTTACCGTCACTCTCGCAACACTTGATGGTACAGACGCAGCGCCCGTGGCGCTGACCACGCAGTAATAGTAATAAGTCCCCGCTGTTAAATTTGTAGGAATGGTGAAGCTGGAACTCGTCGCGCCGGATATCGACGTTCCGCCCGTGTTGTTGTTTGTAATATTGGAATACCATTGGTAATTAAGCGTCGCGCCCTGTGTCACGCTTGCGCCAACTGATAAACTTACTGAAATGTTGCCCGCCGTGACTGTGGTGTTTACTGCGGGTTGACTTGTGATCGTAATAACCGGCGTGATTATCGGCGCGTCATTTACCGTCACTCTCGCGACGTTTGAAGTTACAGACGCCGCGCCCGTCGCGCTGACCACGCAGTAATAGTAATATGTCCCCGCTGCTAAATTTGTCGGGATGGGGAAGCTGGAACTCGTCGCGCCGGATATCGACGTTCCGCCAGTATTGCTGTTGGTATTGTTGGAATACCATTGGTAATTAAGCGTCGCGCCCTGTGTCACGCTTGCTCCAACTGACAGACTTCCGGTAATGTTGCCCGCCGTTACTGTTGAATTTGCTGTTGGTTGAGTGGTGATAGTGATGGTTGGTTGTCCGTTTTGCTGCGACCACGGCCATGGCCAAGGTTCTGTTCCCATGTTCAATTTTGGGTATCCACTAATATCCCAATGCCACGGCCCGGCAGTTGGTACGGTATCATTGAATAACCAAGAATTGCTCGTATACGTCGCTTTGGTCATTAATTCTGCGCTAGTTTTGATACCGCCGTTCCTGCCGTTCGGCGTGTTTTCTGAGAGTACTACGCCATTTATTGTTGCATTTTGATAACGATAGCTGTTTGTGATTATTACTTCATAGTTTCCGCTTCCTTGATATCCCACCAGTCCGCCTACATCAATATTTCCCCTGATATTACCCGTAGCGTAGCTGTTTTTAATCGTGTCCGACGGGTCGTCGAAAGAGTAATTGTGTTGCCATCCCACTAGTCCTCGGACACCAGTATATCCGCTTACATTATCTGTGGCGTAGCTGTTTTCAGTGTTACTGTAACCTTGTATTCCCACCAATCCATAGATACTACTCACTCTGTTGGCAGCCCCCGTAGTGTAGCTGTTTTCAATGTTACTAAAATGCCCAGTTCTACCTCCGACCAGCCCGCCTACCATATGATTTCCGCTGACATTGCCTGTGGCGTAGCTGTTTTCAATATTACAGTAAGCTTGCATTCCCAACAATCCGCCGACTTCACTATATCCTCTAACATTGCCCGTGGCGTAGCTGTTTGTAATGAAGCTCAAATACGAAGATCCCACCAGCCCACCGATAGAAAAGCCCTCAACTTCGTTAGCTAGTACATTACCCGTGGCGTAGCTGTTTATAATGTTGCCGCCAAATTGACCCCCCACCAGCCCGCCTGCATCAATACCTTCGCTAGCCGTTACATTACCCGTGGCGTAACTATTTGTTATAATAGTAAAGCCGACGAAATCAATTTCACTGAAAAGTTTAAGAGGGTATTGAAATCCCACCAGCCCGCCAACACTTCTATCCCCGCTGACATTACCTGTGGCGTAGCTGTTGTCAATTTTGCTACCATCAAACATAACTCCCACCAGTCCGCCGCCACCTCCTACTCCGCTGACATCTCCCGTGGCGTAGCTGTTACCAATGTTGCTACCATCAAACATAAATCCCACCAGTCCGCCGCCACCGCCTCCCATTAAGCCTCTATCAGCAATCTCCACGCCGAGGTTTTTAATGTCAGCGCTGGCAACAGCCCCGAACAAACCTAAAAGACTCTCTTCGTTCCGATCAATCCACATACCAGAGATTTTATTCCCATCACCGTCAAAGCTGCCTCTAAAGGAAACAGATAAGTCTGGTTGTAATATGTTTCCATGATCATCAACAAGTATACTAGAGGTACCTATTGGTAACCAGCCTTCATCGCCCCATTTAGCGTATCCTTGACCGCCGGGTGCAAGATAAGCGGTTAAGTCTATATCATTACCCATCCTGTAATACTTCTCCAGACCATTTCGTACTGCGTCAAGTTCTGCCGCCGTTCTGATTATGATAGGGTCATCTGGAGTATCGCCTGGCGCCGCCCATGCGCCTGACACAAACGAGAGCGCAAAAATTACAATAAATGCTAAAAATACTCTTTTCATTACTAAATCACTTCTCCTTCACTAAAGTTTTATTTTCAACTACTTATGTTACTTATCAAAACTAAATGAAAATAATCTCTGGCAAGTCGATGATTTGAAGCCGGATTTTGTGGCAGGTTTTGGTTATTCCTCATAAAAAACATAGTGTTAACAACGGGCGGCAGGACAAGGTGAATTCCAGCGAAGCCGGATGATAAAGCCCTTGGGGAGCGCCGCCCAACGTTTAGGCAACGTCACTGCTGGCCCCCGTTCCGGCTACCTGCTAGACGCCCAATATGCGTTCTCAATAGCTACCATGACGTATAAGTTACCGCATCTATGTTATTTTTGCAGAATTATCAATTTGTTAGAATGGTGCATTATAAAAGATTGTACACTTTTATAATCTCTTATATATGTTTCAAAACGTCATATTATTCTTATTTTAGCTGAAATATAAATAAAAAACAACTATTTTTGGAATCATTATATTTTTTCATCGCAAGATAGCATTTTAAAATAGAATATGACTTTTATTCTTGTTATCATTCCGCTACTGATTATCGTAATAGGTTGAAAATGTTGATTTCATGATTAACGATGGGTGTGGTTGATATAAACGGGCGGACACAAAAGAGGTCCGCCCTATATTTCAATTAAGCGATGAAACTACATTTAAAGCAGTTGGAAACCTGCTTACGCGCGATGCATAGGTAGGTGCAGACAGGCGGGTCCATAAGCAATGCTGCCAATGTCTTTGTCTTAGCGAGCCGCAAGCACGGCGCTCCAGTCTTTGTTTTTTGCCTTTTACTAATCACTAACCACTGTATTTTTACTGTCTTTTCCTTAAAACAAACTGAACTGCTCCAAATAGCGCAAATACAAGATAGCCATTGCCCATCGCGTTGCAGCCGATATCACACTCGCTTGTTACAGTTACTATGCAAGTATCCTTTACATCTGGGTTGCTGACCGACGTTGCAGTTATCGTTACTGTTCCTTCCGACAATGCAATTACTAGCCCCGAGCTTGTCACCGTTGCTATTAAGTCGTTAGCGCTTTCCCAAATAACGCTCTTATCCGTCGCGTCTTCTGGCGTAATTTCTGGCGTTAGCGCAAGAGTTTTGAATTTTTCTATAGTAACCGCATTTGGATATACCTTCAAATCCGTCACTGGTATGTCATCGTCTGCTGAAATCACAGTCACAATGCAAGTATCCATTACATCTGGATTGCTGACCGACCTAACAGTTATTGTTACTGTTTCTACTGACAGCGCTGTTACTACTCCCGAGGCGTTCACCGTCGCTATTAGATTGTTGTCGCTTTCCCATGTCACTCTCGAGTTCGACGCATTTTCTGGCATGACTGTTACTGTAAGAATCAGAGAATCGCCTTTTATTATTGTAGCCTCCTTCGGTGATATTACTATCTTCTCCACATCAATTATTGTGTCCGTTACCGTTACAATGCACGTATCTGACACAGTTGGATCGCTTTTCGACCATCCAGTGATTCTTGCTGTTCCAAATGACACCCCATGCACAACTCCCAAGTTATTCACCGTTGCTACTAAAGCGTTATCGCTTTCCCATATCAAGCTCTTGTCCGTCGCGTTTTCTGGAAACACTTCTGCTGATAGCCGCTTCTCTTCGCTTACTACTATCGTAGCTACTTTTGGCGTTATAACTATTCTATATACTGGTGGATCTACTATGATCGACCAGGGGAAAGGGAAGTTCTCAGTTCCAATGTTCAATTTTGGAAATCCAATTTCGTCCCAATGCCATGGACCGGCAGTCGGTACGGAATCGTTGAACTGCCAGGAATTGCTCGTATACGTCGTTTTGGTCATAAACTCTTCGGCAGTCTTGATACCGCCGTGTTTTCTATCATGTCGGCTGTTTATGTGGTCAATCGGAATCGGCTCGCCGTTAATCAAAGTATACCGATAGCGGTAATTGTTTGAAAGGGTGTTGACGCCGATGCCAACAATGTCTTGAAATCCCACGATTGCGCCAATATTGATATCATTTAACGCCCACATGTTACCTGTTACATAACAGCTTAAGATACTGTTATTGCCTGCAGTACCTATGTATTGCATTCCCACTATACCGCCAACTTCAGAAGCGCCTATGACGTTACTCGTAGCATAGCTGTTTGTGATTATATTATTGCTTGCTCCTCCGTTGACGTATTGCAATCCAACTAGTCCACCGACTCTGTTGCCATCTGCCTTAACATTGCCCTTGGCATAGCAGTTATTGATAACTACATTGCCACTAGTTTCACTACATCCCACCAAGCCGCCGACATAACTACCGTTTGTAGTGACGCTACCGGTGGCGTAACTGCTGATGATTGTGTTGATAGTGCCTCCATCGTGTAAATAAATGCGTCCTACCAGTCCGCCTGCATAATCACTAGTCGCAGTAACACTGCCAGTGGCGTAACAGTTTTCAATATTCTGATTAGCTGCTTGGTTTATGGATTCTTGATATCCCAGTAGCCCACCAACATAATAGGTGCCTATGACATCGCCACTAGCGTGACTGTCCGTGATTGTGATGGTTCTCGAGTTAGAATATGTGTATCCAACCAAACCGCCGATTTCTCTGTTAGGTGAAAAGTTATTGCCGACATTGCCTGTGGCATAACAATTTTTAATGGTGATGTTTGCAGTACCCGTGTTAGCATATCCAACCAGCCCGCCGGAATACCTGCTGCCTGTGATATTGCCGGTGGCGTAACTGTCTGTGATGTTGCCGCCAGCAACTTGACCAACCAGTCCGCCGGCATTAGTACTGGTTGAAGTGACACTGCCCGAGGCGTTGCTGTTCTTAATATCGCTGTTTGATATATATCCAACCAGCCCGCCGGTATTTCCACCGCCGCTTACACTGCCGGTAGCGTGACTGTTTGTGATGCTTCCGCCAGCTGCTGTTCCAACCAGCCCGCCGACACTATCACTGGTTCCAGTGACATTGCCTGTGGTGTAACTATCCATAATGCTGCTATTATTTTGAGAAGCCACCATCCCGCCGATATATCGTCTGCCGCTGACATCGCCGGTGGTGTAGCAGTTTGTGATGCTGCTGTTATTCTGATATGCTACCAGTCCGCTGACATAATCATAGCCTTTAATTCCGGCAATGCCGATCTCCACTCCAAGGTTTGTAATAGTCGAGTTTTGTATATACCCGAATAGACCTACATAACTACCGCTTGTCCTGTTGATCCACAAACCTGTTATCTTGTGTCCATTACCGTATAGTCCGCCGGTAAAAGGGGAACCGGATGCTCCAATGGGCAGCCAACCAGCTTCACCATATTTGAACCAGCCTTCGCCAGGGAATTCAAGATATGACCCCAAGTCGATGTCTTCACTTAATATGTAGTAAGAGTGCAGATTGGTTCGTATTGCGTCAAGTTCTGCCGCCGTTCTGATAGGAAAAGGTTCGTCAAAGCCGCCTGGCGCCGCCCACGCGACTGACGCAAACGAGAGCGCCAAAACTACCATAAATGCTAAAAATATCCTCTTCATAACAATTCACTTCCCTCTCATTAAGATTAAAATTTCAGATTACTTTGTTACTGATTTTTTTCAAGCTTACGTGGTTGTGGATTATGTAGGGTTGAGGTTCTTTTTGTTGGCATTATCACCCTCTTTCATCTTTATGCTGAGTAGAATTCCCTTAACATAAACACTCCTTTCAAAATAAAATAAGCAGGGTCTCTAGCAAGTCGATGATTTGGAGCTGGATTTTGTGGCAGGTTTGGTTATTACTATTAAAAAACATAGTGTTAACAACGGGCAGCAGGACAAGGTGAATTCCGGCGAAGCCGGAAGAGAAAGCCCCTTGGGGGATGCCGCCCCTACGACGTTTAGGCAACGTCAACATAGGATCAATTCGGCTGTTATATAGCGGGGCGTCGAGGACGCCGCCCCCTACAACGTTTACGTCACATGTCCGCATGTACATGACCGCATACAGACAGGTCACAACGTTGTTATGTTTAAATTGTCAATTTATAAGGACGGTATTTATAAAAATGTGTACATTTTTAGAAATGTACATTTTTGGAGTTAATAAGAAAATTTTTCCAAAAAATAATTGTTTTTTTTCAATTTTTATATTAGAATTGCGAAAAAATTAGCGTTTTGGAACATAAAAAAGAGCTACAAAAATGTACACCTATTTGTAGCTGTGTTACCAGCCAATAAAAGAACGGACGGTCGAGGATGACCGAACGGGCGGCAGAATGCCGCCCCTACAGCATTTATAAAGCATAATCATTGATAAATAGCGTTGTTGACTTACTATTCCTGCCGTTGGTTGTTATTGATCTCGACCATTGCTACATAGAACCGTAGGGGCGGCATCCTGCCGCCCGTATTCATAAACCCTGACCATTGCTAAACAGAACCATAGGGGCAACCCGCCGCGGTTGACCAAAATTCGGACACATACAAAACAGCACAGGAGCACGTAGGGAAATGCCACAGTCCCACCCGTTATTTCACCGCGCAGCCGCCCCATTCTACGACGGTGAAGCCTTTGCGCTCAAATGGCGCGAATTCCTGCGGTGGGACGACGATTGGGTAAACCAGAGGTTTGAACGCCATATATACTCTTAAAATACTGTCCGGTCTTGGTTCGATAGTCAACACCGCATTTTCGGTATAGTTTACATCTTGAAAAGATATAAGATTCCACGCGTTGTCCTGCATCAACGGCGCCCAGTAAACGATAAACTCGTTGTACTCTCTGGGAGTCAATCCCATTTGGGCAAGCGTTTTTTGCAAAAATACCGCCGTGTCCGCCCCTCTTATCACAAACCCTTTACTGAAATCGTACTTGATCGCGTTTGTCTTGCCTTCCCAAAAAAGGTAGGAGTATTCATTATTGTCTGTGTGACTTATGAGAGTACCGTCGGGGTATGCTTTAACTCTCCAGCAATCTTCATAAACCGGCCAGGTACATTCAAGATTGCCGTTATAGTCCAAATAAACGAAAACATCCATTGTCTGATCGGGATAGAGATAAATGACGGGTTTGGCGGAAGCCAGCATCATCCCGTTGCCAAAGATAAAAAATATCGCGATTAATAAGCCATATAGTAAAAAGCGGGAGCCTCCAACCTCTCTGAATAGAAAAAATGATCTTTCATTATCTTCCCGCGTTCCATTCTCTTCATCAACAAGTTTCATTTTTATGTCCTCCTTCACAGGATTAATTCGATTTTGAAGGAGTATAGCCAATAAACCTTAAGAGCATAGTAGCGGGTTCTTAATTATTTCTTAATTTATTACAGGAATGGATATGTCGATGTGGAAGACATCTTTTGTTTGTGAATGGCTAAAGCTACCTTCGTGTAATTCCATGATGCGGGTACAAATTTTCAGCCCCAGCAAAGCGCCTTTTTCCGATGTTGGTTCATTAGATACGAAATTTTCAATTTCAATATGTACATTTCTTTCGTCCAGATAGGCGCGGAAGTGTACGGGGCGCGTTTCATCGCCATGTTTTTTCAAGTTCGACATAAGGTTGTCGAAAAGCCTTTCCAGAAGTTTTGTGTCTCCGTTTATCTCCGTCCCATCTGGAACTTCGTCCTCTGTTTGTAATACCGCAAGCGCTGACAGCTCGTCTTTCAATTGATTCAGCATTGTCCGCGCGTTGATAACAGTCTTGTTAACAGGCAACTGCCCTGAAATCAAAGTCGAAAATTCCAGAAGCATTTTTGTCCTTTCCTTGATCTGTTCGGCTTTTTTCATAACAAGGGCCAAATATTCCTTTCGCTCAAGCTCGCTTAAATTATCTTTTTCCAGCAGCAGAGCCAGATAACCCATCCCAACCGTCAAAGGCGCGCGAATGTCATGCGAAATGTCTCTGATTATTCTACGGTTAGCTTCGAGCGCCCTTTGTTCGGAATCCGCGCGTATCTGGATGGAGCGGTTCATTAAGTTGAGCCCCGTTGCAAGGCGCGCCAGTTCATCCTTTCCCTCTACGGGAATTGCGTAGTCAAATCTTCCGGACTCCATTACGCCTATACCTTCTTCGATTCGCAAAATGTAATCTATTTTTCTTTTTAACATAAAAAACAAGGAGAGCAAAAAGACATCAAACGATAGCAGCAAACTGACAACCCAGGAAATGAACCTATTAGAGCTTGAAGCGTTATACGAAAAAATCGCGAAGGCTTCTCCATCAGGAAACTGAATGATAGCGGAGAGGCTTGTAATAGGTCCGTCAGGTCCTGCGTCGATTTTTATACGCGATTCTCCCGCTTCTCGCGTTTTTGTTCTATCAATGAAAACCGACGCGCGATTTTTTCGAGCCCAGCTTCCGATTATATCCGCATCCATGTAGGATATGTCCTTTTCAAGTACATATGTCTGAAAATCCCGCTTAAACCGTAAAACTCTTTCCTCTGCGCGATTCTTGTATTGGGCTGTATTAAAATATGCTTGTATGGAAAAATAGAAAAAAGCAAAAGAAACGAAAGCAATAACGAAACAAATGAGTATCAACGCCATGAATTGAAGCTTCATTTTTTCCCGCGTCAGCGAAAATATGCGCTTTAAACGGCTTAGGCTTACAAAAAAACGTTTTGTATGACCGGGTCTAGTAATCAATTTTGTACCCCATTCCCCAAACCGTTTTGATATAGTCAGGCTGCTGGGGATTGCGTTCAATTTTCTCGCGTATTTTTCGAATGTGAACCATCACGACGTTTGCCGCCGATTCGCCGCCGTATTCGCCCCATACAGAGTCGTAAATACTATCCGCTGAGAACACTTTTCCTTGTGTTCGACAAAGCAGCAGTAAAATTTCATACTCTTTCGCGGTCAATTTCTTCTCCAGACCTGCAACGGTCACTTTACACGCATCTTCATCAATGCGGAGTTCTCCAATTGATATAATCTTTTTTCGAGACGCGCCTTCGTCCGCTCCATACAGATAATAGCGTCGAAGCAGAGCACCAATGCGAGCCAGCAGTTCGGATGTAGCGAAGGGCTTCACTATGTAGTCGTCTCCTCCGGAGGCAAATCCTAAAATCTTATCGTATTCTTCGCCGTGAGCGGTCAGATATAGGATGGGTATATTGCTAAAAGTTCGTATTTCTGAACCGGTCTCGAAACCGTTCATACCGGGCAGCGATACGTCAAGTAATACAAGAGAAATAGATGCGCGCTCTTGCTCGTTGCGTAGAAGCGAAACAGCTTCTTCACCATTTTCAGTTTCGACAGCGTCGTAATTAGCATTGTTCAAAAGAAGCTTTAGCAGTTTTCTAATTTCTTTGTCATCGTCGACAATTAGGATTGTGTTCATTTAAAATTGCCTTTCTTTTATACAATTTAACGAAATATAGATAGCAATATGACAATCGTGTGGTAAAATGACTTTGCGTGACTTTGAGCCTTGTGTAGTTTTGTTATCACACATTATACAATAAAACATACAGTTTCACTGCAATAAGCCATGCCAAATCAGTAAACACCCGACATACTTTTCTAAACGTGATCGGGATGTATATTTCCGAACCAATTCCGACGAGCGGCAAATCAGGTTCTTTCAAAGCATATTTTAGTAAGGAGAGTATAATACAATGGAAAAAATGCGACTTGGCAGAACAAATCTTTCAGTAGCCCGAACAAGCTTCGGAGCTTTGCCTTTACAGAGAGTTACAATGGAAGAGGCAAAAATAATACTTCTAAAAGCTTATGAAAGCGGTATTAATTTTTACGATACAGCTCGAATGTATACAGACAGCGAAGAAAAAATTGGAAATGCGCTTTCAAAATACAGACATGATGTTATAATTGCCACCAAAAGCGTGGCGCGCGAGGGTGATGAACTTGCAAAAGAACTCGAATTAAGCCTGAAGATGCTTAAGACCGATTATATAGATATCTATCAAAGTCATTTCTGTAAAGTCCTGCCTCTACCAGATGACGGCACACAGGTTTACGAGACTTTATTAAAGGCCAGAGAACAAGGGAAGATAAGATTCATCGGCGTTACTTCGCATGACATTAATGTGGTTTTGCAAGGAGCTAAGTCGGGTTTATACGATACGGTTCAGTATCCGCTTTCATGCCTTTCTGTTGAAAGGGATTTAGATATTATTACAATATGCAGGGAACATGATGTTGGACTTATTGCAATGAAGGCTATGTCAGGCGGACTTATACGTAATAAGCGAGCAGCTTTTGCTTTTCTACGAGCATACGACAATGTTGTCCCGATATGGGGAGTGCAGAGAATTGAAGAGCTTGAAGAATGGCTCTCTTACGAGAATAATCCCCCAATACTGGATGCAAAGCTTCTGGAGGAAATTGAACAGGAAAAAGCCGAACTTGGATCGTCATTTTGCCGGGGTTGCGGATATTGCTTGCCTTGCCCTGTGGGCATTCAAATAGTGACTTGCGCGCGAATGGAGCTTTTTCTTGGCAGGATGCCGCCGGAGCTTTATACTACCACTGAGTGGCGGGACAATATGGCTCTTATTGATGAATGTTTGCATTGTGATTCATGTAAAAATAAATGTCCTTATAGCCTTGATACGCCCGCTTTACTTGCCGAAAATAATAGATTTTACAAGGAATTTATAGCAAATAGAGATGCAAAGATTAGTGATGATTGGAGCGATAAGCGATGATGGAAAGGGTTATTGATACAAACTCATTACAAACATATCTGTTTACGCTGATACCAACAAAAAGAGTATGTGTCCGCGAAACTGACGATGGTATTATAAATCTGATACCTATCAAGGAACCGCAGGCTATAGGTTTGATCAATGTCGGCGACTTTATAAGGCGTAAACATGACGGTCAGTTACCGGAATGTATTTCAGAGCTTTTCGGAATGTTCTCTTCTATTAATGATGATTCGCTTGATAGGTTTATGGAGCGTAAACATGCAGATAAGGAGCTTGATTTATGATAAACGCTTATGTCCTTGACGCTTGTGCTGTTACTGCTGAATTACATCAGACCACCATGAAATGGATGAAATAGAAGCGAATGAGAATATTAAATTTCTTTGGATTCGATAATTTTACCAAGGGTTCTGAAACTCTTAGAAGAGATAGGAGATTATTTTATGAAACGTCGTAACGTAAACCTGGAAAAAGCGTACAGCCCTGAAGGAATTGAGCAAAAATGGTACGCCGACTGGTTGAGCAAAGATTTTTTTAAGGCAAAATCCTTTGACTCGCCGGAAGACGGGACTCCATCTTCCAAAGGACACTTTTCAATAGTTATCCCTCCGCCGAACGTCACCGGTTCACTGCACATGGGACACGCTTTTAACAATACCTTTCAGGACATTCTTTGCCGGGTGCGAAGAATGCAGGGATATGACGTATTATGGTTGCCGGGGACAGATCACGCTGGGATAGCCACTCAAAACGTTGTGGAAAGAGAAATAGAGAAATCAGGAGCTACGCGCCATTCTCTCGGCAGGGAAAAATTTGTGCAAAAGGTTTGGGAATGGAAAGAGCTATATGGAAATCGCATAATAACTCAAATGAAGCGACTTGGAAATTCCTGCGACTGGAGCCGTGAAAGATTTACGCTTGACGAGGGGCTTTCCCGGGCTGTGCGCGAAGTTTTTGTAAAACTATACAAAAAAGACCTTATTTACAAAGGGAAATATATTATAAACTGGTGTTCCCGCTGCATTACCGCGTTATCAGACCTTGAAGTGGATCATGAAGAAAAGACCGGCAAATTTTATTATGTAAAGTATCCATTTGCCGACGGAATAGAGAGCGAAGAGGACGGTATCATTATTTCAACTACAAGACCGGAAACTATTCTTGGAGATGTTGCCGTGGCAGTACATCCAAGATCGGGTAATAGCCGGTTTATTGGTAGAAAAGTAAAGACGCCGCTCTCTGACAGAATTATTCCGATAATAGAGGATAACATGGTCGACCCCGATTTTGGGACAGGTTGCGTAAAAATAACCCCCGCTCACGACCTGACCGATTATCTAATAGGAAAAAAGCATGACCTTCCGCAGCTTCAAGTAATAGACAGCGATGGGATAATGAACGAAAACGCCCTTTGCTATAAGGGGCTTACAATCGAGGAAGCCCGTAAAGCGACCGTAGAGGACATAGAAAAACTCGGACTGATGATAAAGACTGAAGAAATTCTTCATTCTTTAGGGCATTGCCAAAGGTGCCGCACAATCGTTGAGCCATTTTTGTCAGAACAATGGTTTGTTCGCGCAAAACCGCTTGCCGACAGAGGAATAAAAGCTGTTAAGGACGGGCTTATAAAATGGTTCCCGGAGCAGTGGGAAAAGACTTATTTCCAATGGATGGAAAACATCCGCGACTGGTGCATATCCAGACAGCTTTGGTGGGGGCACCGCATACCCGCTTGGAATTGCGAGGAGTGCGGGCATATCACAGTTAGCGAAAATGACCCGACAGTATGCGAAAAATGCGGAAGCGCTAGCATAGTTCAGGACGAAGATGTTTTGGACACGTGGTTCAGCAGCGCCCTTTGGCCTTTTTCGACAATGGGATGGCCTGAAGATACGTCGGATCTGAGATATTATTACCCCACGTCTTTAATGGTCACCGGTTTCGATATTATTTTCTTCTGGGTTGCGAGAATGATAATGATGGGTTTGGAGTTCATGGATGAAGAACCTTTTAAGGATGTGTATATCCATTCGCTTATTCGCGACGATAAGGGCCGCAAAATGAGTAAATCAACAGGAAATGCAATCGACCCGCTTGATATGATAGATAAATATGGCGCCGACGGGCTTCGAATGGCGCTTGCAGCGCTTTCAACCCAGGGTAGGGACATTCTTTTAAGCAGTTCAAAGATAGAGACATTCCGTTTCTTCATGAACAAGTTATGGAATGCCGCCCGCTTCGCGCTCCTGTATCTTGACGATGATAAAAAAGAAATAGTAATAAGAGATCTTTATTTACATGACCGTTGGATACTTGACAGGACGCAGGATGTAATAGAAAATACTACAAAGCTCATTGACGAATATAATATTGGGGAAGCTGCCCGATTGCTTTATGATTTTGTATGGGGGGATATCTGCGATTGGTATCTTGAAATGGCGAAACCATCCCTTCGCGGAGATGAAGGAGACACCCATGCGCAAGCTTCTAAGGCTGTTCTTGAATATGTTTTTTATTCAACGCTTCGTTTGTTACATCCTTTTATTCCTTTTATAACCGAGGAGCTTTGGGACGCTTTTGGATATGGGGAACGCGGGGGCGGAAAATCAATTGTAGTAACCGAATGGCCTACTGTTGACGAAAAAATCCGTTTTGAACGTTCAAAGAACGAAATGATGATGCTTCAAGAAACCGTCAGAGCTATAAGAAACCTTCGGGCAGAAGCAGGATTGACTCCGCAGCAACAGGTAAATATTGTTTATGTGCAAACCGAAAATAATGAATACGCTGATATTTTATCTTCAAATATGTCTCAAATTGTTATGCTGTGTAAAGTAAAGGAGATAGAATTCATAAAACGCGATCTGGACGAAAAGAAAACAACCGGATGTTTGTCTGAAGTTATGGCATTTGGCGAAATCAATCTCTTTGTTGGCGATATACTTGATATAGATTCTGAGATTAAGCGTTTGGAAAAGGATATGGAAGCGCTTCAAAAAAATCTTGCGGTGAACCTTGCTAAACTTAGCAACGAAAGTTTTATAAAACGCGCGCCGGTTGAAGTTGTGGAACAGGAAAAAGCGCGAAGTAAAGAAGCGGAAACCCGGATATCGCAAATTAAAAGAAATATAAAAAGCCTTAAACGCGAGTGAGTTAAATGCCAAATAATTCTTTTTCTACCTTTGAACGGCTCATAACGGAAAACTCAAGTCCAGGCATAAGACCCGGGCTCGAACGAGTCGAAAGGCTTTTAAAAATCATGGGAGATCCCCAGAATAAATTTCCCGCGATACATGTAGTTGGCACAAATGGTAAAGGATCGACAGCGGCATTTACAAATTCGATACTTGGCAAATCCGGATATAAGACGGCACTATATACAAGCCCTCATTTAATCAGTCCTGAAGAAAGATTGCTTATAAACGGAAGACCACTTTGCGAAAATGAATGGCTTGATTGTGCAACACAAGTAGTTGAGATAATTCGGAACGATAGTTTTTTATCAAACGATCCTCCTTCGTATTTTGAAGTGTTAACCGCTGTAGCTTTTAAACTTATAGAAAGGCATGGGGTTGACGTAGCGGTAATCGAGGCGGGATTGGGAGGAAGACTGGACGCTACCAATATGCTGGGCGATGTTATAGTTTCAGTTATTACATCAATATCGATGGATCATACCGAATACCTTGGCGATACAATAGAAAAAATCGCGTTTGAGAAGTTTTCTGTCGCGCGCAACCCTCAAAATGCGGTTTATCTTGGGGATAACGAATCACTTTACAAGCATTTTCAAGGGTATATTTTAATGCGGGACGCGCGCTTCAAAGTCAATAGCATGACAATTAATGGAAATTGCTATGACTTGGCTTGGAATGAATATCAGTTTAGCGAGCTTAAGACCAGTCTTATAGGCGAGTTTCAGATTTATAACAGCGCTCTTGCCGTAGTTGCCGCTATTATTGCTTCCGCCAGACTACCGAAAATAAATGAAAGCTCAATAAGAGACGGGCTTATTTCGGCTGTTTGGATTGGCAGGATGGAACTTATTCCATACGATTCAGGCAAAAAACACATTCTTATGGACGGAGGGCACAACGGAGACGGCGTCTCAAAATTTGTAGAAAGCGTAGGAAAAATATTTGGTTTTAGCTCCAAGAAAGCTGTAATATATGCCGCTATGAAAGACAAGGATTTACTGAACTGTCTTTCCAGCATAAATAAACTGCATTCTCCGATATTCCTTACAGAAGTTCCAGAAAACAAAAGAAGTGCGACGATCCAAGATTTAGAGGTTTTTGCGAGGGAATTTGATTGGGTAGGGGTCTCATATTATAAAAATCCTTTGGATGCGTTTAACGCTGCAGTGATTGATAATGACTTGGTAATAATTTGCGGAAGCTTATACTTTATTGGATATATCCGCTCAAAAATAATAAAAGAGGGGTAATAAATGAAACGTATAGCCGTATTGACAAGCGGTGGAGACGCTCCGGGCATGAATGCCGCAGTAAGAGCAGTTGTTCGCACTACTCTTTTCAACGGAAAAGAGTGTTTCGGCGTTAGGCGGGGTTATGAAGGACTCATTGACGGTGATTTTATACTATTGGACAGAGCTGCGGTTGGAGGGATAATACACCGCGGCGGCACAATCCTCAGGACGGCGCGAAGCCCAAGATTTAAAGAACTAGAAGGCAGACGCCAAGCTATCGAAAAAATGAAAGAAGCGGGTATAGAAGGACTTGTGGTTATTGGGGGAGACGGGTCTTATCGTGGCGCCAAAGCGCTTGACGAGATGGGATTTCCTGTTATTGGGATACCGGGAACCATTGACAATGACATTTCGGGGACTGACGACACCATTGGTTTTGATACTGCAGTTAATACGGCCTTGGAAGCCGTTATACGATTACGCGATACTGCAAGTAGCCATGACAGGCTTTTCATCGTTGAAGTGATGGGACGTAACGCCGGATTCGTAGCGCTGGAAGTTGCTGTTGCTTCAGGGGCGGAATATGTTGTTGTACCCGAGATTTCATTAAGTATTGGACGTTTGTGCGAACACCTCAATTATTCTCATAGAAACAAAAAGAGCCATACTCTGATAATTCTTGCAGAGGGAGTTATGTCCGGGGAGGAAATGCGCTCAAAACTCAGTGATACCGGAGGTTATGAAGCTCGCGTAACGGTGCTTGGATATATCCAACGCGGAGGTACGCCTACATCAAAGGATACTATTCTGGCTTCAAGATTTGGAGCATATGCCGCTGAATGCCTTTTCCTGGGAAAATCGGGATATATGGTCGGAATTATCAATAATAGATTTGTTCTATCTCCGCTCGAGCGGGCATGGACAGAGCAGAAGGCGCTTAGTCAGGAACTAATTGGATTAGTTGAAAAACTTAGCGTATAAAAATATATAATTTAATGGCAATCAGGAAATTGAACAGTAGGTGTCGCCTTAATGTCTTTTAAACGATATTATTTCTTTGTTGTTACTCTAATTTGTACTTTTGCACTGTTGATTATTTCAGTTTTACTTGTTTATCATTATATAAACAGACCAAGTGACACGATAATTATTCACAATGTAGTATTAAGTGACGAAATAGAGAATAAATCACGTTTGACCGGCACGATTTCCCGTTTTTCTTATGGTACCCGTCAAATATTCGTCTTTTTTGATTTCGAAAAAGCTCAAGTTGGGACTATTATTACAGTGTGTTGGTACTATGGAGACAGGGAAATCAGAAGCGACGTTTATAGACTTGATGAAACTTCAGGTTATAGGGTTTATTGTTTATTGAAAGAGGATGGTTCTTTATTGCCTAGAGGCGCTTATTCATTAAAAATAATGCAGGACAATAAAGCGGTGATTCCAGAATATGTATTTAATATATTCTAGATGTGTGGAATTAATTGTGCGTAACGTTTTAAACTAGGGGGATTGAATTAATGACCAAAATGGACAACAGATATACATATAGTTTCCTCACATCCCAACTAATGACTGATCTCCGCAAAATAGCTAAAGAATTAGGGATCAGTTCTCAGCTAACCTCACGCAAAGCTAAAAATGATTTGATATTAATTATTTTAAAAGAACAGGCGGAGAGTTTGGGTTATCGATTTGGAGGAGGTACTCTCGAAATTTTACCTGAAGGATTTGGTTTTTTGCGCCCAAACGGACTACTTCCCAGCGATCACGATGTTTATTTATCAGTTTCACAAATCAGGCGTTTTTTACTTCGTAATGGCGACGTCGTTTTTGGTTTAGTCCGCCAGCCAAGGGAACAAGAACACTACTCAGCGCTTCTTCGAGTTGACACGGTGAATTTTTCAGATCCGGATTCATCTCGCAAGCGCCCTCTTTTTAGTGCATTAACTCCAATATTCCCAAATATTCCCATAAAACTGGAGACTAATTCTGAAGAGATAGCAATGAGATTAATGGATATGTTCTCGCCAATTGGCTTCGGACAGAGAGCTCTTGTTGTCTCGCCGCCTAAAGCGGGTAAAACAACCATATTGAAACGCATAGCAAATGCAATTTCGGTCAATCATACCGACGCTATATTAATGGTGCTTTTAATAGATGAGAGACCGGAAGAAGTCACGGACATGTCGCGCTCTGTAGATGCTGAAATAATAGCTTCTACATTTGATAGACCTGCCGAGGAGCATATCAGAGTTGCAAATCTTGCGTTAGAGAAGGCGAAGCGTCTGGCGGAGTCTAAAAAAGACGTGGTAATACTTTTGGATTCTATTACCCGACTTGCAAGAGCTTCTAACATGACAGTTCCTCCGTCTGGTCGAACGCTTTCGGGAGGATTGGATACGGCGGCTTTATATTTTCCAAAAAAATTCTTTGGCGCCGCTCGAAATTTTGATGAAGGCGGAAGTCTTACGATTATTGGCACTTCTTTGGTGGAAACCGGCAGCCGGATGGATGATATAATATACGAGGAATTTAAAGGGACAGGAAATATGGAACTTCATCTTTCGCGTAAACTTGCAGAGCAAAGGACTTTTCCTGCTATTGACATTACCAAGTCAGGGACGAGACGCGAGGAACTTTTGATTTCAGAAAATAATCTTATGAGGATATGGATGATACGGAAGAGAATTGTTAGTGTCGATGAATCAGGAGCTCTTAATTTAGTTCTTGATAAACTAAGACAAACTCATAATAACGAAGAGTTTATAGCTTCAATAAAGATGCCGCCTTCGTAGACAATACATGAATTTTACTTTATGATATAATAACTCCGTGTTAATGGGAGGGGATGTTTGTTTGAGATATAATAAACCGAATCGTTCCAGCTTTTATGTAGTAATTTTGTGTATGTTCTTTATTTCTGTATCCTTGCTAATATATGCAGAAGGGCGATCAGTATTCCATGAAGATGAATTGGACGACGCAGATTCTCTGTATTCGGGGTTTATAGCAGTCGAATTTTCAGACGTATCTCCAGTAACACTTATGAATTCTTTTCTTTCAATAACTAAAGCTTATGCTGATCAGGAAGATGAAACTATAGCCCTTGAAATCCCGTATATTTATGAATTAGATGCTTTGTTGCCTACTGACGATTTGTTCAGCTCAATTGAATTGAGTACTTCTGATGATTGGACTGTTCTTCCAAATGACATGACCATTCCAGATTTGGAAGTGCCTAATGATGATTTGCTGTTACAGGAGAGAACTAATTTTTGGCAGGAGTATGTAGTACAGCAGAAAGAGACGTTGTCGGATATAACCATGAAGTTTAGCGGCATTTCAATTCAAGACATAACGCGTGCAAATGAGTTAAAGAATCCAAACCAACTGAGGGAAAAACAAATATTATTAATTCCTTTGCAAGAGGAGTTTATAGAAGATACCCTTGAAGAGGTAAGAACAAGAAAAGCGCGCGTCGCAGCTTTAAAAGAGGCAATCATACCACTTGAGATCAAAAACTATACTGTTCAAGAAGGAGATAGTTTATGGTCTATAGCTAATTCAATGAACGTAGAAGTCGATACGTTAATTGGATGCAATACTTTAGGCAATGTTTTACATCCAAAAGTAGTTTTACGTATTCCAAATCAGGATGGTATTTTTCATAAGATAAAATCAGGAGATACTATTGAAAAAATATCCTCTACGTATAAAGTTCAAGTTAATAGAATTAAAAGTGTAAATCCTACGTTAGAATTGGAGTCCCTTAAAATAGGATCTGAATTGTTTGTTCCGGGAGCTCGCATAGAGGCTGCCAGCGCTAAGGATGACAAGAAAACAACAACTGGCAAAACAAACAATAGGAGACAAGATTCTAAATCAAGTAATAGTAACATAAAAGATAATAGTTCCGGTGTTTTCAGATGGCCGGTTGCAGGTAAGATATCGAGCCCATATGGTTGGAGACGTCATCCGATTACGCGCAGGAATGACTTCCATTCTGCTCTTGATATAAGAGCTTCGCGCGGGACGCCAATTAAGGCAAGTAATGGTGGGCAAGTGGCATATGCAGGCTGGATGAGCGGTTATGGCAAAGTCGTTGTTATTCAGCATTCAAATGGATACTCCACATTGTATGGACATTGCTCATCTATTTCAGTTAATAAAGGGCAGCGCGTTTCTGCAGGCGAAGTTATCGGTCGGGTTGGTTCCACAGGGCGAGCTACGGGACCGCATGTTCATTTTGAGTTACGTCAGGGAAATCGCCCGGTTAACCCTTTACAGTACCTAAGATAGACGTCTTTGATTTAGAATAGAAATATATTATAATTGGGGCTATAACAAAAGTGGGCGAAGGATGTCCATACAGATTGTGTAAAAGAATATCACAATATGTAGCGGATGATTTTAGTGATTCTTTAACTTTTGTTGTTGCTCTTTTTTTTAGGAGAACATTAAAGAATTGGTATAAATAGGCAACTATTAAAGAAAGAAAGAAAGGAGAACAATAATATGAAAAAAATTTCAGTACTATTATTTTTAGTTTTCATTCAGTTGATATTGGTTTCATCAGCCTATACCGCAGATAATGCAAGCACAACGCTTGCGCAAATGGATCAAGCTGAGATTATTATATATGGAGAAAGCAGACGCGGAGGTTTAATAGACAGACTTAACGAATTAGAGAGAGTTCTTTTTGGCAGAAGCCTTCCGGGTACATTGTCTGAAAGACAATTACAGTTGGTTAACTTTATTAAAACCGGGAATGCAGATCAGCCATCGTTGCTGTTTAAATTGGGAGTAGCCGAATGGACAGTCGCTCAATCTATTCAGCCTTTTCTACCTGCGCTTGGTCGCTTGCAGAGACTTGAGCAGGAATTGGACGACACTATTCAAGAAGGAAGACCTATTGCAATGCGTGTAGAACGTATTTTGTCGTTGCTTTTAACGGATATTGTTACGCAAGTCGAGATTGAAGTATCCAGCGACAAAGCTATAAGAGCAAAGATTCTTGAAGACATTGGTCCTGGTAAATCCAGAAAAGGCGATAGTGTAAAAATTGAGCTTGTGGAAGATTTTGTGATGGATAATTATTTAATAGCGCCAAAAGGGAGTCGAATTGTGTCTGAAATAGCAGGCGTTACAAGACCTGGAGCTTTTGGCAGGGCTGGCGAAGTGAGATTGGAGTTTAAATACCTTCAAATACTTGGTCCCGAAGAGCCAATGGTAAAGCTTGCGGATGCTAAAAGACTTGGTGGAACCGGTGAAAAAAATATCGTAGCGGCAGTGGGGTCAAGTATGATTGGCGCGGCTTTACTAGGTCCGTTAGGATTAGCGACAGGATTGCTTATACGAGGGGACAGTTTGGATGTTAACGCCGAAACCCAATTCTATGTTCAGCAGGCTGAAGCAGCCAAAATGTCCGTGTTTCCAATTCCAGGCAGCTTAAGGAAAGATACTGATAGTCCAAGCAATAACACAGATTCCGATGGCTCGGATGAGATTATCTTCATTGATACACCTTAAGAGCTTAATATAATATATGACGATGAAAACCGGGTTAAGTCGTCACTATTTAAAAAGAATCAGCGGTATAATATTTGTTTTTGTGTTCTTTTTTGCAACGCTTGCATGGGCTTCCCCGATGGAAGATGTTGTTACCACTCTTGAAAATTGGACGTCATTTCATTGGGGTAAAGATTGTTTTATTTGGATAGTGCATTATTCAGACGAGATTATTGATCCATGGGTCGACGCAGAAGCAATGAGAGCCGGTTTTAATGAGATACAAAAAGACGCGTATAGTAAATCTTTTATTTCAGAACTTCGTTTGGATGAAGCTGAGCCGTTTCTTGTTTCAGTATATGCTTTTGGACCAAGTCCGCTTGAGCTCAGACCATTTGGAGATAATATTTCATTGTTGAATTCCGACGGAGATAAATTAAAACCGTTGAGTTACGAAAGGGTGTTTGATAATCCAATTTCGGGAATGGTTCAAGGGCTGGTATTTTTTAAAAAGCAATCAAATAAGAATTTTTCTTTGTCGTTAAGAGGAACGGGAGTTTTTGACGAAAGAATATTTTCATTCGAGAATCAAGATAGGAGTATAGATAGAAATATAGATAGGAACACAGTATATGAGAATCCTCCTATTGTCGCTTCCAACCAAAGGCAGGAAGACCTTATTGTTATTGATATGCCGCCCGTACGTCCTCCCGTTAGGGAAGAGATAAATAAACCGGAAGTTATTCCTGTTGTAATAGAAGAAAACATCAGAGTTGAAGATTCGCCCGCTTCTATTGACGATGAGATAGACAAACTAATTAATCGGGATACTGATAATTTGTATACCTCAAAGGAAAAAACGCTGCAAAATTTTATAAATTCCTGGATAGCTAATGATATTCCGGCGATGTATGGTATGCTTTCAGTTGAATCTCGTAAAATGTATTCGTCAGAATCTTTTGCAAGAGAAATAAGAAAAGCGGCTGATTTTAGAAGAGGATTGCTTAACGGATATAAAATTGATTGGATAGGAGAAGAAAGAGCCAGAATAACAACTACAAAAAGGTTATTAGTAATGAGAACTTTAATAAACAGGACTTTGGGAGTTATTAGAATAGGTAAGGAATGGTTAATTGTCTGGTAAAGCATATAGAAAAACAATAAATAAGATTCTTGTATGGGGAGTAACAATATCATTTGCAGTAATGATAATCACTTATTTAATACACGATGTAGAATTGAATATCGAAACTGCAAAACTTAGCTTAAGCGATACCCCTGAGCTTATGATTGAAAATATTAAATTTGAACGCGATATGCTTGGATCTCTTTGGAAAATCAATATTCCAAGCCTTGAAAGGCAAAGAGAAGTTGTGAAAGTAGCATCTATAGATGTTATCAGGGAATTTCCGAACGGAGATGTTTGGACATTTACCGGATATGACGGCGAGTATATAGAAAGCTTTGAAACAGCAACGCTTAATGATATTACTGGTCATTTGGTTATAGATGGTCAAGCTTTTCAAGTTTATGCGCCTCAGGCTTCATGGGAGAATAGCGGCGACTTTATTCTCTTTTCAAGGGGCGCTACAATAAATGGAGAATTTAGCTCAATGTCAGCCGATAAAGCTAATATTGAAGACGGTAATTTGCTTAATATAGAAGGAGGAGAAATTATTTGGAACTTTGCAAGCTACGACACAAGGTAATTGTTTTTATTGTCATTATTTTAATGAATCTTCTTTTCCTTTTTAATGCTACTACAGAAGCCGGAGAAAGAACAGTCGAATTAGACGCTGAAAGAATAACGTATGATGATATCTCCGGTATTGCCACAGCAGAGGGAAATGCAATACTGTCATATGGAGACGTTAGGATTTTAGCTGAACGGATAGATTACAATGATGACGCCGGAAAGGTTGTCGCTTCATCAATTCCTGATAAAGGAGTAGTATTGAGTAACGGCAGGCAAGCGGTTCGCGGCGATCAGTTACTTTACGATATCAATACTTCCGAAGGGATTCTGACAGGGGCAAAAAGCACAGTAATAGTTGATGGGAAGCCGGTTTTTATTCGCGGAGAAAATCTTGAAGCAATACCTTATGATCTGGCTGTGGAGCGTAAGCTTATAAGCGGTAAAAGCAGTTTTGATGGGGATTATGTAATTAAATGGGATAATGTCTCTATTACTACGTGTAATCTTGAACACCCGCATTACCGCCTGGAAGCTAGAAGGTTTATTTTTACTCCGCAGCACAGGGTAGTAGTAAAAAGACCTCGTTTATACCTTGGCGAGAAGTATATTTTTACATACCCTTTTGATTACATAATAAATGTGAACAGGCAAAAAAGCATTGAAACGGGTATTTTCCCCACTATCGCATATCAGAGTTCCAAAGGGACTGGAATTGGTTTTTCAGGTCCGATAGCGTGGGAATCCGGCGCTATAAACTTTGGCTTATTGTATTGGAGCGATATAGGGCTTGAATGGAATGTAGCTTTAGAACAAAAAATCGGAAGAGACTTTACGTTTCGGGGCGAATTGGATTATTCCTGGGATAGAATGTGGGATGATAATAAATACCGGCCTGATTTTTCATTTAGGTATGACCAACCGCTTTGGTTTGTTCAATTAAATTGGAGTAGAAACCAATATCTCGAAATGCAAAAAAATGCTGATTATCAATATAGAGGTCAGCTGGATTCCGAACCTGAAATAATAATAGGAAGTCCTTGGCTTCAGGAAAGCGGGGGTTGGTATCGCGTCTCGGCAATGTGGGGAAAATATAGGTCTTCAACTGTATTGGATAGCGGAATTGAGGAAACTGAGCCATGGAGAAGCCGTTACAAACTTGCGGCAGAGACTTATTATGAAACGAGAATTGATCAAGTTACCCCATTTTTGGTTCTTAACGCTGAAATGATGTTTTATGAAGAGGATAAGAGGCAGGATGTTATAAGCGCAATTTTTGGGCTGCGATACGATATAGGAAATTTTAAACTTGGAACTGCCTATGCTCGGAATTGGGTTTCCGGAGAAACTACTATGAGTTGGGATCAGGAATTTGAAAATGAAATAATTTATCAGATGCTAGAAATTCCGCTCGGGAAATATTTTTCGCTTGGGATCCTTGGCGGTTACGATCTAAAGTCTTCGTTCCTTGAGGAAATGAACTATACGTTGCGCTATTTAAACGATTGTATGCTATGGGAGCTGACATACAGAAACGACCGTAATTTTGGGGGAGAGAATAAAGTGTATTTCAGTATAGGATTTACAGGTACTTCAGTAGAAGTGAAAAACAAAGAGATTTATGATCCTTTTGTTTCACCCGTGTCACAGAATTCTATTAAATAAATAATTGTTGAACGCGCGAATATGTAAAAGTATAACTTGTATCTGTAACAAAAGCAGGCGACAACAACTCGACGAAAAAAATCGCCAAGGATGCCCCTTCAATGTTTACCGTAGCTTTTGTTACAGCTTTATTCCGTTGTTGAAATGTCTATTATTTTAAGCTTTCTGACGCCGCGCGGCGTTTTTACATCTACCTTTTCACCAGCTCCCCGTCCAAGTAAAGCTTGCCCTATTGGACTATGTGATGATATCCTATTATTCTTGGGGTCAGCTTCTTCTGAACCAACAATAGCATATTTAAAAACTGAATGTTGTATAGGCGATTTTGGCGAAATATCCTCAAATGTTACAGTTACGCCAAGCACAACTTTACTCGTGTCAAGTTTAGTTGCGTCAACTATTTTTGCTCTTGAAAGCTGCGTTTCCAGTTGCGATATTCTTGCTTCAATTTTCGCTTGTTCATCTTTTGCAGCAGCGTATTCCGCGTTTTCGCTTAAATCGCCAAATGAACGAGCTTCTTCCAATTGTCTGGAAATCTCTGCTCTACGGGTAGTTCTAAGCTCAATTAATTCTGCTTTAAGGCGCTCGTACCCGTTTCTGGTCATTGTTGCCGGGTTTTCTGTTGTTTTATTTTGCATAATAACACTCCTTTAGCACTTCTTAATGAGGGGTATTCTATCATATATTGAGGAGTAATCATGATAACTTCAAAGAAAATTGTATCACGAAAAAAAAATATCAAAGAAGGAGAGCTTCATTTTATACCACTTGGCGGCGTTGGTGAAATAGGTAAAAACATGTATGTTTTAGAGTATGAAGATAACATCATTGTTATTGACGCGGGGCTGAAATTTGCTGACCAAAGCATGCCGGGAATTGATTTTATAGTGCCTGATATAACCTACTTGGAAAAAAACCGGGAAAAAATAATAGGTTTAATTCTTACTCATGGTCACGAAGATCACATTGGAGCTTTAGTTTATATCCTGCCCAGGCTGAATGTTCCGCTTTATGGAACATCATTGACCTTAGGAATGGTTTCCCAAAAATTCAATGACGAACTTTCAAGCTACAAACCAATTTTACGGGAAATTCGCGCGGGCAATAATGTAGAAATCGGACCTTTCAAAATCCGTTTGCTTTCTGTAACGCACTCAATTCCAGACGGCGTTGGAATTTCAATTGAAACCCCAATTGGTCGGATATTACATTCAGGGGATTTTAAGTTTGATTCCACTCCTATTGATAATAGGCTTACTGATTATGCCGGATTCGCGGAAGAGGGTAAAAAGGGAGTTTTGTTATTACTGTCTGACTCCACTAATGCGGAAAAAGCAGGGGTCACTCCCTCTGAAAGCGTAATCGGAGTCACGTTGGAAAGAATATTCAGGTTATATAGGAACAGAAGAATAATAGTATCAGCTTTTGCAAGTAATTTACATAGAGTGCAGCAGGTAATCGACGCAGCGGCTCATTTTAATCGTAAAGTTGTATTTCTTGGCCGTAGCTTGTTGCGAAACACGGAGCTTGCCTCTTCTTTAGGATACCTTGATATAGATAAGCGAACGATAATACCGGCGGAAGAAATAGATAAAACTCCAGATAATCAACTTGTTATTATGACAACAGGTAGCCAGGGAGAGCCATTTTCAGGTTTGGTTATGATGAGCAGAGACGAGCATAAAGCGATCAAGCTGGGCGATCATGATGTAGTATTATTATTGTCTTCAGCAATCCCAGGAAATGAAAAATTAGTTAATAACACTATCAATCGGCTATTTGATTTAGGATGCGAAGTCATTTACGAAAAGCATGACAATGTTCACGTTTCGGGTCATGCATCCGCCGAAGAATTAAAAATGATGCTGAATGTAATAAGACCAAAATACTTTGTTCCAATACATGGCGAATCCCGCCATTTATTCAGACATGCAAAACTGGCGTCTGAAACCGGTGTTCCAAACAAAAATATCTTCATTCTTCAAAATGGAGACGTCCTGGCTTTTGATAAGAGGGGAAAAGCCCAAAAGAAAGCTAAAGTCAGTTCCGGTTCAGTTATGATCAATAGCAATTCTTTTGACCAAGTTCTGCCTTCTGTAATTAAAGAGAGATTAGAACTTGGAGAAGAGGGAATTGTGATAGTTTCGGCTACTTTAAACAAGAAATGGGTTCTTGTCGCAAAACCTTCTATCATTACTAGAGGATTTCAACTTAAAGATGAATATGACGATTTTATTGCAGAGGGAATAAAGCATTTAGAAAAATTGTTTAGAGAAATACTTAAAAAACATGATTTTGACGTTAATTCCGTAAGTAAGCGTGTTAAAATGTGCATACGGGAACATATTCGCAAGAATAGCCAGACTAAACCCCTGATTCTGCCGATAATCAGTTTTTTAGAGTAGGGGACGATGTATTGTTTAGTAGGGGGCGATGCCCACATCGTCCCGTCAGGACGACGCCACATCGTCCCGAACTATTAAAAATTCCTTAATAGTTCATTGACTAAGCTGAACACATAACTGAAGACGATAAAAGGAGTTGCTTTTTATGTTTGACTTTAAGATAGTATTTTTAGGAGTAATACAAGGATTAACTGAATTTCTTCCGGTTAGTAGTTCGGCGCATCTTTCTTTTTTTCAGAGTTTATTTGATTATCAAAATATGCTCGGATATGACATAATATTACATATGGCAACACTTTTTGCTTTGCTTTTATTTTTTAGAAAAGACATTTTTATATTTACTTTAGAATGGACGAAGGGATTTAGAAAGTCGGAATATCGAAAGAGTACGGGCTGGAGTTACGGTTGGATTATACTGTTTGGAACTGTTGTTACAGCATCAATTGCCATACCGTTAAAAAGTACGGTGGCAAAAGCTATGGATTCGCCAATTATTGTTGCTATGGGACTTTTTTGCACATCTTTGTTATTATGGTACATAGGAAATATAAAAACGCGTGAACGCAAGCTTTCTTTAACGACCGGCCTGCTGGTCGGGTTCATTCAGGGAATAGCGGTAATGCCCGGAGTTTCCCGTTCCGGCTCTACAATTTTTATGGGACGTTTAGCCGGATTGTCGGGCGAAGAAGCTTTCCGTTTTTCTTTTCTTATTTCAATTCCTGCCATTGCGGGAGCTACTTTACTGGAAATTATTGAAATGTTTAAGATAGGAAGAGTAACCTTGCCTCCATATTGGTGGCTTGGAGCGTTACTTGCTTTCTCTTTGGGATTCTGTTCGCTTGTTATATTGCGGAATTTTGTCATCAAAGGACGCTGGAAATGTTTTTCAATATACTGTTCTGCTTTGGCGTTTTTGATGATTTTGTTAAATGTCGTGCGGTAATTCCATTACCAAATCAAACGTAGATTGACCTACGTTGAGCAAGGTGCGCAAAAACAACAAAGTATATGTTTGACTTGAAATGGAATGAGGTGATAAATTGAAAGTCGTTTTAGCTTCAGCAAGCCCAAGAAGAAGAGATCTACTGTCGTTAATAGGCTGTAGTTTTGAAACATATAGCTCCGATGTCGACGAATCAATGATAGAAGGCGAAACTCCAGAATCAGTTTGCAGGAGGCTGTCAATTTTAAAAGCTGAGAGCGCTTCCAGACAATTTGCTGGAACTCTTATTGTTGCGGCGGATACCATAGTTGTCATAGATAATGAAATATTCGGCAAGCCATCCGGCGCTGATGAAGCAAGAGTAATGCTGAATATTCTAAAGGGACGCGAGCATAAAGTAATAACAGGCGTAACTATTATTTATAAGGATAAAATCATAACCGAAACTGAGTCTACTGCCGTTTGGTTTCGTAATTTATCGGAAGACGATATCGATTCATATATTTCAACAGGAGAATATCAGGGAAAAGCTGGCGCATACGCAATTCAAGGATACGCTTCGCTTTTTATTGAGCGCATTGACGGAGATTACTCCAACGTAGTTGGTCTCCCATTACAAAGACTGAGTATGATGCTGGAAAAAATCGGGATAGAGTTTAGAGAGCAGTTAAATTTGGGAGACAATCGGACATAAGGATCGCGAGGGGAAAAAATGTACGCGCCTAAGATAGAAAAATTTTTTAACACAGCAGGACCAGCACAAATAGACATTCATTATACAATGGATCCACTACGGCGTATTGATTACGATGAAATTTCCAATCTGATAAACAAACGTAACTACTTCGTCCTACACGCGCCAAGGCAGACAGGAAAAACGACGTCATTGTTGGCAATGGTGAGGAAGATAAACGAGGAAGGCATACATCACTGCATTTATGTCAATGTTGAAACTGCGCAAACAGCCCGCAATGACGTTGAAGCGGGGATGAAGGCTGTACTTTCCGCTTTTGCGAGCGCCACAAAGATATTTCTTGGAATGCCGCATCCTGAAGAGCTTATTTTGCCTATCATTTCTAAAGTCGGAGGTCATGGAGCATTAAAAAAAATGTTGGAGGTATTCTGCGAAGGGCTGGATAAACATTTAGTGCTTTTTATCGACGAGATTGACTCGCTGATTGGCGATACGCTTGTCTCGGTACTGCGCCAATTGCGCGACGGCTACGCTAATCGTCCTGAATTTGCCCCTATTTCCGTCATCCTTTGCGGGGTGCGCGACATCCGGGATTATCGCATCCACAAGTCAAGCGGAGAGATTATCACCGGAGGCAGTTGTTTCAACGTCAAAGCAAAATCTCTGCGTCTGGGGGATTTTATCGAAAGCGATATCAGGGAATTATATCTTCAGCATACGGAAGCGACGGGGCAAATCTTTGAAGAAAACATCTACCCTAAGGTCTGGCGCTTAACACACGGACAACCATGGCTGGTCAACGCCTTGGCTAATCAGGTAACGTGGGAAATGCCGGAGGGACGCGACCGAAACAATCCAATAACGCTTGACATGATTGAGGAAGCGGCAGATCAATTAATTCTGTCGCGAGAGACTCATTTGGATCAACTTGCCGATAAGTTGAGTGAATCGCGGGTGCATAGCGTATTGGAAGCGGTTATCGCCGGAGAAAAATGGATAAACAAGCCCGAGCCGGACGACGTAGAATATGTAATTGACCTTGGTCTAATTCGCAGAGAAGGAGCGGAACAGAGTAGGGCTCTTGTAATATCGAACGATATTTATAAAGAAATCATCCCTCGCGAGCTTACCTCCGTTATGCAGGATAATATGGCTGACCGACCCGCGCAACCCTGGTACGTGGAGGAGGGGGGAAAGCTTGATACGAGTAAACTTCTTCGTGAGTTTCAACAGTTTTTCCGCGAAAACTCGGAAAGCTGGCTGGAACGATTCGATTATAAAGAGGCTGGATTTCAATTATTGTTGCAGGCATTTTTGCAACGAATAGTGAACGGCGGCGGTTTGATCGACCGGGAATACGCGCTAGGGCGCGGACGCGTTGACCTTTTGATCCGTTGGCGTTGCCCGAAGAACGCCGCAAGGAGAGACCAAAGCGAACAACGAATAGTGTTGGAGTTAAAGACGATTCGAGATAAGACTCCCGCCCCTGACCGAGTGTTGTCCGATGGGCTGGAACAAGCGGCGCGTTATGCAGAAATGAGCGACGCGACGGAAGTTCACCTTATCGTGTGCGACGAGCGTTCGGGGCGTGGATGGAACGATAAAATCTACGAGCGTTCCGAACACAGTGGGAACTGGGAGATAAAAGTTTGGGGAGTGTAAACAGTCCGCAATTTACCAAACGTCGTAGGGGCAACGCCCACAATGTCATTTAGTAAAGATAATAAACACTTTATGTGTTTTTGTTTTTTTGATATCAGAACGGGTCGTCGAGGACGCCGACCCCTACCGCTTATATTAAGCATAATCATTGCTAAATAGCGTTGTTGACTTGTAATTCCTGTATTCAGTTGTTATTAACCCATACCATCGCTACATAGAATTGTAGGGGGCGGCATTCTGCCGCCCGTTTCTGTAAACCCCGACCATCGCAACATAGAATCGTACGGGTCGTCGAGGACGCCGACCCCTACCGCTTATATTAAGCATAATCATTGCTAAATAGCGTTGCTGACTTGTAATTCCTGTATTCAGTTGTTATTAACCCATACCATCGCTACATAGAATCGTACGGGTCGGCGTCCTCGACGACCCGTTGGGGCTGAATAAAAATGCATAAACGAATACAAAACTGTCTTCTCTCTCGCCTTTCTCGATAAACCAATCCTTTTCAACAAAAAGGTTAAGTTAAGGCATTGCACCCTGTCGCCCGTATGGGCTAATACTGTAATTATAGGCATTTATTAAAGATTATTAATGTATGTAGCATATTGTATTCATTTCATATATAATTACAGTGTTAAGTAGACTGTTTGAAAGAATTGGGATACAATTATTAAAGCAATTAAGTCTGGGTGGTTGAATTTATCCAGATTATATCCTTTGTAACCCATATAAGGAGTTGAATATAAATGATCGAAATCATAATGGATACAAATACTTTGCCACTGCCTATAAGAGAAAGATTTTGCACGCCTAAGGTCTCAGTGCAGGATCGTGACAGGGGCGTCATTATTTTACCTTTAAATGAAATAAGTGGTCTACGAGGAATAGCAAAGGGCAGCAAATTTACGACAGAGAAGCTTTTCAAGTATCGCAAAGAGGAAAAAGTGTTTGAAGATAGGTGTTTTGAAGAATGATAGGATATGTCCTTGATACATGCGCCTTAGTGGCATTTTTCAATGACGAAAAGGGCGCGGATGTAGTTGAAAGCTTGCTTATTGAAGCTGCAAGCGGTAAGTGTTCAGTAACAATGAACAAATATAATTTACTGGAAGCATACTACGGTTATTTGAGGGCTAATGGCGAAGAATTTGCAGAAAACATTCTTTCGGCAGTAAATAATAGTTGCATCAAAATTCTCGATGTCCTTACTGACAGCCTTTTACGGCAAGCAGGCAAGCTGAAAGTAGCGAACAAAATCTCACTCGCTGACGCTATAGTCATTGCTCAAGCGATGGTGGACAATTCTATTGTTGTTACCTCAGACCACCATGAACTTGAAGCTGTTGAAAAAAATGAAAGAATACAAGTCCACTGGATACGCTAGTAAGGGATAGTTCTTTGTACTAAGTAGACTGTTTGAAAGAATTGGGATACAATTAAAAGAGCATTTAAGTCTGGGTGGTTGAATTTATGAAAAAAATTGTATTGCTTATATTATTTACTGTAATTATTATTACTTCATTTATTGCTTTACAACCTCGTGTCAAAGTAGAGCGGAATAACACAAATATGGGGATATTTGTTGATTACAGAGATATCGTAATGCTTGCCCAAAACATGAACAGGCAAACTGAAGATATTCTAAAGTATCTTATAGATTGCGGAATAACTGGATTAATGGTCAGCGAGCTTACAGGGGAACTCTTGTCTTCCGGAGGGTTGCCCGTATTTTATGGCACTGCGGAGTCTATCGAAGAAACCAGGTTATCAGGTATGAAAGGCTCTTTAATTGTGACGCCGGATGAATTGCCATATGCGGAAGATTTGCTTGAGTTGCTGGATATACGTTTTGGAACAAAACGCATTCTTTTGTCTGGTGGAACTGGAGTTTTACTGCCTTTTTCCAACAAAGACATGGAAAAATTCGGAGTAGTTCCAGACATTGAGGGATTGTATATTGCTAATAAACTGGAGCTTCCAGTTTTTTGGCGTGTAGCGCAAGCGCCTAACGGCTCAACTCAAGACGCTTTAAATATGCTCTCAAGAATTCTTGAAAAGTATAAAAGTATAAGAATAGTTGCTCCTTATGGAGATACAGCGCTTGGATTCCCGGATATGTCTATGCTTGCCGGAGTTCTTAAGACAAATGGCGTTCCTGCCGCTCAGGTTGAGTTTTCCAGACAACTTGGGGCTAATCAATTATCCAGCCAATTGTTTCCGAACATTGTTCCTTTACATAGCGTAACTCCAGAAGAAATTACGTCCCGCAACTTATCCCGGATTGATTTGTATGAAAGACTGATTCGCGCCGCGACTGAAAGATCCGTTCGTATGCTTATGTTCCGCCCATCTCAATCCGGTACGTCAAGAGATCCGATTAATGACTTTGGCGAGGAAATAAAGAGACTAAAGGAAGGTTTAGTAGCTCGCGGTCTTACGGTTGAAGGGATGAAAACGGAAAACATTTTCAGCGGCGCGCGCTGGAATAATTCAATCTTTGGAGTGTTAGCGTGCGGATTGATGTTTTTGTATACCCTGTTTATTTTTTACGCGCGTCTTTATTCAGACAAAGATGGTATGATTAGTACGAAAATGATGTTCCTGTTTACGCTATGCGCTCTTTTTTTACTCCCGGCAATGTTCTATTCTCAACGAGTTTCAACGTTAGTTGGCGCTCTTGTTTCAGTTTTTGTTGTAGTTGAAGCTTCTATTATCGCAATGTCGCCCGAAAGAAATAATCTTTATTCAATTTTAAAGGGATTTGCTTTCGCCGTTATTGGCGGCATATCCATTGCCGCGCTCTTTAGCGAGCCTTTATATATGCTTAGAATTAGGGCATTTTCAGGAGTAAAATTAACGCTCGTGCTGCCACCCGCGCTAGTGCTTTTATATGATTTACGCAGACGCATTCACCCTGAATCCCTGCGTGACATGCTATCCCGACCGCCATTGTGGGGAGAGCTTTTGCTGGTTGGCGTGCTTTTAATAGGCGCCGTAATAATTCTTTTTAGAAGCGATAATGTCAGGGTAGTGCCCGGGCTTGAGATAAGGATGCGCGAGTTTTTTGAGAGGACGCTCGTTGCAAGACCTAGGAATAAGGAAATCCTTTTAGGTTTTCCGTGCTTGATTTTATACTATTATGTAATTAAAAAAGGAATGTGGGTTCATTATAGAGAAGCGCTTCGAATGGGCGTTGTCGTTGGATTTTCTTCCGTAGTCAATAGTTTTTGCCATTTTCATACTCCTTTGTTTTTTATTCTCATTAGGCAAATAAACGGACTTTGGGTAGGAGTATTAATTGGCGTTATATCAGTGGCAATTTTCAATTATTGCCTATTGCCACTCTATAGTAGGTTCAAAAGCGTGATCGACTGATGAAAAAAAAATGGACGGTTACCCTTCTCGGTTATTATGGTTTTGGAAATCTGGGTGACGAGCTTCTTGCTTTATCGGCAATCAGCCAGCTTGAAAAATCGGGCATACCGCGAGATAAAATAATGGTATTAACAGCATCGCCGGACTATTATTCCAAACTGGGAGTCGGCTTCGTTAACAGATGGAATTTACCAAAAGTATGGAGCGTTTTGCGTGAAAGCGAAACTCTTCTGTTGGGAGGAGGAGGGATATTCCAAAATGCTACAAGCTTGCGTTCTTGCTTTTATTATTGGAGCATAATGGAAATGGCAAGCGTTGCGGGAGCTGTACCATGGGCGGTGAGTCAATCAATCGGTCCATTTTACGGAAAATGGAGTCGAATATTAGCTAAATCCGCTCTTTCAAAATGTAAAGTTTTAGAAGTTAGGGATGAATACTCAAAAATAGTATCAAATGAGCTAGGGCTTGAATCTGAGGTTGGGGAAGATCTGGTATTCAGTTTAAAGCCTGACTTCAAATCTGAAGGCTCATTTGTTTTAATAAATTTTAGAGCTTGGAAAGAAACAGACGAGTTTATTGCGTCTGTGAGTAAATATTTAAATAACGGCAATTTACGGAGTATTGGCGTCGCTATGTCTCCGGATGATTTATCATTTATTAAATCAACGCAAAAGAAGCATAAAATTGATTTTAGTGATATTATTTTAGTTCGGTCTTGGGATGAAGCGCGCGATTTATGGAGCAAATCTATGGAAGCAATAGGGATAAGACTCCATTTTGCATTAATATCTTTATTATTTGGATTAAAGCAAATGCTATACGAATACGATCCAAAAGTTACCTGGTTTGCAAAGCGTTGGGGAATACCTGTCTGGAACAAGGAAAACGCGTTTATAAAACCTGAAATGGCTACTGTTCCGATAGATAATGTAAACGACATTGTAACTGCGAATTTTAGCCGTTATGTTAAGAAAGTAGTGAATTTATGAAAATTAGTTTTATATCTGTAACTAAAGCTTTTGCGCCTGATATTGTAGCCTTGGATAACGTTAACCTCAGCATCAGTACTGGAGACTTTGCCTACGTGATGGGAAAATCAGGCTCGGGAAAATCAACATTGATTCGTTTGATTACAAGAGAAGCTATACCAACGCGCGGAAGAGTTGTAGTTGGAGAGTACGATCTTGGTAAAATAAAAAAAGCGGATATTCCTTTTTTTAGAAGAGATATTGGAATAGTTTCACAGGATTTTAAACTTATTCCAAGGCTAACCGCTTATGAAAATGTGACTTTTGCTTTGGAAGCCATGGGTATTCCATATCGTTATGTAAAAGCTCGCGCTAACAAAGTGATAGACCAGGTAGGAATGTGGCGCCGCAGGGCGTTTTATCCGCCTCAGCTCTCCGGAGGAGAACAGCAACGCGTTGCAATAGCACGCGCTTTAGTAAAAGCGCCTGCTCTTATACTTGCAGACGAACCTACGGGGAATCTTGATGCGAAAACTACTGAGGATATAATGAATTTATTTTGGAGTATAAACGCTTCAGGCATTACGGTCGTCATGGCGACCCATAATCTAAGCACGCTTAGAGAAAATCACTGCAGATTAATTGAGCTTCAATCAGGTTATGTAGCTCGTGATATTTGGATTGGGGATCAATAATGAATGCAATAATTTACATTTTTAATAATACTTTCCGACTTCTCAGACGCCAATGGGTTTTAAGTTTGCTAACGCTTCTTACGGCAGCCGCCATGTTTTGGCTGCTTGGATTAATATCCTTAGCATCAATAAATGTAAAGAACCTGATGCAGAATTTAGAAAGCGACCTTGTTCTTCAGGCTTATTTAAATAAGAATGTTGATATAGATTCATTAGTTGATAGAATTAAACAACTGGATTGGGTTTCGAGCGTTGAGACTATTTCTCCCGAGCAAGCTCTGGAAAACCTTGAAGAACGTTTAGGATACAGATCTCACGCAACGAGATTAATAGGAGAGAACCCATTATCCTGGAGTATTCAAATTCGCGCTAATAATTTTGCAAATATCGACATTCTAGCTCGGACGCTCTATGCAATGCAAGAAGTTGAATATGTTGTTTATGCGGGAGCTTTTATCAGAAGATTAGAGAGGATTTCATCTTTGACAAATAGCGGAGTAATAACAATGTTATTCTTGGTTTTGTTCATAACTTCTCTTGTTATTTTTAATACAATACGAATATCATTGTATTCGCAAATAGATGAAATCGCGATAATGTCGCTTGTTGGCGCTACGCATGGATATATTGCTTATCCATTTATACTGCAAGGAGTTATCCTTTCTGGATTTGGCAGTATTTTGGCAGTTTTTGGGCTTATATATTTATATGGGGCTGGAGTAAGGATTTTTCAGGAAAGCTTGCCTTTTTTGCCGCTCGTTGATGAAATTGTTGTTTTGTTAAAGTTTTATTTAGTGCTTATTTTATTTGGGATTGGATTAGGATGGATTTGCAGTTATATTTCCGTTTCCCGCTATATCTCGGTAACGACTAAGCCTGTATAATTTAATGAGGTGAAAAGATTTGCATAAAACAATAAAGAATATAGTATTAGCAATACTAATTATATTATTTTGCTTGAGCGCCAGCGTATTTGCAGCCGATAATCCTGATATTGATGAAGAGGTAGCGGCGGAAGAAGCAAAAATGAAGGAATTACAACGTAGTATTGAGATACATCGCCACAATGTTCAGCATATAAGGAATCAGGAAAGTACAGTGCTTGGAGACTTGCTAAAACTTGAACAAAACGCTACGATGCTTCAACAGGAAAACAAAGTTCTCTCGTTGAAAACGCAGAAGCTTAAAAATGATATAAGTAAACTTGACAAAGAAATTAAGGATACTCGCGTTAAGATTGAGCAAATTGTCGTTCAGCTTAGCTTACGAATGATTAATATGTCCCGTTATAATGACACCGAAAACTTAAATCTGTTTTTTTCATCAAAAAATATTCACGATGTAATGAACTCAATTTATTTGTTGGAAAAACTTTCGGCGCAAGATCAAAGACTTATAGAAGATTTGTTAAAACAGGAAGAATTATTGGTTAGTAGCAACAAACGTTTGACACAAAACAGAGAGGATTTAATATCCGAATCAAACAAGCTAAAAAATAAGCAAACAGAATATAGTAATGCAATAGCAGCCTCAACTAAATTTCTTGATAATGTTCGCAGACAGAAAGCTCTGCAACAAAGAGCAGTACAAGAGGCTGAAGCTGCTCAACGTGAAATAGGAAGAACAATATCTGACTTGATGAAAAGAAAAAGGGAACGTCTGGCGGGAGAAACCCCCAAAGACCCCACAACGCCCACCCGTTTACCGGAGTATACTTATTTAGCAAGTGGAACTATGTTGGACTGGCCGGTAAGAGGTCAAATAAGCAGTCCGTTTGGAAGCAGGATTCATCCGGTATTTAAGACGAGATCACATCACTCTGGAATTGATATTTCGGCGCCGCAGGGAACTCCCGTTCTTGCCGCCGGACCCGGCGAGGTTCTTTATGCGGGATGGCAAAGAGGTTTTGGGCAAGTGATAATTATAGATAATGGCAGAAATATCTCAACCGTGTATGCGCATCTTGATTCAATGATCGTAAAAGAAGGCGCGGCTGTAAAAGCAGGAACGAGAATAGGCGCCGTAGGTAGAACGGGAACAGCTACAGGATATAATCTACATTTTGAGGTGCGCGTAGGGACAGAAGCGCGAGACCCCATGCGTTACCTTAAGAAAATGTAATTCAATGGAAAGGATGAAAAATTAATGTTGAAGAACAAGTATTTATGGATATTGTTATTAATTGCAGGACTTATTTCTTCTTCCGTGTTTGGAGAAGGCGTATCCGACTTTGAACGTATATCTCCATTCAGCGTAAAGAATCTTTGGCTAATAAAGCAAGCCAGGGTAATAATTGAGTCTTTTCAAGTAGATGCAGGAGATAATGTGGTATCGGAAGATAAGATCATTCATGAAGCGATAAGAGGAATGGTTGCGGCTTGGTCAGACCCTTACACTAGATTCGTAAATCAGGATCAAATAACAAACGAGCAAATAAACCTTGAAGGTCAATATGGCGGTTTGGGTATGTATGTTGGAGAACGGGACAATAGAGTCCTAGTTATAAGTCCGATAGAGGATACTCCTGCCGATAGAGCCGGAATAAAACCAAAAGATCAAATTGTCAAAGTTGATAATGAAGTTGTAGTTGGTCTTGATTCTCAGGAGATAGTCAATCGTTTACGCGGAAACCCCGGAGATCCTGTAACAGTTTGGATGAAAAGAGATAATGAAGAAGAGCTTTTAAAATTTGATTTAGTGAGGGAGATAATAAAAATTGAGTCCGTGAGAAGTGAAATGCTTTCGAATGATATTGGTTATTTAAGATTGACTCAATTTAAAAAGAACACGGACGAAGAGGCTGAACAAGCTATAAAGAACCTTATCAATGAAGGCGCTGACAGATTAATACTGGACATCAGGAATAATGGCGGAGGGCTTCTGGATGTTGCCGTAAATATAAGCAGTTTCTTTATAAATGATGGAAAAATAGTGGAGACAAAAGGCAGAATGGAGAAAGCCAACGAGGTTTATCAAGCTAAAACAACAGGCTTTAAAACAAGAATACCTTTGGTCGTATTAATAAATGAAGGAAGCGCCAGCGCTTCTGAGATAGTCGCGGGAGCGCTTATGGACAGAAATAGAGCTATTACAATTGGAAAAACAAGCTTTGGAAAAGGTTCTGTGCAGACTTTATTCAATCTAACCGATGGTTCCGGCATCTATGTTACGATTGCGAAGTATTATACTCCATCCGGTCGAGTGATTGATCATGTAGGTTTGCAGCCTACAATTGAAGTTGAAGGCGAAATTCAAAAAGATCATAATGAGGACATGCAGTTACAGAGAGCAATTGAGGAAATATTGAAGATTACTTAAGGAGTGTTACCCATGAAAGGAAGAGTTGAAGCAATCATAGGGGCACAATGGGGAGATGAAGGAAAAGGTCGGGTAATAGACGCTCTTTGGGATAGATTTGATATATTTGCCAGATACCAGGGAGACACAAATGCCGGGCATACCATAATAATTGATAATAAGAAGTTTGTTTTCAACTCGCTGCCATCAGGGATGCTGTATCATGGTAAACTATGCGTTATAGGAAACAGCGCAATAATTGATCCGGAGCTATTGCTGGCGGAATTAAAAGAATTACAGGATAAAGGCATAGACAGAGCTCGGCTCATTATAAGCCGGGCAGCGCATATAGTAATGCCGTATCATAAGATTTTAGATAAAGCGCAGGATAATTTTCGCGGTAAAGGACATAATCATGAAGCAACAAACATTGGTATCGCCCAGTGTTACGTTGACAAATACACGCGCTCCGGTCTTAGATTAGAGGATATTGTTAATGAGCGTAGACTTCGTTCAAAACTTGAAGAAATTCTTGAGATAAAGAACATGGTGTTAACGCGACTTTATAATGAAGCGCCAATTGCTTTCAGCGAGGTGTTTGACCTGACCCGCCAATGGGGAAGGGAACTCTCTCCATATATTGCAGATACGAGTTCAGAAATCAATTGTGCAATCAACAACGGTAAAAATGTACTATTGGAAGGTACTCAGGGAACGCTTTTGGATATAGATCATGGAACTTATCCCCATGTCAGCAATTCCTCTCACATTTCCGCCGGAGGTTGCGTCGGCTTGGGGATCGCTCCCCAGAGTATTGATAGAGTATTGGCGATTGTAAAATCATATTCAACCAGAGTAGGGGATGGTCCCATGCCTACCGAAGATAATGATGAAATAGGAGAGTTCTTGCGCGAAAAAGGCGGGGAATATACTACTACAGGCAATCCGAGAAGATGCGGCTGGATTGATATGGTTGCTCTAAACCATTCTATGATGGTAAGTGGAGCAGATGCAATACTACTCACTAAATTGGACGTACTTACAGGTTTAAATAAAATAAAAATATGCACTGCATATGAAATCGAAGATGATTTGTATCATAGTTTTAGAAACGGGCTTTTCTTTTTCTCTGATGCAAAACCAGTATTTGAAGAAATTCCCGGATGGCAAGAAGACATTTCCGAATGCAGAAAACTTGAAGAACTTCCTATAGCAGCTCAAGATTATTTGCATATTATCGAAAAACATTGTAGGGTTCCTGTTATTTTTGTTGGAGTTGGACCAGAAAGACATCAAACAATAGATTTGGGATTATAGTTTTTTCGATAGACGAGGCGAGATGATATTATTACAGTAGACATTAGATTTTGTACAAAACATGATTTTACGCAGATTTTAAATATAAACTCTGCATCTCAGTATGCTTGGTCTTCAAATCTTTTGTATCATGAGATTTTTAACAAAGATAATTCCACATGTATTGGAGCTTTTTCCCTTTCTGACGATAAACTAATAGGATATGGAATATTAGATGTCAGTAAGAAAATATCCTGTATTCTTAATATTATCGTTATTGAAGAGCATCGAAGAAAAGGGATTGGAAGCCAGATACTGCTAGCGCTTTCAGAAGTAGCGGAAGCTTATGGATGTAAAAGAATTAAACTAAGAGTCAGGCTAAACAATACTCCCGCGCTTTCCCTTTATGCGATGTTCGGTTTTGCAAGAGATAAAATTATTCAAAATTATTACAGTGATGGAGAGAACGCTTTACTTATGTCTACTTCGTTACCTCTTTATATACCTGAGGACGGTTATTAGTGAATAAATAAAGGAGGCTTATACGCACAATGGCTACAAGAAAAGTTCGACATGATATTTCAATTATTACTGAATATGACATATTTCTCCTCAAACAAGGAACGCATTACACCATGTATCAAAAATTTGGCGCTCATGTTCTTGAAGTTGACGGAAAAAAAGGGACTTTTTTTGCAGTATGGGCGCCTAACGCAAAAAAAGTTTCGGTTATTGGCGATTTTAATAACTGGGATAATGACGCTCACCCTTTAGCGCCCAGATGGGACGAAAGCGGCGTATGGGAAGGATTTATTTGCGGGGTCAATAAATGGGATCTTTACAAGTATCATGTTGAATCACACGTCAACAATTATGTGGCTGACAAAGGCGATCCCCTTGCTTTTGCATGGGAAATAGCTCCAAGAACCGCTTCAATAGTCCATTCGCCGGACTATGTATGGGAAGATGGAGACTGGATGGCAAATCGTTATAAATATACAGCTCTTGATAAGCCCTGGTCGATTTACGAAGTACATCTTGGATCGTGGAGACGCGATTGGACTACGGGAAATTCACTGTCTTACAAAGAACTTGCAGATCAACTAAGCGGCTATGTAGCAGAAATGGGGTTTACAGCCGTTGAATTTATGCCTGTGATGGAGCACCCTTTTTATGGGTCGTGGGGGTATCAAACGCTTGGCTTTTTTGCGCCTACCGCTCGTTACGGAACACCCGAGGATTTCATGTATTTGATTGATCGTTTGCACCAAAAAGGAATAGCTGTAATACTTGATTGGGTTCCTTCACATTTTCCAGGCGATGATTACGGACTTGCGACTTTTGACGGAACTTGTCTTTACGAGCATTCTGACCCGCGCAAAGGTTATCATCCGGATTGGGGAAGTCACATATTTAATTATGCCCGGAATGAAGTTCGGTCTTTTATAATAAGCAGCGCTATTTTCTGGTTTGATCAATATCATATTGATGGATTTCGTATTGATGCCGTCGCTTCTATGTTATATCTTGACTATTCAAGAAAAGAAGGGGAATGGATACCTAATATATATGGCGGCAGAGAGAATCTGGAAGCAATCTCATTGTTGCGCGATTTAAATAAGGAGATTTATGGACGTTTTCCAGATGTTCAAACCATAGCGGAAGAATCAACCGCCTGGCCTATGGTAACCAAGCCTGTGCATGTCGGAGGACTTGGTTTTGGTATGAAATGGAACATGGGATGGATGAACGATATTCTGGAGTATATGCGTAAAGAGCCAATTTTCAGGAGTTATCACCATAATCAACTTACTTTCAGCATATGGTACGCATTTTCAGAAAACTTTCTTCTGTCTTTGTCTCATGATGAGGTTGTATATGGAAAAGGGTCGTTGCTGGATAAAATGTCTGGAGATTGGTGGCAGGAACGAGCTAATTTAAGATTATTATATGGTTTCATGTTCGCTCATCCCGGAAAAAAGCTTTTATTTATGGGCGCCGAGTTTGGGCAGGGTCGCGAATGGAACCATGATGACGCTCTTGATTGGAGCTTACTGAGATATCCCGAACACCAGGGACTGCATAAATGGATGCTTGATCTTAACTATGCATTGAAAAATTATCCTCCGCTTTATGAATGCGACTTTGATCAATCCGGATTTGAATGGGTAGATTGCGGAGACTGGCAACAAAGCATAATTGTATTTTTACGCAAGAGTAAAACCCCCGGAGAATACGTTCTGGCAGTATGCAACTTTACTCCGTCGCCACGAGGGCATTATAGAGTTGGAGTTCCGGAATTTGGTTTTTGGAAAGAAATATTAAACAGCGACGCTTCAGTGTATAGCGGCAGCGGTATGGGAAATTCAGGAGGATTGGCGGCCGAAGCAGTTCCGACGCATGGAAGACCAGCCTCGTTGCCTTTATGTATTCCTCCTCTGTCAATAACGTTTTTTTATAAAGAGCGATAATACAACTTCAGTAATGCTCTTACCGATATTGAATAAAGAGACATTCATATTGTAATGATGCGAGGGGAGGGAGAGTATTGTCAAAATATATAACTATTCATGGGCATTTTTATCAACCGCCTCGTGAAAACCCATGGTTTGGGGAAATAGAACTTCAAGAATCAGCAGCCCCTTGGCATGACTGGAATGAGCGTATATATTCGGAGTGTTATTTACGGAATACTGCCGCTCGCATATTGGATGATCAAGGTAAAATCATTAAAATCTGCAATAATTATTCCGAGATTAGTTTTAATTTCGGTCCAACCTTGCTATCCTGGGCTGAAAAGAAAGCTCCATTTTTCCTTAAACTGTTAAAAGAAGCGGATAAGATATCGCTGCAACGTTTTTCTGGACATGGAACAGCAATTTCTCAGGTTTATAATCACATTATTATGCCACTGGCAAATTTGCGCGACAAAATAACGCAAGTACGTTGGGGCATAGCGGATTTTAAAAAAAGGTTCGACAGACCGCCGGAAGGAATGTGGCTTGCCGAAACTGCCGTGGATATTGAGACGTTAGAAGTGCTTAGAGACAATGGCATTGTTTACACGATTCTTTCTCCATATCAAGCCGCGTCAATCAGAGAGTCAGGTTCAGATCAATGGGTAGATGTGAGCAACGGATGTATTGATACATCTTTTCCATATCGTTTATTACTTCCTTCAGGAAAATATATAGATATTTTCTTTTATAACGGCTATATCTCGCATGAAATAGCTTTTAAGGGGTTGTTGCATAATGGCGGAAACTATGCTAATTACCTTGCTAACTCAATTCATGATGATTCTCAAAACCGTCTTGTAAATGTCGCAACGGACGGAGAGTCTTATGGACATCATCATAGGCATGGCGACATGGCGCTTGCTTATTGTATTGAAAAAATAAAGGAGTACCCCGAGATTATCCTTACAATTTATGGCGAATTCTTAAAGAAACATCCGCCGCAGCATATTGTTCAAATATTTGAAAATTCATCCTGGAGTTGCGCCCACGGAGTTGAACGTTGGCGCAGTGATTGCAGTTGCAACACGGGGAAGGGATATCATCAAAAATGGAGGGGACCTCTTCGCGACGCGCTTGATTGGCTTAGGGATTCAATAAATGACGAATTTGAATATGAGCTTGGCAAAATTCTTAAAAATCCTTGGAACGCGCGCGACGCTTATATAGAAATAATATTGGATCACTCGCCTGAAAAAGTTAGAGACTGGCTATACACTCATTCCGGTCGAAATCTGAACGATTACGAAGCTGTACGCGCGATACGACTGCTTGAAATGCAAAGAAGCGCTTTGCTTATGTATACGAGCTGCGGTTGGTTTTTTGATGATATTGCAGGCATAGAAACAGTGCAAATACTTTGTTATGCTTCACAGGTAATTGATTTAGCCAAAGAATTATTGGGAAAAGAATTGGAGAATGAATTTAAAAACAGGATTGAACTCGCATTGGGAAACACGGACAAATATCCCAATGGCAGAGTTGTCTATGAAGAATTAGTTGAGCCGGTTAAGCTAACGCCTGAAAGAAAAATTGCGCAGGTCGCCATTCATTCTTTTGTATTAGAAGATCCTCTGCCCGATGTAATTATTGATATAAGAAATCAAGAAGGGGCAAAATTCTGCGTAGGATATGCAATTGGAGACGCAACGCTGTCTTTTCGCGGAAGACCTTTCTTTTTTGCCGCTACTTTGGATAAGGAGTATGAATTAATATGCGGCGTCAAAGAGATTCCATTCGAATCTGAGTCGCAAATAAAAGCCGAATATGAAAAGCTCTGCCAAAAATTTACAAACAGCGAAGCGTTTAGTGATGATGCTTACATGACCGGAATCTTCGGAAAGAACATATTCTCCATTCAGCATCTCACAAAAGACATGCGCCATTATCTTCTTTCATGTTTGATTGAGAATGAAACTTACGATATTGAAAACGGCGTTCGTAATATGGTCAGCAGATACGAGAATATGTTTTCTCTGATTGGCAAAAGTGACGTCGCATTGCCAACCTTGTTACAAAGCACAGCAGGCGTGCTGCTCAATGCGGATATCGAGCGCGTTTTTAAATCCGAAGCGCTTAATATAACAAGACTCTTAACATCCATGGATAAAGCGCTTAATTGGGGAGTTAAGCTTAACATTACAAAAATAAGCTACACCGCTTCAGATTGGCTCATAACAAAAATGTACGAACTCGAAAAAGACTTTCCCAATATTGAATTAATGATTAAAATTATTGAAATGCTTGAACTGGCGCTCTCAAAACTGCAGTGGGATTTAAGCTTGTCTCAGACGCAAAACACGTATTACAGAATATTTTGCAATAATATGCTAAATATTGACGGCAAAGGTAAATATGGCGAGGACGTTTATGACCTGTTCTTTAAAATAGGCATGCTTCTGCGATTCAGCGAAACAATTTTTCAAGGCTAACGTATACGGTATAATTAAGAATGGAAAGAGAGAAATGCATATACATTAGTTTTTCGTCAGGAGAAATGATAAATGCCAATTGAAGAAATCACCGTTGATAATTTCACGGTCTTTGATAAGCTAAAAATGAGGTTTTCCAATGGTATAAACGTATTCATTGGCGACAATGGCACGGGAAAGACTCATTTATTGAAACTTTTGTATGCAATATGTGAAAGCGAACGTATTGATAATGGCTTTGACGACATGTTCTACGCATTACTATATGAGTTTTTTGACATGAAAGAGGATAATTTCTGGATACGTGATATTAAGAAGAATCAAGAGTTTAGCGTAGCCTTTTATGGTGGGCGGCGCTTGCATAAATGGGGTAGTAATCCAGAGCGTACGCTTTACAATGAAGTGGCTCAAAAGATTCGCCCCGATACAATAAATTATGATTCTGATTCTAACATGAACACGATTGAGTCAGCTTTTATTCCCACGAAAGAAATGTTAACACACGCAAGAATAGAAAAAGACTATGCTTATCGAAAACTGCCGCTTGACAGAACATTGATAGACATTATAAACAAGGCAAGCATTTCTGTATTGAGGCAAATACAGGATGAATCACAAAATATGTTGAATGACATTAGAAAAATTATCGGTGGTCAAGTGGCATACAAAAATGACACATATTACATTATTCGTGATGGGACTGACTATAACTTCCAAGTGGAGGCGGAAGGATATAAAAAACTTGCTCTACTATCACGCTTAATTGAGACCGGAGTATTAAAAAATAATTCAATACTGTTTTGGGACGAACCAGAGTCCAATATTAATCCCAGGAATATTCCAACTCTTGTTGATACCTTGCTTGCTCTCCAACGAGCAGGGGTGCAAATATTTGCGGCGACTCACGACTATCTTTTCTCAAAATATCTTGAAATTCGCAGAAACGTAACGGACGATGTATTATTCCATTTATTTTCCAAAGGAAGTTTTGACGAGCCTGTATCGATAAAAAGCGATACGTTTTTTTCAGCGCTTGAAAACAACGACGTCATGGATCAACCAATCAAGCTGTACAATGAAACAATTGAAAAAGGAATTGAATGAAATGTACGAATCGGAATCCGATATGCTTTTCATTAAAGAACCTCAAAATGAAATTTGTGAGATTGAAAAAACCGAACTGTATAAAAAGCTGATAAGTAGCAATGGAGTTAAAACCGTTGAGTATTTAAGAACCCATAGAATGAAGGACAATAGACAAGCGTTGACATGGATTGAGGCGAAAACGACTTTCGCTAATCCACGAACAAATCAAAATTTTGAAAGTCAAATAAACGAGATCTCAGAGAAGTTTGCGCAATCTCTGGAATTATTTGCTGCTGTAATGATGAATAAACTTCCCGATAGCGAATTTGAGTTTGAAATGTTTAGGCGTATTTTTTCTGAAGCGCAGTTTCAAATGATCCTAGTTATTAAGAAATACAAAACAGAGTGGTTACAGCCAGTAGCGGATGCGTTACACAAAAAGCTTAAAC
>Ga0099364_10001058_pt1 | contig 46071 bp, 38 predicted proteins | sample TergutTh196P3_FD_73070 | JGI IMG/M metagenome (GOLD analysis project Ga0099364, IMG submission 73070) | Microcerotermes parvus P3 segment gut microbial communities from Pointe-Noire, Republic of the Congo - Th196 P3 | ecosystem: Host-associated > Arthropoda: Insects > Digestive system > Gut ...
TCCTTCAGATTCCATCTCACGATGGACACCCTTGTCTTAAGCTAACAGTTCCTACTACCAAGCCTGTAATGGACTTACACCATCAAGCTGATGTTCATGTCGGGCACACAAAAAAAATAGGGAGTTGAAACTCCCTATTTATTAAAAAGATTTGAATCTTTTGATTATTTATTTCATCAAAACCATTCTGCGAGTTTCTGTTAATCCATTCGCTTCGAGTCTATAGAAATAAATTCCACTTGCTACACTTCTATTGTTGCTATCCATTCCATTCCATTCAACACTATGTTGTCCAGAAGTCATATTTGTGTCAACTAGAGTTTTCACAAATTGTCCTCTGACATTGTAAACATTTAGTTTAACATTTCCAGCAACTGGATTGTTAAAGCTGATTGTAGTTGAAGGATTGAAAGGATTCGGGAAGTTTTGTGAGAGCATTGATTGAGCGATAGGGGCTGTTGAGTCATCATCTCTGTGTAATCCACTTATATCAAAGTCCATTGCTGTGTATCTCATTGCTGTTCCATTTCTTAGCCCATGATTGTGAGGGTCCCCACTACCATAACTCAAATCGTCATTATACATGAAGTATAGACGAACTGTGGTTCTGTCTACTACTATCAATCGGTCTGCAGGATACACAAAAGATGAATATCTATTGGAAGGGGAAACTGAAAGTTGGCTACCTATAGGTTCATTATAATGCATCCTAAATGGGTCAGACCAGGTTTTACCATGATCTCCTGTGAAAGATATCATTATTTCAGGTGTATCACGATATTCTGGATACCAATCTGAATCGATATCATGGAAATGAGCTTTTGTAGAATCAAGCCACATTATCGCCATACGACCTCTGTTACTTTCAGTCATTCGCATTTGATTGTAGATAAACCATACATTACCTTCGGCACGAGTGTCCTGATAAAATTGTGGTATGAAGAAAGGAAAACGCATTGGTGTCGTTCCATCAGGATAATAATTCCAATCTATATAACCATCATCATCTAAGTCAAATGACCAAGGGATTGAATGTGGCATATCTATTGGTAATTGAGGATCCAAATGGGTCACCGTTACTACCTTTGTATGAACATTAAAGGCAAAAATTTGGGCTGTTATACTCTCAGGCCACCAGCCTCCATCAGAGGATACTACCATTCTATATAGGGATGGGAAATGGACAGACCCATGTTCATCAAAAATAACTGTCTTATTGTTCATCGTTATTGGTTCAAATGTCCACTGGTCAGTATCAGCAACCCAGCTATTGTAGCCATTTAGAAGAAATGTTCTTTCATCTGCTGGTAAAATAGCTAACCACTCTGGATCTAACTGCGGCACCCAACCCGGTTCCTCTCTTTGTTCGATTAGAAAGCCGTGTGGTACAAAAGTCTCACCAAAGTCATCGCTTAATAACACAATGTGATTATGTGGTCCGATATCAGTCCAGTCGCTCCATGTCCAATATTCGCCCTCTACCTGTCCTGCTAGAGCTACATAACCTGCATATGGGCCTGCTGGGGCTACTCCGTACGCTAAAAATGCACGAGCAGAGGTGCCTTCTTCGTGTCCATGATCTATCGGATTCCACCAATGCATAGCTTCAAGGTAATCAATATACCGCTCAGTCCATACTATTTCTTTATCCCAATCATCCCAACCTAAATCTGCTATCGCTATCAAAGTTGATGATGACTCTGTAAACCCTCCAGTAAATCTTGGATTTACTTGATGTGACCCAGCAGAACTCTTCATGAAAATATAAACTCTGCTTTTATTTGCAATAGGTGATGGCCCTATATAAACATTCGGCCATATAAATTCATGCTTTAAGCTAGGATCCCTACTTATGTTGTCAGATACAAATTCGCTTACATTTTGTAAAATATGACCTCCACCTATGCCAACTCTGAAGTCATCCCAATCAAAATAAGTGTTCAATACATCTTGTTGGTTGGGCTCATGTGTGATTGGTACTGAATGCCAAGCGAAAATTGCATTTCCTGTTATTGGATCTATCCCAACTGATCCGAACCCTTCGCGATGTTGGCCTTGACGATCATTTAACCGTTGTGCCTCAATCATACTTTCTTGGGTGTTAAGTCCTACCCATGCGAAATACTGTTTTCTTTCTAAGCCTTGTGGCTGCATCATAAAGGTGAAATAAATTCCTCCATCTTGAATGTTGTCTCCATGGATCCTTATTGGAAATCCATTATATCCAGCATTCATGTAGTCGTAGATTGATACCTGTGAGGATAGTGTGGTAGGGTTGATATGATACCGTAAAAACTCCACTTTATTTGTAAACTCCTGCGCTATCGCGAATGAAGCTACAAAAACTAAAAGAACGAATAAGATAATAAATCTTTTCATTTGTTCCTCCTATATTTTTTTTATCTCAAAGTATTTTTAATACTTAAAGTTTTTTATTTATTGGTTACCTTTTCAATAACCTTTCCATCAATCTGTGACCGTTTAAAATAAACGGTGTGTAAGAGTTTATGGGCTAGGTCATGATTAGGTTTTCCTAAAAAGTCTTTGTAAACCTTTATTACTTCAGGGTTCTCGTGAGACTTTCTATATTTACATTTTTTGTCGTCAGCATAAAGTCCAGCTGCTCGCTTTGCCCTTTTTGCTAGATCATTGCCATATGGCTGTCCACCGCCGCCTACGCAGCCCCCCGGACATGCCATAACTTCTATGAAATTGTACTCTGACTGACCAGTCTCTTTGATTTGTTTACGGACTTTGTCCATCAGTTTGCGTGCGTTGCCCAATCCATGAACAACTGCAACTTTCAATTTCCCAAAGCCTGGCATTTCGATCTCAGCTTCTTTGATTCCTTCAAAGCCTCGAACTTCTTTGATATCGACATTTTCTAGTTCTGTTCCTGTCACAAGTTTATAGGCAGTTCTGAGGGCGGCTTCCATTACTCCGCCAGTCGTGCCAAATATTGTTCCAGCACCAGTATAAAAACTCATACCAGAATCTGGTTGCGCAGGTTCTAAATTTTTAAAATCTATCCCGACTTCCTTTATCATTCGAAGCAACTCGCGAGTTGTGAGGACATAATCTGTGTCTTGAAAACCAGAATCAGACATTTCTGGTCTTCTTGCTTCAAATTTTTTGGCTGTACAAGGCATTATAGCTACAGAAACTATTTTCGCAGGGTCTATATTTTTTTCTTTCGCATAATATGTCTTTGATAATACTCCAAATATAGACATGGGGGATTTCGAAGTTGATAAACATCCTAATAAATCAGGATAATATGTCTCAATGAATTTTACCCAACCAGGAGAACATGATGTTATTACGGGTTGCTTATTTCCCGATTTCAGTTTTTCAACGAGCTCTGTTCCCTCTTCCATTATTGTTACATCAGCTGTAAAATTCGTGTCCATGATTGCATCAAAACCTATTGTTTTCAAAGCAGCATACATCTTTTCAGTCGTCAATTCACCTAGTTCTAATCCGAACTCATCAGATAAAGATACTCTGATTGATGGAGCTTCTTGTACAATCACATGTTTGTCAGGGTCGAGTATTGCCTTCCATACATCATCAATATCAGTTTTTTCGCTCAATGCGCCGGTTGGGCAGTATATTATACACTGACCACAATTTACGCAAGGTGAATGGTCTAAACCTTTCATAAAAGCGGTTTCCACTGATCCTCCAAAACCTCTGTTGACAAAAGCAAGTGCATATACCGACTGATTTTCGTTACATACAATGATGCATCTTCCACAGGATATACATTTGTTTGGATCTCGATGAATTACATAGCTTGAATCATCAAGGGGAGCCATTTTTAAGACAGATTGAAGGTGACTAGTGCGGATGTCCATGTTGTTGACTATTTTTTGAAGTTCACATTTTTCATTGGCACTACAAGTTGGACAGGTAACATCATGATTGCTTAATAACAGTTTTAAAATAGTCTTACGGTATTCACGAAGCTCCCTTGTATTAGTGCTGATAACCATACCAGGTGATACCGGCGCGGAACAAGCTCGTTTAGGCTGAGCTTGACCTTTGATATCTACCACACAAACTCCACAGCTTGATGTTGGGGGTAAATCAGGATGATAGCACAACGCTGGAATATAAATATTGACTTTTTTAGCTGCTTCTAAAATTGTCATAGAACTATCTACGGTAACTACCTTTCCGTCAATAGTAATCTCAAATGTCTGCGACATATACTCTACCTCCGTTCCATTAGTCGTATAAAGATTGTAGGAAATTCTCTTTCACCATTTTAAATGGCTCTACTAAAGAAAAAAAACCACAAAAAACAACTAAATTCTCTAATATACTATACAAATTTTTTCAGTTTTTTTCTACTACGAAACAAAAAAATTCAACATAGTATTTTTGTCAATCAAAAAAGTAAAATCCATATATTTTTTTTATTTTTTTTTTTTATTGTTCGTAAACATAAATAAAATCTATCTTTTTTACAATAAAAAAATAACGAAAAAAATACATTTCTAAATTCATAAATCAATCATTGAAGAAATCAGGTCTCGTCATATTGACATACTGCTGGTTTGCCTGTATTCTTTGATTTATGTCATTTCTGATTCGTTCATTGTCTGTTTTTGCGATTGCTTCTCTGAAATGTCTTTCAGATTGATTAAAAAGGGCATGTGCTTCTGCTCTTGTTCTATCTCTTCGAGCTATCGTTTCATTGAGTTCTTGCCCCCAAAGATTTCCACTGTCAGTCAGAGTTTGCAATTCAACAAAACTATTATATCTTTCTATTCCACGCCGCTGAGTTATTGTGCCGAGAATCACGCTAGCTTCATGTAATCCATCTTGTCTACGCATTGCTGCATTGGCAAACCTTTCAGAATTGTTAAAATCATTTAACGCCAAGTAAACATCCGCAATGCTTATCTCGATTCTGGCATTTTCCTGATTTAATCTCAATGCTTCTTCAAAAGCTTGAAGTGCTTGTCTATTCAGTCGTTGAGCGTCATTGGGCAACTCGAGAGCCATTGCTCTATAAGCATTGGCTAGGTTTAAATATGCCCTAGAATTTGAACTATCTGACGCTATGATAGCTAAATATCTTTCGATTGCTCTGTCCAACTGACCTGTTCTTTGATAGCTAAGTGCGAGCCTTCTTGATGATTCTTCATCTTCAGGATCCATTTCGGTGACTATCAGTAAATGTTCTATTGCTTTTTCAAACATTCTATTGTCATATGCTATTTCAGCATAAAGTTTGTGTGCTTCCTCATATTCTGGGTTTATAGATAAAGCTCTATCCAATACTTCCATTGCGTTTTCGATTGATCCAGTTTCATTGTAAAGTATTGCGATATTGTAATATAACAAGACATCGCTTCTATTTTCAGCTACTTTTTCTAAGGCTTCGATTGCTTGATTACGCATACCTTGCCTTCGGTATGCATTAGCCAATGATAACAACAATGTTTCGCTTTCAGGATCTAGTTCCAAACCTTGATTGTAGTATTCAGCTGCTTGTGAAAAGCGATTCTGTTCAAATTGCATAAATCCAAGATAATAATAAGCATCGACATTTTCTCTATCTAAACTTACTAATCTCAAAAACATTGATTCTGCACTTTCGTAATTTCTGTTGTGAAAATGTTGAAGTGCCATTTCATAGATCCTACCTATTTCACTTCGTGAAAATTCGCTTGCTCTATCATACAAGCCAGCCCTGATATGCTCAATATTGTTGCCTCTGTCTAATACTATACTAAAGGACTGGACATTTCCTGTCCTCATACTCTGCATAGTTCCAGTCATGCGAAATTGAGTATTACTCATGCTTACTATAGTACCCCATACTACCATAGAAGCATCGAGCCTTTCACCTATTTGAGATGCTTCTTCGCTGGATAAATTATCCATGTTTGAGCTAATTCGCAAGTCTCTCATTGCGTTTTGGACTTCCCGCCCCATGATAAGATTGAAATGATTGCTTTGTGAAAATATTGTTCCTAAATCTCTTCTTTCAATCAAATTTAGTGGAGTTCTACTACCGCTATCCAATGCTTGAAACCCTATAATTACAAGATTTTCCTTAGCATATAGATTTTGAGATGATACTGCCGGAGGCTTTTTACTTCCACCAAACAAAATACCAACTATCAAAAAAACAATGATGACTATGAAAATTTTTTTCATCGTGTCCTCCTTAAGGATTTTTTATTTGAGAACCATTTTTTTTTTATTGCCAATTTTGACAAGATTTTTTTTAATATCCCGAAATGAAAAAATTATTGACAAAAATTTGAAAATTAAAAAATTGGATTAAATAAGGATTTTTTTTCTTGTTTGCGTAACATTATTTCACTGAAATCCTTTTTTTATAAGGTGTTGTATGGTTATTCTTTCTTTTTGAAATTTTTCATTAAAATCATACCTTACACATCCAAAAGGTGATGTGATTTTTTATAGAATTATTAATATTTTACCTTACACATCCCGAAGATGATGTGACTTTTTATAGAATAACAATGAAATCCACAAAAATAAAAGGGAGTTTATTTTGAAATCTTATTTTTATGGAGTGAGCCTTGATGGCTTACTTTTAAAGGTTGCTGAGTTTGATTTACAAGGCAACCGTCTATCTCTGCTTCGTCTTGAATCAATGAAACTGAATAGATCGTTAACATCCGGTTTTTCCGAAGATGACGCAGGTTCGGGGATGTTGAGAACAGAATCCGTTGACATTGAGATGTCTGTAGGGGGTGGTGAAATTGACATCGATAAACTCGATGTTGATGCTGATAGTCCTCCGAAACAAGTTATTGAAAGCGCTGGCGAATCAAAGGCGAAACCTATGACTGATTTTCGTCACGATGCTGCTTTCCAATTTTTAAGTAAATTCAATCTTAATACAGGTAAAGTTTCTATCTCTTGTAGCGAATTGAAATGTCAATGGAAGCTCATTAGAAGCGATAAAAAGCTTGATTTAAAAGCCATTAGAAAGCTCGCTTTGCCTAGTGATCAACTTAAAGATCCAGGGATTAATTGCGACTTTATTCCGGCTCCTGACGGTGCCTATAATGCTATCGTTCACACGGGTGGTTTTGAACTTATGGGACTACTAAATGACTCATGTCAAGTAGTTTACGGAAACAAAAGACCACCATTTTATCATTTCATAGAGCCGAATGAAGTTAGTATGCTCAATATTTTCAATCTCTTTTATTCTAAAGAAGAAAGTAAATATACAACTTTTCTCTATCTCGGTGATGATCTTAGACTCGGACTTGTCATAAAAGATAGAAAGATTGTTAAATCTTTCACTATAATGATTTATGACCAAGACCCTCAAAAAGTCAGGGAAACTGTTTATGCAAAACTTATGCTCGAACACGAGATTTCCAGCTTCCCTATAATCGAAAATATCGTTCTCGCTGGAAGTTATGCCACTGAAGATGACATAACTTATTATAATGCTAGAACACGCTTCAGACACCAACTTTTCAAGATGAACGCCTCAGAATTGAATAAATATAAAGTCAATTTCAGAATGTCTTCCTCCGTCAAACCAGAAGCGATCCCTGCTTTTATCATTCCCATTGCTATGGGATTAAAGAGTGCCCTTGCAGGGAAAAAAGGGATTTGTAAATTTAATCTCATTCCAAAAAACATTCTTGAATCAAGAAAACTCATCAAAATCAGTTGGCATTCTGTTTTCTTTATGCTCTTAATTGTTGGTGCAATTTATTACGGACGCGATATGATGCATGAAAAAAATCAAGAACTTAGCAGATTGAAAAGTCGACATGAAAGACTCAGAGATGAATTGACTTTCTTGCAAAATTTTGAGAGCATGATGCAAGGTTTTCAAGACCAAATTGCTCAAAAACAGGAACTGTATCTACGCGGTGCAACTATTTCTGCCGAAAAAAATACTTGGAACGAAATTATTCAAACTTTATCTGACTTTGTCAATAGGAACCCTTTGATTTGGATAGAACAAGTTACTTCCCAAGGTGATAGATTTAGCACTCGCGGTAGATCTTATCATAGGGATAGGATTACGAATTTTTCCCGAATTTTTACTGATGGTCACATTACCCGTATCGCAGAAACTGAGATTGCTGGTCATTTGCTTTGGGAATTTGAAGTAACTTTCCTCCGTCCTCCCGGTGCTGAAACCTCTGCAATGGTTTTTCCCCCTCATCTACAGAGTTATGAAAATTTTTATCATAACCATCAGTTGCTGGTGCAGAGACAACTCGAATTAGCTCAATTCAATCAAGGAGTCACTAGCACAGGATTTATTGACACTTCTACCCCAACCCCGACGACTGAAGCTGAAGAATCTCTTTTGGTTTATGAAATGGCGAGAACTCATTATTTGAGCAACAATTTCAACGACGCTATCACTCTTTTAGAACAATATATCGCCAGGTATAGAAACGGTGCGGAAATTGCCAATGCAAATTATACTCTCGGTGAGATTTATTTTGTTATAAATAGTTTCGAAAGAGCTATTCCGTATTTTCTTGAAGTTATCAGACTACAAAGAGAATTGCTACCGGATGCTATGTTCTTTGCGGCTAGATCTTATGAAATTTTAGGGAATTATGAAAATGCTGTCAGATACTATACTATGCTCACTCAAAGATTTCCCAATCACCCATTTTCGACTACTGCTAGAGAAAATTTACAATTATTGAGGGAGGGCTTCTAATATGAATCCACGCGGTTTAGCTTCTATACTTTTATTTCTTATCCTTTTAGGATTGGTCGGGTATTTTTACAACGAAATAAATAAACTGCAAGAAGAAATCTACGGAGTTGAGGTTGCTATCAGACAAGTCGAGCAAGAACTTCGCGGTTTTGAAGGGCTTGTGCCTGACACACTGATGATTACATACCTAAAAGAAAAAATTGTTTTTATTGACGAATGGGTCTTTCATAACGGAAAGTTTTTTCTTAATTACGATAGCTCAGCCATCACCTGGGGATACATGCAAAACATCCTGAGCCGTTTCAATCAAAATTTCCAATTTGACTTTACTGTCATAAATAGAAGTGGAGCTTTTGATTACACTGTCAGTGGTTCTGGAAGTATCGCTGATTTATATGCTTTTCTCAGCCATGTTGAAAAGCTCGGAGCTTTGTATACTGTCGAAAATGTCGTCCTAAATTCGTCTTTACAGGAATCTGAGACTGGTCCGCCTAATAATGTCGTCAGCTACAATGTCCTCATAAGACCTTGGGTTGACCCTGCTATTGGGATGAGACTCAATGAACAACCTTTCCGGAGAATACAATATGCCCCACTTCTCAGAGATCCTATGAGAGCGGCTATTCATTCTCCTATTAGAAATCCGCTTCAAGAAAGACTTATCAGTTATGAAGATTTGAGACTCATTTCTTTTGGAACTAGAGAAGCATTTTTTACTCAAGAAATTAATAGCACTGTTATTAGGCTTAGACCTATGGAAAGAGTCGCTTATGGTTATTTTAGCCATGTAGATGAAGCAAATAGTCGTGCTGTTTTCAGAATTAATAGAACTGGACTGTATGAAACAGTATTCCAACCTCTTAGATAATTTAAAGCAAAAATAAATATGAATTGAAATAAACAGGAGTAGTATGAAAAAACATTTATTTATCGTTTTTTGTCTCTTTTTAATTGTTGTAGGTTTGACTGCACAAGCTGGAAGCCCAAATCTCACAATTCAGAGAAACACAAATTTCCAACAAGCTATAAGGATATTGGAAAATTTCTCGCTACAGTTTGACAATAGAAATATTGTAAACCTTAGTAGCTTCACTGGTGGAGTTCCTATACAGATTAACAATATGCACTGGAACGAAGCCTTACACTTGATTGTAAATACCCTTGATTTACAAATCGAAGCGAGACCTGGAGCATTTATCATAACAGATATCGTTTATGATGTGCAAGGACCTGTTGTTGAAGTTAGTGAAATTAATGACAAAATGGTCAGAATTCACGCAACTTTTTTCTATGCTGATAGAACTTTTATGAATAATATTGGGATAGATTGGTCGACACTCGTTGACGGGCATGTTATGGGGACTATGGGGTTAAATACATCTGGAGGCGTAGCTGATCAGTTTTCAATGTCAGCTGCTTATTCATTTGACCAAGGCGGATATATCATTGATTTGGAAGGGCTTTTTAGATTTTTTGAATCAAACCAATTAGGTACTATTCTCGCGCGTCCTGCTGTCACCGTTTTAAGCGGAAGAGAAGGCTTTGTCCAGGTTGGTCAAGACTTTTCCGTCAAAACCCAAGATGATGCTGGTAACACTATCGATGTTTTCTTCCAAACAGGTATAATCTTACAAGTTAGACCGGTTATTCTTGAAGATGAAGACGGCTTTGAAGCTATCTTTTTAGAAGCATCCATTGAAAACAGTACTGCGGTTCCAGGAAATGTTTCTACTATCATCAACAAAAACCAAGTTAGAACTGATGCTATCTTGTTTGATGGTGAAGAAACTGTTCTCGCTGGTCTTATTGATATGGATATGACTAGAGAAAGAGGGGGAATCCCTTTCCTGAAAGACCTCCCCTGGTGGGTTTTTGGGCTTAGATACCTCTTTGGATACAATAGTTATAGAAATGTATCCAGAGAAATGGTTATTATTCTCAAAACTGAACTCGTCAATCCTGCCGTTGAAAGAATTCGTGAAAGAGAAAACTTCAGAGATCAAATCAGACAAAGAAGAATTGATTTTGAAGGTTTGCAAGACCTTTTAATTCCTGACGATTTTTAAATAATTAAGGGGCAACCTCAATGGTTGCCCCTTTTTTATTTTCCATTCTCCATTTAGAAATAATGGTTTGATAGAATACAATGCCACCAAAACAAATACTTATTCCGATAAGAATCATGATTGGTAGAAAATGATTATCTTATGATAGTCCTATTTTTATCCCCCATTCTCAATTCTTAATTCTCAATTCTTAATTCTTAATTCTCAATTCTTAATTCTCAATTTTTAATTCACTTCAAAAATATTACTTGTGCCTCTATTTTATGAAATGGCTCCCATGTTTCCCCTCGATGATGATTTATATAATCATCAGGATGGTAAGATATCCTCAATTCCCCGTCCTTTATATATTCATCCAAATTAATTTCCCATGCATGAACCACATCACCTGGCGCCCAGCCAGCCCTATCAAATTTCCATGTTCCATCTTGAGGTCGACATGGATTTAAATAATTATCTGTTCGCCACAATAGATTGTGATATTCATTTCCATTTATATATACCCATCTGTCTGAAGGTCTAAATTCTGCTGCATTCTCGTAGTTCGGATGCATTCCATGCCCACTTGTAACTATTCTGAATATTGCTGATTTTGTCTCTGAAGGGATTGGTATATGAAAATCTTCAAATAAATCTTTCATTGGTTCTTCAGGGTGACCATACTCAAAATTGCCAGACCATAACTGTTCAACTGCGAACGCTCTATTTTCCACTGGACCTTGGTAAAAATCCAGCAAGGTTGTCACTTGCCAACCTTTTTGCTCGGAAGGGTCTTCAGTAACTGGTTCCCATGTACTTATATGCGCAAAAATGTCTTTATAGCCTTGAAATAATGGTAAAAAATGGCTTACATCTACTTTCCATAAATATGGTCTTCGATATGGAGTGATATAACGCAATATCTCATATCGTGTTCCTTCTTCATCGATGAGATAAATACTCGCACCCACATCCCAGTCTGAAACACCACCTTCCGGACCGCTCAAATCTAAAGTCATTATTACCTTATCAGCTGTCAATGTGATCTCTGGAAAATATACATTGATTGTCATGTTTTGCTGTTGAGAGTGAAAGACGCCTCCCTCAAGCAATAATACACTTTCCAATAACTCAAACTCTGGAGCATTACCTTTGCAAAGATAGGAAAAACTCTCAAGGATAACTGTTGTTGTTAATTCTCCTGTTGAAGCACCAAACACGGCTTGTTTCTTATATTGTGTCATTTCAGGGATAAAATAGTTCTCGATGATTAATGTATCTTGGATCGCTAAACTTATCATAGCTCCTGCTGTGACATATCTGATTGTCAAATCAAATGTATTGATTTCTGAACCCATCGGACTCGCTCTAAATTCAACTGGAGACATCATTTTATAAATTTCTTTACTATCCCAATGAAGTGAAATCTCGCGTTCTTCACGACCATAAAAATTTCCCCATTCATCAAACCAATGGGATGTTTGTGGATTGTATACATCGATTCCTAAACCAAATGAACCTTTGAAATTGGGACTTTCCCATGAAAATGTTTCTAATTCTACTATGTCGTAAAAATTAGTTTCTTCTTCTTCGCTAAATAAATCTGTATTGACCAAAGAAAAACCTACACCTTCTGCGCCACGAGATATATACAAATTGAAAGTATAATGCTCGATTTCTGATTTCTCTTCTATGATTTCTGGAAAAACTACTGCATTATTATGGTTTCTGGCGCGACCACCCTGCATGAGCTGAAGATAATTGTTTGTAACTTCAGGTCCCAAACGACCTTTAATGTTTTTCAGTATCAAACTATTGTTATCTTCTTCATTTGAAAAATCATATTGTTTAAAATGATATGATATTGCAGTGATATTAACTGCCAATATCAAAAACAATAAAATTAAAACATGTTTTTTTTTCATTAAAATCTCCTTTTTTTATTCTCTGCCACCTTCCCTGCCACCTTGAAAATATCTTAAAATTCTCCATTTTCCATTCTCCATTATCCATTCCCCATTATCCATTATCCATTTTCCATTATCCATTATCCATTATCCATTATCCATTTTCCATTTTCCATTTTCCATTATCCATTATCCATTTTCCATTATCCATTATCCATTTTCCATTATCCATTATCCATTTTTCATTTTCCATTTTCCATTATCCATTATCCATTTCCCATTATCCATTATCCATTATCCATTTTCCATTTTCCATTTCCCATTTTCCATTATCCATTATCCATTATCCATTTTCCATTTTCCATTATCCATTATCCATTATCCATTCTCCATTCTCCATTCTCCATTATCCATTATCCATTCTCCATTATCCATTCTCCATTCTCCATTCCCTACTTCAACAACACCATTCTCCTTGTTATATTCTCTCCTCCAGCTTTTAGGCGATAAAGATAGACACCGCTTGCTACTTTTTGTCCATTATCATTCATACCATTCCAGACTATTTCATGGTGACCGGCTTCCAAGGTTTCATTGACTATTGTTTTGACTTTTTGTCCTCTGATATTGAATATTTCCAAAATTACCGCTCCTGCACGAGGAACTGTATACAATATCGTAGTTTCGGGGTTGAAAGGATTAGGGAAATTTTGCAATGATATTTCATAAATAGGGGGGATAGTTTCATTTTCCTCTTCATCATCTTCAAAATTATATAAGATAGCGTAAATTTCATTTAATATTTCGTAGTATTCTAGATAGGTAGTAGGTTTATAAACTGAATCCATCGGCATATTCCTTTCTCCTGTCTCAGAGGCTCTTAAATAGGCATAAGCTTGGTTTCCCGCAGCTATCAAGCGATGATGTTCATCGAGTGCGTCGATAGCTATTAAATTGCCATATTGGTTCACTGAATTGGCATAATCAGCTGCAAATAAATGCGTCACTGCCATAGCTTCTTGAACACTTATGTATAGATCATCTTCGTCTATCTTTGCTAAATAATTTAACAATGTATCATAATCATCGTCTATAGAACGAACAAGATACGGTAGTTTTGATATTGACATATTGGCATAGATTGAGTTTGGATAGGTTTCTATCAAATCTAAAAGATTATCTCTTCCATCTTCATAATTTCCACCAGATATCAGGTTGATGGAGACTAAATACATTTCTGCTTCTATAGAAATAGATTGACCAGTGAAATCAAAACTATGATAACTTGGATGAAAACGCGTAGGGTCGCTACGATCTATGTTCAGGTTGACACAATTTAGTTGTCCTTCAAATTCCCCCATTGCCATCAGTAAATATCTGTTTTTATAGTTTGGATATGGCAAAGAATCTGAGATAGTAGGAAAATTTTCTAAGATATTATCTCGTGTAAAGGTCAACCATCTCTGACCAATACCCTCTAACTCGGCTCGATGATTGTTTCTGATAATAGTATTATTCGCTAATGTTGAATGACCAGAATCAGCAAATCCTACTCCAGTATTGTTCTCTATGATAGTGTTTTTAAGGTATACTGATGAGGAAAAAGTCCGCAACCCATTGCCATCATTACCAGCTATTGTTACACGATTAAAATGATTTACAGCTGAGGACGCTCGAAAAATTATTCCAAACTGACCATTGTCCAAGATAGTAGAATCTGTAATATTTATATTCGATTCCAATACATAGATACCTTGTAAATTGTTACTATAATTCATGTTGTTTATATTGGCAAAAGAGTCATAATAAATACCTATACTCCTTACATTGTTAATGTCTATGTCTTGCATAACAAGATTTGAATTATCTAATGAAATAAGAACAATTCCGCTGATATTACCTCTTAATATACCCCCATCTTCACAATTTACAAAATAAATTCCCTCCCACCTATAACCTTCGGGATTTGTGATGATGGTCTGCTCGCTAAAATCGATAGAGCTTTCATGGATTAATATATGATCGCCACCTATAGTGTTTCCACCACGAAAACTCGGTGTTAATATTATAGGTGTATAATATTCTGTTATCAACTTATCATACATTAGTGATCTGTTATGCCCCAATATTTCTACTTCGTTGAGAGTCACAAATTTACTGTCCTCAAAAAATTGAATAGAACTTCCACCCTCAAGGATTATTTGACCACCATCCTTAGTAAATTCAGAATTGTAAAATATCACACTCCCTTTATCTTTGATTTCCAAGATAGTATTATTCAGGATGAGCTCGCTGTCGTCTTCAAAGACGATAGTGCTGCCCTCATTTATTACATGGATAACCGAGTTGTTCGCAGTCACTCCTGAATCAGATATATATATTGAAGCACCTGATAAAACTTCAATCAAACCGCCATTATTAAAACTTAGTGAACTTCCATTGAGAATTTCCATATTAGCACCGTTTGAGATGGTAATAGAACCATTGTTTTCAAAGTTATCATAATCATCATATATTAAACCACGGATTTGATCATTAAAATTTATATGACTTCCTTGCATCATCTTAAATGAGCTACCCTCATCATTAATAAATATTAACCCAGATTCTACATGGATAACACTGTTGATTAATTCAAGACTTCCACCAGAAAATATTTCTATTGAATAAGATTCAAAATTGACAACACTATTAATTATAGACAAGGTAGCATTGTTATGAATTATCATGTTTTTATCTACATTTATTGTTTCATCTAAAATAGTTGTATCATCATCTATGACTATATGATTGCTTTCAAACATATTTTTTATGGCTGAAAAGATGTTTAATCTTCCTCCTGTTATCGTAATATCTTGCAGATCATCTAAAGGATCTACTGATTCTAACAGATAATTTTTCATTGACAATGCTAATTCACCCGGGTTTGTTCTGAACTGCCTTAACCTATTTTCACTTGTAGCTCTATACATTAGAGCTATAGCGCCTGATACTTGAGGTGCTGATAATGAAGTTCCTATTTGATTAATATATGGAGTGGGAGGAAAAACTGTAGATCTGACATCAGTCCCAGGTGCTCCTAAAGCAACATTTTGAGCACCCCAGCCTGAAATTGGATATTTTTCATCTTTGTTAGTTGTGTTTGTCACTACTATCTTGTATTGTGAATTTAATGAAGGAGGGAAAAAATGGTTATCTCCGATATCTATATCAATTCCTGCATTGGGTGCTGTCATTATCGTCAATACTCCAATACTACCTAAATTGTCTATTAATATCTTGAATTTGTTGTTGTTGGGAATATTAGGATGTGGAGATGCCATAGAAATATTTATTGCAACTATATGTGCCCCTCTTTGTCCACCTGATTCATTATATTCCTGTCTGAAAGCATGAACATATTTGAATGCAGCTTCAAAATTATCAGTACTTTGGACTCTGATAGGCAAAATTTTTATATTTCTATCTTTTCCTGAAATCCCGCTTATGCCAATAGCATCATTTCCATTTGCTGCAATGATCCCGCTTACCATAGTACCATGAAAATCATCTTGTTGCCCTGTTTGGACATATCTGTTATTATCGACGAAATTCCATCCTTGTATATCATCGATATATCCGTTACCATCATCATCGATACCGTTTCCAAGACCAGTATCCTCACCAGGATTTACCCACCAATTTATCTCATCGTTTGTTAATCTAAATCCTCCATGTTGCCCTCCGTCAAAAACAGCTATCACTATTTCTCGATTGTTCTTGTTGGGTATAGAGTCCATATAATGCCAACCCAATGTAGCTTTTATATCTGCACCTGCATCGCCCGGATAAAGAATACCAGTAATTGAGCTTTCTACATATTGCCCTGTGTTTTTTAAAGCCCATTGATTTACAAACTCAGGATCATTGGGAATGAATTCACCTTGCTCTATGTGATAGCCTAAAGTATCTGGTGGAGGACTATATGGAACATAATTTGGATCTGTAAAAACCCTAGGTATTCCCGGCTCTATAATATTGTCATACAAAAACGCGGGAGGGCTTGGAATAGTCATATTAGCACTCTGTATAGCATCCATAACACGACTGTCTTGCCTAAGAAACTCCAAAAATGCCGCATCGTCTTCGTTGGGGACTAATTTGGGGTTATATGTTATAGTAAGACTAGTACCGTCCCAGTTTCTATAATATGAGTAACGAGTTACTTTCAAATCGAAATCTGAATATGTGTCCATGAAAGCTTCAATCCCACTTTCTTGAACTTCTCCGAATAGCGTAATGCTTGCACTACCTGGAATTGGCTGTGCCATCCAACTTGAGATACACACAATGATTAGCAAAACTGCTAATAAATAATTCTTATTTTTCATAATTTACTCCTTTGCTCTTTTTAGGCGAGCTACCCTGATTTTTTTTGCTCAAAAATATGATAAACATATTTTTTGAGACATTATTTTATTTATACAGTTCTTGTCAACACATTTTCAAAATTCCATATTTTTTCATTTATCCAACAGTTTATATCATCGTTTATTACAGTACCGAACCCATAATCTAATACCGCTATAGAAATTTCTCTATCATTCTTGTTAGGTATAATATCTAGCATAGACCATGATTTTTCTAAACCTAAAGTACTAAAATACCATGGGTTGTTGGAGGCATTCATACCTTGTATGTTCAATAATTGCTCTTCATTTTCATCATTTTTGAGTTCCGGTCTAGGATCTCTGATTCTTAGTTCATTATTAAGGTTGCGTATGGTACCTCCTCTCTCCGGTATACGAGCATTTCTAACTTTAGGATCTTCTTTTAATCTTTCTACAAATGCAGCATGATCATCTACTAAATCGCTTTCATAAGTGAAACCGAACAAATTAAGACTTCGAAAAAGACTACCAAAAAGTTTTAACCCATATTCTTCATAACTAGCGACAAAGATTTCGAGTTTTTCAGCATCAACATCTTCTGCTAACCATATTGTTAAATATCCCAGACTATGTGTTTCAGCTTCATAAGCTAACAATCCACATATACTTAAAGCTAAGATCAGCAAAATCGCTAATAAAAAATTCTTGTTTTTCATAATTTACTCCTTTGCTCTTTTTAGGCGAGCTACCCTGATTTTTTTTTACTCAAAAACATGATAAACATATTTTTTGAGACACTATTTTTTTATGTTGTTCTTGTCAACACATTTATTATTGCTGTTATATCAATCAATTTAATGTTTTTTTCTTTTTTATTCCTTAGGAATAATGGCTTGGTAGAAAACGATACCACCTCAACCGATCCTTACTCCGCTAGGAGTCCTCTCCGAAAAGTATATTAATAAAATTTTACCTTACATAAGCCTCTTAGGTATGTGAAGCTAGGTAGAAAATGATGTAAAACCACAAAACCGCATCCCGTAGGGATGCAACCAATCAATTGGCACATTTTGTAGCATCCCTAAAAGATGCAACATGGTGCATATATTCCTTTCTACAGAGCTAACATTTCTACGCAAATGACTTTTCGGAGAGCACTCCGCTAGGAATAATGCTTCCATAGCTATCTGTCCAGAATTATGTAAATTCCATTGCTCATCAAAAAAGCATCATTGGGAATGAATTCACCTTGCTCTATGTGATAGCCTAAAGTATCTGGTGGAGGACTATATGGAACATAATTTGGATCTGTAAAAACCCTAGGTATTCCCGGCTCTATAACATTGTCATACAAAAACGCTGGAGGGCTTGGAATAGTCAAATTAGCATTCTGTATAACATCCATAACACGACTGTCTTGTCTAAGAAACTCCAAAAATGCCGCTTCGTCTTCGTTGGGGACTAATTTGGGATTATATGTTATAGTAAGAGTAGTACCATCCCAATTTCTATAATATGAGTTACGAGTTGCTTTCAAATCGAAATCTGAATATGTATCCATGAAAGTTTCAATCTCACTTTCATGAACTTCTCCGAATAGCGTAACGATTGCGCTACCTGGAATTGGCTGTGCCATCAAACTTGAGATACACACAATGATTAGCAAAAATGCTAATAAATAATTCTTATTTTTCATAATTTACTCCTTTGCTCTTTTTAGGCGAGCTACCATGATTTTTTTTACTCATAAACATGATAAACATATTTTTTGAGACACTATTATTCTTATATTGTTTTGTCAATATATTTATAATTGCTGTTATATCAATCAATTTAATATTTTTTTCTATTTTTTATTCCGCTTAGGAATTCAATCTTTATAGAAAACGATGCCACCCCAACCTATCATTATTCCGCTGAGGAATTCAGGTTGGTAGAAAATTATTATCTCATGATAGTCCTATTCCCCCTCCCCCATTATCCATTATCCATTATCCATTCTCCATTTTCCATTATCCATTCCCCATTATCCATTTTCCATTTTCCATTATCCATTATCCATTATCCATTATCCATTATCCATTTTCCATTTTCCATTTTCCATTTTCCATTCTCCATTTTCCATTTTCCATTCTCCATTTTCCATTCTCCATTCTCCATTTTCCATTCTCTATTTTCCATTTTCCATTTTCCATTTTCCATTATCCATTATCCATTATCCATTATCCATTTTCCATTATCCATTCCCCATTATCCATTCCCCATTATCCATTTTCCATTTTCCATTATCCATTATCCATTCCCCATTTTCCATTTTCCATTTTCCATTATCCATTCCCCATTATCCATTATCCATTATCCATTTTCCATTTTCCATTATCCATTATCCATTATCAACTACCCCTTCACCACTGCCAGTGGACTCAATTCAATCTTTATTTTCACTAAATCGTTTTGTAAAGCCATCACTTCTATTATATCTTTATATGCAGATGATGCCTCTTCTAAATCATTTCTACTTCTTATCGAATGTAATATTCCGAGTTTGTCAAGTTTGTTCTTTTCCGCTTCCAGATTCAGATTTTTTATGGCTGCTGTTCGGCTCATAACTCTACCTGCTCCATGCGAACAACTTGTAAAACTTTCAGGATTTCCCAAACCTTCGACTATATATGATTTTGTGCCTTGTGAACCCGGAACGATACCTATTTCTCCGAGTTTAGCTGATGTAGCTCCCTTTCTATGAACTATCACTTTCTTGCCAAAATGTTCCTCAATTGCTGCATAATTATGGGCTATATTTATGATCGGTTGATAAGCTATATCTTTTAAAAATGAAGATGTTACTTGTTGTATCCTTTCTATCATCAATTTTCTATTTGCCAAAGCAAATTCTGTAGAATATTTCATTTCTTCATGGTAGAGTTGTCCTTCTTTTGAGTCAAAGAGTAAATATGCTAAATCGACTTTAGCTTCTACTTTATACACATTGTTTTGTTGATTTATCTTTTTCGCTAAATTGTTGTAATATTCTGCAACTTTAAAACCAAAATTTCGACTTCCAGAGTGAACCATTATCCATAGATAACCTTTATCAGACTTCTGAAACTCTATAAAATGGTTGCCTCCTCCGAGTGTTCCAAGTTGTTTCAAAGCCCTCGAATACTCTTGTTTTACTATCACGAGTTTATCTACCTGATACCCTTGGGGCATGAGATTTTCACCTTGATTTTGTTTGTGATGATTAAAACCTAAAGGTATTACCTCACGCACTCCTTTCATTATTTTTGTCAATTGCTCCCGAGAAAGACTATCTGCCAAAACATTGGTTTCCACTGCACACATGCCACATCCTATATCGACTCCTACTGCATTCGGGACTATTACATCTTCGGATGCCAATACTCCACCGATAGGCATTCCATAACCTTGATGCGTGTCTGGCATCAAGCATATATGTTTAAAGGCAAATGGCAAATTGGCTAAGTTTCGCGCTTGTTCTAAAGCTCCTTTTTCGGGTTCAGTTAACCACATTTTTATGGGTAGTTTTTCTGTAGTTATAACTTTTTCCATTGATTTTGTCCTATTGCAAATTATTTCCTCAATATTTTTTCAACTTTAGGAGCATTCAATCTATGAGCTTGCATAAATCCAGAACCTATCAAGGGGCGACAATACATTAAAAATGAACTCGTTATATTATTACCCTCTTGATTGATAAAATCATCTGGCATTAACCTTGTCTTTGCTGCTATTTGTTCCAATGCCACAGGTTTATAATCTACTGAATAATTCCCTATTCTTTGAATTGCTACTGAGCAATCATAATCATTCCATATACCAAAATGTGCTGCCTTTTCACCGGCTTCTCTCGCTTCATGCTGATCTACATCACTTATACAAGACGGAAATGACCTTTGTAAATAACCAAATGTATCACTGCGAACTCTTTGTAATCCAAGTTTTGATTTTATCAAATTGGAAAGCAAATCACCTAACATAGCTGAACCAGAAAGTTGTACATTGCCATGTTGATCTTTTTCAACATTTTCTGACATTTTTACTGCTATTGGTGTTCCATTTTCATCACAAATACCCTCTGATACTGCTATTACGCACCTACCATATCTATTATAGGTTTCATGAACATCATCCAAAAACTTTTCTATACGGAATATCCTTTCGGGTAAATATATCAAGTGCGGTCCATCATCTGGATACTTTTTTGCTAGTGATGCTGCGGCTGTCAAAAAACCAGCATGACGACCCATTACGATTCCTATATATATACCCGGTAAAGCTCGATTGTCGAGGTTTGCTCCGATAAATGCTTCGGCTACAAAACGAGCTGCAGAACCATAGCCTGGCGTATGGTCGTTGCATACTAAATCATTGTCTATTGTTTTAGGGATGTGTATGGTTCGTAAATTGTATTCTGAATGCCTCGCAAATTCGTTTACCAGACGAACCGTATCTGAACTATCATTACCCCCTATATAAAAAAAGTATCTTATTTCATGGGCTTTTAAAACACTCACGATATCCTTGCAATAATTCATATCAGGCTTGTCACGAGTTGATAACAAAGCACTTGATGGTGTGGTTGCAACACTTTCAAGATTGTGTGTTGTCTCCAATGTTAAATCCACAAAATCCTCATTTATGATCCCACGAACTCCCTTTAATGCTCCATATACTTTTGATATATGCGGAAATTTACGAGATTCAAGGACTACGCCTACTAAAGATTGATTGATGACTGCTGTAGGTCCGCCACCTTGCGCTATCAATACTTTTCCAGATGTTCTCATCTTATTCCTCCATTGAAATCTTTTTTATTTTTTTTTTCATTATCTGCCCCCCCCTTCATATGGGCAGGTAGGGGAGGGGATTTCCATTCTCCATTTTCCATTATCCATTTTCCATTTTCCATTATCCATTCCCCATCGTCATTTTCAACTTCTCAACCCTCTCCTCAATTTCTCTCAAAGTAGCCTCTTCGAGCTTATCAAAGCTAAAAGACTCTATGTTAAATGAAGCTGTTATTGTGCCATAAAGCATTGCTTGTTTGATAGTGTCCGGATTAAATTTTCCCATTTTTGAGATATAACCCATAAAACCGCCTGCAAAGGAATCTCCCGCTCCGGTTGGGTCAAACACATTTCTGATCACATAAATTGGAACAAAAAACAGGAACGATTTGCTATAGGCAAATGCTCCATATTCGCCTCTTTTGACTATTACATAATCTGGTCCCCACTCCAAAACATCGTCTGCTGCATCAAATACATTGTTTTTTCCAGTTAAAAGTTTTATTTCGTCTTCGTTGATAAAAAGTATATTGACCTTTTGTATCACTTCTTTCAACAATTCTGGTGTGCTTTGTATCCAGTAATTCATTGTGTCACAGGATATAATTTCAGCGTTTGGAGCTTCTTTTATTACATCCATTTGGAGTTGAGGGTGGATATTACCTAAAAATAGGTATTTTGTGGTTTTATATATTTTAGGTAATTTGGGAACAAAATCTGCAAATACATTAAGTTGAGTATCAAGCGTTTCTGCTCGATTTAAATCGTTGTATTTTCCTTTCCAACGAAATGTTTTTCCTTTTACTTTTTCAAGTCCTTTTAAATCGATTCCATAATTTTCCAACAAAAAACAAGTTTCTTCTGGATAATCTTCCCCTATCACTCCCACTATCCCGACTTGTGTAAATTTTGCTGCAGCTATTGATGCATATATTGCTGATCCACCCATTGAATTTTCTCTTCTTCCAGATGGTGTCTCTATATCATCTATCGCTACTGATCCTACGATAACTAATCTCATATTATTCTCCTTTTTATTTAAACAACCATAAAATATTATCGAAGTTTATGCTTGTATAACCCATTACTATACTAAATATGAATATACATATTACTAATTTTATCAATATTCCAAATCTTGGATTGCGATTTTTATATCGTCTGTATTCGGTTCGTTCTTTAAATACTTTCATAATCTTTTCCTTGTTCTGCACTCCCTTCCCCGTCGTTGCGAGGTTTCTTCTTATTATCCTCACGAAGCAATCTCAGTGCCACTACTCCCATCCCGTCGTTGCGAGGTTTCTTCTTATTATCCTCACGAAGCAATCTCCGTGCCACTACTCCCATCCCGTCGTTGCGAGGTCCCTCCCTTGAATCACCCACCGAAGCAATCTCCGTGTCACTACTCACATCCCGTCGTTGCGAGGTACCTCCCTTGAATCACCCACCGAAGCAATCTCCGTGCCACTACTCACATCCCGTCGTTGCGAGGTTTCTTCTTATTATCCTCACGAAGCAATCTCCGTGCCACTACCCCCATCCCGTCGTTGCGAGGTCCCTCCCTTGAATCACCCACCGAAGCAATCTCCGTGCCACTACCCCCATCCCGTCGTTGCGAGGTCCCTCCCTTGAATCACCCACCGAAGCAATCTCCGTGTCACTACTTGGGATATTCAATTCTCAATTCTTAATTCTTAATTCTTAATTCTTAATTCTTAATTCTTAAAACTGATATCTCATCCCAATACTCAAGGTCAATCCATTAAAACTCGTATTCGGAGCATCTACAAGTTCTTGTGAATGACCTGTATTGATGATAGTCCAATCATTTATTGCTAAACCTATCATATAGCCAAGCTCTGTGTTTAAATTGATGTTTTTTGTTAAACCGTAGTTTGCCTCAAACTTGGGCTGGATCAAGGTATATTGCTTTAAAATAGTAGCATTAAAATGTTTAAAATCAAGAAAAAAATCTAAATCATCCCAACCGCTTAAACCAAAACGAAGATCCATGCTTGTTATTTGAAGCCTATGCTCTCCATAACCGACCATCAAACTTGGTAAAATCTCTATTTTTTCGTTTAAATAGTATTTTCTACCAAGATTCGCTCCCGTAAAAAATATTGTATAATTCAATTTCCTTTCTTGGGATAATTCATCTAATCGTATCACTGTAACTTTTTGTTTTGATTGACCGAAGGCACCTATAAAACCAAGAACATAGTTATTTTCCAGCCGCAGCATAATATCAGCTCCAAGCATTATTCTGCCTGAATCGTATATTTCATCGAACAAAAAACTTCTGGCTATATGATTTACATCTCTTAAATCTACAGCAAACCATAATGGATAAATACTGAAACTATCTAAAGAAATTTTCTTTGTCATAGTTTCATTGCTTGTTTCAGTGCAGAATATGTTCTGAACTAAAATAAAGAATAGAACGATTGTTATAAAAACAACCTTGTTTCTTATACTATACATAGTTGTCTCCTTTCAATTCTCCCTCCTCTCCCCCATCGTTGCGAAGTCCCTCACTGTCCATTATCCATTATCCATTATCCATTTTCCATTATCCATTCTCAATTCTCCATTAAAATCGACAACCCTTCCTTAAACCTCCTCACTCCCTCTATTAAATTTTCTGTGCTATTTGCATAAGAAAACCTAACTATATCATCCATTCCAAAAGAATCTCCTCCAACAGCTGCTATATGGCATTTTTCGAGTAAATACAGAGACAGATCATTTGAGTTTTTTATCCCTATCTTGTTATTTTTTATATACCAGCTTATATTGGGAACTGCATAAAATGCTCCTTTAGGCTCCATACAGGTTACATTTGGTATATCTCGCAGGGCGTTAACTAAAAAATATTTACGTTTTTCAAATTCCATTCTCATCCTTTCCACAGAACCATCATCTTTTGTATATGCGGCTAAGGCTGCTTTTTGCGTAATTGAATTTACATTCGAGGCTGCATGTTCTTGGATTTTACCAGCTGCTTTGATTATATTGGTAGGACCAACACTAAATCCAAGTCGCCATCCTGTCATTGCAAAAGATTTTGAAACTCCATTAACGATGATTGTCCTTGCTTTCATTTCCTCAGAAATCTGAGCGATTGAAACAAATTCGGTGCCATCATATACCAATTTTTCATATATTTCATCAGATAAAACGCAAATATCATGCTTTATACAGACTTCTGCTATCTTTGACAATTCTTCTCTTGTATAAACAGCCCCTGTTGGATTATTCGGAGAATTCATTATCAACATCCTGATTTTCCCCTTTTCTTTAACACATTCTTCTATCTGCTCGGCTGTTATCTTGAAAGAATCTGCTTCATTTGTTTTCACATAAACTGGTTCACCACCAGTCAGCATTACTAAAGATGGATAACTCACCCAATAAGGTAATGGTATCAGGATTTTGTCACCAGGTTCGCAAACAGCCATTAATGAATAAAAAAGTGAAGCTTTTGCACCCGCTGATACCAATATATCATCCGGCTGATACGATAATTCATTGTCTTTTTTGTATTTTTCACTGATTGCTTTACGAAGCTCCAGAATACCTGCATTGGCGGTATATCTTGTAAAATTGCTTTTTATCGCTTCTATACCTGCCTCTTTTATATAATCAGGCGTATTGAAATCTGGTTCTCCTACCCCAAAATTAATCACTTTGATTCCCTGAGATGCCATTTCCTTAGCTTTGTTATTCAAAGTCAAAGTTGGTGATGAGGGAATTATATTGATACGACTTGCTACTCTTATTGACATGACACACCTCTATTTATTTTTTTTTGATAAAAGTAAGACCAATGCTACTGTATTTACTATATCCTCGACTGAACAGCCGCGAGATAAATCACATACTGGAGCTGCTAATCCCTGTATAACCGGTCCTATTGCCTCTGCGCCTGCAAACCTTTCTACAAGTTTATAGCCTATATTACCTGCTTGTAAATCCGGAAATATCAAAACATTGGCTTGACCTGCTATCTTGCTGTTAGGAGCTTTGGATTTCCCTATTTTCTCCACTACAGCTGCATCAAGTTGTATTTCGCCATCAAAATCAAAATCTACTTTTCGCTCTTCCAAAAGTCGCTTAGTTTCTAGGACTTTATCTACCAATTCATGTTTTGCACTTCCCTTGGTTGAAAATGATAATAATGCCACTTTAGGCTCATCGCCCAATAATGCTCTGCGAGTTTCGGCGGTGGATACTGCTATGTCAGCAAGCTGTTCGGATGTTGGGTCTGGAACTACTGCACAATCTCCAAAGAGAAAAACCTTGTCACCTTGACCCAGAAAATTTGGAGCTACTATGATAAATGAACTAGAGACCGTCTTTAGACCTTCTTTTACTCCTATTACCTGCAAAGCAGCTCGTAATACATCTCCGGTTGTATTGAATGCACCTGCAACCATTCCATTGGCTACTTTGAACTGAACTAATAATGCTCCAAAAAACAACGGTTGTCGAACAAGTTTTTGAGATTCTTCTATACTCAATCCCTTTGATTTTCTTTTTTCATAAAAAAAATCCTCAAATTCTTTGATTTTTGAGTAGTTTTCAGGATCAATTATTTCTACACCTGCCAAAGATAGTCCGTTTGCCTCTGCATCTTTTTTTATCACTTCTGGCTTTCCCAATAAAATGATTTTGGAAAAACCTTCTTTAATAATGATTTCAGCTGCTTTTAAAGTCCTTATATCATTGGACTCTGGCAATACTGTAATCCCCTGCAATAACTTTGCTTTTTCTTTGAATGACAATGTCAAATTCATCTATTACCTCCGATATACATGCTTTTTTTTCGTCTTTGTTCAATAAAAATTAATTATGCTTTTATGTCAATCTATTTTATTTTTTTGATTTTCAATCTTTTTTACTATTCCGAACCTAATACTAATCCGCATTTAAAATGTAGCTCGAACTTTCTAGTTCGAGTATATATATCAATCGTCAGATGGAAATCTGACATTACTTTCTAAATGAAGATTAATATATCTAAAGGGGTGTTTAAAATTTGAGAGAAAGACAAATCCTGTTAATCCTGTTTTTTCGTAGCGGCAATCTCCGATTGCCATAAATCATTATAAAAAGCCTATCAGAGATTGGTACTACGGACAAAAATTGTGAAAAGTTGACACATATGTTCACATCCCCATCACCACTTCACAATCTTTTTTATAAAATGCAATGCTGTATTTATAAATCTTTTCATAACCTTCTTTTTTCAGATTGTGGATATATTCCTTTTCATTTATCTGTTCAAGACCTTTTTGAGCTTCGTTTTTCAGATTTTCAATAACTTCCTCCTTTATAATGGAACGAAATTTGCAATGTTTAAACTCTATCACGACTGCGTAATCGTTTTTATTTAGAGGTTTTATCAAGCAATCTGACCTTCCTTTGCCTGATTCCGGATTGGAATATACTACATAATCATTTTCCACAGCGAGCAATATACCAAAGATAAACATATGATAACTATTTTCTTCTTTAAAATCGTGGCAACTGGGATTATTTAATAATTCTTCATTGAGAACCGTCTGGACACCTTGAGGATCGCCATTCAAGAGGTATTCTACAAATTCTTGGATGGTTTTGGAGATTGATTTTTGTTTTCTACGCAACCATTCTTGCGAAGTGCGAGAAAAAACATTAAATATCTCCTTGTTTACAAGTTCAGCTGAAAACCTACCAGATTTCGCTCCATTACAAGGTTTTATATATCCAGCACTTAAGAGTAATGACCAAAATTTATCTGTACTTTCATATTCGATAGGATATGTAAATGCTTCTTCAAAACTCATCTTGATAGTTTTTCCTGTCAAAAGACCAGCTATATCATCTTTTAGTTCATCACTGCCTTCAGGAAATAGCTCTTTAAATATTTGCATATCACCTGTGTTTACCCAAAAATTCTCAAACGATTGTTTTTTTAAATATCCGGTTATACTCCATGGATTATACATATCTTCCTCGCCTATTCTGTAACCATCATACCATCTTTTAATTTCTGGATACATATCTCCAACTCCAAACATCTCACAAGCATTTTTTACTTCATCTTCTGTAAACCCAAAACAGGTAGAAAACTCTTTATCCATTATTCCAGAGATCATTGGATTATTAAAACTACTAAACAGGCTCTCTCTCGCTATTCGTAGCACTCCTGTCAACACTCCAAATTCTAAATAGTCATTTGACTTAAAAACATAACCTAAATAATTCCTCATAAAACCTATCATATCTTGATAAAAACCTTTAAATACTGAATTATCCAAAGGGGCATCATATTCGTCTAACAATATGACTACTCGTTTTTTATGGTATTCATACAAGCATTCTGTAAGAAAGATTAATGAAGACTCAAGCTCTGTTTCTGAGGCTTCTTCCGCACAATATTTATGAAATTTTCTCTTTTTATAATCATCCAGCACATCACCTGCACAAAGATATTGCTTCTCACGATATATTCGAGACATCATAATCCCCATATTTTCCATTGAAGTTTCAAAATTTTTATTTTTGATATTCTTCAGCGTTAAGAAGATAACGGGATATTGGTTCAAATGCTTTTCAATTATGACGTTATGCTCCATTATCTTTAGACCTTCAAAAAATGTTTTACTATCCTTTTTTATATCAAAAAAGGACTTCAACATGCTCAGATTCATGGTTTTTCCAAACCTACGCGGTCTTGTTATCAGGGTAACATCACCTTTATTTTCCAGCAATTCTTTTATAAATAGAGTCTTGTCTATATAAAAATATTCACCTTCAATAATTTTTTCAAAAGATTCTGCGCCGGTTAAAATTTGCTTTTTCATAATAATTCCAATTTAATATATTTATCAAGACCATTATTTTATTTGTAGCTTAATTGTCAAGTAATAAAAAATAAACCAATTAATTATATTTACATTATAAAGGTTATATCCCGCAGGAGTCCTTTCCGAAAAGTATATTAATAAAATTTTACCTTACATAAGCCGAAGGTATGTGAAGCTAGGTAGAAAATGATGTAAAACACAAAACCGCATCCCGTAGGGATGAAACCAAGCTATTGGCACATTTTGTTGCATCCCTACAAGATGCAACATGGTGCATATATTGCTTTCTACAGAGCTAACATCTCTACGCAAACGACTTTTCGGAGAGGACTTATTTATCTGTTCAAAAATATAATCACAAAATGGAACAGATAAATCAATTCCTTACAAAATCAAGATATGGACTAAGTGATATGTTTCGACAGAATATATTATGTCGAAACTTATGTCAGTTCCCTCTGTGTTCTCTGTCGGTTCAAAAGATTACTAGCAGAATTATTACCTACATGACACTAAGCTTTCTTCTCTTCGTTGGCAGCTACTTGTAACTCATTCATCTCTGTGTACTCTGTATTTTTAGCATAACAAAATCATCTTAGATAGTCTCATATATGACCCCTCTCTGAAACCGCTATTTAATGTAGGTTCACAATTTAGCCTTCCCTTTCTACCTTTTTCTATTTCTTCTTATTTTTCTTACCTCTTTTTTCAAAATCCTCTTCAATTTTTTCTTTCCAAGAACTGTCCAAAGAAATTTTAGAACTGCGAGAATAAGCCATTATAGAGTCTCCTAATTTCTCATAAACTCCTGATATCCCCATTTTATCTGAAAGATAATTAACTGAGTAGTCTTTTTGAATGCCCATCATTTCACCAGTCTCCACTGCATCTATATTCGCACCGAGAAAAAGGAAATCCCATTTATAGACATCTTTTTGATGTTGAATCATTTCTTTTACTTTATTGCTGGAATAATTTCGACTAGCATTTTCCTGCCCATCAGTGATGATGACAAACAGCACTTTTTCAGGTCTTAGCTCTTCTGCTGTGTTTTTTAGAACAAGACCTATATCATCAATGGTTTTCCCTACAGCATCGAGTAATGCTGTATAACCGCCGACAATATAATCCTTTTTTGTAATTTCTCTGATTTCTTGGATAGATACCCGATCATGTAGTAGTTTGTAAAAGTTATCGAACAATACAGTAGATACATGGCACTCTACATCAGCTTCTTTTTGTTTTTTTAGCATTGAATTGAAGCCACCTATAGTGTCTTCTTCCAAACCTTGCATTGAACCGCTTTTATCTAAAATAAAGACAAGTTCTGTTAATCCTGTTTTCATGATTTTAATCTCCTGAACTTTTTATTCAATTTTAATGAAAATATATTACTTTGGCTATTTTTTATTATTATAATGATTTTTTAAGGAATAATATAAAACGGTTCACATCCCCATCACCACCTCACAATCTTTTTTATAAAATGCAATGCTATATTTGTAAATCTTTTCATATCCTTCTTTTTTCAAATTGTGGATATATTCCTTTTCGTTTATCTGTTCAAGACCTTTTTGAGCTTCATTTTTCAGATTTTCAATAACTTCCTCTTTATCTCCCACTTGCAAAGGAGAACGAAATTTGCAATGTTTAAACTCTATCACGACTGCGTAATCGTTTTTATTTAGAGGTTTTATCAAGCAATCTGACCTTCCTTTGCCTGATTCCGGATTGGAATATATTACATAATCATTCTCCACTGCGAGCAATATACCAAATATAAACATATGGTAGCTATTTTCTTCTTTAAAATCGTGGCAACTGGGATTATTTAGTAATTCTTCATTGAGAACCGTCTGGACACCTTGAGGATCGCCATTCAAGAGGTATTCTACAAATTCTTGGATGGTTTTGGAGATTGATTTTTGTTTTCTACGCAACCATTCTTGCGAAGTGCGAGAAAAAACATTAAATATCTCCTTGTTTACAAGTTCAGCTGAAAACCTACCAGATTTCGCTCCATTACAAGGTTTTATATATCCAGCACTTAAGAGTAATGACCAAAATTTATCTGTACTTTCATATTCGATAGGATATGTAAATGCTTCTTCAAAACTCATCTTGATAGTTTTTCCTGTCAAAAGACCAGCTATATCATCTTTTAGTTCATCACTGCCTTCAGGAAATAGCTCTTTAAATATTTGCATATCACCTGTGTTTACCCAAAAATTCTCAAACGATTGTTTTTTTAAATATCCGGTTATACTCCATGGATTATACATATCTTCCTCGCCTATTCTGTAACCATCATACCATCTTTTAATTTCTGGATACATATCTCCAACTCCAAACATCTCACAAGCATTTTTTACTTCATCTTCTGTAAACCCAAAACAGGTAGAAAACTCTTTATCCATTATTCCAGAGATCATTGGATTATTAAAACTACTAAACAGGCTCTCTCTCGCTATTCGTAGCACTCCTGTCAACACTCCAAATTCTAAATAGTCATTTGACTTAAAAACATAACCTAAATAATTCCTCATAAAACCTATCATATCTTGATAAAAACCTTTAAATACTGAATTATCCAAAGGGGCATCATATTCGTCTAACAATATGACTACTCGTTTTTTATGGTATTCATACAAGCATTCTGTAAGAAAGATTAATGAAGACTCAAGCTCTGTTTCTGAGGCTTCTTCCGCACAATATTTATGAAATTTTCTCTTTTTATAATCATCCAGCACATCACCTGCACAAAGATATTGCTTCTCACGATATATTCGAGACATCATAATCCCCATATTTTCCATTGAAGTTTCAAAATTTTTATTTTTGATATTCTTCAGCGTTAAGAAGATAACGGGATATTGGTTCAAATGCTTTTCAATTATGACGTTATGCTCCATTATCTTTAGACCTTCAAAAAATGTTTTACTATCCTTTTTTATATCAAAAAAGGACTTCAACATGCTCAGATTCATGGTTTTTCCAAACCTACGCGGTCTTGTTATCAGGGTAACATCACCTTTATTTTCCAGCAATTCTTTTATAAATAGAGTCTTGTCTATATAAAAATATTCACCTTCAATAATTTTTTCAAAAGATTCTGCGCCGGTTAAAATTTGCTTTTTCATAATAATTCCAATTTAATATATTTATCAAGACCATTATTTTATCTGTAGCTTAATTGTCAAGTAATAAAAATATACCAGTTTATTAATACCTATTAATATTTATTTTAAATATAATAGTAAAAACACCCTAGACTTTTTTATGAGGCTACTTCATAATGGGTTTCCTTGTCGTTACATACGAAAACCGCCACCCTCAGTGAGGGGGTATTAAATAGGGAGTTGTTTTCATTTTTGAAGGTGATGGGGTATAATGGACTATCCTGACCGTAGCGAAGAATCTGTAATTCTGTATTTAGCAGTAGATTTGAGGTTCTCCACTCCCTTCGGAATGACAAAATATCACATTATATGACAGCCTCATATCATGCTATTTTAAATGAGAATTAGCATTTATTGTCAAAATTATTTTTTCCATTAGGCAATCTACAAGATTGTCAACTGACACTTTTTGAACTATTGCTCCTTTTTCAAATATCAAACCTTCATTTTTTCCGCCAGCTATTCCAAAATCTGCTTCTTTTGCCTCTCCAGGACCGTTTACTTCACAACCCATAACTGCTACAGTCATATTAACATTTTCAAATGGTTTCAACCTTTCTTCAACTTCCTTGGTCAGTTTTAGCATTGGTATTTCTGTTCTTCCACAGGTTGGGCAACTGATTATTTCTAATCCTTTTCTATAACCAAGTGCTTTTAAAATTGCTTTTCCTACTTTTATTTCTTTGACCGGGTCATCTGTAAGTGAAACTCTAATAGTGTCGCCTATCCCTTCGGCTAATAATGTCCCGATTCCGATTGATGATTTTATCGTACCTGAAAATTCCGTTCCAGACTCGGTAACTCCGAGATGAAGTGGATATTCGGTTTGCTTTGCAATCAACCTATAGGCTTCGATTGTGAGTGGAACTGAGCTTGCTTTCACAGATATTTTTATTTGATCGAAATTGTTATCCTCAAGAATTCGGACATGTTCCATAGCACTTTCTACCAATCCTTCTGCTGATACTCCATGTTTTTGAAGTATATGTTTTGCTATTGAACCACTGTTTACACCAATTCTAATAGGAGTTTTGTATTCCTTTGCATAATCTATGACTTTTTTTATCTTGTCTCTTGAACCTATATTGCCCGGATTGAGCCTCAAACCACTTACCCCATTTTTTATCGATTCTATTGCTAATAAATAATCAAAATGTATATCAGCTATTATTGGAATTTTTACTTCTTTTGTTAATATCTTCAAAACTTTCGCTGATTCCATTTCTGGCACTGCAAGCCGAACTATCTCACATCCTGCTTCTACAAGTTCTTTTATTTGCTTAAAGGTGCTTTCTATGTCTTTTGTCTTAGTATTACACATCCCCTGAATGCTCACTGTATGTTCACTACCTATTTGCATATTTCCCAAAGAGATACTTTTAGTTGGACGTCTTTTTATATTATTGCTCTCATTCATTTGAAATTCTCCTAATTTTAGATTATTCCAATATCACTGATGCTATAGCAAGTTCCTTTGTATGACTGATAGATACATATATTTCTGAAATAATATTTTCAGCATCTTTATCTGATTTACGCAAACTATGTTTTTCATTTTTGATATTATAAAAAATATCTCTCGTTACTCCATACAAAAGAATATAAGGCTTACCATCTGGGTTATTTAATACCTCGATGTCTTTCCATGAAGCTCCTTTTGAAAATCCAGTTCCTAGCGCTTTCATAAACGCTTCTTTTACCGCAAAACGAGCAGCATATGATTGATATTTTTCCTTTTTAGTTTCGCAATATGCTATTTCATTTTCTGTAAAAACTTTTTCTCGAAAACCGACTGTCTTTTTTATTGCTTCTCTGATTCGAGATACTTCTATGATATCTATACCATGTCCAAAAATCATAATTTATGCTTTAAATAATTCAATACACATTTCTCCCTATATTAAACCTATTTTGACTTCCTTAAAACTTTCAACATATCTTCTGTCATGCTTGATATATTGTATTTAGGGTTCCAACCCCATTCTTCCCTCGCACAACTGTCATCAAGACTTCGAGGCCATGAATCTGCTATTGCTTGTCTTACAGGATCTATGTTGTAATCAATTGTAAAATTCGGTATATGCTTCTTGATTTCTAAACAAAGTTTTTCAGGGTCAAATTGCATTGAAGTGACATTGAACGCATTTCGGTGCTTTAGTTTTGCTGGATCAGCCTCCATCAGTTGAATAGCTGCGTCAATTGCATCAGGCATATACATCATATCCATCTGAGTATCTGATTTTAAAAAACAGGTATAATGACCTTTTTCTATTGCTTCATAAAATATATGAACTGCATAATCTGTAGTGCCACCACCCGGCGGAGTTAAACTTGATATCAAACCCGGATATCTCAATCCTCGAGTATCAAGACCAAATTTTTTGTGATAATAATCACATAAAAGCTCTCCAGAAACTTTTGTTACTCCATATATAGTGTTTGGTCTCTGAATTGTATCCTGTGGCGTGTTGTCGCGAGGGGTGCCAGGTCCAAATGCTCCTATAGAACTCGGTGTAAATAATGCTGCTTTGAATTCCACACAAACATAAAGAAGATTAACTAATCCCCCAACATTGACTTTCCATGAAAGAAATGGTTCATCTTCACCTTTGGCTGATAGTAGAGCTACTAAATTAAAAACAGTATCAATCTGATATTTCTTCATCACTTCGTAAAGTTTTACCATATCCAAAATATCGATTTCCTCAAAAATGCCTGCTTTTAAGACCTCTGCATTTGCGCTGAGGTTGATATCGGCTGCTACCACATTATTGATACCATATTGCTTGCGCAACTCCGTAACTAGCTCTGATCCTATCTGACCAGCAGCTCCTATGACTAGTATGTTTTTCATAAACACTCCATATATAAAAAATTATTTAAGTTTTAAATTTTTATTAGGGGATTTTTTGTCAACGATTATTATTTTATGTAATTTGTGAATATTAATAAAATTTAAGCATAGTATCCTTATTTTTAAGGAAATAATGATAATTATATATACATTTTCCATATTTTTCTCGCCTGTTTTCAAATTTCAGTATTTCTTTTTTCAATATCTCTTTTGAATGTTTTAAATCAAATTTTATTGTGTTAAAATATAGCTCATAAAAATTTATTAGAAAATCTGTGAATATATTAGGTAGGTGGGTTTCACAAAAAAATAACAAAACTGAATATACATCACATAGAGGGTGGTCAAAACTAATTTCAGTAAAATCAAACATGAATATCTTATCCTCAAGTGGTTCAGAATCATTGCTTTTTATCTGACTAAGAAGAGCAGAATGTGCATGATCACTTTCAGATTTAGTAGAAACAGCCGAATATATATAATTGTTGAGATTTGTGTCGTTGTGGACAAGAGTATTTATCCCTGAAATATCTTTGTCATTATTTTCTTCTCTATGTGTAAATTCAATTGATGACAAATTGTGGAACTCCCCCAAAGTTTTCGCTAATAATAATTGCTTGTCTGGGGTTATCTGATAAAGACTTTTTCCTTCAATATTTTCTAAGTAAAGAGTTTGTTTTTTTACATTTATGAGCTTAGGAATATAGTCAAATTCTCCATATTCTTTATAAAAATGATATTCTGTGTAAAAATCTTGTTCATTAATAAATATTTTTTTTATTAAATTATTTTCAAGTATCACTTGGTTTTTCATTGTTATTTTTGTCATATATCTCTCTTTAGTTGAAACTATATGTGCACGCTATGGTTACAATTTATTTTCACTATTTACCAACAAAATCAAAATTTCCCTCATTCAATTCATTTTACTCACTGATAAATATTTTCTAAATAATTAAAATTCACAATGTTCATATACATACCTCCACCCAACACTATACATTTCAATCTCTAAAACATTAGGAGGGGGGAGAATTATAAAGACCCCCTAAACAGTTCGAGAAAATTCGAAAAATAGTTTGATATTTTTGATTTGATAGCACATATACAAACAAAGTTCTTGACAAAATTAGCTGGTTTATTTATTTGCCAACAGTGGGAATCGTTGATTATGAAATCAGATTATGCTTGATATTAAAGGAGAAGCTAATGCCTAAAAAAGAAAGAATAAATCTTCAAGGAACTGAGGTAGTTTTACTATCGCATTAAAAATAAGATTATGTTTCCTTAACTGATATGGCGAGATTTAAATCCTGAAGCTATGGGCTTGGTTATATCTCATTGGTTAAGCTCACTTTATACTGTGGAATTTATGGGGTTGTGGGAAAAAGTAAACAACCCTATTTTTAATGTTATTGAAATCAGTAACAATAAAATGGAATCATTACAGCATTAGCTTCAGGGCTATCGCCTAACAAATCCATTATCATTTGCATATCCGATAAATCAAGAAACTCTTTTAATTTGTTGTTGTAAAAGAAGTCTTGCTTTACCTTTGTATCCTTTTTACCTTCACGAATGAAAGCGATAATAATTGCAGCTAATAAATCCCTCGCCGCATTAGGAAAGAAAGCATTTGTAGTATTCTTGGTTCTTTCTTCAAAAAACGATTTACATATTTCTTGAGTATTGATTATAAAATCATGTTCCTCCCAACCATCAGCAAGTATTTCTTTATAATTATTCCAAAGTTCTGACTGGGAAGAGTATTGCTTTGAGTTTCCTATCACCAAATCTGTATTTTTAGCGTAAAACTTATTATAAAAATCACCTTTGCTGTCAAAAATAATCATCACATCATCCTTGGACATATTTTTCTTTATTTGAGAAACAAAATGATAAAATAGAGTAGTTTTGCCACAACCTGTCCCACCAATCAACATTGTATGTTTACTTAAATCTGTATTATTAAGCGTAAATGCTGATTGTCTTCCTGTATAAGTTCCTGTTAGTTTGACTTGATAATCATTGTTATTTACTGGTGGTTGATTATGGGTTACACTATTCCCTAATAATAATCTTGTTGATGGATTCATATTTTTTTTACCTCCATTCGTAGGGAACGCACTAGTCCGTTCCGCTTCCACATACACGTATTTGCGAGCCTGCGAAGCAATCCAGTCTATTCCTCGTAGCAGAAAGCTCCGATTTCCAAATCCGTAGCAGAAATCTCCGATTTCCAAATCCGTAGCAGAAATCTCCGATTTCCTCATCCGTAGCAGAAATCTCCGATTTCCAAATCCGTAGCAGAAAGCTCCGATTTCCAAATCCGTAGCAGAAATCTCCGATTTCCAAATCCGTAGCAGAAAGCTCCGATTTCCAAATCCGTAGCAGAAAGCTCCGATTTCCAAATCCGTAGCAGAAATCTCCGATTTCCAAATCCGTAGCAGAAATCTCCGATTTCCAAATCCGTAGCAGAAATCTCCGATTTCCAAATCCGTAGCAGAAAGCTCCGATTTCCAAAAACGTAACAAAAATCTCCGATTTCCAAATCCATAGCAGAAATCTCCGATTTCCAAATCCATAGCAGAAATCTCCGATTTACTCATCCGTAGCAGAAATCTCCGATTTCCAAAAATGTAGCAGAAATCTCCGATTTCCAAATCCGTAGCAAAAATCTCCGATTTCCAAATCCGTAGCAGAAAGCTCCGATTTCCAAATCCGTAGCAGAAATCTCCGATTTCCAAAAATGTAGCAGAAATCTCCGATTTCCAAAAACGTAACAAAAATCTCCGATTTCCAAATCCGTAGCAGAAATCTCCGATTTCCAAATCCGTAGCAGAAATCTCCGATTTCCAAATCCGTAGCAGAAATCTCCGATTTCCTCATCCGTAGCGGAAATCGGAGATTTCTGCTACGATATTTCGGTTTCTTATTTCTATACAGTGACCTTCCTATATTTTTGAGATAATTCTCTTGTGGCTATCTCTGGTTCTGTCAAAAGCCAATCCATGGCGATAAGAGCCGATGGAAATGTGAAGTTTCTTTGGGACATTAATTCATCTATTGAAAAACCTAATATCTCAAAATTCTTTATTTCTCTTGTGCCAAGCCATTTTTCAAGTAATGGCTGTAGCTTGTGATTTATGCTCAATAAATCATTCGCTGTCTGCTCAGCTACATAGTCAGAGTAGCCAAGTTCTTTGGTTAAAAGTTCTATAATCTTTTTTTTCATATCTATATTCCTTCCCGTCCTTGTGAGGTCTCTTCGGTTCGTCATTGCGAGGTCGCTTCTTGCTGTTCTTACGAAGCAATCTCCGTGTCACTACCAACCCATCCCGTCCTTGCGAGGTTCCTCACTTGAATCTCCCCCCGAAGCAATCTCCGTGCCACTACCCCCTTCCGTCCTTGCGAGGTTCCTCACTTGAATCTCCCCCCGAAGCAATCTCCGTGCCACTACCCCCTTCCGTCCTTGCGAGGTCGCTTATTGCCTTACCAACAAAGCAATCTCTTCAACCTCTTGTTTTTATTCTATTTCATCAAAATCATTCCTTACACATGCCGTAGGTATGTGAAGCTCTGTAGAAAACGAAATAAAACAACAAAATAGCATCCCGTAGGGATGCAACTTGAAAATTGGCTTCCTGCTGTTGAAATAAAGTTTTTATCCATTTTACCTCCGTTTCCCCTGACCTTTACTTTTTGGTTTATCTATCTCCATCTGTTTAACTGCTCTCTTTTTTAATATCACACTTAAATTTGATTTATCTAATTCGGCTTCATTTTTTATACAACTACAGCAATTGCCTTTGTTTTTTTCATAATGTTCACACCAATGATCTTCGCATTTCGACATATTTTTCCTTTATATTATTATTGTATTTATCAAACTACCATTTGTATGGTCATAAACATAAGCCTGATTTGGAGATAAACGATTTATCTCTTCAGGTTTTACTTTAAATTCTCTTTTATAGGTCTCCGTTTGCCCATCATTTGTATTAAAACCCCATCTATTACTTTGACTCCAACCAGAATTCCGATTTGTAGTAACATCCAATTTCTGATATTCTCCAATATATTTCGACCATTTTTCACAACTAATATTTGAACTATGAGCAAACAAAACGGTCTTTTCTGCTTCTGCAACAATAGTCGAAAATACATCCTCTTTGCCTCCAGTTAGTGCATATAAATCTTTTGAAACAATAATATTATGATGATTTGATTTCTGGCAAACAACATTTCTAAGCAAATCATTGTTTACAAAAGCAATATCATCTATCATAAGTGTAAAATCAAGCCCTCTATTCATTGCTATGACCAATGAATTCACTATCAATTCTACCAGCATTACATTGGATGAAGACCCCAAATCTATACATAAAATCTGATTGTTCTTGATAGCTGATAAAACACTGTATCTTCTATTAAAAGTGCAACACCTTCGGTGTGAGGTGGTATTTATATATAATCATTCTATATAAATGCATCCCAGAGGCTATGATTGGGTAGAAAAAGAATGATAGCGCAATATCTTTTCCGTAGGAAAATTGGTTTGGTAAAAAATAGCGTTCCCCTTCTGATATTTTCCGTAGGAAAAATGGCTTGGTAGAAAATTATTCCAACCCACCTGATTTTTTTCGTAATGGATCAAGAGCTTGCTCACAGAATTACGATATAGCCTTTGCATTATTCCTATGGAGTCCACTCCGAAAATCCCCTACAACCACAAATATGGCAAGCTAAAAATAGACTTATAGGAGTAGACTCATAAGGAATAAAGATGGTGGGGGTGGTGACATTTTCTACCAAACCGAACTCCTAAGGAGTATTTTTGGAAACATAAAAAAGAGGCAGGAAATAAATATTCTTAATTCATAATTCTGATTTCCTATTTTTTAAACTTACTTCATCAACACTATCCACAGAGTTATTCATCAGCGATTTCACTTTCTGTCCTCTGATATTATAGATATCAATCCGCACAAATCCCCTATCTTTTACAGAAAACCTGATGGTAGTTTTCTGGATTGAATGGGCTGATATAATTTCCTATCAGAGTAATTTCACAAGGAATGAATGTTGGAAATTAACATTCAGAACAGATAAAACAACCCCTTACATGAAAATCATCTTCCAAGATTAAAAAAGTCATGTGCTCCGAAAACACCAAAACCAATCCCAATACCGTGTGTTTGAGTATTTTCAAACAAAGTGAATCGATAATTCAAATTAAATCCCATTTCTCCAGCTCCTGCTCTACCTAATACCATTCCAACATTTACGCTTGGAGTCATAAATTCTTCCACAAGTCCCATCCATTGCCCCCCAAAATATCCAATTTCCCATAATCCTGTTACGTAAAAAGACATAGCTTCACCAGGTATAGTAAAACCAAAAGCAGGACCAACAGTACCATAAAAACCTCTTGGAAGATGACCACCACTTTTTGTTATTATTGTTTTATTTCCTATATCCCATGTTCCAGAATATCCGCCTATACTGTGATGAAACCCATAAGTAATAAAATTTCCTAATGGATAATTAAGAGACATTTCATATACTTTCCAAGCAAAACTATTTATGTCTTGATAATCAAACTGAAATGGCGCATAACTAACTTGTCCAAAACCATTTTTTGCTCTTTCTTGTCTTCTCTGGGTAGCCACAGTGATATTGTCCATTTTGATATTTATCATTCCAGTATCAGTAGCCCTTTGTGCAGAAACACCATTAATTTCAGAAACTCTGACATACATCCCTTCCACACGATCTGCGTTGATATTACTAAATCTCATTCCTGTGGTAAATGTTTCAGTTTCATTAACATTATAGAAAGTATGAGTAGTAGCTGAGAGGACAGCTCCCATTGCATTAACAACCTGTAGAGTAACAGTTATTGAAGTAGGTCCTATCTGATTTAGATTAAAATTCCAATTATCATTTCCTTGAGCGTTTCTAAGACCTCTTCGCCACTCATTTATTGTTTTCCAATCATCTGATGGTTCAAGTCTAATACCGATATTAAATGCGGCAGTCCTATTTTGAAAATTTATATACACACTTCTCATTTCAACATCTGGCATATAAGTAAAAGTATAAGGGTAATGATTTTGATAAAAAGTTCTGATTTCTTGAACAAGATCACGCCAAGCGTCGTGCTCTCGAAATCTGTTTCTTACTGAGAATCCTAAGCTACCATCTGAAATAGCACTTGAAATCACAGAAACTCTCTGGACAGCATCTAGTAAAGTAGGATCCGAGTTTGCAGCTTGAAAATAGAAAATAGCAGCTTCTACAGTATCACCTCTCATATCCAAAACTCTTCCTCGTGCAAATGCTTCAGCACCCTCTATCAAAGCTATATTATCCTCTGCTCTACTCAGATCTTGTATACTTCGTTCGGTGAGATTTACACCTAACTGCAGCAAAATATCTCGGCATGCCTCTCGAACTGCGGAGAAATCTCTGAGTGATTGTAAAGACACTTGCGTAGGGATAAATGATGCAACCCTTTCACCGGTAGTAACATTTGAAACAGCAAGACTTAGGTTAAAATTATTGCCAATTTTTGTTAAATTTCCAAAAACGACAAATTGAGCATTTGTCAAGCGACCTATTTCCATAGCACCAGATTCTGAAAAATCTCCTGAAAGCGACAATCTTTGCTGTCGTAGTATATTTTCAATATATTGCTGATCAAAGACAGTCATCGCAGAATAGTGTCGAAAAATACCTGTGATAGTAGATTGAATCAATGGTAGCAAAATCTGGTCATCCTCAGTTAGTCCAACTCCTCCAATTTCATAAACGGTGATAGTAATACCGCTCCTACCATCACCAGTCCAAAATGGTGACACCTCCGCTTGCGTAGATACCATGTTAAATAGCATCACAAAAAAGAATAAAAATGATTTTTTCATGTTAACTCCTCAATTATTTATTTTCTAGAAAATTTCTAGAAAAAAATCCCATATTATTCAAAAACCAGAAATCTATACTGAAACCATGTGTATATACATCCTGATACCAGGTTCCTTTATAATTAAACCCTGTTTTACCAAAGGGTGAAAAGTTGTCGCTAATAAACCCAACATTGAAACTTGGGGTTATTTCATCTGATATTAATCCTTTCCATTCACCACCAAATGAACCTATATCAAGAAATCCTTGAGCATAAAATTCTGTATTTTTTGTCATAGGAATCAAAAAACCAAGAGTAGGAGAAAAATTGTAATATGTTTCTTGTGATTTAAAATTATCAAAATATAACCCTACTCCAACTTCAAAGCCAGCAAGAGTTAAAGGTATAAATTGAGCATATAGTCCCAAATCCATTATTTTATACACACCATTATCAGATTTTTCTTCATTAAAGTGATAATTCGTCAAAAAATTGTACTTAAAATAATAGGATTTTAACAAAGAAACATCGTTTCTACTTCTTTGCACACGCAAATAAACACCTTCAGGTATAACTCTCATCATCCCTGCATCTACAGGATTATTATTTATACTTGCTACTCTGATAGAAAGTCCATCCATATTTTCAATATCACTGATAATGAAAGAGACAGTCGCATCCATTACTCCACTAGGATTATCGAATCTATGCTGTTGTGAAGTTAGTACTCGTCCATTTTGATCCACTACTTCTAAAACTACAATAATTGAGCTAGGGCTAACTCTATTTAAATTAAAATCCCACTGATCTCTACCTCTTGCTCTATTTAATCCTCTCCTCAAATCATTTATCGTTTGCCAATCATCTGAAGGTTCAATTCTGATAGGAACAGCGAATTCTGCTGTTCTTCGTTCAAAATTAAGGTTTACATTTTCATATTCTACTATCGGATTGTATCTAAAGATATAAGGGTAGTGTGTGCCATAAAATCTTTTTGCTTCTTCAACAAGAGATCGCCATGCGTCATGTTCTTGCAATCTATTCATAACAAAAGTTTCGATATTTCCCTGTGAAACAGTCGCTGATAAAATAGAAATTCTATTTAAAGCATCTCTAGCAGCAGGATCAAATGAAGCAGCTTGAAAATAATAGCTCATAGCAGCGATTTGATTTCCATCTCTTTCGGCCACACGACCTCTCGATCTAGCATCTTCACTATCTATCCTTGATATATTTTCTTCTGCACGGGACAGTTCTTGACGAGCTAGATCTGTCGGATTGATGTTGATTTGTTCTAATAATTCAAGAGCAGCTTCTCGAATGGCAGAAAAGTTTCTTAAGGCTAGTGAAGTTACTTGATGTGGGATCACAGAGGCAACTCTTTCTCCCGACTGGACATCAGTAACTGCAAGGTCAAGCATAAAACTATTTCCAATTTTTGTTATAGAGCCAAAAACCACGAGACGAGCATTAACCAGTCTGCCAAGTTGTATAGGGACTGTTTCTGAGAAATCACCAGAGAGTGATCTCGTTTGTTGATTTAAAATTTGTTCGTTGTGTATCTGGTCAAAAACTGTCATTGCAGTATATCTTTGAAATATACCTGTCAGATTGTCTTGTATCAGAGGTAACAAATGCTGTTCATCTCCTAAAAGTCCTATTCCTGTAAGCTCTGCTACAGTGATAGTCATTCCTCTTCCACCATCACCTGTCCAGTATAAAGATGATGTTGAGGTTGTAGTGTTTTGTTGTGCGAATAATACTAGTGGTGTATTCAATAATACTACCCACACTAATAATAGTAAAATATTTTCTTTTTTCATTATTTTCTCCTTATTGTAGCCTGTATTCACCCAGGAAATTAGTGTTAACATTAATATCTCTTTCAAAAGTAGTGATTGATGGATGCGAGATTGTTAGTCTATAATTTCCTGTGGGTACTTCTATGAAAACAGCAGATCCGAATGTTGTTCTTTGACTGAACTCACTTTGTGTGCTAAGATTTGTTAACCTTACATCAGCATCATTAATATTCAAATTATTTGATTCAAATAATGTGTATATTATTACACTTCTGTTAGTGTGACTGCTATTTTGGTGTTGAACTTTGAATGTTTTAGATAATACAAATCCCCATACATCAAATTCTCTTGTTTGAGCATATCCAGCATCACCTTGGATTGTTTGGTTTGGATGACAAATAAATGTCATCTTGTATTTACCAATAGGAACTGAATCAAATTTGACTTCTCCGTTTGTGTTTGTAAGACCTACAAATGTTTTATTACCTTCTAAATCTGTAATTCTTACATGGTCGTTTTGAAATGGTCGTTCTGTAGTTTCACCTATAAACTTTAGCGTTACATCTGTTTCTTTTGCACAACCACTAAAAAGTATAGTAGCTATGATTACACAAAAAATGGTCTGTTTTACCAATTTTTTTTTATTCATCATATTTCTCCTCCTTCATTCTGTTGAACTGATTTGATTTTTAGTACTCATTTCTTTCACTTACTAATGTTGCTTATTTCAAAAGCAACATTCTTTTCACATCCACATTATCATTTGTAAACATCTGATAAAAATACACGCCAGCCCCTGACATTTGTCCATTATCTGAAAGTCCATTCCAGATAATACTGTGCATCCCAGTGTTATAATCTCCATTCACTAGATTTTTAACCTTTTGTCCTTTTACATTATAGACATTAATAATAACATTTCCTTCTGTGGCGACAGAAAATCTTATTGTAGTCTCTGGATTAAAAGGGTTTGGATAATTGCCGATTAGCTTTGATGTATAAATAGGAAAAACCTCATCTTCATCTGAAACAGGTGAACCCACATTGCTGGACGGTTATTTGGATTCCAGCCAGGGTGCCATCCACTTGGTTGGCTTGGTGCTTGAGCGAAGATAGTTAAACTTGTGCAACCTGCAAATGCACCAGCTTCAATATTTTCTACACTGATTGGAATGAATACTCTGGTCATGTCTGTATTCTACTTTCTCACCACAATTTTGGCAGAACAAGTCATCTTTTTGAACTCCAGACCCACATTTATTGCAGACTTGCTGTTTTACTTCAACTCTGGGCATCTGAACTTCATTTATTAAATAAGTTTTGATCTCCCGCATATCTACAGCCATCTCTACTACGGTAGAAATAAGTCCTAATATCAATACATTTATGATAAAACCTACTCCACCCCCGAGAACCATTCCCAATATTATGAGATTTTCATTCATCATTGCAAAGATTACAGAACCAATGCAACCACCTATTATCACCACTATCCAGGCAAGAATCTCCAGCCAATTCTTGTACATTTTTCTGATTAAATCAAGCATTTTTGCTCCTTGTTTTTTAGGCTATTTTACCCTGCCAAGAGGGTCTGGACCATATTGATTTGACCCAGGTTCACCTTCTCGGCATTCCCATACTATGAGCATTATCGCACCAATTATAGGTAAAAAAATCCACAATAAATTCCAACCGCTCTTACCAATATCATGTAGTCTTCGCACATTTACAGCAAGAGCTGGTAAGAATACAATCAAGGCAAATATATAGGATAAATACGCTGCCCCAGACATATTTGGTATTGCTGCCAATGAATTTATGACCACATTCACTATCATACAAAATAACCAAAAATACCAGTATTCTGCTCTTCTGGCTCTACCTGAAAAATTCACATAGTTTTTAAAGCATTTCTGGATATATCCACCAAAACCGAGATCCTCTACTACATGAGGTCTCTCCTCTACTCCATCAAAGCGATTGCCACAGCTCAAACATGCATCTGTGTTATGAGTGTTCTCTGCACCGCACTTATTACAATATTTCATTTTATACTCCTTTGATACCTATGTTTGGGTATCTGTTGTTTTTTATTTTATCAAAGTTTTGCAGATAAGATAAAATGGTATTGGAACTCTGTTCTATAAATCGTCTATCATATTTATAAATAGGAACAAAAGAACTTTGTGAACCCATCATACCACTTGAAACCTTAAATTGAGTAACATAAAATATCAGAGGATTGTCAAGCAGCACTCGATTAAAAATCATAAAAATTTCATTTGTTGATAATCGCGGAATACTTATTTCTCTATCTAATCTTTGCAGTCCAGATAAAATCCTATTATAGATGTCCTTTTGACTCTGTGAAAGACAATTGAAATAATAATTGTCGTTTTTTATAAAATGTGTTTGAATATTTGGATTCAAAATTTTCTGAATAAAACCCAAGTCAAGCATAACACACCTCTACAACGGAAGGTTTCATCCAAAAAGAAAACGGAAACGATAAAGTCTGAAAAGGCTTATATTGGACTAAAAAATCGGGGGGGGGGGGGGGGGGGGGGAACAAATCAAAAGAAGGGAAAGACGAAACCCTGGAAAAGAAAAAAACAAAAAAAAAAAAAAAAATACCCTTTTTTTT
>Ga0099364_10001059_pt1 | contig 46061 bp, 43 predicted proteins | sample TergutTh196P3_FD_73070 | JGI IMG/M metagenome (GOLD analysis project Ga0099364, IMG submission 73070) | Microcerotermes parvus P3 segment gut microbial communities from Pointe-Noire, Republic of the Congo - Th196 P3 | ecosystem: Host-associated > Arthropoda: Insects > Digestive system > Gut ...
TGTGTTGCACAACATGAGAAAGTGATTGTTTGGATGGTTTTGGTATTTGTTAGTTTTTGGCTGGGGGAGGGGGGGGGGGGGGGGGGGGGGGGGGACCGAAATTGTTTTAAGGCGGAATTCCGCCCTTATGGGCTTGCTGCGTTTCTGCGAAGCGTGGGGTTTTTTGGGCAGTGCGTGGGTTGTGTTCCGGCGCATGGTTATGTATACCACAAAGTAAGAAAAAATTCAATTGTTCTTGCGATTTTTTTTGGGGAAAAGCAAGGGGAGGATTTGGGGGTAGGGTTTCAAGTAAAATCGCTCCTACTGTCTAATTATTCATGGTTCACCGGCAATTCCTTTCCTGTTGCAAGAATTTCTCTGATAAAAGGGTTGTCATTCTGTATTTCAGAGGTTTCAAATACAATAGGTTCAAAAAAAGTACCTTGGTATTTTTTGCCTCCAATACCCAAAATTTGCGTTAGTAAATCTACTCTGCGTTTACCGGAATAACTTTTAAGAAAAAAGCAGATGTCAACGTCGCTTTGTTCATCGGCTTTGCCTTTTGCATAAGAACCAAATAACAAGGCTTTATCAACTGGCAGTTCCCGGCTTACTTCTACAGCGTAGTCTCCGGCGATTTTGCTGACGGCTTCAAAGTTAACAGCCATGAAAAGACCTCCCTGGATTTCTTTAGTAAAAGCTTTGCCTCATCCTTACCGGTTTGCTGTTTTGTTTGTCTAATAAAGTCCGGGTAACGGCTTGTAAGATAATGAGCTGAAAGCGAATCAAATAAATTGTATTTGTCTTCATCAACGGTTACAGACAACTTCCCTTCAAAGCACATAAAAATCTGTTTTATATTGTGCGTCCATGGGACATTGTCACCAAGATATAAAGTGTATAACCCTTTACATAGTTTTTCTATAGCTTGTTGACACACATGAAAACTACATAAAGCCAACGCCCCTTTGAATACATGGCATTTGCAGATTTAAGATCGTAATTAGCTAAATCAAGCCAATATTCATATTTTTCTTCTGATGTCATATACCACCAATCACTTAAATTATAACGTTCCGGTTGTATGCGACGTTTAGGGCAGGTAATAGGGCAATGCGTAGCATTGACCCCTGCCCCAAATGTGGCGGAGACAAAACCGCACAAAGGGCTGTAAGCCCGACTGCGGTTTTTCGTAGCCTAGCCCCGTAGGGGCGTACATATACAATCCTAATATACTTTTAATATCGTAAATCCTTATCTGGTATAGAATTAGCTCAAATTTTAGCCCTTTTGAGTCTAAGAATTGGGTCTACAACCGACGGCAGCATCGGTAAAGAGTACGGCTTTAAACCCCGCAATAGCCGGGGGTTAATTGCACCTCCCTGAAAAATGCTGCTTTTTCAGGGAGGTTTTTTTTCTATAGGGAATAGGGGGTAAACGGTGATCACTTTACGGGAAACCGAAAAAGCACTGCAATTGGAGCATGACGGTATACGGTTCTGGATTCAAAGGAGATAGCAGCGGCCGGATGGCACTTTGACGCCGGCTGGGAAAAGAGCCATGGCCATTGCGGCATCGGAGAAACGGAGGAATGAAGGGTTTGACGCAACAAAAATATTTACCGTGGTTGGCGAAACCAAGAATGCTGTCTGCCTTGCTTGTAATGTAAAAGTGCCGAATGAAAGCCAATATGTCCATGCGCGGTTTTGGGCGCCGCGCTCGATGATAAACGACCACCGTTTTATAACAAAAAGAATACACGAAGTAGAAAGCGATTATCCGTTTGTCGGCACAAAAGTAATCTGGCCGAAGGAGTAAAAAGTGGAAAAAGAAAAAGCAGAGAGGGTAAAAAGGAACCTGCAGCAGATAACGCCTGATATTTTAAGGATGCTCCGCTCGGCGCCGGAATACGGTTCCTGCGGGATAATACTTACGTTTCACGGGGGGAATATCGTGAAGGTAGGCAAGCACCTGGAAGAAACAAAATTGGGGGAGAAAAATGAAAAAAAATGAACGGCAGAGAGTGGACGATTGGATGTGCGGACAGATAAACAAGATATTAAATTATGTGTTTCACTCGGGTGAATCAATTGATATGCCTACCGTTATAGCAGAAATACATGCAGCGATGATGCTTGCAAACAGAAGAAAAGATCCGGAGGATAGTTTTTATGAAAATACTTCTTTTAATGATGAGCGCCGTAATAGTTATATTAGTTATTTTGATCGCAAAGCACAAAAAGAAGAAACGGTCCGGCGGTTTCCCGTACAGCCGGAATAAAAAAAGGTGATTCATTTCCGGTCCCCCGGAGTGGATATAAAGACGCCGTTGATAGCGGAAGCCCGAGACCATGCCGGTTTTCCCACCGGCATGGGGGTAGGCATTTATAGGAGTAAGTATGGAAAGCAGTTTAAAACAAAGCAAGAAAGAGATGGACGCGCTAAAGGTTCAGTCTCTTAGAGTTGCAAAAAAGAAAAGGCGGCCGCTTTTATTTTATCCGGTTGGACGTAGACCGATTGATACATGGGGCGAGTGGCGCAGGTATGTATAAACAGGAACACGCATGGCGGGGTGAAGCGATTGGCAGCTTATGCGGCGGCATGACCGTATTGTCGGAGGTTCGAATCCTCCCCCTGCCCATATCCCGCAAGACGGGAAAAACAATTTAAGGAGTGATATATGACAGGGCATACAGGGCATGAAATGGAATTAATTAAACTAGCCGACATTATCAGCGAGAGCAACCGGAAGTATACAAAAGACGGGGGTTTCGAACAATTAAAAAACAGCATTAAAACGCAAGGCATTATCCAATCGCCTATTGTACGGCCGTTGGAAAAAGGCAGGTACAAAATAATTGACGGGCGCCGCAGGGTTGAAGCCGCAAGGCAGCTAAAGTTTAAAGAAATTACCTGCGAGATACGCGAAGATGAATACGAAGCAGGTGATGAAGCGCTTGCGTTATCTGCAAATGTAAACCGGCTTGAGATGCACCCGCTTGATGAAGCCGCGGCGTTCCGGATTTTGGCAGATGAAGGAAAATCCGTTGAAGATATTGCAAAGTATTACGCCCGCAGCGCTTCGGCGATTTACAAGCGGCTGCGACTTGTTTCTCTTATTGACGAGCTCAAGGCATGGTTCCGGGACGGGGTATTGGATATCTCCGGCGCCGCGCTGCTTGCAGAATTGCCGGAAGACGATCAAAAGAAATTTTATGAACAGGAGAAGCTGACAGTAGAGAACAATGTATTTATAAATGACGATGAATCGATTAGTAACTACAAAATCAGCGATTTTATTTACAAGAACCAGCGCTTTAAAGTCAAACCCGTCATGGGAGAAAAATGCCGGGACTGCCCCAAGCGGACGCACAATTCTGAAAATGATTTATTTGAAGAATTCAGCCATCTGGACGACGTGTGCCTTGACGCCGATTGTTACCGCGCCGTTTGGTATGAATTAATTGAAACAGCCTTGGCTGAAGAGATACGCGCTGCGGGAATTCCAACCGACGCAAAAATCTGGTTCCGGGACGGCGTTCCGGAGATGCTTTACAAGAAAGCAAGCCATGCCAATTTTACCAACGATGAAGGGAGCATTAAGTATGAAGTAATAAAACCCAAAAAGTATGTGTTTGCCGGCAAAACCGACAGGAAGAAGAACGCCTGCTGGATGATCAGCGAGATCGGGCTCCCTAATTCAACAGGGCATGTTGTACAAGGAAAAACCGGTTTAAACATTTGCAGGGTTGCTTATAAAGAAAAGGAGAAGGAAGAAAAAACAACAGAAAAAAGCAAAGGAAGCGACGGCGGACGGTCTTATTTTTTTTATGATTCAATTGGAAAAGCCGCCTTTAAGGAGCTTGCTGAAGGGCGTGGGATGAAGCCTGATGAATTGGAAAAAACCCTGGATAAGAAAAAGGTAAAGTGGAATTTTAGCGGTAATATCGAAAGCAAGGTAGGAGAAAGAATCATTTCAGAGCGGTTGAAAGATACCGCCCCGCGTAATTATTTTAATATGTTTTTAAAGTATAAAGATGCAGATAATTTAAACAATAATAAAAAGTAGCGGTTAAACGAAATAACAAGAAAAAATTCATTCGAAGATATTAATGTACCGGACGATTTACAGCCGTTGTTTCATTACTTTTTGTTAGAAGGGATTGGCATATTTGACGATGGGTTGAAAGATGTAGCGCCAAATTTGGACTGCGTATTAAAAGATAATCTTTCCCATGACGAAGAAGTTTTTTTGGAATACGCCGGAACCGATAAAGAAGCTTACAAAAACCTGTATATGCAATGCGCGAATGAAATACTTGACGATATCTTGAAACCGAAAAAGAAGAAAGACGCCAAAAATGCCGATCCTTCCTCTGCTTCCGGGAAAGAAAGCGCTGCAAAAAAAACAAAGAAGGATGAAGACGGCGTCCGCCGGTGCCGTATCTGCGGCTGTACCGAGGATGATTGTTCACAATGCGTTGAAAAGATCGGAGAACCCTGCCATTGGGTAAAAGAGGATTTATGCAGCGCGTGCACCGGCGCCGGCGTTATTGCAGAACAAATTGAAGAAGGCGCTGAAGCTGAAAAAGACGGCGACAGTTGGCCATTTGATCCGAAGGAAGCTGACGATCCGGATCCTGATATAGACGTGGATTTTTATGATGACGATGAGGATTGAAGCCGGGTAAACAAATGAAGAAAAGAAAAAAGCTTAGCGTTAAGGAAAGGATAGAACTTGAATTCAGGTTTTTAAGTTCTATCCTTTACCGGGCGAATTATGAAGACGTAAGGGAGAGGGCTGCCGGTTTTAACATCAGCTGGCGGAGCTTCCGGGACAGGCGGCACAAGGCGCTGTGGCGTGCGTTCGAAAAATTAAACCTGCGCAGTATTGATGAACGCATGGATATCATTACAGAAGAACTATACGCCGGAGAAGCCGGAAAAATAAAACTAAATCCTGCGCTTGATCCCGGGCCGGAAATGGATATGGCCAAGGGTATGCCCGGGTCGGCGCAGAGCAAAGAATTTGTAAAAAAACTGCAGGAAGGTTCTGCCGGGGTAATCTGGCTTGAGCGCGAGCTGGAAGCCGCAGGCATGCTGCCCCTTGCGGGAGGGAAGACATACATACGAAAACTTGCGGAAGAAGGGGATGGGGAATTTCCGCCGGAAGAATTGTATAAAGAATTATTCGGAGGCGGGAGCGATTGGCCGGGGATGTACGGAACAACGTGCTGTTACGATGAATATAACCAGTATAGCAAATTTAAGGATGCATACGGATGGTGCGTCGGCTGTGAAAAGTGCAATAAAAAAACTGGATATTACAAAACATGGGAAGACGCAAGGGACGCATGGAATAAAATAATGAGGGGATGAAGATGAATAAAAGTACGCTGTATAATGAAATTCTGGGTGTTTGCAAGTACTGTACAAGTTTCTTTGAAAATAAAAAACTAAAGAACCGGCATCAGTGTTTTACGCATAAATGCTCGATTTATGATGTAAAAGAATGCAGAAGAACGCATCATGTTCGTAAGAAGTGGGAGAAAAAACAATCTAACTAATGGCGAAACAAGCGGCGAAAACGCCTGAACAGAATTATGCACGCAAGGGGGTAAGGAAAGCCCTGACCGACAAGGGAAAGTCTGACAGCCGGGACGCGAGCCTGTCCGGGCGCATGGCCGCCGCGGTTATTGAAAAGATACCCAAAGATTACGACCCGTGGGAAAACAACGATTTCAGCGAAGACGACTTTGCCGAAGATATTGTAGAGAACTGCGGCCGGTATATCCGGTACTGCGATAACGAGTGGATTGGCTGGAACGCTGAGGACGGCTGCTGGAAGGGCGAGGAACACGCAGAGAGCATGGTGCAGTGGATTGTGCGCCATTTCGGCAGGCTGATGGCTGACGTTACGACAGAGGACATGGCGCAGGAAACAAGGTTTGTGCGGAGAATCCGCTCAAGCGGCGGGATCAAAGCGGTAATGGAAATTCTTAAGCATGATAAAAGAATATGCGTTACGCGGGATCAGTTTGATACCGACCCCGCGGTGTTAAACTGCAAAGGGGATTTATACAACCTGCGCACCGGCGAAGTACGCCCAGTGGAACCCGAGGATTATATTACAAAGAGCGCTTTCTGCAAGCCTGCGAAAGCCGAATCAAAAGAACAGCCGGCCCTGCCGCCGCTTTTTTTAGATTTTATAAGGAAGATAACAAGCAAGGACGGCGTAGAACGGCAGGATTTGGCCAAGTGGATAATGTTTTACTTTGGTTATTCGCTTACCGGGGAGACAGGCGCTTCTTTCTTCGCCAACTTTTACGGCGGGGGGCAGAACGGGAAATCGGTGCTGTTAAAATTAATGATGAGCATATTCGGCGATTACGCCGCTCCTATAAACCAGGATATTGTTATCGAGAACAGATTCGCAAGCCCGTTTATCCTTGCCGGTCTGCCGGGCATTCGGCTTGGAGTGCTTGCGGATTCGCCCGAAGGGCAGCTTAACATGAAGCTGATTAAAGAGATAACAACGAGCGAGCCTACCATTGCGCCTGTAAAATTTAAAAAGGATTTTACGTTAAGGGCCGTCCTTAAACTGGCGGTCGGATCTAATTTTAAACTGACGCTTAAGAACACCGGCATGGATGTAAGAAGGCGCGTACGCCTTGTTCCGTTCGATTACACGGTTCCCGATGAAGAAATAGTCCCGGATTTGGAAAAGAAGTTATTGGAAGAAGCGCCGGAAATTTTGCGAATGTTAATATATTTTGCCGGGCAGTATTATAAAAAGGGCGGAGGGGCGAAGGCGTTCCCGAAATGTGAAATAATAGACGAAGCGAGCAAGGAATATATTGAGAGCCAGGATCTTGTCGGCCGATGGGTAAGCGACAAGACCGAAGCGTGTCATGGAAACGAAGAAAAGGCCGACGACTTATACAGGGATTTCCGGAAGTGGTGCGAAGAAAAAGAAAAAGTAAGAAAAATAATGGGAAAGAATAAATTCGGCGACCACCTCTCCTTCCACGTCAAAGACAAGAAACGGACGAACAAAGAAATCATTTATCTTAACATAAGGCTGCTTGATACCTCTCCTCCGCTGCCTGACAGCGGAAGCGGATAACCTGCGGATAAAACCCGCGCAAATCAGGAAGAAAATATTTTGTCTCAACACAATCCGCGCAAGAGGCATATCTTAAGTACTACACTTGAGTGTTACACTAAGCGAAAATAAGAGGAAATCAGGCGGAGAAGGGGGCGGAACGCGCAAAAATTCTTGTAAGGACTGGCGTTTTACCTGTTAAAAACATCAAGTATTACACGGTATTACACAAGTATTACACTAGCTAATTCCTTACTGTATAAGGAATTGCAGCACATAGTGTAATAGTGTAGTACTTTGTGGTATTAATTAATATATAAAAATATGTATAAATAAAAAAAGCAAAAATATATATATTAAATAATACACAAAGTACTACACTGAAAATACGCTGCAGAAAAAAAATAATGCCAAATAAAAATAAATATGCAAAGATTGTGGAAAATTTGACAAAGAAAAAAAGTTATGTTATAAGGAATATAAGGAGTGGCCGGAAAACCGGAATTCCAAACACTAATACAGGAAAGCTCTTGAGTTCTCTTTATAGGGGAATGATGTGTTTGGCGGCCGTTTCTTTGAATAACAAAAGAAAACAAAAGACCGCAACTGCTTGAAAGCTTTACCTGTAACAAGGGAGAGCTAATGCCGTTATCTAAAGGACAAACCAACAACCCCCACGGAAGGCCGCGCAAGGATAAATCATTAACGGAGACGCTTGCCAAATACGGAAACAAGAAAGTATCAGGGTTAGGCTCCGAGTACGACGGGTTGAAATTAAAAGAAGCGCTTGCAAAAAGACTGTGGCAGCTTGCGATACATAACAAAGACATACATGCGATGAAGTACATATTCGACAGAATAGACGGAAAGCCTATAAATATGGTTATAACAAATACAGACCGCGGAGACTTGCAGATTATCAAGACGCTGCAGAAAGAATTATTCGAAGAAAGCGAAATGGAAGGAATACAGGATGAAGGAACTTTGGAGCCCCCAGAAGAGGCAGGCGCAGGCGCTGGCGAATAACGCGTTTGAATTATTATACGGAGGCGCTGCGGGCGGGGGTAAAAGCGATTATTTGTTAATTGATTTTATTTCCGGCTGCAACGAATGGCGGGAAGACTGGAAAGGGATTCTGTTCAGGCGCACGTACCCCGAGTTGGAAAGCATTATAGAAAGGGCCAAGCAACTATTTCTACCGCTTGGAACCATTTGGAACAAAGCAGAACGTACGTTTTATTTTACCACAAGATCAAAGCTGCAAATGCGCTTCCTTGAGCGCGACGACGACGTGCAGCGTTATCAAGGGCAGGCGTATACATGGGTAGGCTTCGACGAGCTTGGGAACTATCCGACCGATTACTGCTGGCGATACATGATGAGCCGGGCAAGAAGCGCTGCGGGGGCGCCTTGCTATATTCGGGGGACGGCGAATCCGGGAGGCCCTGGCCATGCGTGGATTAAGAACAGGTTTATAGACGGCAAGCAGCCGGGAAAGATTTACAGGGATAAAGACGGGCTTACAAGGTCGTTTGTGAAAGCGTTAATACAGGACAATCAGAAGCTGATAGAAAACGATCCGGATTATATCAAGCGCCTGCAAATGCTTCCTACGCATTTGCGCCGGGCGCTGCTTGACGGCGACTGGGACGTATTTGCAGGACAGGTGTTTGACGAGTTCCGCAGGGACAGGCATGTTGTAGAACCGTTCGCGCTGCCCTCGGGAAGCTGGAAGCGTTTTTATTCTCTTGACTGGGGGTATGCGAAACCGTTCAGCCTGGGCAAGTGGGCGGTGAACTCTGAAGGCAGGATGGTAAGGTACGGCGAATGGTACGGATGCGCGAAGCATGAATCAAACACGGGTATTAGAATGGGAGCGGAAGTGGCCGCTTCAAAAGCATGGGGCGACGCAGTTGCCGAAGGCGTAACGGAATGCGTTGCCGATCCTTCAATCTGGAATAAAACGGATGACGGCCCGAGCATAGCGGAGAAATGGGAAGCTGCGGGTTTTAAGATGATAAAAGCGAACAACGACCGCATAAACGGCCTTATGCAGATGCACAGCCTGTTGAGTACATCGGGTGAAGACGGCAGACCGATGATGCTGATATTCAGTAACTGCCATGATTTTATAAGGACGATTCCGGTGCTTGTGCCGAACCCGAGGCACCCTGAAGACGTGGACACATCGCTTGAGGATCATGTTTACGATGAAAGCCGGTATGCGTCTATGAGCGAATTTGCGAAGCATCCTGCAAGGGCTTTGATGAAGCAGAACGGAAGCTGGAACTTCAGAACGCGGGCGGACTGGGATCCGCTTGCCGATACGGCTTAAGATAAATTTACTTGACAGTTTTTACCGATACATGCAATAATATCGGCAGGCGTATTTCGGCTACTGGAAAACCAGCGTCGGGCTGCGCCTGTTTCCAAAAATAAAAAAAATATTGGCTACCGGAAAACCGGCGCTGATAGATAATCCCAAAAAGCCTTGCCGTATTACGGCGGGGGCAGGAGTGTCTGGATGCGCCCGGAAAGCGAAAAAGAACAAGTACAGGATCTCAAAAAACGTTACGACCGCCTGAAAGAACAGAGGAATAAAAGGCTTCCCGACTGGAAGGATGTACAAAAGTACGTCGCCCCGTCAGTCCTTAACTGGGACAACCCTTCAGACAAAATTCCTGCAAGGCCTAAAAGATTTACAAGCAGACCGACTCAATTCTCGCGCACCCTGCGGTCGGGGCTGGTTGGTTATTCGATCAGCCCGAATATCGTATGGCAGAAGCTGACATTTGAAGATGAAGATCATCTTGATTCGGTTTACGGTGCGAAAGACTGGCTTGAGGTTGTGGAACGAAAACTTTACGCAGAATTCTCAAAGTCCAACCTGTACCAGCAGGCGGGGCTGATGATAAACGACGCAGTACAGTACGGCCACGGCGTTATGCTGATTGACGAGGTGCTTGGGGAGAATAGGCTGCGCTTCTCGGCCCTGAAGATACAGGAAGTGTGCCTTGATATAGACGAGTTTGACAGGGTTGATAGTGTATTCCGTAGGTATACGATGTCATTGCGAAATGCCGCCAAGTTCTTTGGAAAAGAAAACTTGAGCAGTTCCTGCCGCGGGGATATCGAGCGCAAAGAAAATCTTGATAAGGAATTAACGATACTTCATGCGGTGTACAAACGCGAAGAATACAGCCCGGGATCGCAGGACGTAAAGAACATGCCTTACGCATCGGTATACATCGATGAAGATAATGAATTAATTCTTTTAGAAAGCGGGTATCTTGAATTTCCATTTGCAGTCTTTATGTGGGAGCCGCTTGCGGGCACGGCTTACGGAGAATCGCCGTCAATCCACGCGCTTGACGATATCCGAATCTTAAATAAAATCGACGAACAAAAATTAAGAGTTACCCAGATGGCAGGATCCCCGGCGTACAATGTGCCCGAATCGATGCGCAACCATGTAAACGTAGTTCCCGGCGGATATAACTATTATTCAAGGCCGGATGAAGTAATCCTGCCGGTGCAGTCGGGGCTTACGTTTCCGATCGCATTGGAGATGTACAAGGATATCGAAGACCGCGTAAAAGACTGGTTCCATGTTGATTTTTTTCTCGCCCTGCAAAGGCAGAACCCGTCCAACATGACGGCGACTTATGTAATGGAGCTGCAGGGGGAAAAGGCGTCGGTGCTTGCGGAACTTGTAGTGAACTTAAATTCGGCGCTGGAAAAAATAATACAGCGGAGTTTTAACATTCTTTACAGGCAGAGGAAAATACCGGAGCCGCCTGCAGGGCTTGTAAACAGCGGAGCGCAATTATCGGTTGAGTTTATGGGGCCGCTTGCGCAGGCGCAAAAGAAGTACCACCAGTCGCAGGGGATATCGCAGAGCCTTAACCTTATAGGCGCGGTCGCGAATATCGCGGGGCCGGCGGCTCTTGATACAGTAGACTTCGATCAAACTCTTAAGCGTGGGCTTGAAGGGCTCGGCTTCCCGCAGGCTGCGATACGCGAAGACAAAGACATCGAACTTATGCGGAAGGAGAGAGCCGAACAGTAGCAGCAGCAGATGCAGCAGGCTATGGCGATGGAGACGCAGAAAAACATTATGGATAATTTCGGGCAGTTAAACCAGCCTGTTCAACAGGGTTCTGCGATATCGGATCTTAACGAACAGATGGCAATGGCGCAGGGGGGAATGTAATGGATTTTTGGAGAAATAAGAAACTTAAGCCTGAAGTAAAAAACGAAATGCTCATAAGTACTTGTAGAAAAGTATTTAACACGCACGACGGGAAGGTTGTGCTAAACATGCTGCTTACTGATTTGTGTTATTTCAAGAACACAAATTCGCAAGGCGAAAGCAGCCTTAATAATTATGCGAAATTTTTTATTCGGGAACGGCTGGGATTATGCGATACAAAATCTTTAACGGATTTTATCGCGGAAACCGCCGGTTCCGGAAGGAGTTAATATGCTGAACCTGCTAAGGGGAATGCTTGTAATGTCCGCTGCGGATGGCGCGGATATCGGATCGACGGACGCCGGAAATCAGCAGGCCGGCAACGCTGATTTACTTAGTAATGCATTTGCTGGTACCGACGGAAAGAAGCCGGAAGCCAAACCCGGTCAAGGGGATGCGGCTGACGGGGGAAAAAATACCGAAGGTACAAAGAACGAAAAACAAAGCCTTGCGCCTTGGGCGGAGCAATTACCGGCGGATATGAGGGACAATCCCGACTTTGCCGCGAAGCTTGCGAAGTTCCCAAAACTTGGAGATATGGCGAAAGCGTATCTTGAACTTGAAGGAAAGCCGCAGGGAATCGCGGTTCCCGGGAAAGACGCAACAGCAGAAGCGGTTGCACAGTTCTGGGAAAAAATCGGGAGGCCTAAACAGGCTGACGGTTACAGTTGCGCAAAGGACAAGGAAAGCGATGGGGAAGCCTTCGCGCAAGCCGCGTTTGCGGCAAACCTTACGGACGCGCAGGCGGCTGCAATGCTTAAAGGTTTGCAGGAATCGGGCAAACGCAAGCATCAGGAGTACATGGACGGCTTGAAGCGCAAACAGGCTGAAACCGCCGCCGCTCTTGAAAAAGAGTACGGCGCCAAGTACAAGGAAAACATGGAGCTGCTTTCAAGAGGGCTGGCGGCAGCCGGGCCTAATGTCGCGCGGCTTCTTGCCAATGCGGGGTTGTCGGCCGAACCGGAGATTATCAAAACATTCGTCGCTTACGGGAAAATGACTGCGGAAAGCGGGACGCCCCGAAGCGGCGATGCTGACATCTCTCTCAAATCGGTTCTTGAGGGCGGTCAGTTCGAATACAAAGATTAGGAGGGTATAAATGCCTACTTTAAACATGAGCGATCAGATGACGGCGCTGGAAATCGTCAAACGCGCCAACGCGCCTGATCCTTTCAAAATTATCGAGATTATGGGGCTCACTAACGAGTTCCTTCTTGACGTTCCTGCCTACGAAGCAAACAGCGGAGTAGTAAACAAAACGCTTCAAAGAAGTACCGTTCCGTTAGGCGAACACCGCATTTACAACAGAGGCGTCGGCAGGGTTGCGACGCAGACTGATATTGTTACCGACAGAGTCGCCCATCTTGGGGCTTACTCCGATGTCGATGCTTCCATGCTCGAACATTCCGGAAACAAGAACGCATCAAGGTCGTCGGAAGCCGTCGGCATCCTGAAAGGCATGGGGCTTACCCAGGCCCAGACCATTGTTTACGGCGACGGGGACAAAGCCGACGAGTTTGCCGGGCTTATGTACAGGCTGAACAAGATCGGGAGGAACGTCATCAACGCAGGCGGAACGGGGAGCAGCCTTACAAGCATTTACCTGTGCGCGGTAGGCCTCGACTTGTTCCATTTGATTTATCCAAAAGGTTCAAGGACTGTCGGCGTAGAACGCGAAGACCGCGGCCTTCTTGACGTTCCGGACCCGGCCGACGCAAAGAAAATGTACCCTGTGTACAGGGAATATTTTACGGCGCAGTACGGGATTACGGTACGCGATCCGGATTCGGTGAAGCGCATTGCGAACATTGCAGGTAACATCAATGTTGACGATCTCATCGACTTAATCATCGATGCAAGGCTTAGGCTGCCGCAGGGCGCTTCAACGTACGTCCTTTACGCAAACCTTGATATCCACAGCAAGCTGGACAAGGCGGCAAGAGACAGGGGCAATGTGATTTATTCAGCAACCGACCCCTGGGGAAGGCCTATTACGCAGGTTCGCGACATGCGCATACGCCGCATGGACGTGATTGAAAACACTGAAGAGCAAGTGGCTTAAGGGGGTTATTCAAGTGATTAATTTTCATTATGACGCGCTGAACAGTTTCGGAAGGTTATCCGTTGCGGGTAATTTTCCGAATGTCATTAATCTCGGCGATGCCGGGATAGAAAGAATGACCGTGGATGTAAAGCTTCCTGAAGGCGGCTTTACGGGTTCGGTTACCCTTACCGTTCAGGGTTCGGATAACGAGGCGGCCGGCTTTACGACAATCGTACAAAGCGGGGCTGTTAACGCGGATATGATCAAGGACGGCTACGGCCTTGCAATTCCGAAGGGTTACCCGAAAACTTACAAGTTTATCAGGGTAACGGCTGCGGGAGCTTTTTCGGGAACTGTGGAAGCTTTGATCAATTCTTATATGGGGAAATAAACTATGTTTGGGAGTAACAACAATAACGAAATCAAAAATAACGAAGGCAAAGCACAGTTTATTTACCGCTGTATCAGGAATTGCACGCACGGCGGCAAGTTCTACAAAAAGGGCAGTACTATGATACTGCCTGAAAAAAAGGAAGTTCCGCACTTCAAACTTGTGGAAAAACAGGAAAAGGAAAAGTGATCTTTCACCCGGCAGCCCTGAAAAAAAGGAATGCCGGGTTTTTAAGGAATTTAACATGAACATGAACCGTGATTTGGTTAACCGCTCGCTTTACGCGACAGGGCAGAACCCGCTTACCGATGCCGACATACAAGCAAAGAACGCGAACTTTGAACTGTGCAAAGCCTTTTATCTGGACACTTTCCTTGAAGCTTTATCGGAAGTTGAATGGGTTGGCGGAAGAAAGCGTGCGCAGCTTGTCAGAACCGGAAAGCCCGTTATAAAGGATCAGCGTTATTTATTTGCTTACGATATGCCTTACGACTGTGCGCGCGCCATCGAACTTCAAGACAACGAATACTTTATTGTAGAAGACAGGCTTATCCTTACGGACGTTAACCGCGCGGAGCTGTTGTATGTTTCCAACGGCAAAATACTTCGGACGATCGCAGCCGCTGTAAACGGGGAGCCAGGCGATATCCGCGAAGATGAATACATGACCGCGGGGCAGCCGTGGACAATTCCCGATGAAACTTTTTATCCGGGAGGGCCTGCGGAAATTGCAGGCGCCATCCCGGAAGACCCGGAGCTTGATACGGATTACCCGGATTATATTCCTGTCAGATACGAAGCGAAATTCTATGAGTATGTTGAAAAGAAACTGGCTGCGAAGTTTGCAATGAAGCTTTCAGACCAGCCGAAACTGCACGTACAACTGCTGCAGGAAGCTTTGCTTGTACAGTAGCAGGCCGTTGACGCAAGCCGCGCCGCAAGAGCCGCCAAGGTTAAAGAAGAAATCTGGTGGGGCGACGAGCTGGGGTTAAGTTAAGGAGAAAATCAAATGCCTACAAAAAATTGTGTACAAGTAAAAAATAAATTGTATTTCTGGAATGAGGAAGCGGGTAAATTTGATGTTTATACGCATGATTCTATTCCATTGAGAGACTGCCCGCCGGAAATACTGGAAAAATTTATGCGTTTGTTAAGTGAAAAGATAAAACACGAGGAACAGCCGGATGCTAATAACTAACTTTGCGGCAGGCGAGCTTTCTGAAAACCTGTTCGGCAGAACCGATATCCCGCAGTACTTTTCGGGATGTTCCAGGCTGGAGAACTTTAATGTAATTCCGACAGGCGGGATCGAACGGCGCGGGGGTATGCGGAGGATGCTTGAACTCGACGGGGACGGCCGTCTTGTTCCTTTCATCATGAACAGGGGGCAAAGCTTCCTGCTTTATCTTTCCCCGAATAAAATAAAGGCTTACAAAATTGAACAGGGGGAGATACCAGGAGAACCGCAGATTTTTTTAAGCAGCAGTAACATACGGCTGTATGAAAGCCTTGCGGAGATACACGAAGTACAGTACGCGCAGAACTATGACACCATGATGCTTGTACATGAAAATTACAGGCCTTTAAAAATTACAATTGAAAATAATTCGCTTTCGATCGGTAACTTTTATGTTTCAATCGAAACGGAAATTGTCGCGCAGCCTGGAATTGATAAAAACGATTTTTTTGAAAACGATATGAACTATACCGAAAATAACTGGCTTCGGAGCGAAAACAACTGGCCGGGAACCGTAACGTTCTTTTTAAACAGGCTTGTGTTTGCCGGAACCAAAAACGATCCCCAAAGATTATTTTTCAGCAGCGCGGATAATATAAATAAATTTTCCACTTATAAAAAATTCATTACCGAAACAAGGGAATATACCGTAATCCGCGGGAAGGTGTTGTTTAATACAAACGAAATTGAACTTCTTGATCTCGAAGACTTTGGAAAATTTAAAAAAGATTTATATGAATATCATATACAGTCGCCGCATTTCCACGCAGACGCCATGCTTGCGGGAGTTATAGGGAACAAGCTGCAGGTTACCGCAAATGCGCAACTGGTTATAAGCCAGGGCGAACTGGACGCTTTCAACGAATGGAGGGATCGAATAGATACCGGGTTTCAGGAAATTTATACGTTTGTAAGATATGATTCAGTGCCTAATTCAGAAAAGATAAATCGCAGGGCATTGCGATATGCTGTGGGAAGTTTCCAGACGACTGCTTTTTGGCCGGGGGGCTTCAGTATACAGTCGGCGATTAACCTGCCTTTGGAAGATGTACAGGAATTTATTACAAACAAAGACTCCCTTTATAATTTTGTTTATGGAAGAATAGAAAGGTTTCTGGAAGAAGAAGACGCGAATTTCCTGGAGGAAGATTTCAACCGATTCATTGACGATTTTCATGGTTATATTTGTGAAAATATGTTTTATCCGATGCTTGTACAGGGAATCCATTTTATCATTTACGGCACGCCGGCGCAAATATACCAGCAAATACGTGACAAATTTAACCTCCATAGCAGTTTAACCGTGGAAACGTTTGTCGCGTTTTATACAAAGGATTTTATTATAGACTCCTACCCTACCCCAGACTGCGGGTTTACATTTGAAATAGCTTCAGACAGTAACGAAGCTATAAGATGGCTTGCGGTTAACAAAGGCCTTATCGTCGGTACAGAGATGTCGGAGTGGATTATTCCGCCGGGAGTTCATGCAAACAATGTCCAGGCGGCGCTTAACTCCAGATACGGGAGCGACAAAATACAGGGCGCGGTTATAGGGGACGCGGCATGCTTTTTCCAGACAGGTAAAAAAGCGCTGGTTGAATACTATATCCCGCAGCAGGATAACAATTTCCGCTATAACAACCTTGCAGTTCTTTCCGCTAATATGCTGCGTGAAAGCCCGGCTGTGGATTTTGATTTCCTTGCGTCGCCTTACACAACCCTTGTCATTACACGCGAAGACGGAACCGCCGTCCAACTGCTTTACGAAAGAAGTACCGGGACGTTCGCATGGGGAAGGATTACAACAGAAGGCTTTATAAAAAGCTGCGCCGTTGTCCCGGGCGCCGGCGGTTACGACGAGGTTTACCTTATCGTAATGCGCGGCAATATGATAACACAGAATAATGTGGTAAATAAATTTTACCTTGAAAAACTTCAAATTGATTCGCCTGTTTTTCTTGACAGCTATAGATTGTGGGACGGCGCTTCCGGTTATACAACGGCCGCAGAAAGCTTCTACGATGAAACTGACACGAGGTTTATAGGCTATCCGTACACAAGCCTTGTGCGGAGCATGCCTATTCTTGCAAATAATAAAATGAAGCAGAACAATATCAAAAACCTTTTTATAAGGTTCCTTGAAAGCAGTATGCCCAAAATGAAATCGCTCCCGAATGAAAAGGTTGACACCCTGAACCGGGACGAGCCGTTCACGGGCGTAATTAAAACGCCTTTCCCGGGGGTTTGGGATCATGACGTTATGTTTGAATTTATTCACGACAGGCCGAATAAATGTAAAATATTATCCATTTTCGCGGAGGTTAATTGATGTGGTGGTTGATTGCATTAGGCGCGGCGGTAGGGCTTTTTAGCACAGCGGTAAACCGCCAAAATAAAAAAGACGAGATTGCCCATGTTAAAGAAACGGCAGAGGATCAATACACATACGGAAAAGAATTCAGCGATAAGCAATACGAGCTTGGAAAAGTATTCAGCGATAATCAATACGAGCTTGGAAAGGGATTCAGTGATAATCAATACACACACGGAAAGGAATTCAGCGATAAACAATATGAGCTTGGAAAAGTATTCAGTGATAAACAATATGAACTTGGAAAAGAATTCAGCGACAACCAGTGGAGTATTCAAAAAACAGAAGCTCTGGGGCAGTTGGATATACAGCGCTCAAACCTTGATACGCATTTGGGGCTGACAGTCGATGACTATAACACTTCCCTTCTTGCCCAGGCTTTCGGTATACAGGATGCGGGTATACAGACAAGTTCCGCCATAGGTGCTGACATCGTTTCTGAAGCTATGAGCGGCGCAAGGGGGAATTCCGCCAACGAGCAAATCAGGGCTTACGCAGCGCAAAGCCTTGACAGGAATATCGGGCTGCAGGAAAAACAAAACGATAATTATTTAAACCAACTGATTTCAGGCGCCAATATGTCGGTTGACGCAGTCAACCGCGAACGCGGTTCGTGGGGGGCGAACGGTTACAGGACGCAGTTGAAAAACGAACAGGACGCCTACAACTTTAGTATAAAAAACGAACAAGACGCTTACAACTTAAATTTAAAAAATGAACAAGACGCCTACAACTTTAGTATAAAAAACGAACAAGACGCTTACAACTTGAATTTAAAAAATGAACAAGATGCCTACAACTTGAATATGTATGAATTGGGGATATCTAATTACGATTGGCACCTAAATCAAATGAATAAGCCGCTGAACTTTATAAGCGATTACACAGCAGGCGGATTCCAGGGCGCGAATATGGGGTTTGGTCTTTATCAAGGTTATGAAAGTTGGATGAAAAGCAGGGATCCTTGGAATAGCCTTGGTAAAAAAAATTAAAGGAGATGCAAAATGTCGAATTCAATAATGGACGCTTTTAACGAAGCTATCAGGTTTACTACAGGTTATATGGGCTACCAAACCCAGAAAAACAACGAACAGAACCAACTGGAAATAGATGTCTTTAACGCAAGCTTTCAGACGAATATTCAAAACTACCTGCGGGATAATCCTTACCTCGGGGGCTTAAGCGAAGAAGACGACCAGAGGGCTTTTAATGATTATCTGGGGAAGCTCGATTACTTCGTTGAAGAACAGTACGCAAATGCAAGGCGTACCAATAACAGCCAGAACTACCGGCAGATGATGGACCGCATGAGGGTGCAGTCGCTCGAAGCTAACCGCAATTACGCGCTGGGCAAGCAGGACGAGTGGCGGATTAGCAGGGAGGCCGCAAGCCTTCTTGAAGACAACCGGCGTTATATCGAAGCGGGGTGGTCGCCTGAAGAAACCGTAAGGGCTATTAACAACAGGCTGGCTTTGTCGGCTACCATTCAACCGATACTTCCTGAACAGATGGAAAATATGAAGCGTTACTACGAACGCGCCGTTTATGAAAATTATGTCGGCGGGGCTCTTGGGCGTGCTAATGATGTGAACGATCTTGAAGGCATTCTGCGGGAAGCTCAAAGCGCGTTCGGCTTTTTGCCCCCGCTGGCGGTTAATACTTACGATGAAGACGGCAATGTTATCGGGACGCAGGAATTGCCGTGGAGCTTTGAGGGGAAGAAAGATTGGGAAGATCACCGCATAGAGGAAGAAACCAAGAGGATTAGGGGCGAGCATTTTGAGTTTTATCAGGATAAGAATTCTGAATTTGAACGGGCGGTAATATCGGGTAATTATGATTTGGCGGAGAGCATTGCCAGACAGTACGGCGCAGCGTGGAACAGATACTGGAATCCTAATAACAGGGAGCACCTTAATTCAGATGCCGCTTACAGGGACAGGGGAAGCCATTGGTTTGATCTTGGGAAGCTGAATGCGTACCGGGAACTGGGAGAGGCAGAAGCGGGAATAAGGTTTTTAGCCGAATATAATTTGGAAATGTTTACCCAACCTCAATTAGATGGTCATGGTAATGTTATTGTTGGTTACAATGCGGACGGAAAGCCGATAATTGAAAATTATGATTCATTTGCTGCAGCTTTACAGGGGTTTTTATCTTACAAACGTAAAGCGTTTTTTATGAGTAATGGAGGCGAAGACGCGTATACGTTACAAATGTGGGAAGCAGAACAAGCTGTTTGGTTTGAAAGATGGTGGGATGAAGTTGAAAGAGCGGTAAGACAAAAATCACCCACACTGGCTGATGACTTCAGGCGCGGTAGAGAATTTTCCACATATACAACAGCGGGAGGCGCATATTATGAGTCATTGTCGTCATCCGACCAAAGATACATTAGAGGTTTATCGGATGAGCAACGAACCCTTTTTGAGGAAAGGTGTGTGAATTTCTATACTACTTTATTTATGAACAGAACTTTTGACGGTATTACCGATGTTTCTGAAATACGGCGGATTATGCGTGATTTTACAGCAAGGGAAATTGAGAGTTATTTAAGATGGAGCAGTACTCCAAGAGAATTAGGTCAAAAATATATTCAATTAATGGAATTTAGTAATAGGGCGATGGATGGCCGCGCTGATGATATTATTTGGATAGACTACAATCCGCGGAGGTTGGGAGCAGCAGGCGGTACATACATGTTCAGAGACACTAATGCTCAACTGGCTGTGGAAGCGGTAAGGCAGGAAGAACAAAGTATAATTGCTGGTATATTTGGAATTGAAAGAGACTTGCTACAACCTTCATGGATGAGGTCTAAATTAAGGAATAACGACGTTATCCCGAAAGGTATGTTCAAAATAGAATCAGGTCAACACGCCGGTACTTATTATCTTGGATATGACAATAACGCCAATCCAATAGTCATGAGGCAAAACGCGCAAGGAGGATGGGGAGAATACAGGAGAGAAGAAAGACGACTAACGCAGGCAGAAAGAATACAACAATCGCAAATCAATTGGAATAATCTTGTTGAAACTATAAACAACAATATAAATCCAATAACAGGGGAAGCGTTTAATTATGGGACAAATCCGCCGCCAACTATTGGCAATAGTACCGCATGGAATCCAAATAATTATGGGGCGCAAAGCTGGAGTGCTTATTTCCAAAGATTAAAAGACGAACCCGCCTTACTAACGAGTGTTATTAACAGCGGTAAACATCCCTTTACCGGTGCAAGTTTTAGTTACAGAACTAATCCGCCGCCCGGAAGCGGTATACCTGCTAATTTACCTGCGGGAGTTTCTAGTAATAGACCAACGTGGGAAAGCATGGGCGCCGGGGAGCGGTTGCAAGTTTGGGTAGAACACTTTGAGCGCCAATTGGGGAGGCGATGATGGGTAAAAATAATTAGCGTTCAACAACAAAAATATCTTTTATATTAATACTTCCGCTAACGCCAGGGGAGAGATAAAGATTATGTGGAACATTATCAATCCAATAACATGGTGTAGGATAGGACCGTCCAGAAGGATAATAACCACCCCCAACATACATTATACCTTGAGATATTGTATAACATCCAGCATATTCCGATTTAAAATTTTGTGGTATGCCGTTTGCATAATATGTCCTTGGATTATAACCAAACATATATACAATACCGTCAGATACTATAAAATCTTTATCGTAAGCAATATATTCAGTATTAAAAATAATAGATTGCACACCGTCTATCCAGTAGCATGCACGAAGGGAAAAATTACCTCCAACATAAGTTCTTCCATTTTCTACTTTTATACCAAAAGCATAAAAATTTTCAGAATTGGGAAGGTCATAGCGAATACCATCTATCCAGTAACATGCATACCTAATTGGATCCCTATCCCAAAATCCGACAGTATTTTCAATGAAGTGAAAACCAGCCATGTATACTACACCATTAACTACAGTAATATCTCTAACATAACCATCAGATGGCTTAGGCTGGCGAATACCATCTATCCAATAAGTCCAGTCAGAAGTATTATTATCATCATACATACCAAATACATATACTTTACCGTTGTCAACAAGAATTTTATCAACACTCCTGCATTCTGGAAGTTCATAAGGAATTCCGTTAATCCAATAACGGTAAGTAGTTACATAGCTAAAATCACCTAGAGTATTCACTGGAATTTCTTGCCGTTGATAAACACCTGCAGTATAAACTGTGCTACCAAGACTATTACTTTCAACATAAATGGCATCCACAGAAATACCATCAATCAATTGCATATAACCGTTGACCCAGTAGCAAGCTCTTGTTTGAAGAAAACCAATATCATAACTACCGCCAATATAAACATCTGTCCGATTTATCTGCGCACCGACACCCAGAGTGAAAACAGCCAAGAGCAAACTAACCGTGACAGATTTTTTCATAACAGAAACCCCTTTATTAGAAAACATAATAAAAGACCAAATTACTTCTAAACTATTATTATTTTGTACAAAAGAAGAATAAATTTTCATCCAATGATTGTAAGTGTATGAGCCATCTTATTTTCCTTTGCCGGAAAACCGGAATGAGCTTCTGCTTGTTTCTAAAAACTAGAATTGAACCCCCAAACCAATTGTTGGACTTATTCCCCAACTTATTACAGAAGAAGATTCTGTTTGTTTAATTGAATAAAGACCATAATATTGTTCTGCCGTTACCCAAGAAAATAGATCTAAAGTCAATTGTAGTCTAGCTAACAAGTAAATACTACTATTTAAACGATATTGACCTGTCGCATTTATTCCTAATCCTAAAGAAATTCCATCAAGATATAAACCATCTATGGTGGACCATAACTGCATATAATGAACACCAGCAGCAATTGGTAAAGAAAAATAATCTTTTTGATAAGCTAAAAAAACAGGTCCTATCAACATATCTAATCCTAATAAAAAATCATATGCAGAACTATTTATACTTATAGATTGCCCCATTGATGACATTGTTAGCTTTTGAGGCATAATTAAATTACCATATGCACCAATACCCATAGTATCAGTCTGAAACGAAACTCCAGCGAAATTAATTGCAAATGATGATATTTCAGATGTTACATTTATTCCGGAAATACTCGATCTTTCATTAAAATATGGAAACGCTACACCCAATTCAAAGTATTCCTTCTGTCCTTTTGCAAAAGAAATATAAGCCAAAAAAATAAACATTACAGAAAAAAAGAGCCTTTTCATAATAATTCTCCTTTGTTTTATTCTTTATAAATAATAATATTCACTATATAGCATATTTGTCAATTGAAATTAAAAAATCTTGACAAAAACCACCGATACAGGCGATAATCATAAAAGGTGTAATCTGCTGCCGGAAGACCGGAGTTGGTTTGCGCTTGTTTCAAAAAATTAAAAAATATTGGCTACCGGAAAACCGGCGCTGATAGATAACCCCAAAAAGCCTTGCCGTGCTGCGGCAGGGGGAGGAGTGTCTGAATGCGCCTGAAAGACGAACCGGATATAGGTAACGGTGTAGAAGTAGACGGAAAATACTACTACTGGGACTATACTAAAGAACAATTTTTATTGTTGAAAGTAAAAAAGATATTACGCCCGGTTGAAAAAGTTATTTTAAATTACCGTCCGGTAAAAAATCCCAGGGTAATAAAAAAAATAATTGCAAGACAGATGAAGCGTTTGCGGATATTAAATATCAGACAACTTTCCTATATTGAACGTGAAATGGAAAGGCTCAACTAATCATCAGCAAGAACATCCCAATCGCTTTTAGTAATAAACGGTTTTCTTGGATTAATGACATTTTTATCCTTGTATAGCATTTTACAAACCGGGCATTGGTATTCATCATGCTCTATTCTTTCATGTAAAGGGACAAGATGAATGCGTTGTTTTTCAGGGCTGTCATAACATCCCGAACAAAAACGCTCGGCGTTGGCGTCATAATACATACCGCTTTCTTGTGAAAAAGTGAGAGGGTTTTCAGCATCTTCTTTGTGCTTCAATTTCAACATTTTCCTTTCAGCTTTTTTATCCGGCTGTAAAAGACCTTTTATGAAACTAAAAAGCGCACTGATAATTGAAAATATCGCTTCCAGAGGGGGAGTTGCCATATTTAATTCTAACATGGAAAGCAGAAATACAACAGAATTTTTAATCAAAAGCCTAGATACCCCCGGCAGATATGGCCTAAAAAGGTACAAAAATAGTTCCCACATTCCTGGGAATATATGTTATATTATAATTGGAGGTATAAGAATGAATGAAAATAAATTCAAAAATACTGTTCTTGCCATTCTGAAAGCCAAGCCCGGGCTTGGAAGCGTCCAGTTAAGAAAAGCCCTCATAATTGCGGATGCAACTCATCACGCCCTCTTTGGAGAAGGTCTGACCGGGGCTAAATACATAAAATTTCCTTACGGTCCTGTTCCGGATCGCACCGCGTTTAACCTTCTGAATAAAATGTATTACGAGGACAGCCTTATTGACATTATAGAGGAAGCCGAGGGCTTTGTAACAAAGAATTCATACTTTGCTGCAAAGGCTCCCGATTCGGGCGTATTTACGGAAGAAGAAGCCAAGATCATCAGGTTTGCCGCGGATGTCGCGTTAAAGTACTCGGCTTCGAAGCTGTCCGATATGACGCATGACGATGTATTTAACAACACTCCGATGCGCGGCGAAATCCCGCTTGACAGGGTATGCACTGTCGCTTTTACAGACCGTCTCGACACTCCGGATTTTACGGATGAAGAAAGGCTTGAATTAACCGAGGTATTAAAATCAGATGAAGCTGCCCAATATACCTTCGTATGAATCTAATAAAAACAGGATTGTAAAAAAATACCCTGCCCTTGCCGGAGCTATAAAGAGCCTGGAAGATAAAATCCTGGAAAACCCTGAAGGCGGGAAAAAGGAAATCCTGTTGATCGAAAACCGCCATGTTACAACACGAAAGCGCGGAATGCGGACGAATCTTTTCAGCGACAGGCTTCCCGACCATTATTTGTATCTTACCGTCAATTACGGTTTAACAAGTACCGGGGATGTAGCTTTTCTTTCTGTGTATCTTCATGATTATGTTATTTGAGGAGATGGTTATGAATACGATTGAAGTATCTGAAAATGTAAGCGCAATAACAGAAGCCTTATATACTTCCGTGGAAAGAGAACAAGTAGAAGATGTCTTTATTAAGAATGGTATTCTGGATAAAACAGACAGAATTCAGCTTCTTAGGAAGTGCATGAATGTGCTTGATATATCAAAAACAAATGTTGTCTTATCACCTGATGATGAATATAGCGATGAAATGGAAATATTTTTAAATGGTAAGTGGAGATTTTTAGGAGAAAGGGTAGTCAGCAAGAAGCAATACAGAAAACTTTCCGATCCTAATTTAAGACTTTATTCACACAAAGAATTGCAAAGCAGCGTTAACGAGTTTTTGGAGCAATTTAATCAATAAAAACTGCTTGACAAAAACCATTAATACAGGCGATAATCATAAGAGGCGTAATCTGCTACCGGAAGACCGGAGTTGATTTGCGCTTGTTTCTAAAAATTAAAAAATATTGGCTACCGGAAAACCGGCGCTGATAGATAATCCCAAAAGACCTTGCCGTATTACGGCGAGGGTAGGAGTGTCTATATGCGCCCGGAAAGAAAATTAGGTTATCTACCTCTTTATCTATCACAAATTGTACTTATCACATTAAAGATTTTTAAAATAATTGACTGGTCATGGTGGTGGGTTTTATTTCCTACTTGGATTTCAATTATTATTTCATTGGTTTGTTATTTTGTAATTTTAATATTGAAAGTAAAAATATCAAAAGAAATAAAAAAGATTAATGAACTACTAAAAGAAAATATGGAATTGAAATTACAGCTATCCAATAAAACCCGGGGGTTGAATCATGCCTGATTTAAGCAACAGTTTTGAAAAAGACGGCAGGTATTATTGCTGGGACTTTGGAAAGAAACAACTTGTACGTGTGAGTTTGGAAGTAATCGACAATAAAGAGATTTCCAAAGAAGAATTTGATTTTTTAATTCAAAAATTGTTTGAGTTGAAAGCGCAAGAGGATATCACATAATGCCTGATTCAAGACTCGTTATACGGAATATGAGTGGAATTATTAAATGCAGCGGAGAATACTACAGTTGGGATTTTGATAATGAACATTGGTTTCTGGTGCATTTTGTCCCTCTCGATAAGTCCGAAGTTCCGGCTGAAGTTATAGAAAACTTGATGGATAGTTTGACTGATAAAGGGGTAAAACATAATGTCCGACTTGTTTGAAAGAAACCAGCAGCCTGTTATCCCGCAGCCAAGGCTTCCCGAAAGCTCCGAGAATTACAGACCGGATATGTCGCAGCAGCAATATGTCCAGTCGATGCAGGGTTTCGGATTACCGGAGACGCCGCAGGAGTATGCTCCGCAGAGCATACCTTCTATATTCACGGAACGAACTTGCGGGAAGCATTTTTCAAAGCTGGAATGAAGGCGAACAACGGCGGCTTGAATTTCAAGAACAGTTGCGAGCGGGACAAGGCACCGGGCTTTCAATGCGCGAGATCAACCTACTGTATGACATGAGAGAAAGGGGCCTGGTTGATGATGACAGTATATACAGAATAGCCGCATCAAGAGAACTTTCGGAATATTTAGGTTTTGATTTTGATTTTATATATAACAACTACGACGCGATGTGGCAGCTTGTCGCGGACGATCGCGAGAATAGGTACCAGCTCCCGAAGAGCCGCTGGGAAGCTATAAAGAATATTACACAAGTAGCATGGAACACAGTCCCCCTTGGGAGGATGGGCAATGAACTTCATGCGTTGAACAACCGCATACTTAGAGCGGCAGACGAAAACGAGAGAGCCGCATTACAACAACAGGCCGACGAGTTATGGGATCAGATTAAAGAGATTCAAAAAACGAACGAAGAATTGTCCAGGGGAATACCTACTGACGCGCTTACAACGATTATCACAAGTACGATACAGTCTGCGCCTTTAACTCTTAGATCATCTCTCGGCGGTATCGGCGGGGGATTGCTCGGCGGCGGTATAGGCGCGCTGATAGGAGGTCCGGCAGGCCTTGCCGCTGGTTTCAAGGCGGGGTACGGGCTTGGAAGCTTTGCCGCGTCAAGCGTTGAGATGGCGGGGCTGATGTACATCGACTTGTTATCCGCAGGAGTTGAACAGGAAAACGCCGCGCGGCTTGCGGTGCTAGGCGGGAGCTTAAACGGTTTTATCGAATCCGGGCTCGGGCTTGTCGCAGGCTGGGGGGCTTCGTTAGGCAGAACTGTCGCAGGAGCGGTGCTGTCCAATGAAGCCCGCGCGAGGGTTGCAGATATCGCTGCCAAGAATTTAATAACAAGGATTGCCCAGACGGTAAAATCGTCAGCGTTCGGCAGGAACCTGCTTACGCGCACTATATTCGATATAGGCGTACAGACAATCGGTGAGGGTATAGAAGAAGGTTTGCAGTACATGGTTGAACAGGGGATGCTTGCCGTCGCGGATGCCATGCAGTTGGATCCTGTAGAACGCAACGAATTCTTTGATTCCGATTACGGCAGGGAGCTGCTGCAGTCAATGATAGGCGGTCTTGCCGGAGGCATCGGTTTCGGTATCTTCGGGCTTCCTATGACCATTACCGGAAACATACAGCAGACGGCAAGGCAGACTGCGGAGCTTAAAAATCTTGCGGTTACAATCGACAATGAAACGGAGTTCATTCCCGCTGCGAGGGAAAACGGATTAACAGAAAATATGACGGACGCCCAGCTTAGGGAGATTTACCAAAACCAGGAAGGCGTACGGCAGGAGTACCTAAGCGAAGAAACCCGCATTGCAATGGAGCTTGGAAGCACTGCAGGTCTGGGCGAAGGGTATGCGGAATCAAGAACGGATCCTGAAACAGGAGAGACAATTCCGCTTGGCGAAACATTCCGCCATACAAACGGTTTACTGCATACCGAACTTGACGAACGCCGAGGTTTGTTTAAGATCGGTGATCCCAGGGTAGAAAGTTCTACAAATCTTTATTCCCATATCAGTTACTCGTTAGGCGATAACGGAACGGTGCAAATAAACGAATTCCGCGTCCGCAATGATCTGGATTCGCCGCAGTTCCGCAGCGAAGCGTTTGCACGTTTTGCGGAAACGTTTGCCGGACAGAATATTATCTGGGATGTAAAAACTACAATCGAAGCGGAGATTCGCGAAGCCCTGATTCAGAACAATCCGCAGGGCGAACAGGCAGGGCTTAATTATTTTATTAATTCGCAAAACATTGAAGGCGGCAGATACCGCAACATGGTAATGGATAACTTCAAAAAGTATTTCCCACAGTACAACAATGCTGAACATTCGGTTATGACATCAGTTGAAGAACTGATCGCAAATCTTGAAGGCCGTACTCTTGAGGAACATATCAACCGTCAGTACGGCGGTATTGACGGTATGTTTACAAGGCAGGCCAACCGGCGCGTCGATGCGGCAATGAAAGAAGGGCAAAAAATAAAAGGCGCGGTAACATTTGAGAGTTCAGCCCGTGATGCAAAGGCGGTCATTTATTTATCGAAAAATGCAGATTTATCAACTTACATACACGAGGTGGGGCATATTATACGCCGCCGGTTGTCAGAAGGTTTATTAAAGCAGGCCGAGCAGGCGTTCGGCGTTAAAGACGGCAATTGGAACGGAGAAACTATAAACGCAGAAGGAAGGCAGACTACATACGAGGAAGTGTTTACAGAAGCGCTTGAACGTTATTTACGCGACGGTTATGCGCCGGCGCCTGAAATAAAATCATTGTTTCAAAAGATTGCGGAATTCCTTGCAAAAATTATTAATGAAATAAGCCGCCGGACAGCAGTGTCTCCTGAAATCAAAGAGTTCTTTGACAATTACTTTACAGGGGGAACAGACACTTCCGCAACTGCGCAGAATGCGCAGGATAACGCAGGGAATAGTTACGAAGCGAATAAGAAGTATAATGAAGAACGATCGTCGTTAGACAAGAATAATGCGCCGAATGATCCCAAGCCCAGGCAGGCAGGGATTACATCTATACAAGAACTAAGGGATAAAGCGGCTGAACATATTGACGAACTGCGTGAATGGGTAAACAGCATAGCGGAGAAATACGAAGCACGGGTTATTGAACGCAAGGTGTCTGACGATAACCCTCTGCCGTTAAAAAGAGAAGAACGCATACAAGAAAAACTTGACGCAGGAGACCACATTACAGAAATTCTTGACGTAATGGGAATGACTATTGCGGTTAAAGATTTCAAAAACCTTGTCGAAATTGCCGCAGAATTACGGGAACGCAACGATGTGCTAAGGGTTAAAGATCGCTTTAAGCCTATAGATAAATTTGGATATAAAGATATTTTAATTAACGTTCAATTGTCTGACGGAATGATCGCCGAGGTGCAGATAAACACAGAACAAATGATTGATGCAAAGTCGAAATACGGCGGACATAAAATATATGAAATTGCCAGAGGGTTAGGAAGCGACGAACAGGATAAAGTTGATTTTAATATTCTTAGGGAATTGTCAAATAGATTTTATAATGAGGCTTTATATTTTTCTCTTGCTTCTGCAAATACCAACGAGTCTTCTTTCGATATCGAACAACTTCTATACCAAATATCATCTAAGCCAACATTGGAGGGACGTAATGTTCTGTCAGAAGATACATCAAAAAAACTGTTAGAGAGCATTGCGACAGGACGATCATCAACTTCAACAAATTCCAATCTGGGATCGTCAAACGAAGGAACATCAATTGTTGGTGAAACGTTAGTGGAAACAAATACATCACTCATAAATAAACCCTCCACTATTAGTATCGATGATAAAACAAATTCCGTCAAGAACAAAAATGAAAAAACATCTGAAAAAAATTCTGCGGAGAATGAAAACCGTATTGAGATATCAAAGACAAAATGGGAAGACGCCGATCGCGTCATCGGAGCGCAAGATCAAATAACTTTGCAAACAGGCGCAGTACTGGAAGGACGTTACGAGCTTGGAGAAGCGGGTATCTCTACCCCGTCGGTTGATCCCAATAAAAATTTTACTCAAAGCGAAAGTTTCCCTGTTAATGAGAACGGCACGTCAATGAACGTAGGCCGGGATTATACCGGCGGTTTCGCATGGGAAGCGGCCGTGCGCATGGCTTCCGATTTCGACCAGCGCGGTATGGGGATAATCGTTGACAGCAACGGCGTTACAAGCTCTGGAAATAACCGGGACATATCCCGACGGATTGCAGCAAAGAACGGCACGGATAGCAAGTATATTAGTTATCTGAAATCACGGCCGGAACAGTGGGGCTTTACGAAAGAAGACGTTGAAAGATACAAACACCCGACAGTATATTTTGTTGTGAACGCTCCGGCGGTTTACACGCCGCTGTATTTTGATCAGTTCAACCGTTCCGGCAAGAAAAGCATATCCCCGCTGGAAAACGCAATAAAAATGTCTCATCTCATTAAGGATGATATCGTTAACGAGTTCTCTAACATTATGGGGAGCTATGACAGCATAAACGATTTATACGACGATGTACAGGCAGCAACGGGAATTTTCCAGTCTCTTATGAAGCGCGGAATTATTACGGAAAACTCATATCCCGATTATGTCGAAACCATGACAATCAGAGGAAAGCAGCAGGAACGGATTACCAGTTCCGGAAAAGACTTTTTGGAAAGCGTTATGCTCGGCGCAGTACTTCAGGAAGATTCTATCCGCACATTGGCAATGTCTCCAGAAATTCGCAAGCGGGTTGTGAAAGGGCTTGCACCTATGGTAGACAACGCCGCTCTTGGTGAGTACAGCGTAATCCCGGAGATTAACCATGCAATCAGTGTTGCTGTGGAAGTCCAGACCAATAAGAAAAAATACAAGAGCATTGCGGATTATGCCGGGCAGCAGGAATTATCTTTAGGGCAGAAGGTTTCCACCGACATCGAAGTGGAACTTGCCGCGCGGCTGCTTGAAAAAACCGAATATGGTTTTACCGACATGATGGCCGGGCTTAACGCAATACTACAGGAAGAAGGGCGCGGCCAGGACGATATGTTTTCGAGTACGTCCAAGGATGACATACTGCGACGTTATCTCGGCATTAAGGCAAAGGTGAATGAAATACGCGAAGCCAATAATCAAATTATTGAAAACGAAGCCGCGCCTACTGTTGAGAGGGTACAGTCTGCGATGGACAACGCAGGGCTTGCCAAGGATGAAGTCGGCGGGACGTTGTTTCAACCTGCGTACCACGGCAGCCCGTACAGGTTTGACGGTTTTAACACTACACGTATAGGTTCAGGTGAAGGCAATCAAGCTTACGGCTGGGGACTTTACTTCGCAGGCAAGAAAGAGATTGCGGAATGGTACAGGAAAGCGCTTCAAAAAACGCAAAGCATTTATACCCTTGACGGTCAGGTAATAGAATTCAATTCTTTGCCCTGGGCAGACAAGTATGCAATTCAATCGCTTTCAGAACCGGATAAATACGGCAATATTTTAGAAACGCTGGAAGACAGCGGAGTGGATAAGAAGAATATTTCCGCTGTAGCGCAGAAGCTCAAAGAATACAATGGGCGCGTAACATTTAAAGAAGTTGAGCATGGACAGCTCTATGAAGTAGACATCCCGGGCGATGAAGTAATGCTGGACTGGAACAAACCATTTTCCGAACAGCCGGAACAAGTTAAAGAAAGCCTTAGAAAACTCTTTGCCGATGAATTGAGCGATCATTTTACCAGGGTTCCAGAATACGGCGGTGAAAATTTGTATAAGGCAATAGTTTTTGAAAGCCGTATGAAAAAAGCAGCCAATCCAGAACAACAGGCGTCTTTACTGTTGGCTGAATACGGCATCAAAGGAATACGATACCTTGACGGTTCCAGCCGGTCAGCCAGAGAAGGTTCTTACAACTACGTTATATTTGATGACGGCGATGTAAATATTACTCAGACATTCTTCCAGCTTGACAGCCAATTGCTTGAAGACGCGGTGCAATATGAAAGCTGGCGGGAGTTCCGGGATAACTTCGAAACCGGAGAAACAACCAGCGCGGATAATACATGGTACCGCTCTATATGGGAAAACGCGCAGAAAATATTTAATACTCTGTTTCAAGAAAGTGAAAGCGAAGAAAAAACAACAAAAGCGCAGGAACTTGACAAGCGTTTTTATTCCGAAGCCGATAAAAAATATTTGGAAGAAGCGCTGCGGGAGCTTTATCGAATCCACAACGACCAGACGTTGAAACCTGCTGAAGGCGAAAACGCGGCGGTCAATGATGAATACCAACGCGTTAAACGGCTGCAGCGCCGGATTAGCACTGAACTGCCGAACAGCGGAAGCATCATCGGCATGGCGGCGCAGGTACGCAGCGGTAACGCATTATCGTCTACGCAATACGACAGGCTGAAAGAATGGATGCGAAAGAACACCCGAGGTTTCCGTTCTGTGTTAGCGGACATCATGGAACAAGAAGAATACTTACAAGACCTTGCTGAAACTAAAGACGGGAAGCCTGCCGGAAGGCTGGCTGATCCGCGCCCTGACCGGCAGGATATAAAAGCCAGGCTCAAAGAAATTGCTTCCATTGTGCGTGAAACAGATCCGGCGCTTGCAAGGGAAATTGAAGAGGGAACGGTTTTATACAATGACGCGCGTATCTCCGCTTTCGAAGCGGGCGTCGATGCGCAGTATAATGAATCAAAAACAGTTTTGGACGCGCTGGAAAAAGAAACCGAGGAAGATTATGCACGGCTTGCCAATGATGCGCAGAGGCGTATAGTCGCCGCCTACGAACGCATGCTTGCCGCGCGGGAACAATTGGACACAACAAACGAGAAGCTGCAGCGCATGATGGACGAGGAAGGCAAAATTGCGGAACCGTACATCCGAAGGCAGAGGCTTGAAAGGGCAAGTTACGAACAGGCGTTTAAGGCATACGATGATTTGATTGCCATGCACGGCAAGGACGCCGAAGTGCGGGAAGCCGTCGCCCGTCGGGAAGCCCGCGCAAGCGAACGGATCAGGCAGACTGATATCAGGCGGCGCCAGGGGGCAGCGCGGGCTTACAGAGAAAGCCAAAAGAATTTAATCAAACGCATTACGCGTAAAATATCATTTGAAACCGTATCATACGATCAGGCCGTTACGGCAAAAGCAATTCAAAGATTATTCGAATCGGTATATAAAGGAATAAACAAGTGGATAGGCCCGGAGGACAGGAAATCATTACGCGCCGTATGGTCGCAATGGTCTACTGATGAAGAGTTCCGGGAAACCCTTATTGAAAAAATCCGCGCAAGCGGGAAACAAGGAAGCGTTAACGCCGAACGGGTTGAGCTCATACTTGATAAACAATGGAATCAAATTACCGTCAGGGAAAAAAGAACGCTCCACCTGCTGCTGCCCGCAACGGATTTGATTCAGGAATTAAATCTAAAAGAATTATCGCAGGATAATAAAGAAAGCGTCCAATTAGACATTGATGAAAAAAATATAAACGGCGAAATACAATTAATACTTGGTGAAAATCTCAAGCGCCAGGTTATAGGGGAACTGGGTGAAGAGTTATATATCCGTATACAAAACAAGCCGCTGTCCAAATGGGATGTCACGGAAGCTGAAGAATTAGCCCGCGTTATTGACCGGCTCACCGTTGAAGGCAAACGGGAACTTGCAGCAAAAAAAGAAGCCCGCCGCATTCTGGAATATGAATACCGAAACAAGATACTTGAAGCGCTTGGGAATACAGGCATCGTCATTAAGCCTGACGATTCTCCGGAAGAAAAAGAACGCAAGCAGAAAAAACAAGACCGCATATTGAAAAGGTTTGCCGCCGGAAAAAAGAATAATATATTTAATAATTTCTTTGACGCTAACCTGCGCCGCTTCACTACTGCCATGGACGGAGGGCGCAATGGAATATTTACAAGCCTGCTTTATTGGAATGAGAATAACGCCTACAACGAAGAACAACGGCAGATTGCAATACGCCGGTCTGTTATTGATAAGGTTATGAGCGAAAATAAAATCACGCTTGACGAACTTTATAAAGAAGTAAAAATACCGGGGCTTGAAGGGACTGACATTGACCTTTACAGGGTTTCGGGAGGGAAAATTACCGTTGACGATCTTTTATACATGATGCGCGGATATAAGAACAACGAAACGCGGGAAGCAATCATGTACGGCAATCTTAGTAATGCAGCAGAACGAAACCGAGCAAGCGGAAGTATTGAAGAACTTGAAGCGTTTGCAAATGAAGGCCACAGCCGCATGATGCTCGTTATGAGTTATGCAAAAACTTTTTTTGAAAAAGAAGAAAATAAAAAATTCTTGAAGCTGTATGACGCTATAGGAACGGATTACGACCATAACGGCGAACGCCTAAACAGGGCGATGATAGATATGTTCAATAAGCCTATGTGGCGTGTTGAAAACTACGTGCCGATGAACAGGCGCGAACAGACCGGAAGCGAAAATGAAAACAGGGTGATTGAAGACCTACTGGGAATAAACGGCGCCGGGCAGAAATGGGTAAACCGCGGCTTTACAGAAAAACGTATAAATATTAAACCGGGCGGCCAAAGACCGATTGAGTTAGGCCTTTATAAAACATGGGCGCAGAGCGTTAACAGTACTGAACACTTATTGGCATACGGCCCAAAGGTGCAGACTTTAAACGCAGTATTTAAAGGTTTTCATTCATCCGAAGTGCGGCAGGCTTTACAAGACCGGTGGGGTAAGGCAGCCTCCGATTATGTTGCTGATACGATTGCAGAAATGGCGAACCCAAACCCGACACGGCATCGGCAGGCTCTTGATAATATCGCAAGAATGCTGCGCGGTAAAACGGCATCGGCTTATCTTGCATGGAAAACATCAGGGGTTCTCAAGCAATTAGCAACGTCGCCGTGGCCGTATTTACAGGAGATACCGCCGCATGAGTATATCGCGGCATGTATTGAAGTATCTGCCGGCGCGGGAAAGGTAAACGACTTTATCCGAGAGAAATCAATTTACATGAAAAACCGCGACTTTGATCCGATGGTGAAACTTATCAGAGAAGCTGTGGAAAAAAATGACAATGCCATTCTAAGCGCTATTGATAAATTCAACAACGTTGGAATGAAAGGGCTTGAGTGGGTGGACTGGGTATGCGTCGCTCCCGGGTGGCTTGCGGTATATAAAAAAGAAGTTGCAAATGTCGCTAAAGAACAGGAAGCGAAGTATCGGGAGCTGTTTCAAAAATACCAAGGCAAAGAATATGCAGACGTACTGCCTACAATAGAAAGCAAATCAAACCGTGCGCTGGCTGAAGTAATGAACGAACAAGAACAGGATATGGAAGCGGTTGCACGCGCTGATGACGCGGTACGCAGAATGCAGCCGTCATCAAGATCGACGGATCTTGCCAAGCTGTTTAAAGGGCGGAACGAAGTAGCGAATATTATTTTACAATTTCAAACTGCGCTTAACGTAATATGGCAAAATCTCCGTTATGATTTACCGCTTGCTGTAAAGCAAAAGCAGACATGGACAGTGCTTGGAATGGTTACGGGTTACGCGCTTGCCGGTATTTGCCTTGGTTTATTATCAGAAGGTTTTGATGATGATGACGACGAACGGGAACGGGCTAGAAAAATTTTGTTCTTTTCGTTTACACAATTCACAGATGCAGTACCTGTGATTGGAGAACATATTACATTGCTTGCAGAACAAACCATCACAGGCAGGCGGTCATACACAGGGCAGCAGAATATCTTCCCGGTTGTGCAAAAAGCTTTCGGTGGTATTGGAAATGCAGCAGCAGCCTTTTGGGAAGAAGATCCGGAGAAACAAAGGCAGCGGTTTATTCAAGCCGCTCAAAATGTTATGGAAGCCGCCGGTATTTCATTTGGAGCGCCTGTGTCCGGCATTAAAGAATTGGGGCGTGCTGCAGGCATCGGCGACGGCGATGGAGAATTTGAATTATACTGGCAGGCGTTGCTTGGCCAGCGAAATAAATAAATTATACGGAGGGAGTAAATGACGTTGGATGCGATTTTTAACGGGCAGGCGGGAACGCAGGATCGTGTGGACAAGGCGGTTGCATTGACAAAACGCCTGAAGGAGATTCAGGAAGCGGCGAATACAATCAGGTACGACGAACAGTTGTCGCTTGATCTTGCCGATGTGTTGAAGATGCTGGGAGCCGCAAGGGAAGCGGTAATTGCAGAACTAAAAATAGTGTAAAGGGAGGAAAAATGAATGAAAGTTGTTACTCAACATTTTTTTGGGACTACGGCTGAATGGACGGCGGAGAACCCGTTGCTATACAACGCGGTGTGGGGGTTTGAAAAGACGTCTGACGGGAAAGTGTTAGCCAAGCTCGGCAACGGCGTAGACAGATGGAACGCACTCAAATACTTCGATATCGAAAACCTGAAAGATCACCCGGAACTGCATCAGCAAATCAGCAGCTCTCTGGCGCAGTTGAACCAAACAACTGCAGGGCACACGGAAAACATTAATACGATGCAAAACGGTATTAATGCTCTTAACGCCGAAAACGTACAGGGGCATCCTGCGCTGCATCAGCAAATCAGTAACTCTCTGGCGCAGTTAAATCAAACTACTGCAGGGCACACGGAAAGCATCAGTATGATGCAAAACGGTATTAATGCCCTTAACGCCGAAAACGTACAGGGGCATCCTGCGCTGCATCAGCAAATCAATAACTCTCTGGCGCAGTTAAATCAAACGACTGCAGGGCATGCGGAAGAGATCAAAGCGGTGCAGGAAGATATTTCTACTCTTGCCGCCGAAAACGTGAAGGGGCATCCTGCGCTGCATCAGCAAATCGATGTTACATTAGACCAATTAAGCCGGACATCCGCAACGCACACTGAAGAAATCGAAATGATATGGGAGGATATAGCCACTCTAGCGCCCGGAGGGATGGACAGTATAGCGCAAAAATTTGTTGAGGTAATGCAGGAGACGGATCAGAAGATCGGGATAGAAGCGCAGGCGAGAGCCCAGAGCGATGCGGAACTTGCCGCGGCTGCTGCTGCACATGCCAACAATAAAAGCAACCCGCACGGTGTAACAAAATCACAAATTGGTTTAAACAATGTTACAAACGATGCACAGGTTAAAGTAAACGAGAAAGGCGCCGCCAACGGTGTAGCAACTCTTAACGGTTCCGGCAAAGTGCCTTTAGATCAGATGCCGGAGGGCGGTATATTATATACGGTAGCGCGTAACAATACCTTGCAAGGCGACGGCACAATAGCAAGCCCTTTAGGGATTGCCGGTTTCCTCGGCAACAGCCCCGTGAACAATACTGTAAACAGAAATGCGGTGGCCGCTTTCCAGAATTCTGCTATACCGATGTTTACGCTTGCAGTTGGATCCGGCAAGTTAAGCGATCTGTTCCCCGATACTTTTTCTGCCGCAGCTTCCCCGGTAATGCTTAGGGTGTATCTAAACACATCCGACGCAGCAGAACTCCGCAGGGCGGGGCTGCCGGACGACAGTATCTCTGCGTATTGGCTGATTATAAGATTTGGAGCAGGAATCAACGAGCAAGCCTTGATTGCCTTCGGCGAAGACAAACAGGGTACGGGCGCCATGTATTACAAAAACATACAGGAAGCGGGGGATATAGACTTCGGCGGCGTATACTCCGCACCCGGCAGCGACAGCCGGGCATGGAGAAGGGTAAGCCCCGGCGGCGTGTTCAGCGGGTTCTCTCCTATACTCGGAGCGGCTGCGGCTACAGTGTTAAATGTCCCTGCTGTGTTTGACACTGCCGGAAGATTAATACCTCATGCGTCGGGCGCACTGGGGTCTATTGCGTTCCAAGCAGCCCCAAACAAATCTACCCCTGCGGCAAATTCAGCTACCTCAATTGCAACCGAAGCACAGGTCTGGCGGCTCATGTCTTATTCAAGTACTACGGAAACGATAGATACTACGCTTGCTAACTTACAAGCAACAATTAACGCGCTGCCGAAGTATTTACGCAACCCTGTAACAATAAGGGTGTCTGCAGGGACGATAACAACCAACATTACGGTGGAAAGGTTCTTCGGCCCGGGATCGCTTACAATCAATTGCGTTGATTCAGCTAACGCCGTAATCTCCCCCGACGTGAGAACTCATAACGTCGGCAGGGTAATTGTCCAGAATAACAATTGCTCTCACATCATTATTAGCGGGTTTACCGCTAATACAACTGATAACATAGCGTTTTATTCAAGCTATAACGGCTGCAGCAGGGTTTTGTTCCAGTTTTGCAATGCGTCCGCAGGAGCAAACAATACATCTGCAAATGTCGGCATCCAGGCAGCCAATTCCTCGGCTATCACGTACGCATACCAGTGCACGATAAGCAATAAGGCTTATGCTATAGCAAGTACCGAGACGAGCCTCATCCGATCCTCCGACAACAGGGGAATCGGTAATGCGGCTGTTTTCAGGTGTTCGGGCGGCGGCAGTATAATAATAGCGTCATCTGGCGCAATCACAGGTACAACCATGTACTCCAGATCTGGGGGCGGTATATTAGTTTTAACTGACGGCACATTATGGAATTCGCAAAGCGTTAAAACTCGCTACACGCAGTACCCGGTTGCGGGGCAGTCAACATTGGAGGGGATGTTCCCGGAAAACGAAGCGCCTGCTGCGCTTTACGGGGGTACTTGGACTGAACGTTTTGTTAACGAAGATGTGTTTTTTAAAATACGGCCGACAACGATTGAATCCGACAGAGGTAAAACATACAACACAGCGAATCAACAGTGGGACGGAACGGGAACTGTAGGCATACAAGAGGATGCGATAAGGCCTATTGAAGGAAGGGCATGGGGGGCAGCTATTGGAACATCATCAGGAGCTTTTGGCGGTTCTGGAGCATTATATACACAAGAAAACAGCGGTTCTGCAGCCGCCGCTTATAATAGTAATGCCAGAGGAGCTGACGTATTCTTAGATACATCGCGCCGCGTCCCTACCGCTTCAAGGAACCGTACAAGAAACAGGCTTATTAAAGTCTGGGAAAAAACCGCATAGGAGGAAAATATGGCGGAATCATTTATCACAGTATTAAACGGCGTTATTACCGGCAAACACCACGGCGATGCAAACGCAGATCTTTTCGGTACTCCGTATTACGGGCACGAAATATTAATAGTGCCGTTTGAAGGGGAGGCGGTGCCGTTGGAACCGCTTGCTTATTACACTCCCGATTGGAAGCGCAAACCCGATGCCTTGCTTGTCAAAGAGGGAATACTCCCAATGCCTGCCGGGTATGTGTGGGAAGGCGGAGAGTTACGCGCAATGTCTGCTGACGAGCGTGTGATTGCAGGGCTTGATGAACCGCAGCCGGGGTACAAAGTCGAAGACGGCCAAATTATCGAAATGGCAATTGAAGAAAAGATTGCCGCAGGCGTGATAACGCAAGAGGATTACAATTTGCAAATTGAGACCGAAAATAACGCCGAACTCCAGAGGCGCCTTGCCGAATTGCAAACGCCCGAAGTGATTACGCAGGCAGAAATCAATGAAGATTACGCCGCTGAACGCAAGGCAAAACAAACGGCGTTGCTTGCGGTAAGGGATCAAGAGGGTTGGCCGCTTGTTGTTGTGTGGCCGGAATAGGCATAAGCCTTGCTGTTGGCCAATGATTTTAAAACTATTGGAGGAAATAAAATGAGTACGGAACTTAACCTGTGGAATACTTTAATCTCATTCGGTACTTTGGCAGGGTTGGCAATCCCTTTAATAAGGTTATTTTATATGCAGGGGAAAAAAGATCAACGGCAAGATGAAACAGAAAGAAATATTAACGGGATTGGTAAAAAAGTGGCGGATATCAGAGACCAGCAGGCGCAGGTGTTAACCAGCTTAAATACGCAAATAACTAATGTCAATATTACAATGGCGGCGCTCACTGAATCAATCAAATATATAGAAAAAACGGTAGAAGAATTAAAGCCGAGAAGGAAGGTTCAATAAAATGGAAATTAAAAAATTTACGTTAAAATTTATACAGATTGCATGGGTATCGCAGACCATCGTTATTTTAGCTTTCTCATTGGTATGCCTGGTTTTTCTACCGCCTGATCGCCTGAATTTTTTACTGCAGTTATTTCCCCTGTTCACTGCGTTAATAGCGGCGCAGGGTACTGCCGCAAGTATAGGTCCGCTTGTAGCGGACAAGATTAAAAACGGAAGGGAGGATAGGTCAAATGACGTTAGGTGATTTTATTATCAAGTACATAGGGAAGCTCGTAGATTATGATAAGGTATACGGCTCGCAGTGCGTGGATTTGGTACGCCAGTTTATAAAAGACGTACTCAAAGTACCGCAGCCGGAAAGTACAGATTCGTCAGGAGCTTTCACTTTTTTTACAAACCACGGCCGCAGGACGGTTCAGAATACATATTTTGACTGTGTGGAGGTCGGCGTTGTAGGGCAGCCGATACCGGAAGGCGCGATAGTCGTGTTTAAGGCAACGGCAAATAACAGGTACGGGCATATCGGTATATGCGTGCGTGTTGATAAAAATATAATTTACCTGTTTGACCAGGATGGTTTTAAACAAGACGGAGCTAAAATTACAGCCCACGGTTATACCAATGCGCTGGGCTATCTACAAAAGAAGGCGGTGGTATGAATGGTAAAATTAAGTTTATCGGTATTGGCATTATTATTGGCATTCTCATCGGCGGTGTTTGCGCAGGATTTTTTGTCTATCGACAGGGAATTAGATCAACTGGAGAGCTTAATCGCAAATTCAATCAGCAGCTCGCTGGAACAACAGAGGTTATTGGAAGACTTGAAGGCGAGCTTGAACGAGAGCGAGAATTTAATCGGCAGTTACGGGAGCATAATAACAGAGCAAGAGATATTGCTGACGAGCTTACGGGTTCAGCTAAACGAAATGTCCGAAACCTACAGGATGCAGTCGGCCTTATCGGCGAGATACGAAGAAAGCTTCAGGTTCTGGCGGACTTTTACGCTGATAGCGATACCTGCAGCGACAGGCTTGGGGGTTTGGTTAGGCAGTAGTCTTAGATAGGAAAATATGCTTGTCCAGGACTTCAAAAACCTTTTTGGCTTTTTCTATCAATTTATCTCTGCCTTGTTTGTCTCTATGGTTATATCTCTTGGCGACGTCCTCGGATATTTTATGCCCCATGAAATATTCTTCAACGTCGCCTAAATCTTCGCTGTTCATTAAAGTCTTCCAGAAATGCCGCCCGGAGTAGAATCTTAAATTGTCTTCTTTAATTTTTTCAACAGGGTGTTTTGCATGGACGGCTAATTCCGTCAATGCTTTTGTGTAGGTATCGCTGCCCAGTCTTTTCCTTGTCGGGAGTTTGAATATATAATCCTCATTCCCTTTTTTATTTTTCCTAGCGTAAGCAATAATTTTATTATAGACGTACGGGTGAAGCGGAACTTTTCTTACGCCGTTCGGGCTTTTACTTTTAGGGATGTCAATAAACCTTATGTTATCAACCTTAATTAAATCATTAATGCTTATTTTTTCAATTTCGCTGTTCCGCATATTAGTTGTATAAATAATAAGGCTGAGTAAACACGACAGTTCGTCTTTCCATTTTTTATTAAATATACCTTTAATTTTATTTATCTCAAGGCAACCGGTGATTTTTTGATCGTCTTTACTTACTTTCAACGGGATAACGCTTTTACAGGGATTAGTCCGGACATGTCCTTCTATAAGTAAATGATCAAATATCTGGCTAATATAGCTGATGTAGTGGCCTATGGTTTGCGGCTTTATTCCTTTAATTATTATTTCTTTTTTTTTGCTGTTTATTATAATATTTTTCTTTTTATCAACTAATAAGTAATTCTGCAGTCTGTGTAATAACGGGGTGTCTATTTCCTCTATGTGTCTGATTTTATTTTTTCTCAAGTATGGTATAAATTGTTTAGTAATAAAATTGTAATAAGTTTTTCTTGCATCTTCACCTAATGCTCTGCCTCTTTTTCGGTCAACTTCCAAAAATGGAGAGCCTTCAGCGTAATATTTTTTTAATATGGAGTAAAGTTCTATTGTTGGTTTTTTAACTGTTTTTCTGTCGTAATATTCCGCGATAATTCTGTCTCTGTTCTCTTCGGCAAATCTGTCAGCTGCGTTCTTGTCGTTGGTGTGGGTGCACCAGCGGGAAGGGATTAGCTTTCCGTCTTTGGTATATCTTACATAATATACAAAGCCCAATTTTTTATTATTGATTTTTATTAAATAATAGTGTTTTGGTTGGTGCGGATCTGAAAACTTATTACTGAATTCCCTTAGTTTCTTAATTGCTTCAGGATATTCCGTTTCGTATTTTTTTCCTTAATCTTGCAAGATATTTTTCACGATCCATATTTAATACCATTTCAGATTGCAGCCACGTATTTATTTTTGGCGGGGCAAATCTAATTATGTCGCCGTTAGGAGACGGTATTTTAGTATACGGTATTAAGCCCGCAGAAACAAGTTCCATAATGGAGCTTGAATTCATTTGTAATAAATTAGATATTTCTTGTGTGCTTAAATAATTCATGACAATAATTGTTTCGACAGTATGTGTAAAAATCTTGAATATTTTCTTGAATCTATGTTGAATAACAGCTTACTGTTTGTATAGTATTAACTTAAAAAAAGTTAAAAAAATGCGAAAATTTGTTGAAAAAATGTTTGATTGAATTAATAATTTGTGTTATAGTGTAAACAGATAAGGAATTTGTGTAAACAATCCTGTTATGTGCAGTTGTGGCTATTTTTGACTCAGAATTATTCAGTTTTCTTTATCGGGACCCAAACCTCATATCTACTGCCTTCAGGAGTATCCTGATTTTCTCTTTCTATTAATGTTATAGGACTTCCTGGTCCATCGTTTCTAATATAGCCTTCAGGTATTGGTACAGTTTTTGCATACCTGTTACATTGACCATTTCCATTTTCACCGACAGATTCTTCATATGTCGCCATCCATTCGGTAGTAACAACAATAAAATCAGTTGCTGGGAAATCAACCAATTTATATCCATCGGGGACTTTTTGCACGTTTTTTACAAAAAGTCCTTGGAAATAAATCTTTTGTCCTGCACTATTGGTATACCATACGTTCACGGGCATTAGATCTGTCGCATAGGGGCGAATAGGTTTCCAGTCACCCATTTTGAAAAAATTGTCCCAAATATGCCCAAAATTATTGTTTTCAGAAAGAATATTCTCGTTTCCGAGAAAAGAAAACGCCTCTTGGTGAATTTGGAATGTTACGATTGTTGGTTTTTCCATTTTTTCTCCAGTAAATCAATTTTAATGTCTATACAGACACTTTTTATTTAATACACATTATAACATTATATCTTCTATGTCAATATTTATTCAACAAATTTTAGCCACAATTGCACATAACACCTTATAACCCCAACAGCAACGGAAGCGACAACGAAAGTTCATCGTATGTTTGCATTATCATACCTATCTTTTGCAGGCAACGCGCCGATCCTCTCGTTATCAGTCTGCCCATACGGGTTTACAGGAGGCCAAGTATAGCCGTCAAAATATTCAGGCGCAGAGGTAAGGTACAGGGAATCGGGAAGCGCAGCCGCTTCGTGGGAAGGGTCTTTGGATAATATACCCTTGCTTACATAATTATAATCATGCAGCCAGTAAAACTTTTCGTAGGAGTATACACGGCTTTCATCGCCTGAAAGGCCGCTGTTTTTCATAGCTACGGGATTAAAACGATACACGGCGATACCTTCGCCGCTTTCGCCGTGCTTGTCCCAAAGGCTGGCATTAACGGAAGTTGAGGGGTTAAGGTAAACATTCCCAATCGAAGCATGTTCATTTTGAGGACCGTCAAGTGCTATCCCGTTCTTTGAGCCGTTTGTCGAGCCGCGTATGTTCATGCCCCATGAATGATTACGGAAAATTGTCATCCAGCCGTTGTTGCTGATACTGTCGGTGTGAATGTTTGCCGCGTAATTTCCTTCAAAAAGATCGGAGTGGGAATAACCGCCGTGGCTTGTGTCAAGGGCAGTTTCATTCCAGCCGTCTATCACCTGAGGATTACCGGGGGTTCCAGCGTCTGGATAATTGCCGTCTTTTAATGGCGCTATTATTGCATTGGGAATATAGTTATATGCAATTACATTACCCCCGTTTGACATCTGTCCAAGCAGTGGTTTATTAAGCATGGTGCAGATATTATTATCAATTATACTATCTGTTCCGTGCCACCGGATGCCATAGCCGTTTCCGCCCGGACTGACGCAGGATGAATGATGAAAATAACCGCCTGTTACGTGATTACGATAACCGTAAAGTTCAACATGCCGCCCCATAAAACCGCGCCCACTGCTGTCATACGTTGTCCCGTCGCTTTCAACATTTTTAACCCAGCTGTAGGAGCTTGCAATCCGAATGTTAATTACCGGTAAATGCCACGACCAGTTGCCTCGGTCGGCAGTGTAAGCTGTCGCTTCAAATTTTAAATCTTCAAGCCCTATGTATTTATATTCATGCGCATACGTGTTCCAAACCTGCAGATGCAGAGCTTTACCGCTGGCTCCTGTAAGAGGGAAGTCGATGTTGATTCTATTTTCTAAAATTAATGTTGCGCCTTGTACGCTTTTTATTTCTATATATTGCGATACAGGACGGTCGCCGTGCGGTGAAGCAGGACCAAACTCGTTAGCGCTTTCTCTTCGTTGAAATTGATTATGCCCGTTTGTCCACTCCGATCCCCCGCTGGCGGCGCTTTCATCATCGGCAAGGCGGTCTAATTTGAGTATTTCTCCTACTGTAAATTTATGCGAGCTTGTTGATAATGTGATTTTGTCATCACCGGCTTTGACACCGCTCGCCAAAGCGAACGTTTCATTTGATTCGTAGCTTGGCGCAATGCCAATTACAACCACACCTTCGCCGCCGGTGTGTCCGCGTATGACGGTGTCTTTCCCCATGCCGCGCAGAATAACGCCGGGAATGTTAAGTACAATGTCGGTATTGCCGACATCGAAAACTCCCGCTTCCAATTGCACAACCCGCAGATTAGAAGGCGATGCTCCGCCGGAAGCTCTCACCGCTTTGCCTGCTTCCTGAATCCTGCTGTTAATGACAGCGGCTGCGTTTTCTCCCGGACTAATCGGCTCTCCCTGAACCTGCTGCGCATACGGTATTCCGCCGGGTATTCCGGCAAGATGCCAGTCGGTATAGTAGCCAAGATTTTTCAGAATGTTTTTCAAAATAATATCTCGCTTTTTCTGTTTCTTATACTATCTGATATTATAACCGATTGCAATGAATCCTGTAAATTTCCAGATGGCTTTTTTCCGGCGATGATACTGTCAAAAAACAATTTATTTTCAAAATAAAACCCTTCCCTCTCAAAAGGTTCAACGCCGTCCAACATATCCGCGCCGGTTACATCTAACATAATCTTGTTTTCACAAAGGTGTGTCAGCCGACCTTCAGGGTTTATCGGGTTGCCTAAGTAGTCCAGAATGACGGTTCTGTCACGGAGGCAGGCAACAGCGCCTTCTTTATTAATTCCGGTTAAAGGAGATATGCTTATGTGCGCAGCCGTGCCGTTTTCCATAATACACGATAAATGAAAATCTGTTAAATCTTTTTCGACTGCTGAATACTTTCGATAAATAACCCGGATATTGTTATAATCCGATCCGCTGATATAGCGAACCGCATCTATGGCATGGACGGCAGTTGCAGAAAAATCATCATCATACCTTCCTGAGCGCAGCATTTTATAACTTATGCTTTGCAGACTTCCCCCTGCTTCGATTAGTTCCCTTGTTTTACGAATCAGCGGAGCGTACCTTCGGTTAAAAGCAACCATATTGGGGACATTGTTTTTTTCTGCAATTTCAATCAGATGTAAAACTTCTTCTTTTGTCCTGCCGGGCGGTTTTTCAAGAAGAAGGGGGATGCCGCAGCCCAGAATTTTTTCTGCTATCGGCGCAAGGAACTGAACTGGTACAAGCAGGCAGACAGCGTCCGGCTTTTCGGTAGACAGCATTTCGTTCCAATCGGTATATGCTTTTGTAAAACCGTATTTTGCCCTGAAGGCTTGCGCTTTTGCGTCATCAATATCGCAGCAGCCTGTAAATTTTATTTCCTTGTTTTCTCCGCAGTATTTAAGATATGCCGGGCCGTGCATTGCATCAGCGACCCACCCGCAGCCTATTACGCAGACGTTAAAACTCATGGGCATCTCTTCTTTATCTCTTCCAAATGATGAGGGTAAAATTCATTCCAACGGATTTCTTCGGCTTTGTAACGCCTGTAAAGTTCCAATTGTTCCTCATGACTGTGTACCGGCGCTCTTTTGATTGATGTATCGCATAACGCGGTGTATAACTCCGGTCTTCGTTCTGCGCGCATACGTTCCGTCACTTCAGCCATTCCGGTGATTGCTCCGTTTATGTACCAGTCTCCCTGTGTCTTTGGAACATCCAGATCAATTTCGGCAATAGCAATGGCGTTTTCTTTGTACAGGGCATCGTCCAGCACATATCCCCAATGGTCAATAATGCTGCTCTTTGCTGCTGAACGGGCGCCCGCGTCATTTT
>Ga0099364_10001060_pt1 | contig 46018 bp, 42 predicted proteins | sample TergutTh196P3_FD_73070 | JGI IMG/M metagenome (GOLD analysis project Ga0099364, IMG submission 73070) | Microcerotermes parvus P3 segment gut microbial communities from Pointe-Noire, Republic of the Congo - Th196 P3 | ecosystem: Host-associated > Arthropoda: Insects > Digestive system > Gut ...
ATTTATCCGTCCCGAGGTACGCACGTTCGTCAATTCGGGGCAGGTAACGTCCATTAAGCAGGCAGTAAGGTGTTGTCTAAGTGGTTTTCTTAGACAACACCGCACGCCGACCAACGCAGAGCGAGGCAATCTCGGGACGGATAAATCCGTCCCCTACATAAAACTTGCAAGTCCCCACAACAAACGCAATATTTTAATCTGCGTTTCGTTTCTGCTGTGCCACGTTCCCTCTGTGCCTCTGTGTCTCTGTGTGAAAAAATCTTTTAACTAAAGAATGGGGCTATACGCTTTACCTGCGTTCATTATTTATCAAAAAGATTTTTCACACAGAGGCACAGAGACACAGAGGGCGAGAGGCACAGCAGAAGCACGAACGAATCCGCAAAATCCGTTAAATCCGCGTTCCATGCCTTTAAAACCCGCGTTCCATGCCTTTAATTCCCATACATACACACAAAAGGCTCGTGACGACATTCCCACCAACAAAAAGTCGGAGAAAAGGGGCTATGCCCCCCCTATCTTCTCGACATTGCGATAAATCTAACAAGCTGTATAAGCGTAACCGCTAGTGCCGCCACATAGGTCATAGCGGCGGCGGACAAGACCTTTTTAGAGCCGCGAAGCTCGTCGCTTGTTAGGATTGCGTTATTTTCCAGTGCATAAAGCGCGCGGCTGGACGCGTTAAATTCTACAGGAAGCGTAACAATTTGGAACAACGCCACCGCGGCGTAGAGTATAATTCCCAAATGAACAAGCCCAAACGTGCCTAAAAAGAAGCCAATCAGAATAAGCGGAAACGCCGCCTTTGAACCAAACGAAGCGGCAGGAAGAATAGCGGAGCGTATTTTTATGGGTACATAGCCGTGATTGTGCTGTATGGCGTGACCCACCTCGTGTGCCGCCACACCAACCGCCGCCACCGTAGGCGCGTCATACACGCTGTCCGAAAGCCGCACCGTATTACTTCGCGGGTCAAAATGGTCGGTAAGCTCGCCGTCCACTCTTTCAATCTGCACAAACGAAAGCCCCTCACGCTGTAAAATTTCCTGCGCGGCCTGCGCCCCCGTGACCTTGCTCTCGGTCAGCTGCTTAGAATATTTCTTGAACGTACCCTTAACCCTAAACTGTGCAATAAGCGCAAGTACAAAGGTTACTAGTAATAAGACGTATAAAAAGTCCATAGGTGAACCCTCCTGTTTGGTAGATTTATTGAATGTGGTAAGTGTATCATAAGAAATTGATTAAGGCTATAGGGCGAGGCAATGTTTTATTGCGTGCCATCATTCTCTAAAAAGCATCATAAGTTATTTGCATATAGTATAGCATACTATATGCAGATATATAATGAAATTGCCGTACTCACCACAAAACATCAAGCCAAGGAAGCGAATCAAATGCCGAATCATTAGTTATCAAAACCAAATTTTCTGTAAACGCTTGTGCCGCTAAGAGCCTATCGAATGGGTCACGATGCGACCAATCGAATTTGCCCGCAAAATGCGTATGCTGTGTGCTAACCAATAGCTCGCCCGCGCCGAACTCACGAAAAACCTCAAAATAGTTTTCTGCCAAATATGAATATTCGGGCAATTTGCCAAGACGATATTTATTCATAATCTCATACGCCGTTACAGCAGACACATGAACGCTTGAGGGCTTTTCGGAAATTACTTTTTTTACCGTATCGCTTATTTTATATTCGTCATGCGCCGCCCAAATAAACACATGCGTATCTAGCAAATACCCTACACCCCCCATAATTCAAGCTCCTCCTCTGGGAGCGGTTCAAAGAAGCTGTCGGGCAATGGCGGTATTTTGTCTTTAAGAAAGCCGAGCTTGATTTCACGCCTTGCAGGTTCTTCGCCTGTGGGAATAGGCGCAACAAATGTGATAATTACTTCATAATGACCCTGTATCGGTATAGGCTGTGTGGGCGTAAACGCCATGCCGTCATATACGGCCTTTATCGCCTGCATAATTCACGTCCTTTCAAATAAAACAACACCCCCATTCTATCACAAACCCCCCACCAACACCACACCCTTATAATAATGCTCCAAAATATCGACATAGCCCAAGCCCATGTCCAACAACGCTCTTACGCCGTTCTGGCTCATGCCTACGCCGTGGCCGTTTCCGCCGCCGTAAAATGTGACGGAAAATAGCCCAGTGTCGTGGAAGTCCTTATCCATAGTAAAAAATGCGCTGGGCAAAAGGCGTGTTTGGGCGGTTGTGCCGTCGTGACGTGTTATGGCGATGTCGTGCGGCGCGAGCAGCGTGCGGATATTGTACTCTGTTTGTACTCTTATGGTCGCGCCCGTGCCGTAAAAAATCGCTTCCATTACGTTGCCGCCCTGTCCGCGGCGCGTTATTTCTATATCGACAAGCTCGCCTATGCTGTCGGCTGGTTCGCCCAAGAATGTAACCAGCGACGGTGCGGCGGCGAGCCGTGCCGGAAGCGCGGCGTTTATTCGCTCGGAAAGCTCCTGTGCGGTAAGCGTAACCGTCCACCTAAACCACGGAAAATCCTTGTCGATTGCGCCAATTTCGGTGTTCTTGAAGAACGCGGCGGCGGCTTCCTCGGTGCGTAGGTCGCCTATGTGCAATTCGCCGAAAAATTGCGCCCCTGCGCGTAGAAATTCTGGTGTATGCGTGGGAAATTCGCCCCTAGCCGCCCAAACCTCGCCGAAATTAGCCGTTGTTCCCCCCGAAGTAGAAAAATAATTGGCGTGAATTAGTTCGCCGTTATGCGTAATCACTTGCCCTCGGGTGGCGTTGACCGCTTCCACGGAAATATCCGTTTCGGGGTAATTATTGTAGACTTGGCTTATTACAGAATCGTCTACATGCGCGTTATATTGCTCAAAATTGCTCTTTTCCTTTTGGTAGTACGCAAAGGTACGCGCCGTAACCGCCTGTACCTTGGAGGCTTCCACGCCGTAAGACGACGGCATTTCGCTAGGCACAACCGCGTACAAATACTGCTCGATAGGCAGCTCGTTTACTACAATAAAGCCGTTTTCCGTCCTTGTTATTTCCAGCGTGCCGCGATAACGCGGGCTTTGGTACGCGCGCGCAAGCTCGGGCAGGTACAATCTGACCTCGGGGCGTTGCGGCGCGAGTATGTATTTCGTGCCAACCTCGGTTATTCGTTCCGTAGAAAGATACAAAAAGTCCGCCAAATACTCCTGCTTTTCGTGATAAATTATAAATTCCTCAGTGCTTGTAACCAAAACGCTTTCATGCTCCAGCCCCTGAAAATCGGACGCGCCGATTAGCACACGGATATTTTCAGGCGGCGTGGCTCTGCTTCCTATGCAGGAGGATAGGCATAGTAATACGAATAGTGCAGATAGTATTGATAAAAAGGTTCTCATTGTTATTTCCTCGATTCTTTTTTAATAAGGGCTATGCCCTAACCCGCAACAACACCCTACCCCCACGATTAACCAGCTCGCCCGATATAGGAAACTGCTCGTGAATCGTATCGCCCACGCCTATGATGTCGTGCGTAAGCCCTGCGTCACGCAGTATTTTTAACGCATCGTCCTTTTTCATGCCGCGTACGTCTGGCACTAAAACAGGCGCGCCCGCCTGCTCCTCATCGGTTACATAGACTGGCTCTACGCCCAAATACGGCAGCACGTTTTCCAAAAGCACCTGCATAACAGGCCCAGTTACTAGTCCGCCGTAGTACGCGCCCTTTGGTTCGTCCACCAGCACAAGCGCCACGACCACAGGGTCGTCCGCAGGCGCGAACGCCATTATGGACGAGATGTATTTTCGGCTGCCGCGCGGCAGTTTTTGGGAAGTAGCAGTTTTCGCGCCTACGCGGTAGCCTGCGATATATGTACGCTGGCCTGTTCCCACAGAAACAACGGACTCTAAAACAAAACGCATGGAATCGCTTACGTCCTGCGGCAGAATCTGCTCGCCCAAGGGCGGCGAAAATTCCTCCGCCACGTTTCCATTTTCGTCCAAAAGCCTAAGCCCAATATGCGGCGTGACGAGATAGCCGCCGTTCACCACCGTGGCGGCGGCAGAAACCAGCTGCAACGGCGTAATCGTCAGGCTTTGCCCGAACGCCATTGTCGCAAGCTCCACAGGGCCGATTTTGTCGGCGGCGTACATTATGCCCACCGCTTCGCCAGGTAGGTCTATGCCAGTTTTCCTATTAAAGCCAAAGCGCATGAGATAGTCGTGGAAAAGCTCCGCACCTAGCCGCTCGCCGATTGTCATAAACACAGGGTTGCAGGAATTTTGCACGCCCTGCACAAAATTTTGCGCGCCGTGGGAACGCGGCGAACGCCAGCATTTTATTTGCCGTCCGCCCACGGTCATAGAGCCGCTACAGCTAAAGCGCGAGTCGAGCGTAACCAAGCCCTCTGCCAGCCCCGCCGCCGAGGTGACAATTTTGAACGTAGAGCCAGGCTCATATGTATCATTTATGGCAAAATTCCGCCACATTCGATTTAATTCGTTGCTTTTCTGTTCTTGGCTAAGCGTGTTCCATGCCTCCGCCAATTCGGGCTTGTTGATGGTAAACGGCTCGTTGAGGTTAAAATCGGGCTTGTTCGCAAGCGCGTATATTTGCCCGTCCTGCGGATTCATTAGAATGATTACGCCGCGCTCGGCATCTTTTTGCCGCACAATTAGGTCAATCGCCTGCTCCGCGTAGGACTGCAAAACCGCGTCAAGCGTAGTTACCAAATCATAGCCGTCCACAGGCGGAATACGGTACTGGCGCGAGCCGTCCAAGTACCGCCCTGCCACGTCCGTTTCCGTCAAAATTCGACCAGGCGAACCCATTAAATACGTGTCGTATTTTGCCTCCAAGCCGATAATTCCTTGATTGTCGCGCCCCACAAAGCCGATTACCTGCGAAGCAAGCGACTCAAACGGATAAATCCGCCTAATGTCCTCGTCTATGACAACGCCGGGCAGCTCCAGCGCGCGTATTCTGTCGGCAATTTCGGTGTCCACCTTTTGTGCCACACGCACAAGCGCGACCCGCTTCGAGATTTTCTCAAAAACCTCGTCCTCGTCAAGGGAAAGCTCCCGCGAAAGCGCGCGCGCCGTTTCCCGAATGTCCTTCATCTGCGCATAAATCACGCTCACGCCCGACACCGTTTCCGTAACCGCAAGCCCAACCATATTTCTATCATAAATACTGCCGCGATTCGGCCGAATAAGCCTATCGCGCGTCTGCTGTTCAAACGCCAACGACTGCAAATGCTCGCCGCGAAACGCCTGAATGTAGAAAATACGTACGACGTATAAAGCGAGGATTAGCTGGAATGTTAGCATTAGATAGAAGGCTTTTCTTTTTATTGATAGGGGGGTTTTTGTGGGTGGGGAGGGGGGCGTGGGTGGGTGGGGGGGTGTGGATAGGGGGGGTTTTATGGGTAGGGGAGTTTTCATAAGGTATCACCACTACATAATGTATGAGGGGTTTGGGTGGAGTATGCGTGGTGGAGTGTGGGGGTGGGTGGTGGGGGGAGTGGTTGGTGCAAGTATTTGGCGGATTTTAAGGGCATGGCACGCGGATTTGCACGGATTTGGCGGATTTACGCGGATTGTGTGGATTTGGTAAACTGTCGTGGGCTTAGGCTTGGTGACGGTTAATTGTAGGGGGCGGATTTATCCGCCCCGCGTATTGGGCGGATTTAGGGGCATGGCAAGCGGATTTTATCCGTGTAAATTAACGGCAATGGAATACAAATTTTATCCATGTAAATTAAATGTAGCGGAACGCGGATTTAACGGATTTTCGCGGATTTGGCGGATTGGCTCGTGGGGGAATTTGCGTAAACCTGTGTAATCAGTGTAATCTATGTAAATCTGTGTAAATCCGTGTTTCGTTGATTTGTAATGAACGCGAGAAAAAAATCCGCGTAAATCTGCGTAAATCCGATAAATCCGTGTTTAATCGCTTTTTGAAACCGTGGGAGTTACACGCTTTTACCGCTCGTGCGTTTGTCGTGGGCTTGGCATGGGCTTGGGTCTGGTGACGGTTAATTGTAGGGGGCGGATTTATCCGCCCCGAGGTTGCTACGTTGCCCGCCTTACCTACGTACCACCTCGCACCGCAATTACCACGTACCAAATTGATTGGACGTAACCTGCCCCAAATTGACGAACGTGCGGGGGTCGGGACGGATAAATCCGTCCCCTACAAAAACCATGCTGTTACAAACTGGCTATAGGTGTAAAGTGTACATATCGATAAGTTGGCGGTGGGTAGTAAACTGGCGGTGGGTAACAGACTGGGCGGGGCTATAGGTGGGTGGATAGCCAGTGGTCGAAGTCGGGGGAGTTGCCGTGGAGTGCGGTGTAGGGTTCACGCATGTTTTCCTTGGTGTTTTTTGTATAGGGGTGATTTTCGCCGAATACTTTAAGGAAAATGCGGTAGGCTTGGGTATATAGCGATATGGCTTCCGTATAGTTGCCTTGATTGTCATATACTGCCGCGATGTTGTTGTAGGTAGTGGCGGTGGAAGGGTGGTCTGTGCCTAGGGCTTTTTCTCGGATTTTTAAGGCTTTTTTGTACCATTGTACCGCTTCGGCATAGTTGCCTTGGTTGTTATATACTATTGCGATGTTGTTGTAGGTGGTGGCGGTGTTGGGGTGGTCTGTGCCTAGGGCTTTTCCGTAGATTTCTCGGGATTTTTCGTACCAGTGTAAGGCTTCATCATATTTGCCTTGATTGTAATATACTGATGCGATGTTGTTGTAGATGGTGGCGGTGTCGGGGTGGTCTGCGCCTAGGGCTTTTTCTCGGATTTCTTGGGCTTTTTCGTACTCGTGTAAGGCTTCGTCATATTTGCCTTGATTGTTATATACTAGTGCGATGTTATTGTAGGTGGCGGCGGTGTCGGGGTGGTCTGTGCCGTAGACTTTTTCGTAGATTTTTCGGGATTTTTCGTACCATTGTAAAGCCTTATCATATTCGCCGTAGCGGTCACATTTCAACGCGATATTGTTAAGCAAGGTGCTAACTTCTTTTCTTTCCACATCACAAAACTGCTCCATTATGGCTTCTGCTAGACTAAGCCTAAAGCACGATTCTGCATAAGAATCAGTAAATCTTATATAGTCTTCACCTGCCATGTATTCTATTATTTCCGCACAATCGTCATATGACGGCTTGTCGTACTGTAGCGTGATAGATTCTTTTATTATGGGGTTCATATAGTAGCCGTCCTCGGAGGCGGTAAGCCAACCTATAGCGACAAGCCTTTGTAGGTCGCTTACATCGCAATTAAGCCATTTTTTTATGTCGCTTGGCATGGGTACACTTGGCAAAATGGCGAAGTTTTTTAGTATGCGTATTTGTTCGGGCAGGCTTTCGGGTTCGGTGGCTTTTTCTGCGGATAGTGTAAATAGCTTCGCTAGATGTTCGGCTATGGTTGTTGATTGTTTGCTGTTTTCGTTTTGGTTGTGTTCGGTTTCGATGTTTAAGTCAAAGTACGTGAAGCCTTTCTTTTCTAAGTCCCCGGCAAACTGTGCCAACGGATAATTGGGTACACTCGCCACACGCGCAAGCAGTTCTACTGACAGCGTGTGACGTTTTACATAGCCTACCAGTGTTTTTACTATGCTTTCATGTTTGCGTTCTTTGTCGTACTTATAGTAGTTGTAAAAAATGTCAACGCACTGAAGCTCGTCCAAAAAGCCTATGAGGAACGGCTCAAAATTGCCTATTTCTTCTCGCCGTGATGTAAGTACCACGGTAGCATCTAGCGTTTCTAAAAAGTCTAGGTCGCCGGCATTTTCGGAAACATTATCAATGAAGATAATGATGTTTTTTCCTGCGGTGGTTATGAATTTTTGTATTTCGGTGTAGCGTGTGTCGGGGTCGGTTATTTCGGCAAAGAGCGTAAACGCCTTTAATAGGCTTTCTTTTATGTTTGTTTGATATTCTATCCACGCTATGTGTGCGTATTTGTCCTTTACCTCGTGAAACAGGGCTTTGGCTATGGTTGTTTTTCCTACACCGCCCAAGCCGTTAATAAGCACGAGCTTTTGGGTTTGGGTTATTTTTTTGTTGAGTTGGTGTAATTCCTTTTCACGGTGAGCGAATTTGTTGTTAGGTTTTGGTGGGTGGGTGGTTATAGGGTCAGAAATGTTATTCGCAATTTTAGGATTTTTTAGAACCTTTTTAAGAAAAAAATATACATACAATAGTATTGCAGTTACCACACTAATACCAATACCAAGTAGCCAATCACCATTTCCAACTAGTTTATTGATTAAATAATCCATTTAATATCCCTCATTCTTATGAAGTTTTAGGTATTAGACCTTATCAGCTGTTAAATTTTTCAGCAATTTCATGTAGTTTTTCCATTCTTGCGGCTCATGGATTTGTTGCTTGGTTTGGTGGTGAGGTGGTTACGTGGTATGAGATGTTGTCAGGGGTGAGTGGTAGTTGAAAAGGTGGTACATTGACGTTTACATAGAAATAGAGGTTTACATTTGTGTTTTGTGTTTGGTTTTGCGTTTGGCTTTGTGTTTGGCTTTGCGTTTGGTTTTGCGTTTGGCTTTGTGTTTGGTTTTGTGTTTGCGTTTGGTTTTGTGTTTGTGTTTGGCTTTGCGGTTGTGACTGGTTTTGTATCTGCGTTTGTGTCTGCGTTTGAACATCAGTCGTTTGTGTCTGTGACTGCGTTTGTGTTTGTCCTAGCATATCAGATTCTTTTTTACGAGCAATAAATTTTTTATATAGTTTATTCCACACAGCAACAATAACAGTAGTAATAACACCAGCACCAATACTACCAATAATGCCATAAAGCAGAAGATTTTCAGTTTCTATAAGTGTTACTACAAAATCACGCATACCCCCGCCACCTTTCCTATCAATATCCTAAACCATTATACAAGAATTTGCAAATTATTTATCTCGATAAGCGGTTAGTGACATAAAGCCCCATTTTCAATCTTTTTCAAAATTCGCACACAATATGCTTGTACTTTCACCACGATAGACATATAATGCACATATTGAGCAATGCAAAAAATGTCTGAATTTGGGGGTACAGTATGACCTTTCTACAGAATAATAGGTATTTTATACTTGGTACGGCGGTATTTATTATTGTTGGTATTATTTTTATGTGGCAAAAAAACACCGAGCCGCGAGTGATTCGCAATAACGAAATTGTTTCCCAGTCGGAACAAACGCCCGAACAGTCAACGCCGCCAGAGCCAGAGCCAGAGCCGCCCGAGCCAGCCGAGCCGCCGCGCATTATCGTACACGTATCGGGCGCGGTGAACAACGCGGGCGTGTACGAGCTGCCCGACACCGCGCGGGTAAATGACGCGCTGATTGCCGCGGGCGGCGAAAACGAACACGCCGACCTGTCGCAGGTAAACCTCGCGGATTATTTGCGTGACGGCATGAAGGTTCATATCCCCGCGGCAGACGAGGCTGTGCAGGCGATTTTGACACCGCCCGCGGACGGCTCGGCGCATGGCTCGGGGCGCGGCGACAACCAAGCAAACAACCAAAATAGCGGGTTAATTAACATTAACACCGCCACCTCGGAGGAATTGCAAAAATTGTCTGGTGTAGGGGCTGTCTTAGCCCAAAATATCATTGATTTTAGGGAAGCAAACGGCAGCTTCGCAAGCGTAGACGAGCTTGTAAATGTACCGCGCATAGGCGCAGCTACGGTGGAGCGGTTGCGGCCAAGTATTACTGTGGGGTAATACTAATCGAATTGGTAAAAATTTCTTACCTGTTGTGCTATGCTTCCTCGGTAACTCTGTCAAGTGCGGTTTTGAAAAAAGCCCGACAAGAGGATATGTCCCACTCGTCAAAAATCCAGGAGTGTTGATTAAATAATTATATCACTGGAAAATGCAAAACCTTGCTTTTAAGAAACCGCAGTTTTACGGTGTTTTTTTAAGTCAGATTTCAAGGATAAGATTGTCTGAATAGGCTCGCCGCTGAGTACAATTACGCCGTCACCTAACCAAAAGTGACCGTCACATAATCCCCCTGTACCGTGGTTATGCTTACGATGTTATCATACTCGTCATACGTATAGTAAATGCTTTTACCGTTGTTGAGGGTTACTTCGGTTACTCTGCCGAAATTGTCATATTCATAGGTCGTGGCGGCGACCGATGTGATAGTGAAAAGTGCTAGAATGAATGTGGCTAGAATTAGGTGTAAAATTTTAACTTTTCGCATGGTTTATGCTCCTATTCAATTGTATTCCGAGGTAATCTCGGTGGTAAGTGCTACACGTTCCCACGCATCCCTTGCTTCTTTTTCAAATTTTTCTTTTAATTCTGTAATGTCACGCTCAAAATATTCTGCCCACTGTTCCTTTGTCCGTTCTTCATGGTACTTAGTTGTCAAGTGTTCGGGATAACGCAATTCCGTACTCGGCATCAATGAAACGGCGGTTAGTTTTTGGCTGAGAATTAACTCCTTGACCCTTTCTGTTATGAAAATGTATTTCGGATAAGGCTCGATTGTAAAGAAATCACCCCCATCCCAAGTCGAATCATCAATTATTATACCTGTGTCATCATTATAAGAACGATGACTAGTACAGTTACAATAATTGCAACGGTATATCTCTTTTATTCCGCAATCTGGATGATAATCGGCTTTAGCGGTAACAAAAAGCTCCCATAAGTTAAATGGCAATGACCTATTGCATACGTTCACAGGCTTTAATTCATAACCTGTCAAGTTATGCTTCTCAAACAGCTCTGCAAGCATATATGCGAAATAAACCACCTGCCAACAAAACTCCTGATAGCTTGATTATATGGGATGTCCTCGGGTTAATCAAGTCAAAGAAGTTGGATTTACGAGGGCAAATGGATAAGCAACTTCGTCATAAGGATAAATCCATCAAGTATGTAAAAACTGTGCATTCACACCATTTCTTTAACCGCCTACCCTCAAATTATCGCCCTCATACGCCCATAATCTACTTATCCTAGCAATTACCTACCCCCAAAGCGCCTATACTACCCCACAAATCTCCCTGCTGACCATGTACACTACAACCCAAGCCCCATACGCATATTCAAATCCGTAATCCTCGAGTTTGCCTGTGCATCATCCTTAATAGCTGTTCTAGTCCCCGGAGCAATTCTACTAAGCGCATCCTCAAAACTGCCCGAAGTAAACGCGCCCGCAACAGTAGAGGTGTTTGGAACAAATCTGCTTTTCATTTCGTTCACCATGGGTTGCGACCACCCAACAAGCGCGTTACCGCCGGATAATTGGATAGCATCAGCCAACTTCGCATTATCTGAACCATTAGCTGTAACAAGTTTAATCACCGCATCAGCCGTATCGGCATTTTTAGCCGCCGCAATCGCCCCTCCGATTCTGCTTCCGTCCAAACTAACCGTATCCATAAAACTTTTTATGTTCGCGTCTGTTCCCAAAACAGATGCAAGTGCTTTGGCGTTATCCTTGTTGGCTATAATATCGCCAAGCTGTGAATCGTCCATGCCGTTCATAAGATTGGCAAAATTATTATTGACTGAACTATGGCTTGTCGCTGGGGTCATGCCTCGTATTTTATTTTCAAGCGAAGAAAAATTCGTCGCCATAGGGCTTGCGCCCAAATCCTTTGAGTAGCTTTTGTTCATGAGTTTAAACATCGAATTACTGTTAAGCGACTTATTGCCGGATATTATAGATGTCAGAGCCTCTACTTTCTTTCGGGAAAGGTCGGCTGACCCCATAGCATTGGTTAATGCCACAATCGCTTCTTCCTCTTTTCCTCGTTCCATTAACGCCTGCAAGCTACCCTCAAGCTGTAGGGTGTCGCCCCTTTCCGCCAAATCAAGACCAGATGCTATAATATTTGTTGCTTCTGTCATATCATCGCCTAGCCTGCCGCTTGTGAACTTCGCAACACTGCCCCTTAGGTCTTCCGCATATTGCTTGTCCGATTCACGTACCGCCCTGCTCTGTACTCGTGAGTATGTTTTTGGAGCAATCGCACCCGCCATACTGCCCCTAAGTGAAGTCCCTTTATATCTTCCGCCGGTAATCTTATTAAGGCCTCTCGCCGCCAAAGTTGTCCGTTCCCCTGTAAGCCGTTCTCTGTCCCTGCCATCTCTCCAACCTTTTATTGCTTGACCGTATGTAGAGTTTTTTGCCTTGCGGCCGATTGCCGCGCCACCTGCCATGCCGACAGCCGCACCTCCCGCCATCGCACCCGTCACTACCGCGCCTATTTTTCCAAGCCCAAGAAGCGAGGCTTTTGTAACAACGATAACTCCAAACAACGGAATGACAGTAAGCGCCATTGCTACAATCATCATAAACTGGTTATATTCTGCATTTTCGCTGATTACAGCGGCTCTCCAAACAATTGAACTTGCCAATCGTCCTATTCCCATAAGAAGTCCACAAACAGGATACACTACAAGAAGCGCGGTAAGCATCGTCCGCCATTTTCTGAACATGCCCTCGGTTGACGGAAGCAATAGACAAACGATTGCTAACGGCGCAATCGCCGCAAGCAGAAGAACCCCCACTTGACGAATCATTAGAATACCCAACACCAAACCGAATCCAAGCACCGCACCCAACAAAAACATACCTATAGCGCCCGCAAAGAAGTATAACGCAATGCCTGAGCCTAATATAAGCAAAATAACAGCACCCGCTTTTGGCATTCCGCTGCCAGTTTCAAGCGCTATGCCCTCAGGGGGCGTAAAATTCGCAAGCCCATATAAAAGGTCATAAATCTGCGAACCGATAATGTTAGACAAATCAACCGCAATCAGCACAAGGTAAAAAGATAGATTCGTTAAAATCGCCACAATTATTAGCCGCGGCAACATTCTTTTTACGTTATAATTTGAAAGACCATATCCTGTAAGCTGCGACATAATCGCAATCATCATCAATATAATAAATATAATATTTGCCGCATTACGAAATACTGTGATAACAGAATCGCGTTCACCGTTCGCATCTCTGGTAGCTTCATTCAACCCCATAAGACTTGCGGAATCAATCTGCAAAATCTGTTCAATTTGTCTGTACGCCGATTCTGCGGCTTCGCTTGCTATTTCAAAGAACGGGCAAAGAATCCATGTGAGGGAGCTAACCCTGCATTGCCCCCAAGGATCTTCGGGGCTTTCATGTGTCCCGCCTCCCGGACCGAGAGAATCCGGCCATTCACCAGGCGCATCGCCGGAATCCAAAATCTCTTGCATTAAAGCCATGAATCGGTCATTTGTATCCTTTGAAATGTCTCGAATCTCTGCTTCCGCCCCTCTGAAAGTAACATCAGAAAGCGGAATAATACTCTGTACATCGCTGCGATTAAACAGTTGGACACAAGCAGCTATGGAAGCCCCGCCGGAAATACGGTCTTGTGTGTTCGTTCTCGTATTGCGGGATATTATAACCATTCCCGAGCCGCCGCCTGATGTTGGATTTGAAAAAGTACAATCAATATCAAAGGTGTCGTCAGCAGCAGGAAGCCCATCATTGCCGTCACCATCGCCTCCTCCCCTTAATCTGCCCATAGCTTCACGACCCTGCGCTTCCGTGAGAGTTATCTCCATAGATGGTCTAATCTGCCCCGAGCCGTATTCGTAAATACCCATGTTGCTCAATGTAGCCGCACAACCGTTGATGTTAGCGCTAACAGGACCGGATATGCCGCTGGTTACAGGCGTTCCTCTCCACTCGTCAATAACAATAGTAGTCCCTGCCTCAACCAGAAGTATAATCAACTGGCCTCCTGTATGGACATCTGGGGCGCATTGAATTTCAAAATTACTGCCCGAGGAATTAACTAATTGCCGTAAAGCACCACCCTCGGCAGAGTTATTACGCCAATCATTACTGCCGCCGCTTGCGTTATTAGCAATAGCCCAATCAATAAACCGTGCCGCATCCCTTACCGAACCGTCACCAATCCAATAAGTTGACCCATGGCGGCATTCAGTCAGACCAAAAACTGTCCAAGGATGATAATGCTGTCCGCTTATATCTCGCCGCCAAACCCCGTTATTACTCCAACTCAAAGTACCGTCAGTATGTCCGTTTGGCACAAAATATATTACATACCTATTAGAAGAAAACCATCCACTGGGCGTTTGACACTCAAGAGCATAGCTTCCGCCTGTTTGTGCTTGTGCGTTATCTGTATGTACACTAACAAACCCAATTAGCGTAACGAAAAAAATTAGAAAACCTAATATTCCATATAAAAATCTATATGACTTACCTCTCATATTCTTATTGTACACTAAATTATTCCAAAATCAAGAATATTTGCACTTTTTGTGATATTATTAGTGCAAAGCAAATACGAAAGGAACATATGTCAAACAGGAATCTCGTTATCGCAATCATGGCTGTATTAGTCATAATAATTGCGGTCTTAGCAACTATAATTCTTGTCCAAAGAGCGGAAGACAACGCCACTGTTACACCGCCGCTTATTCCCGCCCCAACCCTATAATTACAAAAAGCCCGCGAGCCTTATCCATATGAATAGGTAAAACAGGGACTCGTGGGCTTTTTTATTATAACATACCTTGCGGGGAGATTAGTACAAATCTTCATTTTCTTGTCGGCAATCAATAATGACATCAATATATACATCGTTGCCTTCAATGAGAAATATGGTCTTGTATCGTTTATTAAGCAAACATTTTCTATAAGTTTCGAGGGGTATGTTCGGCACATCCACTTCATCCGCAAAAGGAAACATTAGCGGGTTATCCTCAAGACGTTTAATCAGTTTTTTGAAATCCATAAGTAATCTGCGAGCAGCATACGGACTGACACGGGCTAAAAACTCGGTATGCAAAATCAGCATCCTGTCCGCACGTTCGGCGACCCTGACACTATACTTTTGCTGCGACATGTTCTGCCTCAATTATTATACGCTCCATATCATTTGCTACACTGCTTGCCAAACGCCCGGCATGACCTGCCTGTCTGTTAGATTTTGCCAACATAAGTTCATCTATTATGTTTTCACCTGGTTTTAACGATAGTGACAGCGGAATTGCTTGTTCTCTCACGATTTGGCGAAACAGCATATTTATCACCGTAGTCATGTTTAGACCGAATTGGTCTAATACAATCTCGGCTTGCTCTTTTAAACCCGAATCCATTCTTACGCTTATACTTTTATCCTTCAACATGCTCACTCCTTTTAAATATTGTATGTCATTGTATATACAATGTCAAGTTTTTCATTCTTTCACCAGCGACGTTCCATTCATTGCATTCTGTATATTTCTGTCTATGAAAAACAATGAATACAACGTATTTATACCGCCATTATCCAAGCCAATCCAACCCCGCATCCGCTCCCCGCTGCCGTGCCACCTTCTTGATATAGTCCTAAAGTTCCAACCACTAGAGGGTGCGTTGTCAAACGAATCTTTAAATCTGAAATGGGTTTCCCTTCCGATAATAGACTGCAAAAAGTTTGGACCATCAATCCATTCCAAAGCGTAGTTTGTAACGGTTGGCAATATTTCTTCGCCCATATTCACCGTCCGCTCCACAAAATCCTTTTGAAATTCATACAATCCTGTCATTGCGGCACAATTATTCCTGCTCGGGGATGCCCCTAATTCAACATAGTCAGTATCACCCTCCGACCATGACGTGTATGGGTATGTTTCCAAGCTGTCAACTCCCGATTCATTGTTAGACGAGTCATAAAAGCCGCCGTAAACCCTTGTTGCTTGACTGGATGGATGGCTATTCGGGCTGCTATAGGCATCAATACATTGATTTGTCGTGACCCTCACCAGGTTGCCCTCTTCGTCATATTCTGTTGTTGTTATGCTGGTATATATTCCAAAATTAACGCTATGTATTCTTGCTTCCGCTCCGCCAAATTCGTCCTCTTCATCGCCCGTTATAATAATCTCTACTTCACGTTCATCAATTAGCCTTTGCAGCACATCTTCGGGTTCTGCTGCTGCGTTTGCCGTTACATAATATGGATTGCAAAAAATATCTACAGAAATATTTTCTTCGTAATCGCACCAGTAGTTTGTAAAGGCATCACCTAACCAAACAAGGTCATTTGCCGCGCTTACCGATGGTATCAATGCCCCGAATCCTTTATTAAATAGATTCCCTATAGCCCCAAGGAATCCGCTTGGGGATTGCAGCCCTGACATTTGCGGCATTATACTGCTAAGAAACGAACCCATAAATGTATGTGTGGTCGTCATATCAAAGGGGCTTCTGTTTTCTCGTTCTTCCCTCGACTGCTCCGCTAAAAACACTTGATGGTCATGCCAGGCTACTCTTGCGGATTCCGGCGTTGCTGCCAAAACTCCCTGCGCTCGATTGTTCTGCCCATATACCGCGCTTGCGCCGGAAATAAGTTTTGCCATGAAATCTTGTCCATATGCGTCAATTCCAAACACATCGCCGACCAGTGTAGCTACAATAACAGGCACTAGGTTTTGTGCAGCCATGTCAAGCAAATGCGGCAGAAGAAAAGTTGATGCCAAACCGAGAGCAGTATTTAAGCTAACAGCACTAAGTCCAGCCCATATGGCCTGAGCAACAGCTCCGGGGCCTGCGCCGCCGGTTAAATATGTTCCAACTGCTACCGCTGCGAAAACCAATACAGTAGTTCCTATCTGTACAGCAGGATGTGTAATGACATTGCAAGTATCAATAACTCGCTGTATTCCTTCACCGCCGCCGGGGTGCATGAGCCAAAGTGTGCTTGGGTTGCGGGCAGCAGCAGCCGTTACGAACCCCTGTATTGTTGAATTATTCATATTTTCCACAATAGGCGGCGATGGCAAAGTTATATTACGATTTTCCACAGCATACTTATACGCATCTGATTCTGACCCAGTTAAACTAACTGTGCTTGACGAAACCTCTCCTGTTATCGGGTCAAAAACCTGTTCATCATAACTCGAGCGTGCATTTATCTTATTCATAATTCCCGCTATTGTATCACTCTCGGCATCACCTGCTTTGATTTGCTCAATTGTTGCAAGTGTAGCAACGGCTCCCATGCGCCTTTGCTCTAAGCCCACAGTTCGTTGAAGCGCAACAACCATGTTCACAACTTGATACGCCATGCAAGATATTCCTGTGGCGAGTTGAATCGCACCTAGATATAGCCCCCCTGTGCGGAGCGCTCTGCCGATTCGCTGTCGTGAAGCCGTGTTCATGGTGCGAGTTACGTTTGCTTTCCCGCCGCGGTTTTCAGCGTTTCGGTATTGGTCTATCGCGCTTCGAGCATCTATATCGTTAATAATATCATCAACGCCCACGACACTGCGATTGCCGTTTTCGTCAACATTTATCGTATTTCCCTGCGTAGTTGATAGATTTCTTACATCTTCGCCTGTAGCCATACGAGCGAGCAACGAATCTACTTCTGTTTGTGTTAGCGGCCTGTTTGGATTATCTCTTATTAGCCCAGCCCTTATTGCTCCTGTACGAATTTTAGAGAAGAATCTTGCGGAAACATCATCAAACCAAGAATATGTACGGCTCATGGTTCTGCGGAGCTGTCGTTGTACACCAGGGTCGGTAGTGTATCGTAAATCATTATAGCTAAATGTCTGGCTAGTTCTTACGTCCCCAAATGCCAATCTGTCTGTTCTGTATCTTCCGAATATGTTTTTATCCGCAGAAGTGCAAAGCCTAGCTCCGTTTCCGCAAAGCGGTGTCATTCCGTTACTCGCAAATCTATTAAGCGTCCGTTGGTTTACGCCAACGAAAAAATCTGTCGCCCGATTACCGCCGATTATCCCATTATTATTCGCGAATGCTTTATGCAGATTTCGCGCGACTCTTAGGTTAATTGTCGAGCCGCCCATATCAAATGTTCTTGCTAGGTTTTCAAGCAGATGTATAGGCTGTAATGCCACCATCGCGCTTCCGCCCATAATAGCCGTTATGAATATTCCCGCAATTCCTCCGCCAAGAATCGCTTTCTTTTTTGTTATTTTCCCCTTTAGAATATTACGAGGGCTGAAACCGCCGCCAGAGCTAGAATACGGAATTTCCTGCTCCGCAACCGCCGCGCTTGCAGCATCGTCCCCGGCACCCCCAAGCCGTGTGTGTGATTCATGCAGTTTATTCTCGTAGTTCCATGCCTCAAACATATTTTAATTCTATCATACTTTTCGCAGACAAATGGCAATATTTGATATTTATCCACGCAAAGTATGGTATAATGTAGGTATACAATGGGAGTAGATAAATAAAACGATGGTCAAGAAAGTAAACGATAAAGATTTGGAATGTGGAGATTTGGAGCGTATTCGATTAGACAATGGTCGCTATGGCTATATCGACAGCAGCGGAAAAAGAGCATTTGCGGCTGATTTTTCAGAAGCCGGTAGATATATCAACGGATTGGCACTTGTAATGTTAAATAACGGTAACTATACCTATATCAACACGAAAGGCGAAAAAGCCTTTGGTGTTGATTTTATATGGGTTGACCTATTTAGTGAGGGATTGGCTAGGGTTAGATTAAATAATTACCGCTGGGGATTTATTAACATCACAGGGGATAAAGCCTTTGACGCAGACTTTAGCTGGGCGTGCCAATTTGAAGATGGATTGGCGCGGGTCAGACTTGAAAACGACCGCTATTCTTGCATTAACACAAAAGGAGAACGAGCCTTCAACTTCGATTACATATGGATTGACCCATTCAGCGAAGGGCTGGCGCGAGTCAGATTGGACAATGGCCGCTACAGCTTTATCAAAACCAACGGCGAGAGAGCGTTTGTTGCAGACTTTGAAGATGCCGAGGCGTTCAATGGGGGAACGGCGCGCGTTGAGTTTGAAAAAGGGCGTTTTGGGTACATCAACACAAAAGGTAAAGAAGTTCGTTGAATTTATAACATAGCCGCATAAAAATACCTCCGTTAATTATGTAAATACTAAATAACCACTACCTCGGACGCACAACCGCAGCACGATGTGCTTTATCCTCAAATTTATTATCAAGCGGTGAGATACTCCTGTCATATTTTCTATCAATGGCTACTTGAATAATAAAGTCGGTCATTATTGGGTTTTGCGGCAAAACTGGTCCGTGAAGATATGTACCGATGGCATTCTTGAAAATAACACCTTCCGTGCGATCTTGCCCATTATTGCCGCCGCCTTTTATAACCTTGCCAAGTGGTTTCATGGATTTTTCCAATATGGTACAGCCGGAGTGATTCTCAAACCCAACTATTTCACCGAATAACGGTGAATCAACCACCACATTGCCAATGAGCCGCTTATTTCCTGCATTGGTTGTCATTTTGAAAATGCCAAGACCGGGTATACTCTCCCCCTCCGAAGTGATAAACTCTTTGCCCATAAGCTGATAAAGACCGCAAATGAAAAGCGCAGGAGTGCCGCCTTTGATTAATTCCTCTATATCTCTCTTGTGTGACAGCAAATCGTCAGCAATCTTGTCTTGCCCCGAATCTTGCCCGCCGCCGCCAAATATAATGTCTATATCTTTGGGAAATGCGTCGCCTTGCTCATAAGAAATAACCTCGGTTTTTATGTTTCGCCACTCACAGCGTTTTTTGAGTGCCAAAATGTTGCCGTGGTCGCCGTACAGATTCATTTCTTTGGGGTATAAATGTAGAATCCTTAATTTCATACAAATTTCTTTCCGGATAAAATCTTGCGAATCTCTAACATCGCAGTGTAAGTAGCGAAAATACGGCGCGGGCGGTCAATTTTTGAAAACTCGTTGAGGGCATCCTTGAGGTTTGGGATAACTTCCCCAAAATCAACTCCGTCATAATGCAACCGCAGAGCCATGCCATCAGCACGAACGCCCGAAACAACATCAACAAAATCCAAACCAGTAAAATCCACATTCCAAAGCCATGAAATATCTCGTCCATCAGCTGCGACATCATTGATTGCGAGCATAACGGCGTGACCTGAATCATTGAAAGATTTAAGCGCAAGCTGAAAAGCACTTGGATTTTTGACGAGTATAAGTTCAAGAGGCTGACCATTTACGTCAAAAACCTCGCCTCGTCCAAAGGCAGGCTCGATTTTGCTGAGGTTTTCGATAAGATTTTGTGTGCCGGATTTCGGAAGAATAGCTTTCACCAACGCAATCGCACCTGCGGCGTTAAAGGCGTTGTAAATTCCTGTAAGCGCAAGTGTTGTTTTGTATCGTATTTTACCTATTTTATATACGGCAAGATTGCCGTCAAGTGCTTCTAAAATAACTTCGGCGGCGGGTAAGCCTATGTCAGACTTATCCGTAACAGACAATCCGATGTTCGTGCTGCTCGTAGCAGACAACCCTATTCCTGTTTTATCCACGCCAATCAAAGCATCATCTTCTGGGAAGTCCGAACGCAGGTTCTTGCTTAACCCAAAATATCGGGTCTTGCCAATGGTTTCAGTTGTAGGAATCAGGCGAGAATCCTCACGATTGACGATAACAGTATTAGTCGTAGCCACGGCTATTTTGTTAAGAAGTTTTGCGATATGGTCTACCTCGGCAAATCGGTCGAGTTGGTCGCGCATGACATTTAGAAGCAGTGAATATGTAGGTCTAATATGCTTTATAAAGTGAACTGCGTGGGCTTCATCAAGTTCCAAAACGGCGATGTCGGCATTTAGTTTGTTGGTTTTCGGGTCTACGGATTTAATCAGTACGGCGATAATCCCTCGTACAAAGTTGCTTCCTGTCTTGTTTGTAAAAACCTTCAGCCCCTCGGCTTCAAGCAATTCTGTAACAATTTTCGTGGTGGTGGTTTTGCCGTTTGTACCGGAAATTATCACAACGCCGTATTTTAGGCTACTCAGGCAATCCTTAACAAAATTTTTGTCTGCTTTTTCTATAATAAGACCGGGCAAAGCCGAGCCTGAGCCACCTTTTAGTTTTGCAACTTTTCCGACAAAATTGCCTATTAAAACGGAGGATTTCTTTACCATATGTAGTGATTATATCACATTTTGTGATATAATGTTGATATGAAGATTACCGAAAAAGAAGTAAATCATCTAGCGAGGCTTGTTCGCCTTAGTCTTGAAGATGAAGAAATCCGCAAACTCAGCTATGATTTAGATAATATCGTCAATTATTTTGGCGGGATGAACGAACTGGACACCACAGATGTAGTACCAACATATCAAGTCACAGGTCTAAGTAATGTTTGGCGAGAGGATGTGGCGGGTAAACACCTCGGCCGCAAGGAACTATTGAATTTATCGCCGTCCGTGCGAAACAACTGCATAGAAGTGCCGCAAGTTTTATGATTGCACAATAAACCGTGTTAAAATAAAGTTATGAACAAAAAGAATAAACACACTCATCACGCTGCAAAAAACCATTTCAGAACCGAACTGATACATATATTACTTATGGCAGGAATCAACTTCGTTGTCATGTTCTTTCATATATACGGCATGATTAATAGCTGGGGCGATTTCTACATAAATCTCAACCAAATATATATAGCGGGGGCGATGGTAGGTACTGGCACTGTCATTGAGGTATTGTTGATGCACAAGGCGCATAAGAGCAAGAAATTGGTTTACTGGACGGCGGCGGTCGGCACGGCGGTCTTTGTTCTCTGCTTCGTTGCCACTCGCGGACAATGGTTTATTGGGGACAGACAATTCGCACGTTCAATGATACCGCACCATTCAAGCACTATTTTGATGTGCCGCAGAGCCAATCTAAAAGACGAGGAATTGATTGAATGGTGCAGGAAAACGATTGAACACCACGAAAGGTCTATCGAAGAATTGAGGCATATATTGGAAAAATAAGCAAATATATGCTATAATATCTGTGATTATTACATGAATTATGAGCAAAATTGAGCAAATCATCAAGAATATCAAAGCTGGAAAGACAACGGCTGTCCAAGAAGTGAAACTTGCTATAGCTCGTGCAAAAGCTGATGACAATAACGCAATCCTTGAGGTTATCGAAGAACGCGCGTTAAAACGAGCCGCCGAAATTGATAAGGAAATCGGGCGTGGTGTTATTAAAAAACTATCGGGCGTACCGTTTATCGCAAAAGACAACTTTCTAACATTAGGCTCAAAAACTACTGCTGCATCAAAAATCCTCGAAAACTTCAAAGCCCCTTTGCAGGCCACGGCGATTGAAAAACTCGAAGCCGAGGGTGCAACATGTATAGGCAAATCCAATCTTGATTCTTTCGCGCATGGCGGCTCTACCGAAAATTCACATTTTGGCGTTACCCTTAACGCCAAGGACAAGACTCGTGTTGCAGGCGGTTCTTCGGGTGGTTCTGCTGTTGCTGTCGCAAAGGGCGTTGTCCCGTTTGCGCTCGGCACGGACACAGGTGGCTCTATTCGCCAACCTGCATCGTTCAACGGCGTTGTAGGGTTTAAGCCGAGCTATGGGCGTATTTCTCGCTTTGGCGTAATTGCTATGGCAAGTTCCACAGATGTTGTGGGTCCGATTACAACAACCGTTGCTGATGCTGAAATTCTGACGGAAATTTTGGCAGGACAGGACAAAAAAGATATGAATGTTATGCCCGATGGTTTTACGCCGATTAAATCCAACAAAAAGCACAATATAGGTATTATTAAGGAGTATATGGCTGACGGCGTGGACGAAGAGGTAAAAAGAAAAATCACAGAATTGGCAAAGAAACTGGCGAATGAGGGGCATAAAGTTATAGAAATTTCCGTACCTACTGCAAAATACGCCCTCCCTGTTTACTATACCGTTGTCCCTGCCGAAATCAGCTCTAACCTTGCCCGATATGACGGTATTCGCTATGGTTTGAGGGCTAAAAACGCCAAAACTATAGCAGAAGTTTACGGACGCTCTCGTGATGAGGGCTTTGTTGACGAAAGCAAACGGCGTATTCTCATTGGCGCATTTGTGTTATCCAGTGGCTTCTATGACGCTTACTACCAAAAAGCCCAGAAAGTCCGTACACTTTTTATTAACGACTTCAAAAAAGCCTTTAGTGATGTAGATTTTTTCATCGGTCCCGTTGCACCTACACCTGCATTTAAGATTGGCAAAAATGCACATGACCCGCTTCAGGCGTATATGGAGGATATTCTGACAGTACCGGCATCTCTTGCGGGATTACCTGCTATTTCTGTTCCGACAAAAAATACAAAAGGGGAATTGCCAATCGGTGTTCAGATTATTGCGCCTTATGCCAAAGATGCCGAACTTCTAAACTTTGCGCTTATCGTTGAGGAAATCGAGCATGAATAAAATTATCCCAACTATCGGCATTGAGTGCCATGTTCAGCTAAAAACGAAAACCAAGCTGTTTTCCGATACGGATAACGATGCCCGCGATGCTTCGCCTAATAGCAAGGTGTCCGAGATTGATTACGCGCTTCCGGGAATGTTGCCATATCTGAACAAAGAAGCCGTTCGACTGGCTTGCCGTGCCGCTAAAGCACTAAACGCCGATGTCGCCAGGTTCTCTATGTTCGACCGCAAGCATTATTTCTACCCTGACCTTCCCAAGGGCTATCAGACTTCCCAAATGTACAGCCCTATAATTTTAGAGGGTTATGTAGCGTTGCCGAACGGCACGAAAATCCGTGTTGACCATGCTCATCTCGAAGAGGACGCAGGCAAGCAGACGCATTATAACGGTTACACTCTTGTAGACCTCAACCGTGCAGGAACGCCCCTTATTGAAATCGTTTCCGCGCCTGATATACACTCTGCCAGCGATGCACGCGCTTACGCCGAAGAACTGCACAAGCTAATGACCTACGCCGACATTTCCCACGGCGACCTGTATCATGGGAATATGCGATTCGATGTAAACATTTCTGTTTCGTCCGACCCAAATAAACTCGGCACTCGTGTTGAAATTAAAAACATGAACAGTTTTCGCGCCGTTGAAGCCGCCGCAGATTATGAGATTAAACGCCAGACAAAAATAATTGAAGCAGGTGAAAAAGTCGTTCAAGAAACTCGTGGTTGGGACGATGTAAAACAAAAAACCGTCCCGCAGAGGAACAAAGAAAACGCTAAGGATTATCGCTATATGCCCGATGCCGATATTCCGCCTGTTATGCTCTCCGATAAACAGATTGCCGATTTTCAAAGTGGTTTTCCAAAAATGCTGTCAGAATACCGTGCTGAGTTTGCTATCCTTGGGGTAGACCACTCCGCTGTCAACGTGCTTCTTGCCGAGCGAGCCTATGCTGAGATTGTGTCCGAGGTGTTGGATAAATCGAACGCCGCCAAAGCTAAAAAGGTAGCCAATCTTATTATCACCACGCTTGGGATTGCTGATGATTCCAAGGAAATTAAACTGCCGTCCGTTTCTGACCTTATAACACTTGCGGAAATGCTTATACAGGGCGAGATAAACTCTAACGGCGGTGACAAAATATTTTTAGCACTTATTGACGGCAGGAAGAATGCACGGCAAATTGCCAAAGATGAAAACCTTATTCAAGTCAGCGATACAGGCGAAGTAGAGAAAATCGTTGACATGGTTCTTGCCGATGCGAACGCTGCCAAAGCTGTCGCTGATGTTAGCGCAGGTCAGCAAAAGGCTGTCGGGTTTTTGGTTGGTCTCGTTATGAAAGAATCTGGAGGCAAGATTAACCCTGCTTTGGCGCAGGAGGTTATTTTAGAGAAAATAAAAAACCTAAGACCTATGTGATGTCAGCAAACGCTGAGTATCCCTCGCATGATGGAAGATTCGGTGGATAACCACACGTTGCCGCTTTTCGTCTACGCTGTAGAAAAGCAGATAGTCGTCAATTACCATTCGCCGAAAAAACGAGTCAGGCTCGTATATCGGACACATCTGCGGCCAGTCTTTGAGTTTATTAACATTACTTGTTAGCTTGTTCTTAAAATCTCGGGCAGTGCTGGCATAAAAACTGGCTAAATATGACACTACTTCTTTTATGTCCTGCTTGGCTTCATTTAGATATATCACCCGATAGCTCATAGCCCATGAGCCTCAAGCATATCCTCAAGCTCGGCATGTACGTCATCTGCATCGTGCAATACGGCGTTAGGGTCGTCTGCCGTGGTCTTAGATTTTTGCAATTCGTCATAAATAAAGCGATTATGCAGATATTCCTCGAATATGGAATAGACATCCATATTTATTAAAACGGCTTCCCCTACACCATTGTTGGTTATGATAACGTGGTCGTGTGCCTTTAGTGTTTCCACGACTTCACGATAGTTATTGCGTAAATCCCTTGACGGTCTAACATTTGTTTTTAGCATATTATCTTTCTCCTTTTCTGGATTCATTGTATCATAGTATGACTACAGTTGCAAAATGAGATTTTCGTTTGGCTAATTTATGCTTGCACTTTTGAGGATTTCAATAACTATAGGCCATTCTTCGTTATTAAAAGGCGGGGATGCTATTGAGCCGCCGAATGAAGTCATACCTAAACCAGTTGGTATGTGTCCCATTCCGAAATTATAACCTATTGAGCTATCGCAACGTTGGACTACTGTGTTTTCGCGGACGTTAAGGCTGGACAAGCCTGGCGTACTTCCTCCCATGGAAATAACCCTAAAGCCATCTATATTAGATTCACCGAAATACCGGACATTCATACTGTTAAAATAATCGTTATCGGCAAGACCGCACATCCCCCCGATTCCAGTTATATTCTCAATCAGTTGTAGACTAGATCCTCCAGGCGAAGTGATGTTAGTTTCTATAAAAATTCCGACACCATCCATGGTAGATTGAGCTCCTAATTCTCTAAGTACCCATTCACTTGGATACCTAAAACTAAACCCAAAATCAGATGTGAATGTAAGCCAGTTTGTCGTTTTATCTTCTTCGCCATTATCGTTGTTTTCCTCATCAGTTGCAGAATTAACTGTGGAATCATTCTCGCCATTTCTAGCACTGCCACCATCAGAACTATCCTTTTTAATCTGAAAACCTATGAATATCCCGATGAGTGCGCCTATTATCAATGTAGCAATTAAGGCAATACAACCTATAATAATTTTCTTTTTATCTTTATTAGGGCGTTGAGGGTTGAGCTCAATGTCTATTATTTCGTTCCTGTTTTGTTCCATGTTTTCCTTTCGGTTGTGTTTATATGCTAATTGTAGCACGAAATATGTAAAAACAAAAAATACACATTTTACTACAGGCATTATGTTGAAAATAGCCCTTTTGGGCATTCTCGGGTGCTTTCAGACATTTCAGATACTTTTAATCCCGCAATAATTGACATTTAATGCCATTTGTGCTATAATAGGGGCAGATAATAAGAAATATTGTCTGATTTAGGGAAATTGCAATTCAAAAACGCAATTCCCTCGTACATTAACAGTTGTTAGTTTAGTCCGTAGGTCAACACGACTATGGGCTTTTTTGCGTGCTTAGAATCCTCAAATCCAAGGGGCAAAGCCCTAAAATCCAAAGGGCAAAGCCCTAAATTCCAAAGGAGCGATTTACATGAAAGTATCAGAAAGGCTCAATCGTATTGCGAATGTTTTCGCACCCGATGAAACGGAAGCGTTCGTCAATACTTGGATACCAACGGCCACCTATGTGCTTAAAAAAGCCATTGCCCTTGGTTACGACACCAAACAACTCATGCTCGTTTACGTCCCAGCAGTATCCGAATATACTTTCGAGGGTTTGCTTGGAAAACTACATGAAACTCGCAAGGGAAAAGGCTACAAATGGGGCAACGAATGGCGTTGGAAGCTGCTTTGGAATGACAAAAATGAAGTCTTTGGCGACTATGGCCTTAAAGACGAGCCGCAACTGTTTGTATTGTTGAGAAGCGAAGGCAAAGATGGGCTGTTCTTCACGAACATGAGAACCAAGAGGCAAATCTCTAAAGCCAACAAGTTCCTTGCCGCAAACGAAGGGATGGACTATCTGTCTCCGACAGCGTATCTATCGGCACAGATAATTCTTGCTTCCGAAAGCAAGGACGGCACGGCAGGGTTGCTCGATTACAATGACGGCGACTGGACATTTACAATGTTTCCACAATTCTCTGCTGACGGTTTCGTTGAAACTGCTGTTGGTCACTGCGTTCCGTGCATGTTCGTGAGTGTACTCGCCAATGGACAGCTCGGTCTGGGCAGATCGGACGGCGACACAGGATTGCGAGGGGGTCTGCGCTTCGCAGTAGGGAGTAGCTTAGTAAAGAGGCAGAAAGGCAAGGGGCTAATAAAAACTGTTTTAACTGCGGCAATATCTGCTGTAATAAGTTTTGATAGGCTTTGTGAGAACGAAGTCTTTTCTCGCATAATGTTCGCTATAGTGATTCTTGTGCTGATTGCGGTGCTTATATTTGCACCTCAATATGCCTAATTAGCGGATGATTTTGTATAGAAATGACTATCCGTGCAGTTGGCTAGGGCTGAAATTCAATGCTAACAACACATAAAAACTCACCGATATGGTGGGTTTTTTCTCGCATGTAATATTTCATGAATAATCATTATAGACTTGGGGCTGTAATACTCGCACGTAAGCCCATTGCCTGATTTATATTTTTTCGACTGGAGCCCTTTTAATTTGCTAATAGATTTCGTCACTTTTTGATGACCCATTTTCCATTTGGCTGCCATTTGGGATACGTTCATCCAGTCTTTAGGTGCTTGCGAACTATTTACTACTGAAATAATACGCTTAACACTTTCGGGGCTATAATACTGTATTATCCGCCTACGGTTACTGTCTCTATATTTTTCCGTATCCAAATCATTTAGCTTACTCACAATATTCTTTATTGTATCGCTGTCGATTCCGATTTCCCTTGCCAGTTGCTTTAAACTCATCCATCCCTTTGGTACTGATTTGACGGCTAGAAAATCCCTCATAGAATCGTGTACGACTACAGTTGATTCCGGACTGTAATATGTATGGATAAGCCAGTTGGCGGATTTGCACTTTTTCGCATTCAATCCTTGCAGCTTGTTGATATATTTATACACAGTACGTATATCTGATTTCCACGCTAAAGCCATTTGATGTGCGGTCATCCAGTCTTTCGGCGCAAGTTCTACAGCCAAATACTCGCGCATAGCATTGTGGATAATCGTAACGGAATCAGGGGCGTAATATGTGCAAGCGCTACCGTTTGCTGATATATATTCTTGTGATTTCAAACCCTTTAGTCTGCGGATATATTTCATTATAGTCTTGGAGCATATCCCCCATTCTGTTTCCATTTGAAATAGATGCATCCAGCCCCTAGGGGCTTTTTCTGCGGATATTAAAACTGCACATGAATTATAAATCTCACTGACGGCCTCCGGGTTGTAATAAGTACCATGACCACCGCTGGCAACCTTAAACACTCGTTTTTTCAAACCATGCAGCTTATCTGTTTTCGCCTTGACTGTACCTAGCGGCAGCTTCCATAAGTCGGCCATTCCGTGCAAAGTCATCCAACCGGCAGGAGCCAGTTTCGTAGTTTCAATATCGCCTATAGAATCACGAAAAATAGCTGAAACGGTGGCAGGGCTATAATGCGTTCTAATGAATCCGTCAATTGATTTATATTGTCGTGTTTTCAGTTTTTCCTGCCTTTTGATGTATTTCCGTGCCGTTGAAATATCTATGTTCCACTCGCTTGCCATTTGAGCCGTGGTTTTCCATCCCTTTGGCGCTAAATCAACGGCTTTTGGCTTTTTCGGCATTCTGTTATTTCTCTCATAAGCACTGTCAGTTACAATTAGAAGTATCTAAATTCGTTGAACCCGTATCCCACACAAGGAAGTTTTTACAAAGATTCGCTCCCGAATCACGAAGTTCCAAGGCGTATTCGGGGAATGGAAACCAAGCATCCGCCAAGTCAACCCTAGCTATCACTCGGCGAAAGAGGTCACTTGCTCGTCCTGTTGAGTCAATTTCCGGTTGTACGGAGTTGAAATTCCTCTGCACACCCAAGTTTCCGCCACCCGCCGCACGGCTTCGTCCCTCGACAGATATTGATGTTGCTCTCGTTCCATAATATGCTGTCAATCTGAGCAAAGCATTTGCAGAGTTTGCAGGAATCCGCATAGCAGTCGGCAAATTAATCTGCACTGAGCAGGCGTAGCCGCTGTTCCCTGTTTGATTAAAATGATTATAGCAAAGAATCGGCAGCGGTGTATGTCCGCCTAGGTTTATTCCTTGAGCAGTCGGCCACGGAAGAAGCCCTCCTTGCGGCGAATCTTGCCCCGTAAAGTTTGTATTGAAAGTTATATCATTGTACGGCGCAACATTCCTAATTGCTTGACCCGACCGAGTAACAATTTCCGCCTCAACAGCACTATTCCCCATGTGCCGAGTGTTGGAAGCCCCAACGCTCACACCTGTTGTCGGCACAAAAAACAAACTAGCTTGTGCGTTTTCATTATTCAAAGAGTCCAAAGTCCAGCCCGAACCCGGGTTTATCAACTGCCATCTTATAACAGGCGGCTCTAAATCATTGTTCCTTATACTGGTGGTTGGGAAACACCCTGTTCCGCCCGCATTGCAGCGATTCCCTATAAATGGGTCTGCTCCATCGGTATCCGCTGACCTCCACCACCTTATTACAAGGGTGTCTACATCTTCGTGGAAACGGAGCGGCACTATCAGCGAGGGCTGACTTGGCGAAAGCAACGCCAAGTAGTCGGGCGTATCAGGCGTGACAGTCACACAGGTGTAGGCTTGATTCAAATCATTTGTGGCATCCGCATCATTTGCAGCCATTCCGTCATTCAAATTTGTTTCATGCACAGTATCATCAAAAGTTCCCCTGGCGTACCGAATTGTATCGCAATTCGGTGTACTGAGAGCTTGTCGTACTCTACTGCATGTATACACGCCCTCCATGACAGTTATATCGGGAAAGCTGCCATCAGGTTTTGGCACAAACGCACCCTTGCTCGCACATTCTTGGTATGCCAATATTACAACCTTCGCATCTTCCACGCCCGCCATCGCCGAGTCGTAGGCGCTGTTGGACAAATCTTGATTCCTCGCCGCAGACTGCTCTCCAAACATAATCCTTACGAAACCAAGCGAAATTATCGAGAGCAGCATCGTTGTGAAAATAACAATGTACAGCGAAGCCGCGCCTTTCTTCATACTCATAATTTTGTTCCCTTTTCTAGTTTTCCTGTGTACATTATCTAACCTTTCCATGCCTTTATTATACATCTTATCCTCCATATTCCAAACATTCCAAAGCATTACTGTGAAGCTCCCATAGCGCGTTGGGCGAAATTAAACTTATTTACTGAACAATAATACTCTTGTATGCTATTCGGGTTGCTAGAATTAACCGCACCCGGAGCGATACACTGCGGCACAAGGCTAAGACCAGGGCCCGTAAGCTCCACTCCTCGCATAGTACCAAGCACAAAGCTCCCGCTATAGAACACTTGCCCCGTTGTTCGGTTTATATTTTCGCCTTCCCGAAGTCTAAACATTGTAAAGTTATACAAAATCAAGTCTTCTTCTGATGGTATAATCAGCTCCACGGCTGTTTCACTATCCGCAAGGCGTATATGCTCTATCCTAGGACCCGTAACAACTCCGGCTGCATCCGTATTGACCGCACAATATTCACGCCCGAGGTCACGGACTTTCACCAACCTCACTTCTCTGTTTACGTCGCCCTCCCATCGGTTTATATTGGTGTTGGTAATTCCGTCCGGACTAATCCAATTTGAGTTGCCTGCACTCACCCCCTGTTCCGCAATAATACTCGAGTGAACATTCCATATGTAACTCACCAAACCAGTACAAAATCTTCGATAGTCGTGGCGATAGTACGATGTTGCGTTATAATCCACCTCGCACTCTCCGGGGAATCTACTGTCGCCTTCTTGAAGAAACCCCCCATTGATTGACATACAGCCCCGCGCACCGGCTTCATTATAGACATTTCCCTCAACGGTTACGCCTCCAAATGTCGGCGATGCCGAAATAGACCGCTTGAGGTCGTCAATAATATTTCTCGCCGTTTCATTGACATTCTTTACAGTTATTTCCTTTGAATATGTTTCGCTTACATTTATAATCAAGGTCGCGATTGCAATCATCAGCGTCCCGACAAAGACCATGGCTAACATTGTTTCTACAATCGTAAATCCTTTTCTTGCACCCATCCTATTGTTTTTCATTTTTCTCCTTTTTCCATTGTTCATAACCATACTACAATTCCGTATCCGCATCTTGAACCCTTACAATCGTTCCTAGCGTTGAAACTACAGCCCGCCCCGGCGAATACCAACACGCCCTAATGTGGAAATCTATGGTCTGTGAATTATTACGCCTCACCGCAAACACCCAAATCCCCTCAACCCTCACCACTCTGTTCACGTCAGAATCTCGTTGGATTTCGTTTGTTTCAGTTCCATCCTCGGCAACTCCTGTGGAACTACCGTAAACAAGGCGAGGGAACAGCGGCGGCGGTGTAAAGAATCCTCTCCCGTTTGCTGTACCTAGATTCTGCGGAGTAATAATTGTTTGGGCATAATTACTGGCATTTTGCGGGTTAATAAGGCGTGTGTTTACCACAAAACGTCTGTCCCATAAGTCTTGTGCCAATCCCCCTCGCATAGACACTGCCTCGCAGTCCGTTCCGTCAGTCACGAAAGGCGGCACTACGTTTATTGTTCGCTCATCTACTATTGCCGAATCCGAAATAGTTCGCCAAAGTCCCGTATAAAGCTGGTTGCCAATCGGCGGCGCACCGGCTGGCATATTCCTCTCGACTGCATACGAGTCGTGAATAAATCTAATTGCCTCCGCTTGCGCGTCCATTTCCTGCCGCGCCAAGGTCAACTGAAGCGAAGCTGTACCAGTTGCAAGACCTTGATTCATCATGGTAATTGTCAGTATTGAAACCATCGCAAACACAGTTATAGCAAAGATAACTTCAATTATTGTATCGCCCCGTTTGTAGTTTTTTTCCAAAGATACAATATCTTTTATTTTATGGACACCTAACATCAAACCTCCCTCCATCTACTTCTCTTCGTCCGGTAATATCTAGCTGTGCATCCTGCTCCAAGAGCTGCATAGCTGAAGCGTTTGACCCGCCCTGCGCAATCGCTAATATTCTTTTTGAGCCTGCTCCTCCAATCAGCCCGCTATCCGGCGATTCGATACATAAGAAAGCGAATCGCCTAATGTCGTCACTCGTATCAAGCAATGGATTATTTAAATCCTCAATGTCTTTCCGCACCAATTCCACCATACGCCCAATTCCTTGTCCTGAAATCGCATCACCAACAACGGCCGCCGCATTTCCGTCTGTCGGAGGAGTTAAATTGAATGTACTTACCATATTTATAGGGGAAACAGTTATGTCGTCATTATATATAAATGTCATGATAGTGCCTGTGATTGGCATACGTAGAATTAACACCGCCCCGGGTATAGTCCCGAGCAAACCATTGATAATCGGCGCTTGAATTTGACCGCCCCATTCTATTTGGTAATCCTGCCAAGGTCTGACCCGCCGAAGCCCTGCGTTTGCGAGGGCGGTGTAATCGGTCACACTAAATAAACCGTCATTGCCTTCTTGAAAAAGCGTATCACGGTCATAATCCCGACCGACTACCCAACTATACCTTGTGTAGCACGCTCCTGTCCTGTTTGCACTGCTGCACGGCGTTCCTCGCCCAAACTCTATCATAACCCCATAGATGGCGCAGTTGCTTCGTCCCAAATATCCGTCGCCTGGTCCGCCGCCGCATTCACCGACAGGCAGCTTCCCGTCCCTCCAGTTCTGAATATTTGTACTAAAGTCATATTGGCTCTGCATAAAGGCTTGGAAATTATTAACTGCATCGTTATATCGTCTTCTTGCCAGGTTGTTGCCCTGCATCGCTATTAGTCCCACAAGAATCGCCGATGTAACCGCCAACACCAGTATAACCTCGATGATTGTAAACCCTGTATGTATTGCCCATTTCATGTTTTTACTGTTTCGCATACTTAGAACCTCGGTGAAACCTCACGGGTGTAAGTTGTGCGGGCTTGTCCGCCGCGAAGCGATTGTTGGAATGCCCACAGGAACGTATCCGCACGTAAGTTGAATACCTCGGCAGGGTCGCCTGAAGTGTCACGATTCGGATTATGCACATTAAACATTTCTATAGTCTGCCTTGTCCCATGGCAAGAGTTTATACCTTGCGCACAGTTGTTTGTTATTGCAACCGTTAAGCCCTTGACCGATACTCCATTCACTACATGTATTGATAGTTCTCGTAACAATCACCCATGCGTCAATTTGCGTAACATTTTGATTCCGAGGAGCTTATATTAGGGCTGCCTTCAGGATTTCTTCTGTGTTCACAACCGTTTATCAGTCTTGCAGCGGGACCGCCATCTGCGGGCAGTGGAGTGCATGTTATATTTAGCCGCGTTTCAATCGTAGCCAAGGCGTTTCTCATGTAATTTCCCAAATTACCGATGTCTGAGTTTGTTATGGTCTGTCTGCTCCATTCGTTAATCCCGCCCGGTGCAACTGGCATTATGCCTGGAGCGGATTCCGCGCAGGACGTACCCAGCGACAGGCAAAGCCCGTAGTTTCCGAACGCCGCCCCGCTTGCCATCCTGGTTGGCTCACCGGCAGTAGTTATAACTTGTCTTTCCGCAACTATCTCAAATTGACTCCATGAGCCGTAAATTCGCCTATGCGTATCTGTCAATATCAGCAGAGCGGGGTTGCCCATAACTTCCTCAAAAGGATACCTGTCCTCCGTTGTGCCTTTGCCAAAGGATTTTATAGTTTGTGAAGTTGAGATGTTTCCATGCACGCTTAGACCTGCCCCCAAAATCTGTACTTTTGGTTTTTTGCCTATGGTATAACATTTCGGTTGGCTCCACCAACGATGCGCGTTGCTCGGCGATGTGCTGGTTGCGGCATCGTTTGCCGGCTCGGTGGATTGATTATCTGTAGTTTTACCCCAACTGCTTGCAGGATAAAGAGTAAGAGCGTAGCAAACCTTTGTTCCTGCAGGCGCGTCATGGGCATAAATGCCGTCAAAATTCTTTCTGAACGTTTCATTTGCCCCTATAACACCCTCGCCTTCGGTAATATTTATACATCCCAAATCCACGTCGTTGTATATGTATGAGCTAAGATTGCTGCCGTTTATGTTGCCGTTGTTCATATAGTATCTACAAACATTATCTCTCCCGACTGAAGGTGTACCCTGTACTTGTTCCCCATCCGCAGGAACAGTCTTTATGCTGCCGTTTGGCGGCAACAAGAAACTTACTACTCGGTAATTAGTTGGGTATGTATCTGTGGAATATCCTTGAGCGTTATCGATAATCATACGATTCGGACGATTGGCGTTTTCTATCGAAAATGAAACCGTTGTTCTGGTCTGGGCATCAGTTGCATCACTTGGGTCTACACTAATGCTGGATTTTGTCTGATAATTATACGGCACTTTCGCTTCCGCCCATGAATCGCCTCTATCTTTATACGCGCTATACCAAGTTTTTGAATAGGAACAACTACATGTCTCAGGGTCGCCGCACATAACCGTACAGGAAGATGTGTCTGTGTCATAATCTGTAGGGTAAATCGTACCTTCTTGCCTGAACCTTTTTCCTAGGTCATATGGTGTTATTGTTCTTTCTCCGGCAATCATGTCGTTAGGCGGGCCTGCTGAATAATCCCTGTTAATCGCCTGTCCTCTGGCAAGACATTGAGCCCCGTTCCATGACCCTTGACCAGCATTAAGTTTTGGTGCAGGAATGTAATCTTTTCCATCTATGCTTCCCTCTATATCTGATATGGAAAAATCACAATTCATCGCTTCGTAGTTGTTTGTCAAGTTGGCAATCTGTCCGCTACAGCAGTTTGAATAATTCTGCACCCTCTGAAGATGTACCCAAGCGCTGGCATCTGCCCAGTAAGCAAACTGCACCTTGCTGCCGGGTCTGAGATATATGGTTGAACGCGGGATTTCTTCCGTATACAGCCACGCAGGGTTGCTGGGGGAAGAACCGGTGAAGTTGGTCATGCCCGGCGCATTATCCCACACATACACCTTAATGCCCCCTTGGTCGCCCTCAATTATAGGGCTACAGTTATTTTTAGCTTCATTGGATTTGGATACTTGCTCACGCACCCAACCTACGCCTCTCCATTCCCATTCCTTAGTTTCTCTATTCCAACGCCAACGTACATCCACGCCGTCGCTCTGCCATACAATGACATCGTTATCAAACAGTTCATCTTCACCTGCATGTCTCATGTGATTCCAAGCGTTATGTATCGTCCAGTCGCTTTCCCAGTGCCAGTTATTAGTCCAATATGTAACCCACTCGTAACCTCCCCATCTATTACGTTCCCGTTGATTATATACATTGCTTCTCCAATACAACTCCACCCATCCGGTTAGTTGACCTTGGTCGTCTCTATCATTGGTGCAAGTAATATTAGTAAATCCGTCCCTTGTGGTAGTCGTATTGTAGCGACACCGCCAGTAAGTCTCCGCACAGAAAGTCCGAGTATATTCCGCAGTACCGCTTATGAATCCATCTCCGTTAATGTCATACGGTCCACAGTCTGAAGCACAGAATCTATCCGACGGTATTTCTATCACACGAGCGCAAACCTCAGTATTTGAAGACCTGCCGGCACCTCCTTGACCGCTGCTTCTTGGTCGGAATTCTATATACTGGCAGATGAGTGTGCCGTGCGGCATGGCGCTTGTGTCCATGTCGGTGTATACATAATTTGCTTCCGGCATCCATGTCGAAGATTGACCGACTGCGAAACTTGATACGCTGCCTAACTGACGAGGTATTGGTGCAGGTGTGTATGTACCGGCGCTACTGTCCATGACTGTCCAGTTGATAGTGGTTGTTGCATTGGGACCATCCCTATTTAAAATTGAATGACCAAAGAAGATTGGTTGACCTTTCACGACAACAAGAGGGTCCGATCTTGTGTAAGTATGAGTAATGCTGTCCTGACTGGTTCCGACACCAGACAACCCTTCAAGCTCCCATCGTGGCTCTGGACCTATTATGTCTATCGAAACATTGAACTCTCTCGGGTCATTGACCTGGAATGTAATACCGTTGACATCAAAAGAAACCGTGTTTCCATCTACTCTTAGGTTAGCACCTCCAAAGTTAATGGATTGCAATGATTCGGGCACTAGGCTATAACCATCTGGCAACTCAAACGAGACCCTGTGTTTGCAGGCGCAGTTTACTTTGGTATTAACGAATGGACCATGGCTGTTTTCGCCGATATTTGCGGAAAAACTGAAGGTACCGGGCTCGCATATCAAATTTCTGGTATTCTGGGTTCGCAGTTCATATGCTACGCTGAACGTAGCGTTAAGAGTACGGGTTATTTCCGGATTTCTCGCGCCGGATGTCACATCAACAATTCTCATCCTTACTCCGTGGCAAACCACACCCGTGCCTGCCCCCATGTTGCAATGAACATTTTGGGTAGCGGCATATGCAGATTGGCTTAGGGCGTTGAAGTTGGAAGAATCAAAACCGAGCAATCTTCGGGTGTCTGCTTTGTCGGTCATTTGGGACAAAAAATCGTCCCATGACAGAAATTCCCCACCTGTCATTCCTTCCAATCGAACAATCGTATAAGCCGCTCCGCCTTCAAGCATCACCCCTGTGTGTTGTCCGACTTCGTTTAGACTTTCCACTATATCCCGCAAAGAAACAGGCTCTCCAGGCGCACCATGATCCACAAGCGCAGGCACAATGTCATCTACAACATAGCCCATGCGAGCCGCATCAACCACCGCTTGCGTGTCAAGAAGTTCAACGTCATCAAAGTCTATGTCGCCCATATTGCGTATCCTATCGGCGCGGAGAGCGATTTCTTCGCTTGACATACCCACTTCAAACAGCGGCAGGAATTCGTTTTCTAATCTATCCCTAGCGGCAGGGAAAGCCTCTTGTAAGAATTCTGTTTCTTCAAACATGATTGGGAAAAGGAAGTATCCTGCTTCCAAGTATATCCTCGTCCAAAAAATCTCTTTTTTCGCAATCAAGCAGTCCGAGAGCATTACCCTGTACGCTTCGTTTTCGAGACGCACCCGAAAGAAGTTGCTCTTGCTAAATTCTCCCCAACGGGCATTTAGTATCGTTTCCGCCGTCCAGACCCCTCCCGGCAATTGAATGGCGTTAATTCCCGCCACATCTTCCGCTGTCACCGAAATGTTACAATTATCTGAAGAAGCGTAGTATTTCAATGAGGTATTAAATATCAGGTCGTTCAACGCCACTTTTGTCAAATTTTCACCAAAAGATGCAGTATCGGGGTTATTTCGCATATGTTCTTCGATAGCATTAACATAGGCGTTCACATCGCTTTCTCTGAAAGAAAATTCGCCCAATTCAAGAACCACTCTGTCTCGACCTATAATATCCATAACAAAACCGACTATCACGATAGCTACCACCGCCAAAACAGTTGCGTAAATCCCTATGCGAAAGCCTTTCTTCAAGCGTTCTCGGCGTTTTTCCTCTGCTTGTTGCTGCTGCTCTTTTTGTTTTTCCTGTTCTTCTGGAGTAAGCCCCTCCGCTCGATTTTCTATTTGAAAGCGACCCGCACCAAAACTATCAAAAACCTTGGGCTTTGGCTCTACTCCTTTATCCCACCTATTATTTTCTTGCATACTACCTCTCTCATTATTTGCCATATTATTACAATTTTAGCACATCACAAGCCCATGTCAAGCGACTAGGCATAAATAAGCACAAAACAAAAGAAAACCCCGCCGAAGCGAGGTTGAGTTGTTGCATAAGTTTTATTAATACCAAGACGCTATTTGTGCATCTGTTCCGATATGGTGTCCGTAATAATTCTCGTCAGACATATCGAAATGCCTTAAATATACCCAAGGATGTGTATCGGCGTTGTCGTCCGGCGGTGTTCTGGGTGCCGCCTGAACATCGAATGCAGACCAACGACCGTTAACAAAAATCTCCGGCCACGCATGATTCATTATTGTTCCGCTCACTATACCCCGAGCAGGTATTCCGACCGCATTCGAGAGTGCTATTGCAAGTGTCGTAAAATCACCACACGTACCTCGTCCGTCTGCTATAAGGTCTTCTGCCGTTATTAGTGCCCTGCTATTTGTGTAATCTTCATCGTATGTCATGTGATGCCCAATCCATGTAAAAATCGCCTGCGCCTTCCTGTGCGGGTCAATGATTCCTGCGGTTATCTCGTTAGCCTTGGCAACAACTACATCGCTTTGGGGACGTATGAACTCGTTTCCCACGGGAGGTCTGTACGAATCAATCCTCGCCCTGTGATGGGGCCATTCTTCGCCAAAGAGGAATTCAATACCGGACGAACCAACACGAATGTGGTTGTTCTGGAGGGTAATGGTATTTCTGCTCTCCTGGCGTGCGGTGAGAGTGAATGGGTAGTCGCCGTGGGGGATGTCCTCGAAACGGAAGACAAGATTTAGGTTTTCTTCAGTTATTTCCAACCACTCTGGGTGGTATATTGGGGTTATGCTAATGCCGTTGGTTGTGATGTAGCCTCCTATATCAATGCTGAGATGCAAGAACGGCTCATTGGGCATCGCCCATATTCCAGAACTAGGTCGAACCCCCCTGTGCGACCAAAGCGTATTTACGTTGCCTGTTACGATTATACTCATGCCGTCTGCCGTCAGCGTGAGGTTTCTTTCGGGGTCGTTGTAGAATCTGAATACATTTGATGTCCTACTGATAGTGGCAGGGTCGATAGGCGCGGGTGCAGCAGATACATGCTCTACAGGGGGAGAAGTTATTCCCTCAGTTGCCGCATTGCCATTCCCCGAATTGCCAGTTATGGCGATAGACTGTGTTGCCCCATTCCAATCCACGCCCGCTCCCAAAGTATCCGCAACGTAGCGAATAGGCACGAAGGTACGCCCGCCTTGAATTACCGGTGTTCCCATGTCGTTCGGGAGCGGACGGCCTATCGTAAGAACTACGGTAGGGCTATTTGTGATGGTGGCGGTCTGTGTTGCCGCATCCCAACCTACTTCCGCGCCCAAAGCCTCGGAAATGAGACGTAGAGGCACCATCGTTCGTCCGTTTGCAATAAATGGCGCAGCATCCGATTGATGTTCCGCGCCATTTAGGGTATATACCGTACTTCCGATTGTTAAAACAATCGTTGTGGCGGGCTTGTTATCGCCGCCACTGTTGTCTGCGGATTCCGTGGCTGTTACTCTGCCGACTAGTACAATCAACAGGAACATCATCGCCAGAATCGCAGTAAAAATACGCGTCTTTTTCATGAAAAGACTCCTCTCTAATGATTAAATAGAATATAGGCAAAATGATAAAACTTATTTCTTAAAGTGCTAGTTTTCGTCATATTCCGCCTAATATACATATTTTACCACATTTAGCCCATAATCCCAAATTCGGGTGCAGGACGATTGAAATTAAACAGAGATACATCACCCTCTATGATGAAAAAAGTCACAATTAGGACATTCATCTGTACCATGATTCCTATTAAAGAATAGATTGCTATTGCATTTGGGGCATTGTTTATTTCGTATCGCTTTCGTAAACTCATAATCTCGGTGTTTTGTGCCACAGTTAGGGCAACTGCCCATCTCCTGCAAACTCTTTAAATATTTTTTACAGTGAGCGCATACATTAGCCGGCATATTGTTTCCCTCCTCGTATCGAACCAATGCCCCGGTTATGCACTTGGCGTAGTCTGTTATTGAATCAGCAAACGCTTGTAAATAGATGTGCATAACCAAGACTACTAAATTTATTTTCCTAAAAAAGCACGGTACAACATATCTACTTTTTAGTCGGGGGATTTTCTTTCATGAATCTCTCGTTGGCTTCTCTGAGAATGTTTGTTTGGATTTTGCTCTCTTCTGCTCTTGTAAAAGCACCCTTTTGTTGTCCTTTGTAGAAATTGTCATTATACTGCTTGAGTTCCGCATTGCTCATTTTGCTTAAATTAGCATCTTTGTTGACAGACATTTTTTCACCTCCCCGTGTTTTTATTAAAAATAAAGCGCGTTGCGACACAATTTCATTGTGTCGCATGGGCTTTGCTTTTCTTGTAAATCAAGGGTATAGCCCTTGATTCAATTTTAACATTTTAATGATTTCGGTCTGTTATTTTTTCTGTTTTCCCCTTAAAATCAAACCCAAAAAGCGCGTTGCGACACAATGAAATTGTGTTGCATGGGCTTAATTATTTAAGGAGATGATTTTCAATGAAGAACACAGAACCAATCCGAGATAAGAACCAAATTCGCGAGTTGGTAGAATATTACCTAAAGCGTGGGCAAATTCGCAATCATGTACTTATTGTTATGGCACTATATACGATTCTTCGCATTAGCGACCTCTTGCAGCTCCGCTGGGATGATGTCTATGACTTCAAAAACCAACGCTTTCGCAAAAACATTACACTTATCGAAAAAAGACAGGCAAGGCAAAAACAATCGCCCTTAATGCAGATATAATCGCTGCCTTGCAACTTTATTCCGATGCAGCTCGTCCTGGTGCATTTCTATTTGAAAATACAAAAACCAAGAATGCACTCAGCCGTTCTCAAGGTTGGAGAATCATTAACACAGCCGGCAAAGCATTGGGAATCGAAATTCCTACAAACGGCCACGGATGCCGTAAAACGTTGGGTTATCATACTTGGAAAGATAGTTCTGACCCAGAAAAAGATATATTGTTGCTAATGCATTTATATAACCACAGTTCACCAGCGGTTACCAAGCTCTACCTCGGCATCACACAGGATGACATCAACGCCATTTTCCTTAACACAAAACTAATTGCATAAATTCTAACTGCGTAGATTTTACCATACGCAATGCTGTCTCGCAACGGTATTTTCGGATGGTGTGTTTCCAGATGGTGTTTTCAAATGTATAGTCGCATTGCAGTAAAAAACCTACCGATTGCTCGGTAGGCATGATATGTTGTTAGTTGTTTGAGGGTTTTAGACAGCATATAGGGGATGAAGCTATTCCCCCACCGCGAGACGGAAACCTATGTCCGAGCGCCCGCCGCCGTCCGACCCGGCAGATAGAACTGCCCATCGTCGCCCACGTACATGTACGGCACGTCCCTGCGAACGGCAGTTTCAATGAATCCGTCTTCGGAAGCCCGGCGAGCGGTAATTTCAATGAATCCGTCTTCAGAAAACTGCGGGAACATTGTGAACGTATAGTCGCCGTCATTGTAGTCGAGCAAGCCTACTGTACCATCTTCGCTTTCGGAAGCGAGAACCGTTTGCGTACACAAATAAGCTGCCGGGGACAAGTAAACCGTTCCTTGATTTGCAGCAAAGAATTCGTTGGCTTTGGTGATTTGTTCGGCAATTCCAGTGTCCGTGAAGAACAGTCCATCTTTGCCTTCGCCCCGCAGCAATACAAACAGTTGCGGTTCGTCTTTAAGACCGTAGTTGCCAAAGACTTCCTTTTTGTCATCCCAAAGCGGCTTCCAACGCCATTCATCTTCCCATTCGCAGCCTTTTCCCTTGCGTACTTCGTGCAATTTCTTGAGCAGACCCTCGAAATCAAACTCGGATACTGCCGGCACATAGATAAGCTCCAGTTTATCGGTTTCATAACCGATGACAGCGGCCTTGTTAAGCACACTGACAGCCCTCTGCATCCATGTGTCAACAAACGCTTGCGCCTCATTGGGTTTTGCATAAACTGCCGCTATTGCGGTAAGCCTTTCAAATGCTCCCATAAAATCTCTCCTTTTTTGGATATATTGGGAGTTATGAACACACAAAAAAGACCATAGTCGTGTTGACCTACGGACTAAACTAAAAACAAGTTAATGTGCTAAGGTTTGCGTTTCTGCTCCCTTTAATGTGACAATACTTTCTGAGTGTCTACTACATTACAGCACATATGTTCGATTAGGTCAATGATTTGAGGACAAAATGTGCCTATTTTACGGATTTCGGATTTTATGACGAATTGTGTTATAATTTTCTTATAAGAATAGCAGGAGCAGAGTGTGGAATTAGGGTATAAAGTACAAGAATTTTTTCCGAAAACCGACAAAACCGAGAATGAAGCCACTAATTCTGCAAGAACAATAAAAACCATAGCAATTTTAGCTTGTTCTTTATGCTGTATGTGTATTTTATCACTCATAGCTGCCGTTTTGGTCAACCGCATTTTGGTCAGCCGTTCTACAGAACAATCCTTTGAGCAAACTGATTCTGCAAACTATGAAACACCCGATGCCGGCAACAAGCATCTTGAAACCAACTCCGCATCAGAGATAGCTGCCCAACCTGCAGCAACGGTCATTGACGCATGGAACGAGCTTGAAATTATGTTGCAACATCGCTTTAACGACGAAAATATCGCTGTTTTCGCGCTTGACCTCAGAAGCCCTGAGCGTATCCTTGCGGTCAACGCAGACAAGCCCATGTATATCGCAAGTATCTACAAGCTCGCTGTTGCGTATGCTGCTTTACGATTGGTCGATATGGGGCAGCTATCCATGGATACCAAATTAAATGGTAGCCAATCTGTTCGTTATTGCTTGGAACAAATGCTTTTTTTAGTGAAAACAATTGTGCGCACACGCTTGGATTTTATATAGGTTGGGAAAAAATTATGCGAATGAACGGTGAAATCGGAATTGACGTTGACCTTTCCGGAAACACTTCATCAACCGCCCGTCATATCGGCCGCTTTCTACATATGCTGTACTCCGGCAAGATTCTTTCTTCGGACATGACAACTTTTTTAACCGACACGCTTCATATACAAATTTTCCGCACACGTATTCCCGCCGCACTCCCGCATAAAGTTGTTGCCAACAAAACCGGAGATTGGGGGTCGGCTTCAAACGATGCCGGAATTGTCTTTGATACTCATGGTAATGATTACGTTATAGTCGTGCTGACAGTTGGCTCACCCGATTCTACCATTCAAGAAATCGTTCAATTGATTGATTCAAGTTTCTGACGAGGTTTCTTTTCGGTTTTTATATTCGTAAGAGGTATATAAACTACTCTTTATCAATTCGTGCTAGTCTGCGGTTGATCGTTTCCCTGCCCCGAGCCGCTGATGTTGCCCGGTATAAGGAAGTTGATTATTGCATAAAGAAGAACATACATGACGACCCCGACTGCAACATTAAATATCATGACTTTAGCCAGACGAGATTTACTCTGGTCGCCCCCAGCGGTGGCATAAAATATAGCAGCGATTACTATCCCCATGACTGCTATAATACCAACACCCCACGTTAAAATTTGCATAGCAAGGTTTAGCATATGCCAAATGCCGCCGCCCTCATTGTTGCAAAGAAGCACATCATGCCTGCCGATAATGCTCGTAGACGGACATTTTTCAAAATCATAACAGAAAGAAGGCCTCTGCTGTCCCTCAATAGGGCTGTCTACTAGTTCATTGAATACAGATGGTGCTCTGTCGGAAAATTGAGTTGTAATCGCACCTGAATACGTATCCTCTATCGTCAAAATAGAACCGCCAGAGGGGTTTGGTGCGATACGAACATTAAATTTAGTCCCATCGCTAAACGTCACATTATAATTGCCATTACTACCATCGCATTTTCTGCCCAATGCGTGAGCATTGGGTGCTAGGGGTAGCGGCAACAAGCCGATAACTACTGACAAACCTATTATCAAAGCACATTTTTTAGCGAAAAAATGTGCTTTTGAAACTCCTTTTATCACTATACTTGCCTTTCATTTACTTGCTTTTTTGGCGGATACAAAATAAATGGAATCCGCCCCATATCGTGGAACATAGCAATCTGTTTATACTGCGAGTGAACTTGGCGCAACGGCAATCTACTGGATAGAAAAATGAGAGTGACACCGAAGCGACACTCTCGGGCTTGGGTGATTGCTCAACCCGACATACATATTGTACCATATTTGGATATTAAAATCAAGTATTTGTGTTGTTTTAACGTATTTCATGCGGATTTTTGCTTGCTATATTGCACCGTGCAGCACAGCTATTTTATAGCTTGACTTATTCCGTCCTCCGAGTGATTGATAGCATAACGCCAACCCAACTGCGGATTGGCAAAATTATCTCTCGAAGGAGGATTTTAATGGAATGGACAAATCAAGAATTAACTCGGCTTTGGGCAAACACCGAAAAGAGGAAGGGCTTTTTGGCAAATTACAAAGAGTGGGGCGTATGGATTACGGTTTCGGAACTCGGGCTGACGTACTATAAATACGAGCTTCCGAAAGACGGTGGGCGGATACTGGCTATGGAGTATCAACGCCAAAATCCATATCCACGGGACGATGAAAACCTTATCCAGACCATAGTTGTTTATTATTTATGGGAGGGCGAATATTTTATACCGAATACCGCAGGGGAGTATTTCATCATAGACAGATTGAAAAAATTGAATTTTGTTTTGTTACACATCTATCACCTAATAAAATTCGTCCAATGCCGTGTTTCCTCTAATTTCGGAAGCTCTATACCCGCTTCTTGCCCTGCTTTTATGGATTTCATTATCCAAGCCAGATTATGCGCCAAAACACGCATTGTCTGCATTCCCTCTAGGTCTTGCCGTACCTCGTCTGGCGTATTTCCATGCACCATAGGCCAATATTGTGAGCCAACCATTACCATTTGGGATATTGTAAAGTATTTGTTTAGTTGTTCCAATGCCGCCGTAGAACCCGCGCGTCGACAGCTAACAATAGCCGCGCCCGGTTTGTGCGTAAAAACGCCTCTGCTACTGAAAAACAGGCGATTCATAAATGATGTTATTTGCCCCGAAGCCGCCGCATAATACACAGGCGAGCCAAACACAAAGCCATCGGCTTCTTTTGCTTTTTCCAGAGCCGCACTCACAACATCGTTTTCAAACACGCATTCGCCCGCATTTGAACAATATCGGCAGTCGATACAGCCCTGTATGGATTCCTTGCCTAGTTGGAAGATTTCTGCTTGAATGTCTTGTTTCGTTAAGGTGTCGGCTATTTCGCTTAATGCCGTAAAGGTGCAGCCGTTTTCTTTCGGGCTTCCGTTGAATAATAAGACTTTCATTTTTAATTACCCCCTAGGATTTATTATTTAGGTAGTGGGACATCGTTGTGTTGGTCGTAGTTGGTTGACATTGAGTAATTGTAACATAATGTGTCTGCAAAAATAAATGTTTTTTCTGTATAAAATAAACACCCCTGTTTGCTGACAGGGGTGTTCTATTGTGCTTTGCTGTAGGAATTATGGGAATACGCAGCGAACTGGATTACCAATATTTGGACTTATTTCATTACCGGTAGTGCCGGGAAAAACAGATGTATTAGATATGAAAGCTATAGCTCCATGCGCGCCGTCAGAAACAGAGGATGTCCACAAGTATGCCACTGTAGACTGAGCGAATAAACCATCACCAGGGTAGAATTGTCCAGCCGATACTGTTCCAAACCCACTTTGCCAGATTGCATTACCACCAGATGTTGCATTTGGTTGCCAGTTTTGGAAAAAGCCTGTACCCCAGTTTGGATTAGGAGTAATATTAGTGCCGTTTGTAGCAAAGGCATTATTTAACATAGCCCATTCGTTGTAGGTGTTAATGTCATTGCTCTCGCCCAAAACGCCAACGGGTATACGCCAACCAGTTGGGCAGATAGATGAACCGCCATCGCCCTTGGATTCACCGCCCACACCGCCGTCTGCACCAATAATACCTTGGGCTGTCATGCCCTAACCGGTAGTTTGGTCGTTCACGCTAGAACAGGCAGGCGTAGTAGTGCTATCGAGACCCATTGCCGCACAAAAGCTGTAGAGGATAGAACCGCAGACAGACAGCATTGCACCCGCGCCAGTAAAGCTAGTGTTTGAGCAGCGAGTGCTGCCATCGAAAATAGATATGTTAGGGTTAGTATTGTCTACCGCCCAACGCGCATTACTGCCCCATGAGTCTCCGTCACTAAGTATAGCCAATCCGCCAACACCAGTTGTATTGCTCGGCACAGCATCACCAAAAGTATTATCACCGCCGCCTACGTAAGCTAGGTTATCCATCATCCAGCACTTGTTGTCGGGCATTTTGCGTACCCTATAAACCTCAT
>Ga0099364_10000920_pt1 | contig 45995 bp, 31 predicted proteins | sample TergutTh196P3_FD_73070 | JGI IMG/M metagenome (GOLD analysis project Ga0099364, IMG submission 73070) | Microcerotermes parvus P3 segment gut microbial communities from Pointe-Noire, Republic of the Congo - Th196 P3 | ecosystem: Host-associated > Arthropoda: Insects > Digestive system > Gut ...
CTTCGACGCTGCTACTGGCGGGTCATAACGAAATTGATAGGACTTGTCCCAACGAAGGATATGCCAAATGATCGTTGCCAATGCCGCATCACCGCAACCATTGCCGTCTTTGCTCTACGCCGTTTTTTGATATTCTTGTACCACTCCTTCATTAACGGATCTTTGCGAACAATATGGTGTACCGCAAAGTTCAAAACATTTCTCGCAATCGCATTGCCACGCTTCGTGATACCACCTACACGATGCTTGCCGCCCGTGTTGTGGCAACCCGGTGTCAAGCCGAAGTAATTCGCAAGGCTGTCAGGATTCTTGAATCGCTTGATATCGTCGATTCGTGAAAGTAATGTAATGGCTCCCATCGCACTGATACCGGGAATTGCCTTCAGGCGATAGACCTCTTTCATCTTTGTTTCCGATACCTCTGAACGTTTCACAAGTTCTGCCTCGACTTCGAGCATCTGCTTGTCGTACAATTCCCAAGCGGCAATGTTCATGTCGACTTCTAGACGATCAACGACGGGTAGTTGAACCGTTTTGATCCACTGCCGAAACTTTTGCATGTGATAAAGTTGGGTTGGTGCGTCTTGAGCCATGTTATGCTTGTTGAGAATACCTTTGACCTTGTTGATGGTCTTCTTGAGTTTTTCGAGCAACCAATCGTTGAACCCGCAGACTTCGACGATTGCCATATAGCCGCGATGTTTGCGAGCCTTTTTGGCAAAGGCGGCGAAAAAGTCGTCAATGTCAGTATGATTGGTACTGACTTGCCCCTTTTGAATGACATCTCCTTGCTCGTTTCGGATATTGATGGTCAATTGGGTCTTATGTTGGTCGATAGCGAGATACAGCATGGGTGGTTTTCCGTGGGCTTAAAGGTTAGTTTCCAAAAATATACTTTACCTTACAGAACCACCCGTGCGTTTCTACGCTACGGTGAAAATTACTTTCTGAATATCAAAAACGGCTACTTGGACGAAAAATTGTCCGCAAGAAAGGACTTGAAGAAGGCATCGACCTTGATTCGGTAGGCGTGTTTGAGCCGAACCGCATTCAAAAGACGCTCCTTGATGTACCGATGAATGGTACGTGGAGAAACATGCTGCAACTCTGCCGCTTCTTTGACGGTCAGGCGATGGGGCAATTTCGTTTCATTCATAATCGGGACTCCTTACAGATTTGATGACGATGTTACCGCGTAATCCATTACACGTCAACGGGACATACTATCTCGACTCCACCCATTTTCCATTAATACAAACCAAGCGACCATCCAAAACGTCTACAAAGCCGACAAGCGCATCCCGGAACTTTTTGCAATACTCGATGTGATCGCGTTTCAATTTTTTCCGCTTGCAATAACGCGGGTCTTTCAAACGGTTGCGCAAGTCTTGAATCACTTCATCCGCTATCGCTTTGCAAACCGGTGTCGAGTCGGTTTTATCAATAACAGATTACCGCATTCTCGCCCGAATGCTTTTTAGACGATTATAGACAAAATCCAAAAAGCCGCGACACTCGTCGGTCAAATCGTAACGGCGGACAATATGTAAATAATTGAAGAGGTCAAGCAAGTAGTCCCCATCAAGAGAACGACGTCTCGTTTGTCGGCAACGATTTTGACGTTGCTCAGTATCGGTCTTACGTCTTTGTTTATCGCAACGGATGTGGCAATCTTGAATTGCCGTAAAAAATCTTTCGGTTCAAAATGAATTTTCATGAGATGATAATAGGGTTGAGTGTTAATAGTAGACCATTTCCCAACGTCAGGAAACAGTAATGCACTTTTGCCGTTTGCCGGAACGCATGGCACGTTCTTCTTCGGCACGTCTGTCCCAGCCGAAGGTTACGCCATTTTTTCGGCAGAGTACAATGTCCGCCCGTTCTGATACCGCTTGCAAGCCGGGTATGATGCTACACAAAACGTAGGCAAGCCGCGACACGGTACTCACTGATCTGGGATTGGCCGTAACGATTAATTCGTCAAGTAGTTCCGTAAGTTCGTTGGTCAATCCCGCCGGAATCGATTTAACCGCAGGTACAGGAAATCCCGCAACGGCATTCTCTGCTTCGTCAAGAGCACGTTCGATTCGCTGCAATTCATCCATTTCGGACGGACTGTCTGACTTGACAATCGGTGCCGGGAGTGCCGGGTCCGGTGTAGATTGCACGACCGGCTTGGCTTTTATTACTACCGTCGCTTTCTGTTTACTTTTCGGTTTTGCTTTCGTTACTACTTTTGGCTTGGCTTGCCGAGATTTTGCAACGCAACATTTCGTTGCCGTCTTCTTTTTTGTTTTCTTTTTTATTGCACATTCTCCATTTGGTTAAGTTTACCATCCGGTTCATATATCCCGCCGCCAGACGGCATAACGACAGGGTGCATTCAGGTTGGTTCGCACATTCTACGCAGAATACAGTTAGTTCTATTTTTGCTATGCCATATTTGGATTGTAGAAATATTGCAATGCTTTCACATTGCCGTCTAAATCGCGGTCGACTTGTCCCAGCATGTCAATCATGCGGCAAAAATCAGGACTGAATGCGTTTTTTTGATTGGCATAGAAAGGTTTCCAATGGGGGTGGGATCGCACCGAGATGGTATCGAAACCGCATCGACATGGCACCACGTCTTTTCCTATACAGTAATCACGTGATTGCAGTATCGTCCGACCTCTCTTTGGATGCAAGTAGCGACAGTAGCAAAGCATGAGCATCCATGCTCGAAGTTTTTATTTCGTTGGGTCAATCCGTCGGTCAACGACGGTACAGTCTACTTGATCTTAGCACTTTGAGCAAGGGCATGTATTCCGATTTTTTGGGCGAATGAACTTTTAAGTTGAGTACGCCACGTCACACACCGTATGTATACGTAAAAATGCCCCATGAAGGGTAAATTTTTGGAAAAAAGGTATATGGGCATAAACACGTGACGTACTCAACAATAAAGTTAATAATAAGTAGTAATATACTATAAATATAGGCATATTCATTGATTCTAATGGTTCCGAGTTCATCCCAAAGCCAGAGCAGAACGCCGTTGTTGCGTTTGAGCCTTTTGACGAGTGCTTGGTAGGAGGCGACCGATTCGATAAAATGGTAGAGCGGTTTGTAATGCCGACCTGTTTTGTATTTCGGCGTATTGACGAGTTGGGTGAAAACTTTTTTGATGATTTCGCGTCCTTTGTCTTTGCCGGAAGAAGAATATCCGGCAACGATGATGTAGGGATTGGTACGGATGCCAGTAGGGTCTTTGACATTTTGAGCGCAGAGCAGGGCTTGGAAGGCAAGCGCAGCAGCAAGTGAGTAAACCGGTTGGTCAACATGCGAAACGGAATTGACATATTGTGCGAAGTCTCTTACGAATCCCGGAACATTAAGTAGATGTGCCGGAAACTTTTCAAAGCAGTCATCGTCGCTCACTTCGTATTTGTCCTCTTCGTTGGTGAAGTCGGTAATGAATTCGGGCAGGTCGACGTGTTCTATGGTGAGGGCATCACCATAGCCTTGTGCGGCAAGGTCTTTTGTTGCGGCGACAAAATCTTCGTTGTGTTCGAGATAGGCATAGACGGCAAAGTAACTGTATGTGTTGCCTGATTCAAAGGGATGGGCATTCGTCGAGAATGGGTAAAACGTTGGCGGTTCGATATGCAAGTATGCCGAATGCCCATCATTGGTGCCGGGGCGTTGCCATTTTTCGTCGTTATCTTCTCTTTGTCCCAGGTATTTCCAGCCGTGTTTTTGGCTTTTTCCGATGGAGTCTTCGGTGCGAATGATAGTATGCCGACCGCCGGATTGTGAGGTTTCAATGACAAGCCGGGCAAATAGTTCAGCAGGTTCTTTTGCTTTGAAGTCGTCAAAGACCTTTCCTTGCTGATCGAATTCTATCATCAGTAGATTACCGGATACTTCTCCGCAAATGATACAAAGAGCGTCAGCACACCAACGTTCCCATTCTACTTCTGTTGGAAGACGTTGTTGATAGTCTTTCCACCTGTGAAGCGAAGGACGCTTTTCTTTTCTGATTGCCGGGATGACGGACAATCCATTTCGTAAGTAGGTGAGTGCTATGTCCTTCATTGGTCTTAAAATGGCCCGTCGTCATTTGGATTATTTGCAGGTTCTGATAAAAATACTCACAAGCAGGTTCTTCGCCGAACATTCCTGTTGCATGGGGGCAATCGCCTTGATAAAACAAGCCGCAATCGCCGCAAGTTTGTGCCGAAGCGCAGGGCGACTCCGGCATTGCTGGCTTTTCGGTAAAGTCATGTTCGATGACCTCTTCAAAACGTTGCCCTGATGTTTTGATAACCGTCAAACGCTTTGGAACGGCAAGGTAGCCGGTTTTGGCATAATGCAATGCTTCGTCAACAGTAGTCGGCGGTTGAATGTCGCAATGCTGCTTCCACCAGGGAACGAATTTGTTAGACCAAGCCCAGCCTTTGTGTTCGGGACACACCCATTTGGAGACGAACTCGTTAAATCCGACTCGGTATTCTATTCGCTATGTCGGCGGATCATCGGGCGTACCATTCTTCTTATAATGCTTGGAGTAACTGACTTCATGTACTTCGTAGAGCGTTTCTGTTTTCTGCCCGGACAGGATACCATCGCTACTTGCCTTGTCATCTAACTTGGAAGTAGGTTCGGGAATGGGAAAAATGTAACCGCAACCAGCACATCGGGAAACGTTGATAGACAAAATCAAATGACACTCGGGACATTATAAGATAGGTGCTTCACTACTTCTACTACTATTTTTTTTGACATTAATAGCATCAACCGGCCCGTGTCGTTGAATGTTCGAGCCGTAATCAAGCCTACAGACTGCTCTGCATATTGGGCAGGCCGGTGCAATTTGCCGGCGTTCTGTTGCAATAATTCTTTGACGTGGGCAAGGATAAGTAGACGACCATTCCAACGCAAAACAGTATCAGAACATATCTGCGCGATCACAATGCTCTTGCCGGAACCGGTTGGTAAGACCACGCACGGATTATCCTCTCGGTTTTGCAAATGCTCATAAACAGCATGAACGGCTTCTTCTTGGTAGGGACGTTGCATTGTCGTTAGTCATTTAAGTTGTGAATGATTTCGGCAAGCAGTTTGAATTCCTCGATAACTTCGTTCAGGACTTCATCTCTTTCGTTCTTGACTTTTTTATAGATGGCGGAATACATTTTGATATAGCAAAAGGGATAAGGTATTTTCACAAAGCCCCCGCTCTCGTCCGGCATTTTGATGGGAGTTTCCCAGATTTCTTCTTCCTTTTCTCGCCTGTCCACTCCGTTTTCCATTTTTGGAGTTCCGCTAAACGCCGTACAACTTCTGCATGCTCTTTCTTCAGTATTAGCAATCCGTCATTTTGTCTCCGTATGAGTAGATGTCGACAGTAGAAGTCGAGTTCGACGGCACCTCCGATTCGATGTCCAAGTAGTTGGCTTGCAAGTATGCCGCCACCAATGCCCGCGAATAATTCTATGACATTCATGACGCTCCTTTCTGCCGTTCGGCATCTGCTTGTTTGATTCTCTGACACGCAACATCAAAATACTGTCGCTCTTTTTCAATGCCGATGAACCGGCGATTATTCTGTAATGCAGCAACTCCCGTCGTGCCGCTTCCATGAAGGGATCGATGATAGTATCACCTTCGTCGGAGTAGGATTTCACCAAAAACTCCATGATCGATTCGTGATTTCGTAACAGCATCTTGTTGGCATTCAAAAAACCAACTTTGTTATTCTTGAGCCAAACCAAATCATATCGATACCACTTGCGATTGCTGTTGATCAAATCGCGGGAAAACCTGCCGCATCCGAACAGAACAACGTTTGCCGCTGGCGTTGTCTTACGTTTTACTACTTTCCAAAAGTGACCAAACGGCAAGGCTACGGCCCAATCGCAAGTGGTAATTCCGAATGCTGGATCGCTTATCAATGCGTCTGCCTTGATAAGTAGATTCGGTAGAATCGCAAAGCAGTCGCCGCAATACAATCTGTAGTTTCCTATAACTACTTTTTTCATTGCAGTCATATATCCACCTCCCCGATGTTGTTGAACCAAAAATCTGGCTGGTCAATTGCTAATAGTGCATCGAGATAACATACAACCCATTCACGATAGACGCTGTAATAGTTTGTGAACACAATGGTCTTACTAAACACATAACGCTCCGGGAGAACTACTATCCAACCTTTGCGATTGCGTTTCCAACAGAACATCGGCACTTCAAAGACTCCGCATCGAAACGGCTCTCTCTTTTCGACAGCAATGGCAAAAACCTTCGGCGGCATGACCGCTTCTACTTCGTATTCATCAATGATTGCCGAAACGAAAATCTGCTGGTAAAACGCAAATTGGATTCCATACATATACTTCCTCGCATCGTATTCAAACGAATCGAGGTCGTTGCACGTTTTGAGATCAACGATGACGGAGACCGCATACAACTTGCTGAGAAGGAAAAACGCTTGATTTATCCTGCTCATCTTTCCGAGCCTATGCCCGCCGCCGGTAGTATCACTATTTCGACAAACGGCTTTTTGCTATATCGAAACAAAGTAGGAATGGAGTGGGCTTGTCCTATGGATGAACAGAAACGTGCATTGGTCAATGCCATCATCATTGCCAAAGATGAAATGCTTGACAGCGAGGAGGCAGGCAAACTACAATCACTCGACAAGTGGCGAGACAAAGCAAGCATGAAACGCATCATTGACAATGTCAATCGCAAACTCAACTATCGCAGCGTGCCCATCACAATGTCGCACGATAAATATGAGTTCTGCTACAGGTTTGTGTTGACACAACGCGATGAACGTCGAAAAAAACAAGCGTAGTGCCAAGAATGTAACTTCCTTCCTTATCAAGGATGATTTTGCAATGAAATAGAAGGACAGGAACGGGCGATATTGCACTGCTACTCTGGCATGTTAGTTTTTATATGTTTGCAATCGACAACGAAATTTCGTTGTGGGGAGCGAAAAATTGCCTCTGAAAATGAAAATTTTTTAACCGGAGAGACTTTGCCTCATTTCCGCAGATGTAATAATTCCTTGAAAATAAAAAGGTTGCGGCGTGATTTTTTCGGAAAAATTTTTCTGCATTATTTTTGCTTTCTGGCAACGCTCACCGTTGACCGACGATCCGGCAAATTGTCGCCCATCAAAACCAACACCGCAATATCCAATGGTGCGAAAATCGCTGCCGTTATACCATTCATTTAAGCAGCCGGACGTACCGTCGCAAGACCGTCGAAGGTTTCAAAGACTTGGTGGAAACACTGGTTTACTATCGAAAGAATGGGACGCTTGTCCCGGATAGAGCCGTAGTCAACCGGCTGGCTGATATTCCCGCCGAACTGCAAGCAAAACTGGCAAAGGTTCCGCTTGGTAGTTTTATCAATCGGGCGAATGACCGGATTATCAGCATGGAAGACTACGCGAAATTGTTGGACGCTTGTCCCAATCAAGACTGGCGAACGCTCATTGCGTTGGCGAGAATTGGCGGATTGCGATTTCAGAACTAACAACGCTTCGGAATTGCAACAATTGCGATGGGCAGACGTTCAGTGGACGGAAAATTGATTTTTGGTGCGTTCACCGAAAACAGAACGGCACGAAAGACATCGGGAGCGAGTGGTTCCGTTGTTTGCTGAACTGCAAGTAGAATTGCTACTCGCGGGACGAAACGAAGGAGAACGAATTTGTTTTCCAACGTTTCCAAAAGACGACTTGGCATTTGAAACACCGTTTTGACAGGATCGCCGTCAAGGCAGGTTTGGGGATGATACAGAAACCATTCATCAACATGCGTAAGACTCGCAGTAATGAGGTCGTCCGGGACTTTGGCGAGGCGAAAGAAAACCTTTGGATAGGCCATTCGACGCAGGTAATGCGTGACCATTATTTCCGGCTATCGGACGATGATTTTTTGGATGCTGCGGGCAAATTGGACGGCCAAATTTCCCATGCAGAATCCCATGCAAAACCGACTGGAATGGACGGGAAAATGGAGTAAAATAGGGATTGGAAGCCAAATAGAAATTCTGTTTGGTGCCGTATTTTCCCGCATGCAACGGCTTTTTAGGCGTGAAACGGCATGCGAGTACAAGTGGTAGTCATTACTTGTTCGGAAATTGGTAATATGCAACCATCGCCATTATGCTGATAAATTACTGGCAACAGGGCCTAGAAAACAATGCGTTTTCTAGGCTTGCTTTATGATTCAAGCAGTTTCAGAAGATGAGGTGAAAAGTGGTTTCAGATTTCTCGGTGATTGTTACACATTGCCGATGCCGAACAAGGCCATTATTTCATTATTTGGAGAATCATTATTTCCTCCGGGTAAATCTCGCGTAATGCACCCCCGGCTCGCTCCAAAAAATATCGGATTGCAATATCGGATTGCATTTCCGCCGATTGCATGGTACAATGTCCCCAAATTATGGGAATTGTTGCCGTTTACTACAAAAAACTGTCGGATGCTCCCCTGCTGATTGCCTTCAATCGAGAGGAAAACCCTGAACGCGAAACCCTGCCGCCGAAAATTCAATCCGGTAGGCCCCGCTCCGTTTGCGGAACCGACCTCCAAGCAGGCGGAACCTGGGGGGGTGTTAACCAACACGGCCTCTTTATCGCTGCCGTGAATTGCCCTAAAAAAATCGTCCCCGAAGAACCACGGTCACGCGGACTTTTGTGCCGCGAATTGCTCGGTTGCCAAAATGCCGAAGAAGCACTCGATTTGGCCCAACGCGAGTTGCTGACCGGCTGCTATGCCGGTGCGAATTTCGTGTGTGTCGACAGAATGAGCGGAGGGGTTGTGCACGGTGGCAACGATATTGACATCGAAACATTCAAGCCCGGCTTGCACATTCTGACGGAAAACCGCGTCAATGACCCTTCGGATTATCGGCAAGAGTTCGTCCGTCGGCTTCTCACGCTGCAACGGGTCGATTCTGCGATTTCGTTTTTTGCGGTTGCGAGTAGGGCATTTTCGAGCAGTCCCGACGCATCAGGAAAGATGGGCGTGCTGGTTGCGAAGCCAAATCTCAAAACGGTTTCGTCGATGCTCATTTCCCTTACGGAAAAGACGCCGCGTTCTGTGATGCAGTATGCGGCCGGTTCGCCGGATATGTGTCCTTACGAGGACATCTCGGCATTATTGCGTCAGGTTCTTTCGACGGATCGGGCGGCTCGTGCGGCAGCGGCAGCGAAAGAGGCGAAGGCGAAAGCCGCCGCCGAAGCCGAAGCGGCAGGCAACGAAGGTTAGGGCGTTTCTCGAAGGAGCATTTCTCGAATTGGCGCGTCGCAGGGCGACGCTCTAACGCCGGAGGGCTAATCCAGGGCTGTTTCGCGGACGACTTCCTCAATCGTCGTAAAGCCCCCGTGAATCTTCCGCATTCCGGCCGAGCGCAACATCAACATACCACTCTTGGTTGCCGCATCACGCAACTCCCCAACCGATGCCGCATTGTTTATCAATACCCGTAACTCGTCCGTCATAATCATGAATTCGTGAATTGCCGTTCGGCCCTTGTAGCCCGTATTATTACACGTCACGCAGCCCTTGCCGCGGTAAAACGGCTTGTCCGCCACCATTTGGGGCGTTAAATCCAATTCCAACAGTTGCTCCGGCGTCGGCGAATACTGCTCCCGGCAATCCTTGCAAATCGTCCGCACAAGCCGCTGCGCCAATATCGCCTGAACCGTTGCCGTAATCAAAAACGATGGTATTCCCATATCCCGCAACCGCGTTACCGTACTCGGAGCATCGTTCGTGTGCAAAGTGCTGAATACCAAGTGGCCGGTCAGCGAAGCCTGTACGGCAATTTCCGCCGTTTCCTTGTCCCTGATTTCGCCGACGAGGATAATATCAGGGTCTTGCCGAAGAATCGAACGCAAACATTGTGCAAACGTGTTGCCGATGTCCGCATCAATCGGCATCTGCACAATACCGTCAATATCGTATTCGACGGGGTCTTCCGTCGTCATCAACTTGTCGGTAACCGAGTTCATTTCGGACAAGGCGGCATACAGGGTCGTTGTTTTCCCGGAGCCGGTCGGGCCCGTAACCAAAACGATCCCGTTCGGGCGGTTGACGGCTTTTCTGAAATCCTGGAGCAGTTCCGCATCCATCCCGACGTTGTCGAGATCGAGCATCACGACGGATTTATCGAGGATTCGGCAAACGACGCTTTCGCCAAAAAGCGTCGGCAGCACGCTGACCCGTAAATCGACGTCGTGCCCGCCGACGGCGAGCCGGATTCGACCGTCCTGCGGCAATCGCCGTTCGGCAATATCGAGGTTGGCCAACACTTTAATTCGCGTCGTGATTGCCGTCGCAAGATGTCTCGGCGGCGGAACCATTTCGTAAAGCGTTCCATCGGCTTTGATGCGAATTTTGAACTCATCCTCAAACGGCTCAAAATGAATATCGCTGGCGTGGTCCCGAATGCCGAGCAGGAACACCATATTGAGCAATTTTCGCACCGGTGCCGACTCGCTCAGGGCCTCGACGCTGGCCAAGTCGATAGCCGCTCCGCTTTCGGCGGCTTCTTCGATTTCTTGGAAAAGTTTGCTCTTCGACAGTTCATCGACAATCGTTTCGACGCTTTCCAAATCGGAAGCGTAGTATCGGTCAAGTGCCTGCCTAACTTCGCGTTCGGTTGTTACGACGGTTCGGATTTCGTAGCCGAGAAAGTTCCGCAGTTCGTCGAGATGGGTGATATTTTGCGGCTCGCAGGTCGCCAGCGTCAAAACATCATTCCGAAAACTGACGGGGATGACCTTATAGATTTGCGCCATCGGCTCGGTCAACTGCGAGAGGACATCCGGCGGCAGGGTCAGGTCGTTCAATCCGATGACGGGCAGGCCGAATTGTTCGCCGAGGGCGACGGCGACTTGATCGTCATTGATATATCCCATCGAGATGGCGGTTTCGCCGATTTTCTCACCGTGTCGTTGCTGGTGTTCTTCTAGCAGGACTTCGAGTTGTTCTTCATCAATGAGTTTGAGATCGACTAAAATTTGTCCGAACCGACGTAGGGCCATAGGAAAACGGAGAGCGAAACCGAATGTCGGCCCCTATTCTAGCATAATTTCGGCGGTATTGGAAGGTCATGGCAACGGAGCCCGTAACGTTCGCGGGGCCATCCAAGCGGGAAGGGGCCCGATTTATGCTGCGGGCCCAGTGTTTTTTGCCTACAGCACGAGCGCACCAGCCGGGCACACATCAATACATGCACCGCACTCGGCACAAGAATCATCGACAACCGCTTTGTCGTCTGTCATAACGATGGAATCCAGGGGACAGGACGAAACACACTCACCGCAACCGGTACATTTATCTGATTCGACTTTCACTACCATGATATTTTCTTTGGATGTTAAGGAGTTTGCCGCTCATGCGGACGATTGCTGGCTATTCTAACATTGCTTTCAATCTTTGCAAGAGCGGGGGGCAACAGATGTGCGAGTTGTCAAACAGGTAGGGTGCTAATAGGGTAGGATGCCGACCGCCGGGCGGCATCGTGCGGCTCCGCACCGATAATCAAACACGCTTTCAGTCGGCTATTGCCGACGCAGCCGCCCGGCGGTCGACTGCCTACCGGTTGGCTGAAAGCGGGGGGCAATCACTTCGGAATCGTTTCAAGAAACTCCAAGTATTTGATGTCCAACTCCTCATAAGACAAACCGGTCAGATCGCTCAGCGTTTCCGGCGTTGCCGTTCCCAAATACGTTCGGCAAAGCAATTCAAATAAGGCCTTGCGATACTCGCCTTGCTCCGCAAACATCAAGTAATGAAAAAGTGCAGCCGACTGACTGTAAATTTGCTGCCTCGCTTCGCTGGATTGCACCTCCGCCGCCCCCATCGCCATCAATTTGCGAATCGGCATGTCGTAGTCCCGATCGAATTGATAAATCCTGGCCGAAAAAAGCCGATCCGCAAGAATGTTGCCGAGTTGATAATGCTCCTCTTCGATACGCAAAGTTTCCATAAACAGCGCAATTCCCTCAACGACCCAAAAATTATTGCGAAACGTCGGCGTTTGGCACGGGGAAAAATGTTCCCTCAAGATTTGGTGCGTTCCTTCGTGGAACAAAACCTTGGTTTCCGGGGCGTAAAGATACATTGTTTTTTTCGGCGCAAAGTAGAGGCCGTTTGTCATTTCGATACGGGATTCGATGGGAAACAGTTCGCGGACGTATTCGTTTTTATCTCGAAAAATGACGACTCGCATTTGGTCCGGCATCGGCCCCGTTGGCTTAAGATGTTCGCCGAACAGGAGTTGTAGAGCGTCAAAAAGATGTGCGAGCCGTTCGCGGGCGTGTTTGCCGGATTCGGCACACGGAGCGGTAATTTCATACCGGCTTTCGACTTGTTCCGTCTTTTCTCTCGGCAGTTCTATCGTGTTGCCGATTGCCGTTCCGTCGAATAGCAGAATAATCAGAAAGAGGAGTTGCTTCATGGGATGGTTTTGTGTGTTAGGTTGCCGAAATGGCGAAACTCTCACGGCAGTGAAATCGCGGCGGGGCGAAGCGGTGCCAAATGACTCCATCCGCTGCCGATCTGCATCGCCGACGGAAGTTCCGATTCCGGCTCCGGCACGGTAACAACCTGAGAATGATATTGCGGCAATGGCAAGGATTGAGCCACCTGAGTTTGCATTAAAAATTCCTCCGCCGCTCGACGAATCTCACACTGCTCACTTTCAGCCGGCATCGGCATTTCGCTCGCAAGCATCTCCGTTTGGTCCTGGACGCGGTCCGTCGGCTCTGGATTGGACAAAATCCCAAATCCGAGAAGAAATATCGCCGCATACATTGCCGTTACGAGCCCCTTCTGTTTCGGATTCGTCCATTTCAAAGCGGTGCCGAACGACTTCTTGAGCCGAATGGAGGAACCCGACGAGTCGATGCTGCACACTTCGTCCAATATCAAATGGGACAGAAACCCGATGGTCAATGCCGCCGCTTTGAGTAGGCGTTCCTCGAACTCCCCGGGCACGACGAAGAACACAAGTTGGCCGAATAAAATCGCCATCGGGACGCTGTGAATCATTCCGCGATGGGAGGTGTATTTTTTGAGAAGTGTCCCGAGTCCGAAGCGGATGAGCAGGAAAAAGACGGCTCCGCCGAGCATTGCGAGGTCGGGATCGAATCCGTGGTGTCGAAATCTTGCGGCGGCGAGGATGCTGGCGACCCCGGCGGTCAGATAGACGCATTCTTGAAAGGATTTGCTGGAATTGCTGTCGATATCGGGGAGCATACCGGCGAAACTGCATAGTCCGGCGGCGACGAGGCAGACGGGCGGGTGAAAGCCGAAGTGATAGGCAACTCCGGCAACGGCGATTCCGGTTGCGGTACTGCAAGTAATGTGCTGCTGGAAGTTGCCCATAGTGGACAACAGGATACTGATTTTTCGGTCTTGATAAAAGGGCAGTTTGGAGCGAGATTTGCGCAAACCCGGGGGCTAACGCCCCCGGCTCTTGCTAACGCCCCAGGCTCGTGTTCGCCTCCGGGCTCGTGCATTATCGTTCTTTTACCATTTTTTCGAAATGCTCGTGAAGAGTGCATTTGCCGAAAGCGTGTTCGTTACCGTTCCAGGACCGTATGGCCCCGTCAACTTCGCCTCAAACGAATGGACATACGCCGCCGACATTTCCAGGTCTTTGACGAGCGATTTTGTGAAACCACACGAAAAAACATGCTGCGTAATCATCGGAGCCGATATGGCCTGAGCCGCACTGCGACCGGGAATCGGATTTTCATTCCAACAATATCCCATTCTCGCCTTCAATTTGTTGTTAATTTTCCGTTCCGCTCCGATATTGACGGACATCACGCTTTCCCAGCCGAGCCCTTCGACCGTCGTGCCAGCCATTCCCCGAGCGAGTCCCGCCGTGTTGCCGTAATCAATATAACGAACATCCACGCCGAGTACCGTGTTTTGCAAGCCATCGTAGGAAATCCCGGCAGACAGCGTCATCGGGAGATTCAACTGGAATGTCTGCGTATCGGACATGGAGGTATTTTCAGGGCCGTCAAGGTATGTTCCGGCAAAGTATAACTTCTCTGCCCAAATGGGACTTTTGAACATAAAGCCTGCTTTGAAATTATTTTGGAAATCATACAGCGTTCCGATTTGGAAACCGGCCCCCCACACATACCGAGTGCCGTATGTCATCAAGGACAGGTCGTTGGCCGGATTGATGTCGCGGCCCAGACTCATCGGATTGATATTGAGCGATGCCAAATCGACGATCGGGGCAATGCCTATCGACATCCGTTCCGTAACTTGAGCGGAAACGGTCGGCGTAACTTGCAGGACAATCACGGTAGCGGACCGTCCGTGTTCGTGCAGAACGGGATTACCGGGAACGTGCGGGTAGAGTGAGGCGGCACCGCCGATTGCACCCATCCCGAGGCCGAATGTGAACGGCGAACGTGGACTTTCGCTCCAAACGAGTCCCATACTTGGGACGGGAATGACTCCGCCTTCGCCTTTCGTCGAGCCGGATATTGTTGTTCCGTTGGGCCCTGGAACCGAAGATGCGACGCGGCTGTTTGCATCGACGAGTTCGAGGCCGAAAGTCATTTCATTCTTTTTCAGAGCGGAAATGGACCCGGGATTCCAGTACAGAGCCCCGCAGGCATCGAGCGGCATCCCGGTTGCGGTACCGCCGACGGAAGCGTTGACGGCTCCGACGCTGCGTAGGAGGACGCCTTGGGCCGATGCTGATTGAGGGATGTAGCACGTAATTGCAACAAAGGCAAGAACGAGCAGGCGTTTGGAAAAAATCATTTAACTGCGATAAATTGAAGTAAGACGGATTTGCATCATCTCCACGTATCGGTCTTTCGACAATGATGCGGCTCTGACTTCGTTAAGACTTGGAGAAATCGGCAAAAATGGCACGCCGTTTTCGTTATAAATGCTATAATAGATGTGTTCGGAAACTTGCAGTCGGACTGGCAGGACTCCAGTTTCGTTGGATTTTTACAAAGTTTATGCTAAAATACAGGGATACTGCTTCCAAACTTTCCTCGCCATCTCCCGAATCCCGACATATCGCATAATGACGAATCTCACCCAATCCGCCGCCTGGACCGCTCTGCAAAAACACCAACAATCTCTCGAAAATACAACCCTGCGACAACTCTTCGATGATGATCCCAAACGCTTCGATAAATTTTCGCTGACGTTCAACTCCATCCTGTTCGACTACTCCAAAAACCGAATTACCAGCGAAACCGTCGCCCTGCTCCTCGACTTGGCCAAACAAGCCGATGTCTTCGGCAACCGCAATAAAATGTTTGCCGGTGATAAAATCAACTTCACCGAACAACGCGCCGTCCTGCATACCGCTCTGCGAAACCAATCAAACAGGCCCGTCATCGTCGAAGGTCAGGACGTTATGCCCGACGTCCGAGCCGTCTTGGAAAAAATGAAGGCCTTTTCCAAACGCGTCATCGACGGCGACTGGAAAGGTTATACCGGAAAGCCGATTACCGACATCGTCAACATCGGAATCGGCGGCTCCGACCTGGGTGCCGTTATGGTTACGGAAGCACTCAAACCCTATAAAACCCGGCTCAATGTGCATTTCGTCTCCAACGTCGACGGCACGCATATTGCCGAAACACTCAAAAAACTCGAGCCCGAAACAACGATGTTTCTCGTTGCATCCAAAACGTTTACGACCCAGGAAACGATGACCAATGCGGAATCCGCCAAGGCCTGGTTTCTTAAATCAGCAGGTTCATCGGATGTGGCAAAGCATTTCATTGCCCTTTCGACGAATCAGGAAAAAGTCGAAGCATTCGGCATTGATCCGGTGAACATGTTCGAGTTTTGGGATTGGGTTGGCGGGCGTTATTCGCTTTGGTCGGCCATCGGATTGTCGATCGTGCTGGCCATCGGGTACGACAATTTCCAGGAATTGCTGGCCGGCGCGTTCGATGCCGACGAACATTTCCGAAATGCACCGCCGGAGCAAAACATTCCGCTCCTGATGGGGCTGCTCGGGATTTGGTATAACAACTTTTGGGATGCCGAAAGTCATGCAATTTTGCCGTATGACCAGTATTTGCACCGCTTTGCGGCATATCTGCAGCAAGGCGATATGGAAAGCAACGGCAAGGGAGTTGACCGGGATAATTTGCCGGTGGATTACACGACGGGGCCGATTATATGGGGCGAGCCGGGAACGAACGGCCAGCACGCATTTTATCAGTTGATTCATCAGGGAACGAAGTTGATTCCGTGTGATTTTTTGGCATCGGTCAACTCGCACAATCCGCTGGGCGATCACCATGCGAAGTTGCTGTCGAACTTTTTGGCGCAGACAGAGGCCTTGATGAAGGGAAAAACATTGGACGAAGCGGAATCGGAACTGCGCGCATCGGGTTTGTCGGAGGCGGATGTTAAACGCCTTGCACCGTCGAAGGTATTTCCGGGCAATCGTCCGACGAATTCGTTCTTTTTGGAGCGTTTGACGCCGAAAACGTTGGGCGTACTTCTTGCATTTTACGAGCACAAGATTTTCGTGCAGGGAATAGTGTGGAATATCAATTCGTATGACCAGATGGGCGTGGAATTGGGCAAGCAGTTAGCGGGCGTGTTGTTGCCGCAACTGCAAAGTGCGGAGCCGGTTACAACGCATGATTCGTCGACGAACGGATTGATTGCATTTTATAAGGCGAAACGCTAGTCGCGTATCCAAAATGGGGCTGGGCAGAATGTGGCTGGGCGTCCCACAGTCATCCCGGCGAAAGCATCGTCATCCCGGCGCAAGCATCGTCATCCCGGCGCAAGCCGGGAACCAGACATTGCGTGCGATGCCGATTCCGCTGGGTTCCGGCTTTCGCCGGAATGACGGCTTTTTTGTCCACAGCAAAAATGAATACGCTCTAATCCAAAAATTGCTGTTCCTTGAGCCGTTGCGGAACATACTCCTCGGTTACGAAACTAATGTCCCGACTCGTTAACGCCTCCACCTCCAACTTGAAACCGTTATCCAACATCATCGCAATCTCCTTTTGCCAAGCCTTTTTCTGGGCGAACCAAGGATATGCCGCAATCTGTTTGGCCCGTTTTTTATCCTGCTCGTTCAATGCAATTTTTACGCTGTTCGACAACTTGCACCGCTCAAAATCATTACTCCGCAAACCGATGAATCTTGCATTTGGAACCGCCATCCGCTGCGATTCAAACGCCAAATTGATCGACCCCTGCTTGATCACACTATAAATATAGTATCCCCAAGGATCGTTATCGAACAGACAATAAATCGGCAACCGCAATTCATCATGCATCCGATACAGCAATCGCCGCACGCCGCGCGGCGGCTGACCCGCACCGTGCGTCAATATACAACGGTGTTTTTGCCAAAACTTGTCTTCGTTGAACCGTTGCCAAACCGTTCCCTTTTCGACATGCAGGATAAATCGAGCATTGCATTTTTTGAATTGAATAATGTTCGATTCGACAATCGAGGGAATGGCATATCCTCCGCTTCCCATTCGGGTACAGTCAATTTCGTCGCCTTTATCGACGATTGTGATGTTGCCGACCATATTCCCTCGGGTTTCGGCGGCGAGGTGCAGTTCTTCCCGTAGGGAATTGAGCAAAACTTCCATATCTTCGATGATATTATCGCAATCGCCCTGGTCATCGAATGTTTCTTCCTTCGTGCCTTCGATTGTGTGTTTGAGCAGATAGTACAGTCCCCTGATGCTGGTTGATTTTCCTTGTTCGATAAGTTGTTTTGTTCCGCTGGCGACGAGCATGGTTTGCATAAAACTTTTCGCTTGCGAGAGGTTGAAAAGTTGGCGTTGCGAGGTGCGTTTTCCCATTTCGATAATTTTTTTCCGCTCGTTGAAATTGACGTTGGACAGAGCGCGGACGGGAATATCGACGGCGGGGTCTTTTTGCCGCAGGCTTTGTTTTGCGACGGCATTGGCCATATCGAGGATGCTGGCGAGCGTTTGTTTGTCTCGCGGGCTCAGTTTAATTTCGTTATTTTTCGGCATTCTCCCCACTTTTATTGAAACACATTAGCATATCCCGTGTTTCCTGGTTCGTCAAGTCCGGGCGAGCAATCAGTCCGCTCGAGGCAACGGCTCCTTCGCATACACGCCTTTCACATTTGCTACAGTTTGGTATAATTTGGGCAATTTCACGGAGTAGCGTTCATTATGTCTTTGAACATCGCTATCGGAAGCGATCATCACGGTGTTTCGGTGCGAATCAGACTTGCCGAGATACTGCGCCAAGAAGGGCATACCGTCAGCGAATCCGGCCCGACAACGGATTGCCCCTATTCCACGGACTATCCCGACATTGCCGTCGAAGTTGCAGGCCAGGTCAGTGCCGGCGATGCAAGCCGAGGTATCTTAATTTGCGGAACTGGTATCGGAATGTGTATTGCCGCCAACAAGTTTGCCGGTGTGCGAGCCGCTCCGATCATCGACGAACTTTCCGCCGAGTTTTGCCGTCGGCATAATGATTTGAACGTTCTGTGCGTTGCAAACGATATTTTAAGCGAAGAGTTGATCTTTCGGATCGTGCATATTTGGCTTGAAACTCCGTTCGACGGCGGGCGACATGCACGCCGAATCGAAAAAATTTGCGAGATTGAGCGGAAACTTGAAATTGGCTCCGGCAATGCCTCGCAAGCGCGTTTCGTTGAGTAGACGCATTTCGTTGAGTAGACTTGTTCAGTATCGGCAATATGCAATAAACACCGGGAATTTTAACACTTTTTCGGTTAGCCCATGCAATTTACCATGCATATTGCCGAACTCCTTATTAAATAGGTACTCAAAAGGTCGTTTGTTCCGCTTTACACTGTAAAATGGAACAAACGCTTCACCGAGGCCGGTCTACATTACCTGCCTGCCTTGCAAGGCAGGCAGAAAACCGACTACCGGAACCGCTCCTTACCACCCCAGTACAACCGGGAAGCCGTATCCGCAGGGCAAACTTCAAGCCATTTTCTGTTATAATGGCAACATGTCAAACGACAACACACTCATCAAGCCGACGACCGATCTGTTTATCGCAGCACTTTGGTCAGCACCCAAGAACGAACCCATCCTGCGGTCGCTCTTGAACGGTGTGATGATGGATGTCGGCCTGCCGCCCGTCATCAAAGCGACGGTACTCAATCCATTCAACATTCAAGAGTATCCTGCCGACAAGCAGATTCGTCTCGATGTGAGAGTAGAAGATGAGGCCGGTCAGCAGTACATAGTAGAAGTCCAACGCGAAACGCATTTGGGCTTTTTCAATCGAATGCTTGCCTACTGGTCGGAAACATATGCGGCCCAGTTGGAACGAGGCGACAGATATGCAAAACTCCGTCCGTTACGAAGCATCATTATTACGGAGTTTCCGGTATTTCCGGCGTTAGAACGATTGCATGCGATATTTGAACTTCGTGCGAGGGAAAATCCCGATGTGTTGTTTTCGACCCATTGTCAGATTCATGTTTTGCGATTGGGCGATTTGCTGCGGAATGAGTTGTCGGGCTTGGAGCAGTTTGGATTGGATTTGCAGAGGTGGATGCAATTTTGGATTTTTGGAGATAAGTTGGAGGAACATAAGATGAGTGCAATGTTACAAGATTGTCCGCCGGTCCAGTCGGCATATGAGGAGTACAAGCGGTTCGTGGCGGATCCGGTTATGCGGGAGAAGGCAAAGGCTCGCGAGCGGTTCCTGATTGACCAGCAGTTGAATATCAATGAGGCGAGAGAGGAAGGCGAAGCGAGAGGTCGAGAGGAGGGACGAACGGAAGAAAAAATTGCGACTGCCCGCAATCTCAAGGATATGGGATTATCTCCCTCGGACATTTCCCGAGCAACCGGCTTGCCGCTATCAGAAATCGAGCGTTTAGATTAGTCCGAAGGTCAGGTATAGGGAAAACTGATGGCATATTGACGAACCTCGCTGCGGTAACAGAGGGACTAGAGCATGCCCACTTTTGTTCTGGACACCGCTCTGCCATCCCCTCTCCCCCTGGGAGAGGGCTAGATCGTGTTTCAAATTGGCCTGGACTTAAGCTAGCGTTTTTTGTACACTTTGCTGTTTCCTATTATATTTCATTTTTCACGGGTATCGACAATATGCAATAAACACCGGAAAAACAACACTTTTTCGGTTAGCCTATGCAATTTACCATGCATGTTAGACTTGTTCCATAACTCCCTACAAAATTGCCTATTCTGCCAAAAGCCACTGTTTTTGGTAAAATAGGAGTAAATTTGGAGGCGAATCATAGGTTATGGAACAGGTCTATTAGGATACTCCCGGTAAAAACTGCCACACTGTCGAATTGTAACCGATGTGCCGCCGGTTTCCATAGACCGGAATCTGCGGCTTTGCTTCTTGGACGTTTCAGGCTCGCCTTCGGTGAAAATCCGCCAAATTGTCCTGCTTGCATTTGACGGAAAGGCATGCTATAATGCCGCCACAATTAGAATTTCCGCTCCGGTTCCGTACCAGGGCGGATCAAATATAGAGTTCGTCAGCAATTCGATAGCCGCATTGGTTTTTCTCGGACAATATCCTTGAAAAGCGAAATGTGGATTGGTTGCCTTCACGGTCGAAACTGCTTTGCAGAGTGAAGATAGCCAATGTACCTGAATAGTGGCGTGCTTCCGTAAGGGGGCGTCTGCGCAGGTACAATGGGAAATCTTCAGCGCATGCAAGGCGCACCGCATTCGACCGCGGGAGGAAACCTATCTATTGAACGCACCACGCTCCTGTTCTTGCGTGGTCTTGTTGCCGTTGCTCGGCTAGATTGGACAAAAAAGCATTGCTAACCCATCATAGCAATGCCGATCATTAACTACCAAAACCTTTAGCATTTGCACGGTGCAAGTACTGTAACCATAACTTTTTTACATAGGAGAAAACTAAAGATGATGAAGAAAAATTTAATGCTACTTTGCGTGTTCATCGCCGCCGTGTGGATGGCCGTACCGCCAGAAGCCTTTGGCCAGTTGTTGCGAGGACGGTTGCAACAGAGGCAGCAGCAAAACGCAACTCCAAAAATCCATATGCTCTTTGTATGGGGAACGAAGGCAACCGATACCCAATTAGCAACGAAGATTAGCGCAGGTCATATAGACGACATGTTAGGTATCCCCGTAAACTGGGAACCTGACCTTACTGAAGGCTTCTGGTGGGGCGACAATCTAAAAACTTATCTCACGTTGGATGGAGACGATGCCACTCCTCAAAATATCATTGATGCATGTCGGCAACTTGCTCGCAATGCTGCTCCCAACGATGCTGTTTTTGTCTATATTTTATGCCACGGTGCCTCTGTTTATGAAGACGAAGATACTGATAAAACGACTCGTATTCACGCTCTTTCGCCGATAGCTGAAACTGCTGAAAATATGGACTTGCGCACTACTGGAATCAGACGTTCCACTATCCTTCAGGCAATGAAGTCAGGTCCTACTGCACACCGTCTGACGATGCTCATTACCGACTCATGTTCAGCATTGCGAACCGAACCATTGAAACTAGAACGGCCACAACAGGAATTGCCGGAAGCAGTACCTATGGACGGAGGGCCAGCACCTATTCTCGTGAGTCTACTTCTTTCCGCAAGGGGAACTATTAACATTAATTCTTCCAATCCCTTCGATGGAAGTATGAATCGAGGCGAACTGGCCTTGGGCTGGGTTCCCTCATCCGAATATGTTCAGGAGGTCATTCGTGAACGTATCGCGGAAGAGAGACGCAGGGTTGGTCCTGGGAATATTAGACCTGACTTACACTTTATCCGGCATTGGCAGAATATCCATGATAACATTCATGAGCAAAGTAATTATCTGACCGGCACCGGGAATATAGCATTCTCGGGCACCGTTTTTACCAACGCTTTTGTAGAAGTTGCAGGACGCCAGGTCTCTCTAGATAGTCAGGGACGTATAGTCCACTACCGCGAAGATTCACGAGGCAGAATAAGTGTAGTACGCCGTGACCCTCCCTATTCCGCCGAACGGTTCTTAGCAGACCTGCGCAGAAGTCTTGACGAGTTTTACAAGGCAACCAAAGGACATGTGCATGTTACAAATGGTGGTGGCCTAGAACTCTTCATGCAGCAACCGACACAAACGTTGACGCATTTTGATGAGAGGGGAGTCGCCTTGCCGTGATCTATTAACAACAATACACTACTGCCATTCGGTGGTACATTTTCATTTATAACAAAGCATTTGCAAGGTGCAAGTGCTGTAACCATAACTTTTTTACATAGGAGAAAACTAAAGATGACGAAGAAAAATTTAATGCTACTTTGCGTGTTCATCGCCGCCGTATGGATGGCCGTACCGCCAGAAGCCTTTGGCCAGTTGTTCGGAAGACGTGTAGTGCAACAAAGACAGCAGGTGCAGCAACGCCAGTCTCTGTCCGCAGGTCCACAAATCCACATGCTCTTTGTATGGGGAACAAAAGCAACCGATACCCATTGGGCGACAAGGATCAGTCAGACGAAAATAGAACGTGCTTTCAATTCTCGTGACGAGATTAATTTACCAAGAAATTCTCGCCATGTAGGAACCTACCTTACATTGGAAGGAAATAATGCCGCTCCACAAAATATCATCAATGCATGCGAGCGTCTTGCACGAAATGCTGGTCCCAACGATGCTGTTTTCGTTTATATTTTGTGTCACGGTGCGTCTGTTTACGAAGATGATGATACAGAAAGGACGGCTCGCATTCACGCTCTTTCGCCGATGGCTGAAACTGCTGAAAACATGGATCTGCGCACGATTGGAATCAGACGTTCCACAATTCTTCATGCAATGAAGTCGGGCAGCCCGCACCGATTCACTATGTTGGTCACCGATTCTTGCTCGGTCTTGCGAAGTGAAGAGGAACTGCGGCAAGCGAAACCGTATATGAGCGGCGCGATGGAGAGTTGGAGACCGCCAGTTTTGAGGTCCGTCCTTGCACACTTACTTCTTACCGCAGAGGGAACGATTGACATTAACTCCTCGCATCCAGAGAAGGGTAGTATGAATCAAGGCGAACTGGCACTGGCATGGGTTCCTTCTTTCAGAAATGTCCGAAATGATAGGCAGTTTCTTCGTTATGCAACAGAAGATGGCTCTCGAATGCGGCCTGGCGTTGATAATTGGGGTGCAGTTATGCATTCAGGGACAGTGTTTACCAATGCCTTTCTTGCGGTTGCAGCAGAGCAACGCGAATTCGAGGCATCAGCGCGTGCGTCTGTCGCGGAGTTTTTGGGAGATTTAACAAGGAATCTTGATAGACAATACAAAGATACCAGAACTCACGTACAACGCTCTGGCGGTTCAGGCATTGAGCTCTTCATGCAGCAACCAACACAAACGTTGACGCATTTTGATGAGATGGGAGTCGCCTTGCCGTGATCTATTAACAACAATACACTACTGCCATTCGGCAGTACATTTTTCACTTCATAACAACGAAAGGAACAATTATTATGCGAACAAAAGTTTTATGGTTGGCGGCATTTTTTGCCGTTGCTGCGTTTTTTGCGAGCCTGCCCGGCAGCGTCGTTGCTGGCGGGAGGATTATCATCATTCGGCCTGGGCCTGTTGTGGTGTGGCCGGTGATTGTACAGCCGGTTATCGTGCGGCCATTCATTTTTCGACGAGTGATAGTCCGGCGGCCTGTGATCGTGTACACACCAGTCTACGTTGCTCCGCCAGCAGTTGTCGTTCCCAATTATGGGCAAGGGAACAACTTCATGAACCAACAGCAAATCGCTCTCAACAACTCCAACAACAATGTCATCAACGTCAACAATGAGGGTAGGGCTCCACTGCCTCCGCCCGCTTCCGGCGGTGCAGTCGCGTTCGGCAACAGTAGCGTTCTCACCGGGGCGCAACAAGCCGTCATTGCCTGGAATGGAAAGACAGATGAAAACGGAGAGCAAACGCTCATCATTACATCCAACGAAGCGTCGCAGACCGGCGAGGATATGGCCGTCTTGAATGTACTGCCGTTACCCGGCAAACCGATTTCGATTGAACGGGCTAATGCCAGAGTGTTTGTTGAAACGAAAATACTCCTCGACAAAAAAATCCGCGAGCAAAAACCGGATGCCGGCGGTGCTGTGGGTTTCGGTGTCATCATGACGGCGAAAATCGGCCCGCATAACATTTTCGTTTGGGAAATGGAAGACATCAGCACATTTGAGGAAGATGTCGCTGGCTATATCGGCGAACTCTACGGCGATGAGGTAACAGCACTATTTACCGACAAGACGCTTGAAATCATCAAGGGTTATCATGACCGTGGATTCCGCTACTTTGCTTTCGACATTACGGAAGTCAAGAAGGATGCCTCGACGAAAGAAGCCATTGCATATCGGTTTCAATCGCCGTATGCCTATTACCCATTGGCGATTAGCGGCATTGGGGGAACAGGACATGGCTTGATTGACCTTATCGTGATGACGCCAGGAAGCATTAATTTAGGCGGAGCACTTGAAGGAGTTAAATCCGGTGAAAGCGGCCCAAACATTGACTTTTTCGTCCATCGCGGTGATGTGACCGTCGATTTCACGCTGAATGAAATCAAGGGACTCGATCCCCAGTTGGCAGGTGTTTTTGATGAGAGCGGATTGAATTCTGTCCGTGTCAGAAATTTCCTGTTCAATACGAGCAACATCGGCGGGTTTGAAAAAGATTTTATTGCCACACCTGCTCAGTAAAGACGGTTTTATGGGCGATCACAGGACTACACAGTGATCGTCCCCTTTGTTTTACTTCTAACATACTTGATAACACCTATGCTTTTACGTTTTACATTGCCATTCAGTACATTTTTGCTTTTTGTATCCGTGTCGCTTATGGCGACAACGGTAGAGGCACAAGGATATTTTCGCCTGGTGCAACCTGTTGCTGATGAACACAGACCGCTCTCGGCAACCTTGCTACCACTTTCAATCAACACGGACAACAAGGATCACGTTGTTCTACCGACTCCACGACCTCTTTCGTCAGAGCAAAAAATCGATGCTCTATTTAGGCGAGGCACGGCGCGTGCAATTATCGCTTGGAACGGCAAGTTATGTGAAGATGGAGAATCATTGTTGATCCTTTCCTCGGATTTGATTTCGGCAACCGGACAAAATGAGGCTGTCCTTGGCATTTTGCCTTTGCCCGGTAAACCAACGTCGATTGAACGCATACCGGACGATGTATTCCAAAGAGCAAAAAACATTATGGACACGAAAATTGCAGAGATCATGGGACCGCCTGAAGGTCATGTGGTGCCGGGCCCAATCGTCTATCCGCCTTGCGTCACTCCTTCCGTTTTTGTTCTTGCTTTCAACGATATTGAGCACTTTGTTGCAGATGTTCACTATTTTGCAAGAACAATTTTTGATTCCTCGGTTCACGTGGTGATTGATGCCGAAGCAATGGGCAGCGTCACACGATACTGGGAACGGGGTTTCCGGCATTTTGCTTTTGAAGTGTCGCATCTTGGCAGGCAGCCGTTGCATAAAACGGCCATTGCGTATCGATTTCAATCGCCCTATGCCTATTACCCGTTGGCGGTAGGTGCGATTGGCGGAACCGGGCACGGATTGATTGATATTATCGTGATAACGCCGGGAAGCATCAACTTGGGCGGAGCATTTGAACAAGGCAAAGAGGAAGCCCCGATTCTCGTAAAGGGAAACACTGCCGTTGATTTGACGATGGACGAAATTCGAGAACTTGATCCTCGGCTGGAAGATATATTCAAATCGGATGAATTGGATACTGTCCGAGTCAGGAATTTCCTAATTGAAGCGGAAAACATCGGCGGATTTAAGGATGATTTTATCGGAGTGAATACAACTCTTCCTTCTGCACCAGAAGGTAAATTGCCATCAGATACCGGCAATCTCGAATAAACTTACGAACACTTTCACCCCCAACTTAAGCAAGACTACTATTTTGGAGAACAGCAATGAGCAAACTTTTTAACATCATCAATCGCTTGTCCGGCAACGGTTCCGCCTTCGCTGTTTCTGCGAACAGAGCTGGGCATGAGCGAAGGCATAGCCGAGAAAACATAGAAATGGAACATAGAAAGCAAGTTGCTCCTGAATATCCCGCCCGGTTGCATTCTTTTGGCTTTTTGGGGGCTATAGGGGGACTATTGCAGTGTGCTACATTGCCACGTGCAAATACTATTCAACATGTTGCCGGACGATTGAAGTTTACGAAAAAACGAGACAATTCGTGTCGCATTTTGCCGCAAAACAGCATAAACACATCAGAGAATTGCCCAACTTGGCAAACCATTAATCCCATAAAGGACTTTTACATGAAAAAAACCAGACTATTTTCGTTCGTGCTCTGCTTCGTAATAACACTTTTGAGTGGTTTAGCATCTGCTCAGGCTCAGGCGCAGCCTAGCGTAGGATCAGAGGAAGCATTAAAAAACCTTGTCGGTGTTTGGGAGGGCAGTTATAGAGCTGGCCAGGGAGAAACCGGCCTTACGTTGACTGTTTATGAGGAGGGTGGCATTTACAAAGCTACTTTTGATTTTAGAGGTAGAAATAACGCCACCAGTGGTAAGTATTACATGGACGTGTCCTACAATGAGTCAACTAGAAGATACCTTCTCCGAGGACGTGAATGGATTGTTCGTCCCGTAGGTTATAGTTTTGTAAATTTGGAGGGGACATTAACAGAAAATATTTTCAGTGGTCCTACTTATAATTTTCGAGTTGTAAAACTTGATCCAGCAGAAATTGCCAGGCGGGAAGCGGAAATCGCTCGACGGGAAGCGGAGCGTGTAGCAACAATCGCTCGACAGGAAGCAGAACGTGTAGCAGCAATCGCTAGGCGAGAAACAGAGCAGAAGGCAGAAGCCGCCAAACGAGAAGCAGAATGGGAGGCAGAAATTGCTAAACAAGCAACGAAAATTGCCGATGCAGCCTTAAATGCTACTACTGTCCAGGGGAACAATCTTGCCGATAAACTGGCGTGGTTGCAAGCATTCATCCAGAGTAACGGAAACTACATCGTTGAAGTAAACAACGATGAAACTGTAAACGCACCGCTGTTGCTTGAGTATAGTGGAAAAAGTGACATTATCATATTTTTCAAAGGAAAGGAAGCAAACCGAGCTATCAATGGAAAGACTACTGTAGGTTCTGGCATTACATTGGTACTGGGTAGCAACATAACCTTGAATGGTGGTGTTGTCGTAAATTCTGGCGGAACACTTATCATGAATGACGATTCGACCGTTACTGGCAGTAGGAATAGCGGTGTTGTGGTGAATGGAGGGACATTTACCATGAATGGCGGTGCTATATCAGGCAATACCGCCACTACAAATGGGGGAGGCGTGTCCGTCAATGGCGGAACCTTTACTATGAACGATGGCACCATCTCTGGGAACACAGGAGGTCACGGGGGAGGGCTAGTAATAACCGGCGGACCAGGAAATATATTTCTTGGTGTTGGAGTATCCGTTGCAGGTGGAACCTTTCACATGCGAGGGGGCACCATTTCCGATAATAGCGGCGGCGGAGTGGGTATTACTGGAAGCCCAAGTGCAATGGGCTTTCGTAGCGAGGGAAGTGTAGGAACCTTTAACATGAGTGGAGGCACCATCACTGGTAATGGCGGTAGTGGCGTACGTGTGCAAAGTCATAGTAATTTGGGTGCCATATTGCGAGGCGCTTTTAATATGAATGGCGGAACCATCTCGGATAATAGGGGAAGTGGTGTTATTATGCATGTAGGCACGTATACAGGTGTGGAAGATGCTACGTTTAGCATGAATAAAGGCACCATCTCCAATAACAGAGGTAGTGGCGTGTCTGGTGCGGGTACTTTTACTATGAACGATGGCACTATCTCAGGAAACATTGCCTCTATTGGCGGCGGAGTGTCCGGTGTAACCTTCACAATGAATGGTGGAACTATTTCTGCCAATACTGCTAATGGAAATGGTGGTGGAGTGGCAGTAGGAACATTCATCATGAGAGGAGGAATCATTTCCGGCAATACCGCTACTCAAAACGGCGGTGGAGTATTTGTTGGTAATGGGGCCTTTATCAAAACCGGTGGTACTATTTCTGGATATTCCAGCGATCAAAATAAAGGCAATTTAGTAAAGGACGGTTCGGACACTGTACTAAATTTCAGGGGACATGCGGCATATGCGGGTTCCACTTCGCGCGTAATTAAAATCAAAGAAACCTCTGCCGAATCGGAGGACAATTTGTCTTACAACGGCAATACTAACCCAGCGACCTTTAGCGGTGCTTGGGATAATTGAAACTTCACGGTACTTGGACGCTGGAGCAACCCGCTAACAAAGTGCCGGAGGAGAAAACGATAATCCGCCGCGATCTCCGGCTTGTTTTAGCAACACATATCACCCATCATACCTTTAGAATCAACCCACAAACACTTTCACCCCCCCCAACATAAACAAAACCATTTTTCAGGAAAGCAACAATGAGCATACTTTCTAATATCATCAATCGTTTATCCGGTAACGGTTCCGCATCCTCTACTTCCGCAAACAAAGCCAAACAGGAAAAACGCAAACGTGGCCGTATCTCACGCATCGAGGAACTCGAAGGGCGTGAAATGCTCTCGGTTACGCCCTGGTCGCTGGCGGATGACTGTGTTGATGCTCCCACTGATCTCCATGCGAGAACTCTTGAAAACGCTCCAGTCACAGAAAACGTAGCCATTGTCGAAAATTCAGAACTGCTTCCATTGGCGAATGTTGGCGACATTGGCGATACGATAGCGACAGCGATGGCGGCTTCGTTCACGGGTGAGACCTTCACCATTACGAGTGTCATTGGCGAGAACGGCAATACAAAAGATGTGGACATGTTTAGTTTCACGGTCTCTGCCGGAGATGTCGGGAGAACGTTTACTTTCAGAACCACTCTGCCGTCAGGGGGGACTTCGTTTGATTCCTACATCAGGCTATTCGACGCAAGCGGTACACAATTGGCTTCTAACGATCAGGGCGGGACTCCTTGGGGCTATTCATATTTGGAATGGACACCGGCTACAGCGGGAACGTATTACCTTGGCGTTTCCTCGTATACCAACAGAAATTATAATCCAACCGTTGCTGGTTCCGGCCCCGGCGGCTCTGGTTCTGTTACTGGAGATTATACGCTGATCATTATGCGTACAGCGACAGTTGTCACTAAACTCTCCCCGCCAACACTCGGCACTATTACTGCAACCAGTAGTAGCGTTATCAACGTCAACTGGTCAAGCATTACAAATGCAAGCGGCTATGTAGTCCAGTATTCAGCCAGTTCGACTTTTACATCCTTCTCCAGTACAGGAACAATAACGGGCACGTCAACGAACATTTCTACCGGCATCAACGCGAACACAACATATTATGTCCGTGTTATCGCTAAGGGGAACGGCTCAAACACTAGCGATTCCGATCCTTCTTCACACGAGTCTGCGCTCTCATATCCGGGAACACCGAGTAATTTCAGGGCAACAACAATAACCACAAACAGCGTCTCTCTTGCTTGGAATGCCCCGACTGGTGGTGCCGATTCCTATAGACTGGAACGTTCCCTTACCGAAACAGGTGGTTATACACAGATTGGTGGCACAATTACCGGCACAACCTATACAGACAGTTCACTCGCTTCCAACGTGACTTATTTTTATCGTGTTTCCGCAGTCAACGCAACTGGTGTGGGACCTCCAGCGTCGTCACCGCTTGAGGTCAAAATCATCCCCCAACTCAACGCACCGGCAAGACCGATGGTAACCAGTCTGAGTTCCATGTCTCTGAGCGTAGCATGGAACAGGATAAATAACGCATCCAGTTATAGAATCGAATACTCCACCAGTAGCACATTTTCGCAAGGAACAACGGGCACGCAAAATGTCTCGCAACCGACTTCGGGCGATACGGTATCAGCAATCATCACTAGCGGTCTAACTGCTGGCACGACCTACTATGTCCGTGTCACAACGGTTGGCGATGGTCATAATTATTCGGATTCACTCCCTTCTCTGTACGAAACACGAGCAACGCGTCCTGCGGAGCCCATTAACCTCCGCTCCACCGACCGGACGACAACCTCCATAACGATAGGTTGGAATACCGTAACCGGTGCAACGGATTATGAGGGGCGTTATAGAGAGAAAGGGGCCAATGACGAGGATTGGACAAACATGAACATCACGGGCACTTCGTGGCAAGCTACCAATCTTACCTCCAGTACCGAGTATGAATTTCAAATTCGGGCGAGAAACAGTAGCGGCGAATCTACTTGGTCGTCCATACATTCTGCTTGGACATTTCCCACAGTGCCAGCCAACCTCCATTATACTGCTCGGACATCTGACTCCATAACATTGGCTTGGAACAATGTAGCCAGAGTAACAGGTTATGAAGTCCAATATCGTCAAGCCAATGATACAACATGGAAAAACATGTCGACTGAAGAAAACTTACTAGCCATCTCAGACCTTGTCGAGGGTACTACGTATGAGTTTCAAGTCCGGGCAACGAATCCCGGCGGAGTCACCTCATGGTCGTCAACGATGCTGCACCTCGGTGCTCCTATCAACTTCCGTGCTACCGCCTTGGCTGCGACCTCTATTACATTGGCTTGGAGTCCCACAGTCAGTGCAACTGGTTATGAAATCCAATACCGTGCATCCAATGGAAGTGATGATGGATGGGAAATCCTTAGTACCACGGGAAGTTCGCTACAAGTCGCAGGACTCTATCCTGATACCGAGTATGAATTTCAAATCAGGTCAACACGCGATGCTAATATATCCGAATGGACGGTACATTCCGTAACGACACCGGAAAAATTGACTATCACTGCCGCAGAATATGAATCGATTCGGACAATGTACACGGACTTAAATCTCTCGGAGGACATGGAGGACTACAACATTATCGTGGTTCCTGCTGACAATCTTTCCGAAACGATGCTTCGTGGAGCCATTGCCGAAGCCGGAGAAGACGCACAAAACGATTTGATCGTTTTGCGAACATCGGATGGTAACAGCACAATCACGCTTTCCGGTACTGCACTATCAATCAACATAAATGCTGGCGAATCGGGAAGCGTTGCGATTGTCAGTTTCGGAAACAAGCCGCTCACCATTGATGCGGATGGGAAATCGCAGGTACTCAATATTGGAGGCAACGCAGAAGTCGCTCTTGCAGGATTGACTATTTCGGGAGGAAATAGCAACACCGTAGTGGGCGGTGGAATCAACAATTCCGGCACGTTGACAATAACTAACTGTGCAATCAAGGGAAACATGGCAAATCGAAATGGCGGTGGAATTTACAATTCGGGGGCATTGACGCTATCGAACAGCACAATTTCAAATAACTCGGTTTCTTCTACTTACTCCGGTGGTGGAATTTTCAACAACACTTTCTCCGGTACGTTGACGATAGTAAACTGCACGATTTCTGATAACTCGGCAAGAGACGGAGGAGGCGTTTACAACAGTTCCGGCACCTTGACGATAACGAACGGCACGATTGCGAGCAATTCTGCATCTACTGGCGGTGGAGTTTATGGCGGCGGCGGTACGTTGTCGCTATACAACACTATTGTTGTTCAAAATTCCAATTCGGATATCACAAGAATTAGTGGAACCGTTCAAGGCTCAAATAATTTAACCACGTATACCGCCACCGGCTGGGCAAGTAATAATTTTCTCTACGATCCAGATTTGCCGCTCTTTATGGCCGCGGAAAGCGGGCTTTATATGCTAATACCCGCCTCGCAGGCAATAGATAAGGGCAATAACCTGTATGCCAACGAAGCAGGACTGGGGATGGAATCTCGTGATATGATTGGATTTCCTCGCTTCTTTGGAGACTCGATTGACATTGGGGCCTTTGAGTATGTCGAACTTCCTGCCAACGTATATTACTATAAACTAAATGAAACCGCCTCTGGTCAAACACAAGATGCCGATACTTTCGACGAATGGCATTTTTTCGCACAAAGAGGACAACAAATTTGTTGTAATTTAGTTTCTGGAGACACAAATTCGCTCTGGTTTCGCTTATTTGCCCCTAATGGCGAAGCACTGACAAATTTCTTTCGCGGTGATTCCGAGTTGGTAATTTTACAGCATACAGGAACCTATCGACTACAGGTGTATTCCCCGAAGGAGGCAACGGAATATACTTTTTGCGTTGAAGAAAGCGTACCCCAAACGCTCAATCTTGACGTTCCAGCACACGGAACTCTGACCGCTAACTCTTATACGCAAGTTTACAAACTTGACATAGAAGAATCGAAACCTCTGTCGGTTTTATTGAACGGTTACACGCCGGGAAACAGTATGCGTCTGTATGCCCAATATGGTTATCCGCCGACATTGTCGAATTATGATTTCATCTCCGAAGGGGAAATGGCATTAGAGCAATCTATCACGATTCCCAAGGCGGTTACGGGCCCGCTCTACATCATGGTTGTTGGAGACTATGTCCCGTTGCCGAGCAGTTATACACTCATCGCTTCGCTTAAGGAATTGATCGTTGATACCGTTTCCATGATGTGGTTCAGCGGAAATGAGCCGTTCACCGTGACGGTTTCCGGTGCGGGTTTCAATGCAGCGACGGCCCTTACTCTCATTGCCCAAAACGGTACGCGTTATGGCGCACAATCAGTTGAATGGGAGGGCGCAACGGTCATTCGGGCGGCATTTACTCCGAATATTCCTGTAGGAACATATAAGCTCGAGGTTGACAACCACAGCGAAACCGTTGTTGTTGACGATGCGGTCACGATTACTGCTGATACGACTGCCAGATTCGAAGCCAATGTCATTCTTCCGTCAGGGCTCCGCGATACAAGTCTAGCAACGCTCTATGTGGAATACACCAACAACGGGAGTGTTGCGATGCGGGCACCGCTCCTGACCTTGCGTGCAACACACAACGGACAGGAGGGCGCACGGATGACGCTCGACGCTAATCGTGTGGCAACAGGTGCATGGACTTCGACCGTACCGGTGGGATATTCAACCAGCGTGCAAATTTATGCCGACGGTGCACAATCGGGAATACTCCAGCCGGGCGAAACTATCCGCATTCCTGTGTACTGGGCAGGCTGGAACACACAGTTGAACGCCAACGCGGGACAAATTAACTTCTCCTTAGATGTCATTAAATCTGACGATACGGAACCACTTGACTTTGTTGACATAAAAGATGCGTTGAAGCCGGATCATTATTCCAATGAAGCATGGAACGTCATTTGGGAACGTCTACAGTCGCTTATGGGGACGACCTGGGGCGATTACATCAAAATGCTCAGCGATATTGCCGTTGCGCTCGAACAAGCCGATGCCAAACAGTCGTATAATGTCAACGAACTCTTCGCCGTGGTCATTCAATGGGCAAACGACAGTTTCAATCCCTTCGGCAGACTCATAGTAGATACCGACCTCGCCGTCGCAGGGCCCACCAGTTCGCTGACTTTTGTGCGGACGTTTATCGGCACCGAAATTTCAAGCCGGTTTTACGAGGGCGATTTTGGATTCGGCTGGGATCACAACTGGAATTGGTCGCTCGACATCAAATCCAACGGCGATGTTGCGCTGAAAGGACCTTTTGGTGCGGAAAGACTTTTCCAGGTCGATAGAAGACCCGGCGGAACGTATATCTCCCAGCCCGGCGATAATGGGTCGCTCCGTTTGTCCGGCGGGAAATACATACTCACCGAGTTGAACGGAACAGTACTCACGTTTAGTGTGCAAGGACGGCTTGAAACGATTACCGACACCAACGGCAATACTGTAACGGCAACGCACAATGCAAGCGGTCGGTTGACAGGACTTGCCGATGCGTTTGGCAATTCAATTTCGTTATCATACAATTCAAGCGGGAAAATCGCAAACGTTACCGACAATTTCGGTAACATGGCAACGTATACATACGACGCATCGGGAACGAAACTCGTTTCCGTTGCAAATCAACACGGCTTGAGCGTTTCCTACGGATACGCACCGCAAACAACGGGATCGCTCGCTCACACGCTTTCGAGCATCACGTATGCCGACGGTAACGTGAAATCTTTCCAATATGATTCCGATGGTGTTCTGTACGAAACTTCCATTGACGGATTGTCGCAAGTCTCTTACGTCGGCGGAAAAACGGCAAATTTGTTTCTGAAATATGAAGCCAAGGAAGGCGAAACGCTTGTTCAAACGATTTGGTTCAACGCACACGGACAAATCGCCAAAATGACGACTCCCAAGGGACAGATGGAGGTGTATGAGTACGATTATTTTGGACGCATCGGCAAAATCACCGACGAAACGGGCGGTTTCTCCACGATGAAATACGATACCAAGGGAAATCTTGTCAGCAGCAAAAATGCCAACGGCGAAGAACTGCGATATTCCTACACCAAGCAAGGAAGCCTTCAAACTCTCACGGATGCCAACGGCAATATGATGACGTTCCGTTACGATGCCCGCGGCAACCTGATCGGTATAGACCGAACGGATGGAACCTCCAGCGGTTTGACGTACAACGACAACGGCACCGTTTCCGTTGCAGAAAACCGGCGGGGAGACACCTACACGTACACATATGATTCTCAGGGACAACTCACCGCAAACAAGCCGAGCACTTCGCCCAATTCGATTCTGTACGAATATGACAACCGCGGCAACGTCACCAAGATCACGGACGGAAGCGATGTTACAACGATGGCGTACGACAGCATGAACCTGTTGACTCGCATTGACTATCCAAGCGGTAAGTGGATCGTGTACACTTACGATTCATTCGGTCGTCAAACATCCATCAGAGCGGGAGAAGGTGGAACAGACGAGTACCACGTGAAGTACACATACAATTCGCTTGGACTACTGGCAACGATCCGCGACGGCATGAACGGCGACGCTCTCGTTACACAATACGACTATGACGCACAAGGCAAACCAGTCAGGGAAACGCAAGGCAACGGAACCTACTCCGTCTATACCTACGATTCGCTCGGCTATATGAGCAGTCTCGTCCATTACAACCAATCCAATGTCATCCAGAGCCGGTTCGATTACACCTACGATGCCAAGGGACGCACCGCGACGATGGCTACGTCGGACGGAACATGGAACTATGGCTACGATGCCATTGGACAGTTGACAACGGCGGAGTTTGTATCGACCAATCTGGCGATTGCCGATCAGAGTTATCTGTATCTTTACGACAGGATGGGCAATCGTGTCGAGACCGTTACAAACGGAACGTCGGTCGAGTACGTGATCAACGCAATGAACCAGTACACGCAAGCTGGCAATCTCGTGTATGAATACGATGCCGACGGCAATATGTCCAAAAAAACGGACACGCAAACCGGCGAAACGTGGACTTTCGAGTGGTGCCAAGGCAACTGGCTACGTGCCACGACCAGTTCGACAGGGGAAAAATGGGAATATGAATACGACGCTTTCGGCAACAGAATTGCAGTGGTTCACACCGATGCCGATAACAATGTGAACCGCACGGAGTATCTCATCGACTTGTCCGGCTTCGGTAATGTCATTGCGGAGTACGACGGTAGCGGCTCTCTCGTTGCCGGTTATGTGCACGGGTATGGACTGCAAGCCCGCGTCGCCGCAGACGGCAGTAGGGCTGCGTATTACGGTTACGACGCTCTCGGTTCGACTTCTATCATTACCGATGCTTCTGGTACGATTGTCAATAAGTACGTTTATGATCCCTTCGGGCAATCGCTCTTAAAACAGGAAAACGGCATTACTGACAATCCGTTCCAGTTCGTCGGACAGTATGGCATTATGTCGGGCATGCACTCCGAACTCATCTCGATGCGGGCAAGATGGTACGATGCTGAAACAGGACGATTCATCAGCGAAGACCCGATTGGACTGGAAAGCGGCGACGCTAATTTTTATGCGTACTGTTTCAATGACCCGCTGAATTTCATTGATGTTACGGGAGAAAAATTATGGGGGTGGGTTGCACAACTATGGAAAACAACGGCAACGGTGGTGTCATTTGTAACACCATTTCTTCCGGGCGCGGGGTGGTTACTGGATGTCGTTGTAACTGGAGTTAACTATGCGGTCAACTCGTCTGAGTATGGTAGGGATTATGCGCAATGCATGCTCGCATTTGACGCGGGGGGGCTATTATTTATCGACCCTGTGTCATCACTTACTTACAGCGTTGTTAATTGGCAAGTAGCAGAGCGGGTTTGCAAAGAATACATAAAAACTGGAACAATCAGGATACCCGATGGTTCGAACCAAGGTGAATCACTTGGCAACTGGTTATCCGGCATCATCGGTTCTCTCGACCCGAACGAACTTCTCGGACCAGGCTACGGCGACGAAGGCTGGGTGCAGGAAGGAATGACGTTGCCGTATCAAATCAACTTCGAGAACCTCGAGTCGGCAACCGCACCGGCACAGCGAGTGGATATTGTCAATCCGCTCAGCGACAAACTCGATTGGAGTTCCTTCCAAATGACGCAGTTCGGATTTGGGAACACTGTTATTAACATACCGCAAAACGCTTCACCATTCTACTATGAAGATACGGTGCAGATGGAAACGATTAATGGAACGCTCATTGATGTACTCTTCACATATGAATTGGATATGGAGGCAGGCATACTGCACATTGCGTTCCAATCGCTTGACCCGGACACGGAATTGCCGCCAATGGATACCGCCGATGGATTCCTCGCTCCAGAAGACGGCACCGGACGCGGAATGGGCTTTATAACATATACTATCAACATGAATCCCGGATTGCAAACCGGCGATTCGTTCACAAACATTGCGGACATTACATTCGACTTCGGCTTAACGATTGCAACGAACCAAGTTGATCCGCTTGATCCCTCAAAAGGCACTGACCCGCTATTGGAAGCGAGAGTTACCGTCGATGGTACTCCACCGACGAGCAGTATTATACCATTTTCTTCGCAACACGTGGGAGAAAACTTTACCGTCCATTGGTCAGGCAGCGATGTCGGTAGCGGGATTGCGAGTTACGATATTTATGTTTCCATCAACGGCGGTATGTTCGAGAAGTGGCTCGACCAAACAACGGAAATCGAAGCCGAGTACGCAGACGGCGTGATCGGAAACACATACGCCTTCTATAGTATTGCATATGACAACGTCGGCAATGTGGAAGCGGGGCCGAAATCGGCGGAAACGACTGTTACTGTCTCTGATATTGATATTACGGCACTAGACAAGCCGCTCCTTAACACGGTGAGCAATGCTGACAAGCATCACACGATCAAAGCAGAATGGACACCGGGAGCGAACAATGCAAATGCCTTGAGTTATGAAATCAGAGTCTATTCCGATTCATCATTGACGACTTGTGTTCACACGGAACCTGCTGATACGAATCTCACGGAACTAGAGTTTGCCGTCAATGGTCTTGGAACAGGCACATATTATGTCGTTGCAGTTGCCATCGGCGATGCCGTCCACTTCGATACTTCGACTTACACTGCCTCGGATGCAATGCCGGTTACGGTTACTTCACCGGCAATGCCACTGGACAAGCCGGTACTTAACGCAGTGAGCAATGCAGACAAGCATCACACGATCAAAGCAGATTGGACACCGGGAGCGAACAATGCGAATGCCTTGAGTTATGAAATCAGAGTCTATTCTGATGCATCATTGACGACTCGTGTTCATACGGAACCTGCCGATAAGAATCTCAAGGAACTCGAGTTTGCCGTAAGCGGCCTCGGAGCAGGCACGTACTATGTCGTTGCAGTTGCTATCGGCGATGCCATCAACTTCGATACTTCGACTTACACTGCCTCGGATGCAAGAACGGTTACGGTCACTTCACCGGCAACGGCACTGGACAAGCCGGTGCTTAACACAGTGAGCAATGCAGGCAAGCATCACACGATCAAAGCAGAATGGATACCGGGAGCGAACAATGCAAATGCCTTGAGTTACGAAATCAGAGTCTATTCCGATTCATCATTGACGACTTGTGTTCACACGGAACCTGCTGATACGAATCTCACGGAACTGGAGTTTGCCGTCAATGGTCTCGGAGCAGGCACATACTACGTCGTTGCAGTTGCTATCGGCGATGCCGTCAACTTCGATACTTCGACTTACACTGCCTCGGATGCAAGAACGGTTACGGTCACTTCACCGGCAACGGCACTAGACAAGCCGCAACTTAACACGGTAAGCAATGCTGGCAAGTATCACACGATCAAAGCAGAATGGACACCGGGAATGAACAATGCAAATGCCTTGCGTTATGAAATCAGAGTCTATTCCGATTCGTCATTGACGACTCGCGTTCACACAGAACCTGCCGATAAGAATCTCACGGAACTCGAGTTTGCCGTCAATGGTCTCGGAGCAGGCACGTATTATGTTGTTGCAGTTGCTATCGGCGATGCCGTCAACTTCGACACTTCGACTTACTCTGCCTCGGATGCGAAGCCGGTTACGGTTACTTCTAATCCCTCTGCAATTCCTCTCCACATCCGAGTCGCCCAAACGGGAACTGATGCCGTTACGGTCAGTTGGAATCACGTATGGAACAGCACTGCTGGCTACCAAGTGTGGCAACATGTTTCCGGGGAAGGAGAAGGAGCCGAATGGATACTTGTTGCAACCGTAACAGGCACGACCGCTACTATCACAGGTTTAAGTGCCGGTGACCATCAGTTCCGAGTCGTTGCGCTGGGACAGGAGGAAACACGAGGACTGGCAGAGTTTTCCAACAGTACTGCATCTGATACCGCAACTATTACGGTAACAGGGACTATTGATGTCGGAAGTGTTAATAGCAACTTCAGATTCCAAGCCCGCGCAGACAATAAAGCGGCGACAACAACTGCTAGTGCGGTTACAGTAAACCTGAACACGAATGTAACAAGAGCACTGACAGGTATCCTCTACTACGAAATCACCTACGGCATTCGCGGAGGAGAAATGCGAACGATTGTCATTGCAGGCGATGCCAAGAATGCTGTGATCACAGGTCTGCAAGCCAACACGACGTATAGAGTCGAGATTCAGGCTTACGACAAGGATGGCAATGCGATCCTCAAGAACAGTCGTGGAGTTGATGTGCCGACAGTCGTCAATGCCAAGACGTTGAGGGGAGATCAAAACCTCCGGGCACCAAATAAGATAACCCGTGCGGGTGGCATAAACTCTGTTACATTGAACTTCAGCAATGCTGGTAATATACCGCCGAATGCTACTCACATGATGATCGAAGTCTGGCAAGGCAAAAACTTTGTTCGCACGGAATTTGCCGAACTTGCTTTGATTCATGCGAATGGCAACCTCTATGTGATTGAAGACCTGTCGAGACATCCGAATAATCACAATAGAGGTTTAGCGCACCAATTCCGTATTGCAACTGTTACTAACATTGGCGAGGCAAACCAAACCATTTCTGCTTTTGCCAGGATTAACCAGGCAACGGTGAATCTGAATAATGACGGTAGATTCCCGGCAGTGAAAAATTTTAGAGTAACTTATCCCGCGAGCGGACAACTTCAGTTAATGTGGAATGCTTCGCCGGTGGGTGAAGTGACTCACTACGAGATCGGCTTGCGAAATGGTAGTAGCATAATGGGTTTCACGAATGAGCAACTTAATGCATTTGAAGTCTTGATCGAAACCATTGACGGTGCAGAGATCATTAACGGTATCATTCGATTTGACAAGAGTATCACGTCAACGGGAGCACTGGCACTTGGCATTGGTTTCAAGGAAAACCTTGCCATCCGAGCAGTAGTCGTGAATGAAAACGGCAACATAACGGCTCAATCGGCGAATGCGAATCGCAGTGTGAATGTGCGGTGATAAGGCTTTTGACGAAAAAGGGATTCATTGCTCTACTGCCGTCCATGCACCTGCATCGGCGGCAAGTAGAGCGGCGTATTACTTGTTGCATCAACTGCTTGCATAATATCCTGGACAGTAATTCGCAACTGCAAAACTGCCAGATAACCATCAAAATCAACATACCGAGTGCGCTGTGCCGATGGTTCAAAGTCGATTTCCATTAAACGTTGCCAAGCATCTGTGTCCAATAGACGGCCTTCGATCAACAAGCAATTGGCATAAAAGTAACTTGCATTGTAACTATTCAAGCCGCCGATGGAAAATCCGTAAAGACGCTTCTGCTCGTTGAACCTGATTGTAAAACGGCTTTGATTGCCCGTGCTGGCTCGTTTTCTATTTGACCGCCAAGTGCCGTCATGGTAATACCACGCAATCGTGCCGTGTGAGTAGGCATTGCTTTGTTCCGTAAAACACCGGTATAAATTACTGTTGACAAATTCTGATTCGAATGTGATGCCCAGCGAAGAGGATGAGTTCGATGTAAGAGTTACAGGAATGAGCGGCACAGAATCGAAAAACTGGCACGACCGCACTGCCGAGGATTGATTTGTTAAAATCCTTACTGCACTACAAAGCATTGGATTTGTAAGGGCTCCAAAACATCCATGATTGACCGGACTGGTCGATGATGATTCGAATAGGCGAGTCCATTCGGTTGATCTACCATCTCTGCCTTCAATCGCAATCCAAAATGATGACCACATATTTTCAAATTGTAATGACCAGCCTCGCACCATGCGAGATTTAGGAAATGCCACTATCGACCATGCATATTGATTAGTGCCGTTGATAGGAGAGTTGAAACTGCCAAAGGAGCCTGTTGTCATTGCAGACTGGTCAAACGCTTGCCAGGCATGAGTCGCATTGTTGAGCGTGTTACCGGATACTGTAAAACCTCTGGTAGTCATGCCCATCATTTTTGGCACGATGGCAAATCGTGATAACGGTTCATGTACTGAAATCTGGAATCCAGGCGATGGCTTTGTGCGTTTCCAATACAGTATCTTGGAGCGTTTTGGAGTTCCGATATTGCCCGGAACGTATAAAAACACTTCGCCGATGGGTGCGAAATGATTGCCATCTTTACGCAAGACATCGATGACTCCTGTTGCTCTTGGTGATATGATCATGATTGTCCTCCTGTATAGCCACTCGATAAAATGATTTTTTCATTATTTACCGAATTGATGTAGACTTCAAAATAGACGGGCGATGTTGTATGGTTGCCTGAAAGTGATATTTCCAGATAAGGATTGGAAGTGTTGTCAATTCCAGCATTGCCCCTGATGACCTGCCCGCTTGTATTGCGAATCGCAAGATACAGTTGCCTGTCCGTAGAATGGATGTTTTCGATAGTGCCGATATAAAAACGAAAGCGAGTCCACGTATTCCAGTTGTCATACCAAAGTTGTCGATGCGGCAAAGAGACATGCCTTCCCAAGATGTCATGCAACGTTTCATCTCTATCTTCGGCTTTCAAGTACGATATTGTTGCAACTGCGCCGGTGTTGATTGTTTCCGTAGGTTCGCTAAAAAATTGCAACTCCGGCATCGCCACCGCATTGTCCTCAAAGGGTGTTTCGGTGTTCATGATAGATTGTACTGTAAATCGGACTTGCTCTAGGGCGATGAAGTTTCCCAAAGAATCTTTGAGGTCAGCATAATGTGTTCGGTCATGAACACGGCGAATGGCATCGATGTTTTCTACTTCTGACCATTTTTGCGTTATCGTGCTGTACATGACTCGCCTGGCATCTTTTTGGTTGACAATGGAGGCTCTGTCTGGAATACTCGTCCAGGAAGGTTCCATGTTGGCTCCTCTGGAAAGTGCGACGGCATTGAGACGTGCTTGTCCCGGCTCATCAAGCAACTCATCCGTCGTCCTATTTGCGAATTGGTTCGACTGCGACGAAGTTGTACCTGGCACAAGCCGCAATCCTTCATCGACCCATCGGGTACCATCATGCCTGATCATATGTCTATCGAATAGATTGAGTAAAAAAGTCCCTTCGCTAGTGGGAAGTTGAAGCATTTGAGAAAGATTGTGTGTATAGGCGTTGAGCATTGTTTGATTGGTTTGGCTCACGAGCCATGCCGTATCACGATCAAAATTTCTACATCCAAAACAATTGTCCAGCGAAATAATACCAAAGTCTTCTTCCCAAAAACTACTCACTGCGCTGGAAGTGTCTATATCCGATATTGTACGTCCTTCGAAATAGAGAGATGCCGCATAAGGCACCATTGCATGAGTATCCGACCGACCATCTAAATTGTCGATACTGTATAGATAGCCTAAAAGCCGAGTGCGGGGGAATATCACCGAGAGCCATGCCTTCGTGCCTGCCGAGCCAAAACGTCTGATTTCACCATCAACCGCAACATCATTTTGCAAAAAGTCGCCATTGTTGAGATACCAGCCTCGCATATCGAGTGATGCAATATCAGGGCTGTTCACTTCACGGTCGAAAACCCGAACAGCCCCATCCGTATTACTTGCCCTGATTCTAAACGTTTTACCATCGATGGTTCGATCTCGTGAAGTCATGACCGGCATTAAGGGTTCACCGGCAAAGATTTGTATTTGCGGGAGACCGGCTAATGGTGCTTGCCAACGATTCGGGATGCTGTGAGTAGCCGCAATTGCAGATAGACGAATTTTTCTGACTAACTCCTTGTGATCGACTACTTTATCAATGCGTGTTTTTGTACTGTTGTTATAAAAATTGCTGGGAGTTCGGGCAATATCGAGGATTGTCCAAGTGCCGTCAAGTTTTTCACCCTGCAAAACCAATACCGTCGCAAGCCGTCCTATCGCTGTGTCATACACCTCTTGTCCAACCGATTGCAATGTCCAGGAACGAATTCGGTGCGGCCTGTCAAGAGTCAGTTCGATTGCCGGATATTGGTTCAGGTTGGACAAGACGTTTGCAATCATGGTGCCACTATTGACAATCCTACCGGCAATACCGCTTCTTGAAAAAACGTGACCAAAAGATTCCCAAACCGCAGCAGTCTGTTCTACGGTGAGTGCCTCTGTGTTATTTTGATGATAGGCAATGGCAGTCATGCCGGTGGTGCTTGTATGAGTGTTTGATTCCATTTTCGGGATTAACGCATTGCGAAGTGGCGAGTATCGTTCCAAATGGACGTTCACTGAAAATAAAAGAGTTGAGTTCCCTACTGTAGATGTCGCCGTGAGCGTAATGTTCTCAAAATTGCCTGTCAGATTAAATGATGCAGATTTTTTAATGATGACAGCCGTTCGGCCTGTACCTGTTGTAGGCGAAACTGTAATCTTGCTATCGACATTCGGAAAAGACCAATGTGCTTCATCGTTTGTTTCGACTGCGATGAAGGCCGTGTAGTTGTTTTCTTCATCAAGCGTGATGGGAGAAGGCGTGATCGTGAGCGTGTGCGGAGTTTGTAGTGTTGCCGTCAACGGCAAGATGATAGGAGCAGCCATTTCGATAGTATCTCCGCTTCCTGTGTAGCGTGATACACTCTGTCCCAAAAGTTCTAAATCGGTTTCTGCCAATAACGGCAGTGCGATTTGCGGCTTTTCGATTCCTAATTCAACGAGAATGTTTGCATGATTCGTCCCCGTGATGCTGGTAATAAGTTGGGCATATTTTTTGTTCTGCGCATCATTCAGAACAGGAGTGCCACTCCATCTGGAGTCGAAATCCCTATTGTTTCGGGTCATCCGAAAATTCTTGCCAATCAAGAGCCAGGTGTTGCCTGTGTTTTCTCTGGCAAGAGCCTCGCTATAAACATCGACAGGCAGATTCGATTGCATGAAAACCGTTTGCTTGTAATCATTCGACACGTCAAGATGAATGTTTCGGTTGACAAGTGTTGTAGAATCATTGGCGACACTGATTTGTACATCTTTTACTAATGGATTTGAGGCAACTACTGTTTCCGTTGTATTCACCAAGTAAATCTTTTCGTCTGATCCTGCTGTTTCGTGATAGACCTGTACATTGGGCAGGATGGTCATGTAAATAGATCGCGGCGATAACAAATCGTTTTCTGTGGGCTGACTCCAGTCGACCCAGTTCCACTCACCAGGATACCGCACCCGCAGGCGGCGATGATAGACTCCTGCTGCTTGCAGGTTGTAATATCCACCACTCGATGTATTCCACGTTCGGTACACATCTACCTTATAAATATACTGCTGACCAGAAATAACTGCCACAATATCTGCTCTTAACCCGGAGGCTTGTTCCCAACTAGTGCCCCATTGCGATTGCTGCTCCACTCGCACCTGCGGCAAAGTTTCGTGATGCGAAGTCTCATAGTAAAATGTTGCAAGGAGTTGGTCTGCTCTGTCTTGCTGAACGTCGGAGAGGTAAACATAAATGTTGCCGGTGCCAGATGCTCCCTCTTCACCGGACGGCGGATCAATCCAGTTCCGCGTGATTTCGACGGCATCGATAGTGACGACAACGTTGACACGCTGATGGACAGAAACCACTTGAAACGTTGTCATTGCCGATGTTAAAAAAGTTGCTGCTTTTGTGAGCACAAGCGGACTTATAAAGTTTGGCTTTTCAGAACCATCTCCTTCCATTGCGGACATGCTGATCATATTTTCTTCTACATCTTCAAGATGCCAGTGCCTATCTCGGATAATCTCCAATTGATAATGATTATTATTACCCAAAGTGATTTCAAGTGTTTCGGTATTGCCTTTGCCGTCATGGAGGCCTTGGGTTTTGACCATCAGCGGGATGTTCACAATAATATCAACACGAACCGTCATCTTGCGACCATAGTGGTCGGCAAGCACAACATCGAAATACTGTGTGTAAGTCCCCCGCTCTGTAAGCGTGTCGGCTTTTTCGAGCACAATCATTGCATCGTTGATTCCTGCCAGCCCAGAAGAAACTTTTAGAAAATGTTCGTCAATACCAACAATCGACCATCCGCCCTCTCCGAGAATCTCGAACTCATCGTAAAATCCATTCTCTTCGCTCAAAATAATATGCTGTGTACTGATACGGATCGTATTTTCGGCATCGACGAAAATCAATACTCGTTCCCACCCTTGTGCATCCTCCGGTGTCGGATGTCTATCCAAGTGAAGCATGGGGTAGACCAAATGGCCGCTATTATTCTTTGCAACGAGGATACCATCCATCGATTGCAGACTTATGTTCTGTAAATCTATCGTCATGATTTTTATTCCTGAATGGGGTTATTAACTTCCGCGCGGCCATGCCTGATGTATGCACGCAAAGTGAATTGGCCTTGTCGCAAAATTCGTAATCTTCGTCTTCTTCTGGGAGTGCTATCATCATTCACAATTTCTGCAACGGGATTGTTTGTAGGCAGATGCCCGGCAGTAATCGACCATTCTATATCATCAGATGTAAAGCGATAATCAGACTTGCCTGCATTCGATGGTTCAATGTCGGCTTCGAGATCGAACCATTGGCCGAATGCGATGTCATGTATCGCCGTCGAACCAGGATGTCCCGGACTCGTCAGTCTGATGTTTGTTACGGAGATGAAATCGTCAAAATGATCAAAGTCGCTCATGGTAAGGTTCCTTTTTGGGTTATGATGTGTTTACGGTTACGGTTCTTGTACGGGTAGCAGGCGTTTCAAAGTGGAGCCGCCTGAATGCGGCGAGTTCTACAAAGCGTAGATTGACGATGACTCTGTTTGTAAATACGGAATTGATAAATAGAAAGATGTCAGTGGGATAGCGTAAATCATAGTTCGCAAGTGGAATTGCATTAAGGGCACCGTTGTGATTGACATCGGAACGATAGAGCGAGCCTCGCCGGGCAGTTCCCGGCTCAAAGTTCTGCTCAATCGCATCATTCATAAAAAAAGAACATCGGCAGTTTCAAATTGCCGTTATGTTCCGTCGCAACGAGTTTGATGCGATTGTAGTCAATGGTTTCTAGTCCCAGGCGACGTTTTTGCCAAACAATCTCCCTGCCCAGCATGATCTTTCGCAAATGCTGGTTGCCAACCTTTACGGCTTTCGGATTTGGATTGTCTTCTCGTATAACAGGCATGTGATGATAAGGATAACATTTTTATAAACTTTAACCGCCGG
>Ga0099364_10001061_pt1 | contig 45947 bp, 36 predicted proteins | sample TergutTh196P3_FD_73070 | JGI IMG/M metagenome (GOLD analysis project Ga0099364, IMG submission 73070) | Microcerotermes parvus P3 segment gut microbial communities from Pointe-Noire, Republic of the Congo - Th196 P3 | ecosystem: Host-associated > Arthropoda: Insects > Digestive system > Gut ...
CCCCACATCGGGGAATTCATCTGCCATGCCCAGCCCATGGCGCCCTTCGTGGAATATGTGCAGTTCAAAGGCAACTTCCTTTTCGTGCAGGGCATTTGCATAGTCAAATAGGGCACGGTAGGGTAGCATGTCTGTGCGGGTTATCCATAAAAAGGCCGGCGGGGTATCGGGGCGTACATTCTGCTCGCCTGACAGTTTAAGGCGTACATCGTCTGTAATATTTTTAACCAAAGAGCCCCCACCTCGGTTCATGTAGGAAATTACAGGATAACAGGGTACCTGTAAGTTGGGTTTACAGGAAAATCTTTCTATAGGATCTTCTGCATCTGCTTTTCCTTCATCAAAATGATTGGCTGCCATGGTCGTAAGGTGCCCCCCGGCGGAAAAGCCTATCATTCCTATTTTATCCGGGTTTATGCCCCATTCATCGGCACGGCTTCGTATCAGCCTTATGGCTCTTTGCGCATCCAAGAGTGCGCAGGGATACTCGTAGGGCTCGGTGCGGTAATCAAGGACAAAGGCAGATATATCAAGCTTATTTAGCCAAGCTGCTACAGGAGAACCTTCTATGTAGGCCTTGTAGGCATAGGCTCCGCCCGGGCATATAAGCATACAGGCTCGCGCCTTGGCAGCTTTGGGCAGCAGGAAGGACATCATGGAAGGCTCATTCTCTCCAAATGAAGCATCAAAAAGCGGTATCTTTCCGCTCTCCCAAAGGGGAATATTGGGATATTCTTTTAGTTCCTTTGCCCATTGTATCTTGCGTATCCTCTTCCTTTCCTCCGGTGACATTTCCAGTTCTTCTTTTACCGACATAGCATACTCCTTGCTTTATTGCTTTCTTCCTATCCATTATATCATATAGTAAGCGCTATGATTGCGAAAAAACCTAAAATAAGTTAACCTTAATTTATGGTTTCTGTTGCATTCACCGGAGGTGGAACCGGGGGACATATATACCCCGGTCTTGCTGTTGCTGCCAATCTTAAGAATCTCCTCTCCTGCAGGGTCTTTTGGATAGGCTCCAATACCGGAATGGATGAAACTATAGTAAAGAACTCAGGTATAGATTTTTTCGGTGTAGCTTCCGGTAAGCTAAGGCGTTATTTTTCATTACAAAACTTTTTTGATATTTTTAGAATTGCAGCTGGTTTTTTTGCTGCACGCAGAATTTTAAAAAAAGAAAAGCCCCTGCTTTTATTCTCCAAGGGTGGTTTTGTTAGTGTTCCTCCCTGTGCGGCAGCTGCGTCGCTGAAAATTCCTGTTTTTGCTCATGAGTCTGATTATACTCCCGGGCTTGCAACCAAGTTAAACATTCCCTTCACAGAAAAACTTTTTATTCCCTATAACGAGTCCCTTAGCTTTTACAGGGAAAAATACAGGGAAAAAATTTCAGTTTCAGGTAATCCCATAAGACCTGAATTTGCTAACGCAGATCCGCAAAAGGGAAGAGATTTCCTTGGTTTAAGCAATGATGAAAAAGTTTTATTGATCCTTGGCGGCAGTCTTGGCTCAAGAGAGATAAATGAACTTATTGCTTCCTGCCTGCCTGAACTTTGCCATCATTATACGGTGGTACACCAGTACGGGGAAGCCAATGCGGAAGATATTTCGCCTAACGCTAATCCCCGCTATAAAAGTTATGCCTACTTTAAGGAAGAAATGCCCCATGTTATTGCTGCATCTGAGCTTGTTATATGCCGCAGCGGGGCTGGTACTATATGGGAATGCAAGGCCCTTAAAAAACCTATGATCTTTATCCCCCTAAGAGGTAGCGGAACAAGGGGAGATCAGGTAGAGAATGCAAAGCTCTTTATGAAGGCAGGGGCTGGGATCTGTTTTATTCCCGGAGAAAATGCAAAAGAAGAGCTCCTAAAGATAGTAAAGGAGCTGGCAGAAAACCCGGAAAAAAGAAAGAGTATGCAGGAAGCACCTGTCTCAGATAAAGAAGCTGCCATTTTTATTGCAAAAGAAGTACAAAAAAGAATTTCCGGAGTAAAGGCGGAAGCAAATGGGTAATTTTCATTTAATTGATATAATTTTTATTATTCTAACATTGTTAATGATAGTTCACGGATATATAAGGGGTTTTATAACAGAGCTTTTCTCCTGGGCATCTTTGGCTGTCGCTATCCTTGTCGCATTTTTTTTGCATCCCAACATAGCCCTTTTTATACGCGGGAGCTTTATGCCCGATGTGCGTTATGTGCCAGAGCTGCTTGCCTTTTTGGGTGTTTTTGTAATAGCACTAGTTATCTGCAAGCTCCTTGAACTTATACTAAAAAATGTAGTAACCGGTGCAAGTCTTGGCGGTTTAAATAAGCTCTTGGGTGCAATTTTTGGCTTTATAGAAGGTGTTGCCATTGCCGCCCTTATCCTTTTTGTATTGAATGTTCAGCCTTTTTTTGACGTATCATCAATAATGAACGAAAGTATTTTTGCGGAAATTCTTTTGCCTGCTATTAACAGAATTCCGCTTGAGATGGGCAGGGATGTTCAAAATATAGCCGTATTATATGAAGGATTAAAAAGTGTTTGAAAATGTACTGGGTCAAAATTCCACATCTCAGTTAATTTCCGATATTAATTCTTCTAAGCTAGCTCCGGCACTGCTCTTTAGCGGACCTCCCTCATCGGGGAAGGGCACAAGTTCCCTGGAACTTGCAAGGGTATTATCCTGCGAAAAGGAAATAAAGGCCGCCTGGGATTGCAGCTGTCCTTCCTGCGCACGTCACCGTCTTTTAATACATCCGGATTTACTCTGCCTTGGCTTAAAATCTTTTTGTGCGGAGATAAGTGCTTCAGCCGAAGCTGTAAAAAGAGACAGAACAGGAAGGGTACTTTTTATACGCTCATCGAGAAAACTTCTTGCAAGGTTCAATCCCTTTTTATGGGAAGATGACCCAAGGGCATCACGAATCTCATCCCTTGTAAGTTCCATGGACGAGGATCTAAACGAGTTTGAAATTTTAAGTGAAATAGAAGTAGCAGGCACTGAAAACAGCGCAGTAGACAAGCTTGCGGACAGCATAACAAAGTCTTCATATAAACTGGAATCCGAAGGAGTAAGTGATAATATTCCCATAGGGCAGATAAGACGGGCTGCTTACTGGAGCCGTCTTGCGCCTAACGGAAACAGAAAGCTCCTTTTAATAGAAAATGCCGACCGTATGCAGGATGAAGCAAGAAATTCCCTGCTAAAAATTCTGGAGGAACCTCCCGAAAGGGTGAATATAGTCCTTTGTTCGGCAAGGGCAGGCAGCATAATACCTACAATACTCTCCCGCTTAAGGGTTTACCGTTTTATTAAAAGGGATCCCCTTACAGAGGATGATGTTATACGCAGGGTTTTTAAAGATCCCGGTGCTGAAAATGGAATAGGAATTAATGCCTACCTGGATTCCTTTTTGCCTGTATCAAAAGGTACAATTAACAGCCTGGCAGCTCTCTTTACATCCTCTATTGCCTACAAGGCGGCTTTACTTTCCAGAAGGCAGGGACATCAGTTAGGCGAAGAAGCACTTCTTTTGGGAAGATATTCTGCATCCATTGCAGAAGCCGCTTCTTTTGGCAGACACGAGGCAAACGGGGTACTGCTTTTAAATTTCATACTTGAAAAGGCAGAAAAGTTTGAAGTCCGCTCCCTCTTTTCAAGCTTTTTACAGTCCGTTTTGGAACAGGTTTCTCATAGCCTTAAACAAAATACCAATCTTAGCCCAAGACCTGCATATCTGCAGCTCTGGATGAAGAATATTTCCTGGGCGGAAAGTGCCGCCGGTATTTACAGGATTAGACCTGTGCAGGTACTGGAAAAACTATATACAGACCTTTCACGGGGGCTTGCCGAAACGTGAGGCAGTTTATAAAGCGGGCTCTTGGCAGGCTCGAAAAGCTGTCTTCCGAGCAAATTCGGGATATACTTCTTTCCTCTTCCCGTGAAATAATACGACTAGAAACTGTAATAGATTCTCTACCCCGCGGCATACTTGTATGTGATAGCTCCCATAAGCTTATTCTGGCAAATAAGGCTGCCAGGCGTTTTTTATCTATAGGTGCATTCGAACAGGCGCGTGATTATGCCTGGAATATAATAAGCGAGGAAAAAATTTCCGAATTTCTTTCGCATACCATACTTGCGACTGACAAAGCTGAGGAAAGAGAATTTTATGTAAAGCTTGGCGGTACAGACAGGCTTCTTAGTCTTTCTGTTATGCCTCTTGTAGAAGAGCAGAAAATACAGGGCTCTTTAATTTTAATAGATGACATTACAGACAGGAGGGCGCGCGAAGCTCTTATGCGTCGTATGGAAAATCTTGCAAGCTTAACAACCCTGGCAGCGGGTGTTGCACATGAAGTAAAAAACCCCCTTGGTTCCATTTCCATTTATGTACAGTTAATACAAAAGGCAATAGAAGTGCAGCGTATGCATTGTCCGCAGTTTGCAAATGAGCCGGATTTCCATTCACATCTGGATAAATATTTAAATATTGTCAATGAAGAAGTAGAGCGTCTTAATTCCATAGTTGTAGATTTTCTCTTTGCCGTCCGGCCCATTAATATACAGACAAGCAGGACAGATTTAAATGCTCTTATTAGGGACCTGGCGGACTTTGTTTCCTTTGAACTTAAAGAGGCACATATAGAATGTGTCTTGGACCTGGATGCAAAGCTCCCCCTGCTGGATATTGATGAAAAATTAATTAAACAGGCAGTGTTAAACTTAATCCAAAATGCGTCAGCCGCAATAAAGGAAAAGAAAATCTCCGGCGGTATTTTAAGCATAGCTACCCGTTTTAACGAAACAGAAGTAGAAGTTTCCATAAGCGATAATGGCACAGGAATTTCCGAAGAAAATTTAAGTAAGATATTTGAACCTTATTACACCACCAAGCAAAGCGGTACAGGGCTTGGCCTAACAGTTACATTCAAGATTGTTAAGGAACATCAGGGAGACATAAGCGTAAAATCCATAAAAGGCGAGGGGAGTATTTTTACCCTGACACTGCCTCTTCCAAAAACTCAGGGAAAACTGATTTCTTACAGGGAGCAGGATGAATGAAACACAGAATTCTTGTTGCAGATGATGAAAAAAATATCCGGGAAGGTTTGGCTGCGGCGCTGGAACTTGACGGACACGAAGTTGTTCTTGCGTCTGACGGGGAAGAAGCCCTTAAAAAGTTTTTAAAGGGAGATATTGATCTTGTCCTTAGCGATCTAAGAATGCCGGGTATGCCCGGAGAAGAACTCCTTGAAAAAATACTTTTGGATAACCCGCTTACCCCTGTAATAATTTTAACAGGGCACGGCACTATAGAGACGGCAGTAAAAGCCATGCATCTGGGTGCCTGGGATTTTTTAACAAAGCCTGTGAACCTGGATTATCTTTCCCTCCTTGTAAAAAGGGCCCTTTCAAACAGGGAGCTGCAGCTAAAGCATAAAAGGCTGGAAGAGGAACTGGAAAAATCCAGACAGTTTAAAAGCATAATAGGTAAAAGTGCAGTTATGCGCAAGGTTTTTGACACAACTAACAAAGCTGCTCCTACAAGGGCTTCCATATTAATTACAGGAGAATCCGGCACAGGCAAGGAGCTTGTAGCTGATGCGATTCACGGTCTTTCTCCCAGGAAAGAAAAGCCATTAATTAAAGTTCACTGTGCCGCCCTTGCCTCCAGCCTTTTGGAAAGTGAGCTATTCGGACACGAGAAAGGCGCCTTTACAGGAGCTGCTTCCCGTAAGAGGGGACGCTTTGAACTTGCGCACGAAGGCACCCTTTTCCTCGACGAAATAGGGGAAATTGATCAAAATATACAGATCAAGCTTTTAAGGGTTTTACAGGAGAGGAAGTTTGAAAGGGTAGGTGGAGAAGAGAGCATAGAAGTTGATGTTCGCATTGTAGCTGCTACCAACAAAGACTTAAAAGCAGAAATAGAGAAGGGGAATTTTAGGGAAGATCTTTATTTTCGCCTTAATGTAGTAAACATACATGTTCCACCCCTAAGGGAAAGAAAGGAAGACCTTCCCCTTCTTATTACATCATTTTTAAATGAATTTGCAAATGAAAATGGAAAGAACATAAAAGGCATAAGTGACAAGGCCAGATCCTGCCTTTATGCATATTCCTGGCCTGGTAATATAAGGGAACTTCGTAACTGTATAGAAAGCGCTGTTGTAATGTCCGGGGGCAGTCTTTTAACAGAAGATGACCTTCCGCCCGGTTTAAAAAGTGCAGGAGACGAAGACTTTATCCGCATACCCATGGGAAGCAGCATGGAGGAAGCCGAAAAAATTATTATAAGGGAAACTGTCTCTGCACAAAAAGGCAACCAAAGCAAAGCAGCGGATGTTCTTGGCATAGGCAGAAAAACCCTTCACCGTAAACTGCCTGACTGGGAAGAATAAAAATATTTTCATTATGGATTTTCTTTCTTGACATAAAAATATATTTTACTGTATACTCTTTCCAATTGAACAAGGGCGTTCATCCAGAATGCGCGAAGTAATTAAAACTTTGCCTTCTCTGGGTGAACGCTTTTTTTTTGCTTATTTTTTTTATGGCTTTTTAGGAGGAGTATATGACCAGCACGGAAAGGGAAGTCCTAAATTTTGTTAAAGAGAATGATGTACAGTTTATTCGTCTGGCTTTCTGCGATTTATTTGGAATGCAAAAAAATATTGCCATTATGGCAGATGGCTTGGAATCTGCCTTCGAAAATGGTGTCTCCTTCGATGCTCATGCCATTAAAGGTTTTAAGGATGTAAGTGATTCTGATCTCTTCCTTTACCCCGATCCTGTCACGCTTAATGTACTTCCCTGGCGTCCGGGACCCGGCAGGGTAGTGCGCTTTTTTTGTGATATAAAAAATCCGGATGGCAGTATTTTCCTTAATGACGGCAGGGCTCTCTTAAAAAAAGCTGAGGCAAGAGCGGAAAAAATGGGTTATATATGCAAGGTTGGAGCCAAATGCGAGTTTTATCTTTTTAAGACTGATGATCATGGAGAAGCTACCATGATCCCTTTCGACAATGGCGGCTATCTGGATTTACTGCCCCTGGATAAGGGAGAAAACATACGCCGAGAGATCTGCCTTGCACTGGCAGAAATGAGAATACAGCCGGAAACTTCTCATCACGAACAGGGACCTGGTCAGAATGAAATTGATTTCAAGTTTAGCAATGCTCTGGAAGCAGCAGATAACTTACAAACATTTAAAACTGTTGTTAAGGCAATTGCCGAGCGGAACGGACTCTTTGCCTCTTTTATGCCTAAACCACTTCCTGATGCACCCGGCAATGGTATGCATGTAAATCTATCCCTTAATCAATGGGGACGAAACATTTTTAAGAGTGCCGATTCAGGGGAACATTCTGCAGTATCTGAAAGCTTTATTGCAGGGATACTTTCAAAGGTAAGGGAGCTTAGCCTCTTTTTAAATCCCACCATTAATTCATACGAGAGATTTGGCAAGTTTGACGCTCCCAAATATGTTTCCTGGTCTCCCCATAACAGATCCCAGTTAATTCGTATCCCCGCTGCCACAGGAGAAAGAGTTAGAATGGAGCTTCGTTCTCCCGATCCTTCAGTTAATCCTTACCTTGCATTTGCCCTAATAATTTCTGCAGGCCTTGACGGTATAGAAAATAAAATGGAATTACCTGCTTCTGTAAACCTGGACTTGTTTACTGCACCGGAAAGCGTCACTCAAAAATTACAAATGCTTCCTGCCAGTCTTAAAGAAGCCATAGATATAGCAAAAGACAGTGACTTTGTTAAATTAATTCTTGGAGAAAATATGCTTGGTAAATTTATTGATACAAAAGAGAAAGAAGCAGAAGATTTTGACAATGCAAAAAATAAAATGGAGTTTTACAGGGAAAGATATTTTACAGTTATTTAAAGGTTTAAGGAAATAAACATGGAGAGCGCACTTATTATTGCTTCCTCGGAAAAAAGTTTCGTATCTATTGCGGAACTGCTTCGCTCACATTCTATTATTGATGTAATATATGCACGCTCCTGTGCAGACGGGAGGAAGCTCCTTTTAAACAGAAGTTTAGATCTTGTTTTTATTAATTCCCCCTTGCAAGACGAAAGCGGAGAAAACCTTGCAAGGCAAATTGCAATATCAGAAAAGAGCCAGGTAATTTTGGCGGTTAAAAGTGAAATTTACGATGAGATTGCTGCAACATGCGAACAGGATGGAGTATTAACTATTGCAAAGCCAATCAGCAGGGATATGCTGCGTCAGTCCATAAGTATGGCAAGAACCATGCATGCTAGATTTTTAAAAGCCCAGGCCGAGAACGAAAGTTTAAAACAAAAAATAGAAGATATACGCACCATAGACCGCGCCAAAAATATTTTAATTTCCGCCACCAGAATGAGTGAACATGAAGCACATCGTTATATAGAAAAAAAAGCCATGGATACGCGGAGCTCAAAAAGAGCAGTATGCGAAAGGATAATACATGATTATGAAAATGGACCATAGGCAGTAAAAGATGAAAACAGCCTACTTAATTTTAGAAAACGGAATTACCTTTAAGGGCAAAGCTTTTGGAGCAGAACAGGAAGCTCTGGGAGAAATTGTTTTTACCACAGCCATGACAGGTTACCTGGAAACTTTAACCGATCCTTCCTATTACGGACAAATTGTTTTACAGACTTTCCCGCTTATTGGCAATTATGGAGTAATTCCTGAAGATTTTGAATCAAAAAGAATTTCTCTTTTCGCCTATATAGTTAAATATCCCTGCGACCAGCCGTCCAACTTTCGCAGTAAAGAAAGCCTGGATGAATTATTAAAAAGGCATAAAATCCCTGGTCTTTGCGGTATAGATACACGAAAACTTACAAAAATTATCAGAACTCATGGCGTGTTAAACGGAAAAATTATGTACATAGAACCTACTGAGAGAGACAGAGAAGAAGCGGCCATGTACAAGCTTAGCGGTCCTGTAAAGCAGGTGTCCCGACCTGGCGAAGGCCAATGTAATGAGTTAGCCGCCAATTCTTTAAAAAAAATCGCATTAATAAATTGTGGTGCAAAAGGCGGAATAGAAGATGCCCTTGTAAAAAGAGCTTGCAAGGTTATGCATTATACCCATGAAGCCAGCGTATCTGAAATTCTAAGCTCAAGGCCGGCAGGTGTCCTTCTTTCCAACGGGCCCGGTGATCCATCAGATCCTGCAAATAGGCAAACAATAGAAACTATACGGGAACTGGATAAAAAAGGAATTCCAATTATGGGAATATGTCTTGGACATCAGCTCCTTGCCCTGGCTAAAGGTTTTTCCACCCGCAAGATGAAGTTTGGCCATCGGGGAGCGAATCAGGCAGTTAAGGATACAACTACGGGGCGTGTTTATATTACAAGCCAGAACCATGGATATGAAGTGGATGTAAATACAGAAAATGAATGTATAAAAGGAATGTTTATTAATGTTAATGATGGAACAAATGAGGGACTGGATTATGGTCTTTCGTTCTCTGTGCAGTTTCATCCCGAAGCTCAGGGAGGTCCCCTGGATACATCATTTTTGTTTGACAGGTTTTTGGAAAGATTGGAAAAAATAGATGTTTCTATAAATGGAGATTATCCTTATGCCCTTAGATAGGTCAATAAAAAAGGTCTTGCTCATTGGTTCAGGGCCCATAGTAATTGGACAGGCTGCCGAATTCGATTATGCAGGTACCCAGGCCTGCCGTGTTTTAAAAGAAAACGGAATAGAAATAGTACTTGTTAATTCCAATCCTGCCACCATAATGACAGATAAAAATATAGCTGATAAAATTTATATAGAACCTCTTACTCTGGAAACTGTTAAAAGAATAATAGAAAAAGAAAGACCTAATGGAATACTCTCCGGTCTTGGAGGGCAGACTGGATTAACCCTGTCAATAAAACTAAGCAAAGATGGAACCCTGGATAAATATGGAATACGTTTACTTGGTTCATCTCCGGATACTATAGACAAGGCGGAAGACAGGAAAATTTTTAAAGATACCATGGTTAAAATAGGAGAACCTGTTATTCCTTCTGTTATTGCAGAAGACATAGATACAGCTCTTGCCTTTGCCAAAGCTAATGCTTATCCCCTTATCATCAGGCCTGCTTTTACCCTGGGCGGCTCGGGAGGTGGTATTGCCTATGATCAAAAGGAACTTTGCGAAATTACCGCTAACGGAATTGCGGTCTCCCCTATAGGGCAGGTATTGGTTGAGCGTTCCATTGCAGGATGGAAAGAGATAGAGTTCGAAGTTATGCGTGACCGTGCAGGTAATGGGATTATTGTTTGTTCCATGGAGAATTTTGATCCTGTTGGTGTTCATACAGGAGACAGCATTGTTATTGCTCCTGCCATTACCCTATCAGACAGGGAATACCAAATGCTGCGCTCTGCATCGCTTAACATTATAGAAGCTTTGGGAGTAGAAGGGGGCTGTAACTGTCAGTTAGCGCTTAATCCTGAAAGTTTTGAGTATGCAGTAATAGAGGTTAATCCCAGAGTTTCCAGATCCAGTGCATTGGCTTCCAAGGCAACCGGCTATCCTATTGCAAAAGTTGCAACACAAATTGCCATTGGTTACACCCTTGATGAAATTCCAAATAATATTACAGGCAAAACTTACGCGGCTTTTGAGCCTGCCATAGATTATGTTGCAGTAAAATTTCCCAAGTGGCCCTTTGATAAATTTGTCTACGCCGAGAAGAGCCTGGGAACACAGATGAAGGCAACTGGTGAAGTAATGGCAATAGCAGACACTTTCGAAGAAGCGCTTTTAAAGGCAGTGCGCGGAGCTGAACTTGGACTTTCCGATTTAATGCTGCCAAGCTTAAAGAATAAAACTAATGAAGAAATCCTCTCTATGATGAATGCTGCAACTGATGAAAGGCTCTTTGTCCTTTATGAAGCAATTAAGCGGGGCTTTAGCCTGAGTGAAATACATAAAGCAACAATGATAGATCCCTGGTTTCTTAGTGGGCTCTCCCGTATTGCCAATAGTACAGAGTATAAAGAAGAACATGCTGTGGTTTACAAAATGGTAGATACCTGCGGTGGAGAGTTCGAAGCAGAAACACCATATTTTTATTCAATATTGAATGCAGAGGAGAATGAGGCTTTACCCTTTATAGAAAAAAGCAGAAAAGAAAGAGTTGTGGTTCTTGGCAGCGGTCCCATAAGAATAGGTCAGGGAATAGAATTTGATTACGCCTGTGTGCATTGTGTCTGGACTTTAAAAAGCTTAGGTTATGAAGCAATTGTAATTAATAATAACCCGGAGACAGTTTCCACAGATTTTGATACTGCACATAGACTATATTTTGAACCAATTTATATTGATGATGTTATGGAGATCATAGAAATTGAAAAACCCATAGGAGTAATGATTTCCTTTGGCGGGGGTACGGCAATAAAACTTGCCAAAGCCCTTGCCGAAAGGGGTGTAAAAATTCTGGGGACCAGCGCAGACAGTATAGACATTTGTGAAGACAGGGAACGTTTTGACCTCTTTATGGAAAAGTTAGATATTAAACGTCCAAAAGGATTTACTGTATTTACAGAAAGTGCCGCTTTAAAGGCTGCCGAAAAATTAGGCTTCCCTGTACTAATGCGTCCCTCCTATGTATTGGGAGGTCAAAACATGATCATAGCCTGGTCGGAAGATGACATCAGTGAATATATGGAAATTATTCTACGGGTAAAACAGGACAGCCCTGTATTAATAGATAAATACTTAACCGGTTGTGAACTGGAAGTAGACGCAATTTCTGACGGGGAAAATGTTTTTATCCCTGGTATTATGGAGCAGGTTGAAAGAACGGGAGTACATTCAGGTGACAGCATTGCCGTTTATCCCCCTATATCTCTTGATGCTTCCATGAAAGAAAAGCTCTTAAAAATAACAGAAAAAATATGCAGGGCACTATGTGTAAAGGGTCTTGTTAATATACAGTTTGTGCTTTATCAGGGAGAACCTTATGTAATAGAGGTAAACCCCAGAGCCTCAAGAACAGTGCCTTATTTAAGCAAAATTACCGGTGTTGCCATGTGTGATCTGGCTGTTAGGACCTCCCTGGGAGAAAAACTCTCTATTTGTGGAATAGCAAAAGATATGGATTTTATGTCGGTAAAAGTCCCGGTATTTTCTTTTGAAAAATTAACCGGACTGGATACCCATCTTGGACCGGAGATGAAATCCACAGGAGAGGTTTTGGGAATAGGCAGGGATCTGTCCGAAGCCCTGTATAAAGGTCTTTTGGCAGCGGGGTATATAATGAAAAAAAGCGGGGGAGTGCTTATTACCGTAAGCGATAAAGATAAACCGGAAATTGTAAGCATTGCAGAACGTTTTAAAAATCTAGGCTTTTCCCTGTATGCTACACGCGGTACAGCGGCGTATCTGGAAGAGAGAGGTTTTACCGTAGAGACTATAGAAAAAATCCGCCAATCTCCCGTTCATAATACATCCACCCTGCTTCAAAGCGGTAAAATTTCCTATGTCATTTCCACTTCCGAAAAGGGTAGAGACCCTTCCAGGGATGATGTAAAGATACGCCGTAAGGCATGTATGCTGGGTATATCCTGTATGACCAGTGTCGACACAGCCAATGCCCTAATTGACAGCCTTTTATCAGGATACGATGAAAAAAATACAGAGCTTGTAGAAATAAGTGTTTTGCATACTTGACATTAAAACTTATTTTATGATATTTAAATAATAATAAACAAAGGTGTTTATCGGCATGGAATTTATTTCCCCTGCCGGTAAACGCCTTTTTTTTTGGAGGAGGGATGCAAAAGCATTGCAGAAGCATAAAATGGTAAAAGAAATTGTAATAGATGAAAAACTTATTAACTATTTGGAAAACTTGTCTTTCATGAGTTTAAGCAGCGAGGAAAGGCAGCGTATTGGTACAGATTTGGATAATATCCTTTCCGGTATGGCACTCTTGGCTAATCTGGATATTAACAAGGCATCTTTGGAAGTCTCAAATTTTAACTTTGCCTCCTCTCTTAGGAAGGATGAGGTAAAAGCTTCGTTTATCAATGAAGAAATTTTAAAGAATGCTCCCGAAGTATACGGCGGGTGTTTTATAGTGCCTAAAACAGTAGAGTAATTATGCAGCAACTAAGCTCCCTTGAACTTTCAAGGGCAATAATGGAAAAAAAACTAAGCCCCAAAGAAGCTGTCCTTTCGAGTTTAAGGATAATAGAAAAGAACAATGGAAAGCTAAACGCATTTATAAGTATAAACCCTGAATATGCTCTGGCCAAAGCAGAAGAATTACAAAAAAAAATTAATGCAGGAGAAAAATTGTCCAGACTTGCAGGCGTACCTGTGGCAGTAAAAGATAATATTTCCACCAAAGCCTATAAAACAACCTGTGCCTCTAAAATGCTTGAAAATTTTTTACCTATTTATAATGCCACCGTCATAGACAGGATGGAAGAAGCCGGATTAATAATTATTGGCAAGCTCAATATGGATGAATTTGGCATGGGGAGCTCTTCAGAAACAGGATTTTTTGGATCTGTTAAAAATCCCTGGGATATTAGCCGCGTTGCCGGTGGTTCATCGGGAGGAAATGCGGCTGCTGTTGTTTCTGGCGGAGTAACATTAAGCCTGGGAACAGATACAGGCGGCAGCATAAGACAGCCCTGCTCTTTTTGCAATGCCAGTGGTATAAAGCCTACTTATGGAGCAGTGTCGCGTTACGGGCTTTTGGCTTATGCATCATCCCTGGATCAGATAGGACCTGTAGGACAAAATATTGAAGACTGCGCCGCTCTTTTGGAAATAATTTCCGGAATGGATAATAAAGACAGTACCTGTATTTTACCTAAAGCATTTAATTTTGAAAAAAATACTGATAATTGTATGAAAGGAATAAAAATTGGTATACCGGTAAATTATTTTGAAAATGGAATAGAAGCGGATGTAAAAAATGCTTTGTTAAACGCAGCAAAAAGTTTTAAAGAAAAGGGAGCAGAGCTCATAGAATTCACCATGCCCTATACAGAATACCTAATTCCTTCTTATTACATTATTGCATCGGCTGAAGCTTCTTCCAATCTATCCCGTTACGATGGTGTAAAGTATGGTTACCGCAGTGCAAGTGCAAAGACAATTAATGATTTATACCGCATGTCAAGAAACGAAGCTTTTGGCATGGAGGTAAAGCGCAGGATTATGCTTGGGTCTTTTGTTTTATCTTCCGGTTACTATGAAGCCTACTATCAAAAAGCTCTGGATGCGCAAATGCTTATAAAATTGGCATACAAAAAATTGTTTGAATCATTCGATCTTATTCTCTCTCCTGTAACAACGGGCACTGCATACAGGCTTGGAGAAAATATTAATGACCCCATGAAAATGTACATGGGTGATATCTATACTGTGTCAATAAATCTTGCAGGCCTTCCTGCAGTATCTCTACCCTGTGGATTTGATGAGCAGGGAATGCCTGTAGGCATGCAGCTTATAGGAAGTGCTTTTTCTGAACCGCAGCTAATAAGCTGCGCTAGAGAGTATCAGAAGTATAGCGGCTGGCATTTAAAAAGACCGGAGGATTTTTATGATAGACTACAGGATTAAAAATTCTCTTGAAACTGTAATTGGTTTAGAGGTACACGCAGAGTTGAATACAAAATCAAAAATTTTCTGCTCCTGTTCCACAGCTTTTGGGGGCGAAAGCAACAGTAAAACATGTCCCGTATGTACAGGACAGCCTGGTTCCTTGCCCATGTTTAATGATAAGGTTGCAGAACATGCTGTAAAACTAGGTCTTGCACTTTCGTGCAGTATAAACCCCTATTCTAAATTTGACAGAAAAAATTATTTTTACCCTGATCTTCCCAAGGCATACCAAATTTCCCAGTTATACTCCCCAATTTGCAGTGAAGGTAAGCTTGAACTAGACGCCGGAGATTTTAAAAAAATTATAGGCATAAGAGAAATTCACATAGAAGAAGATGCGGGAAAACTTATACATGACACAAGCGGTTCAAGAACCTTAATAGATTATAACCGTGCAGGTGTTCCTCTTCTGGAAATTGTAACTCAACCGGATTTTGGCAATGCAGAAGAAGTAATAATATTTTTGGAAAGACTTATAGAGACCATGCTTTATCTGGATATATGCGATTGCAAAATGCAGGAAGGCTCTCTTAGGGTTGATGTAAATTTATCATTAAAAGAAAGCGGTGCAGAATTAGGAACCAGAACAGAAACAAAAAATCTTAACTCTTTTAAGGCAATAAGCCACGCTATTAATTACGAAGCAGAAAGGCAAAGGGAAATTTTAAATAAGGGCCTTATGGTGGAGCAGGAAACCCGCCGCTGGGACGAAGAAAAAAACTGTTCCTTTCCCATGCGTTCAAAAGAAAATGTCCAGGATTACCGTTACTTTCCCGAGCCGGACTTAAACCCTCTTGTTATATCAGATGAATGGCTTAATGAAATTAAGTCAGCCATTCCTGAACTTGCACAGGAAAAACGGAATAGATACATTGCTGAGTATGGCTTAAGTCCTATTATTGCAGGAAAGATCTGTTCAAGAAGAAATATTGCCGAACTTTTTGAGGAACTCTCGAAAAAAAGCGGAGAAGCTAGGGAAGCTGCCAATCTTATAAATGGTATCTTGATGGAGCTTATAAATAATAAAAACATGGATCCTTTTAAATTGAAAATAGATTCGGAAAAACTTTCCACATTAATTACTATGCTGGCAAAGGGAAAAATTAACAGATCTGTATACAAAGAAACTATAACTGCAGTCTTTAACGAAAATATAGATCCTGAACTATACATAAAAGATAGAGGCCTCTTTATTGTAAGTGACAATGATGCTGTAAATAAGGCTGTAGATAAAGTAATAAAGAATAATGCTGAAGCCGCCAAAGACTTTAAAGAAGGAAAAGAAAAAGTATTTTCTTATTTAATGGGAGAGACCATTAAAAACCTAGGCGGAAAAAGTGATCCTGCTTTAGTTAAGAAAATTTTATTGGAAAAACTTAACAATTTTATACCCTGTAGGAGGGAAGCCAATGCTTAAAGAAGGGCAAGTTAGAATATCTTCGGGCTGTGCAATAACAGGCGTCATAGACAAATCCGGTAAAACTATGAATGGCGAGGCCATGATACAGTCCATTGCTGTTATGCATGAAAGAAGTAATGGCTTAGGCGGAGGATTTGCAGCTTATGGAATATATCCAGAGTATAAGGATTATTATGCTTTTCATATTTTTTACGATTCACCACTGGCAAAAAAAGAATGTGAAGATTTTTTGGACAGGCATTTTGATATAATAAACCTTTCAAAAATTCCTACAAGGAAAATTAATGAAATAAGCGATGAGCCTTTAATATGGCGCTACTTTGTAATTCCTCTCCCAACTAAGCTCTCTTCCAGCGGACTGGACGAAAGGGAATTTACTGCAAGATGCGTATTTCGCGTTAATACCAGAATAGATGGCGCTTATGTTTTTTCCAGCGGCAAAAACATGGGAGTTTTTAAAGCTGTAGGTTACCCCGAGGATGTTGGACGATTTTACAAACTGGAAGAGTACGAAGGTTATGCCTTTACCGCTCATGGAAGATACCCTACAAATACACCGGGCTGGTGGGGAGGAGCACATCCCTTTGCTCTTCTGGATTATTCAGTTGTGCATAATGGAGAAATCTCTTCCTACGATGCAAACCGGCGTGCCATGGAGCAGTATGGTTACACCTGCACATTGCAAACTGACACAGAGGTAATTGCCTATATAGTAGATTATCTAAACAGGAAGAAGGGATTAAACATGGAAGAAATTGCAGCCGTTACGGCAGCTCCCTTTTGGGAAGTAATTGAGCGCATGGATGCTAAAGAAAGAGAGTATCACGAAACCCTGCGTACTTTATTTTCATCCCAGCTCATCACAGGACCTTTTTCCATTATAGTCGGCTTCGAAGGAGGACTAATGGCGCTTAACGACAGACTAAAGCTACGCAGCATGGTAATAGGTGAGAAAGGGGATAAGGTTTACATATCCAGTGAAGAAGCGGCTATTAGAATCATTGAACCTAATTTGGATCGTGTATATGCTCCTGTCGGAGGCTGTCCTGTAGTTGTACGGCTTAATAAGAATGGAGGTATGGCATAATGGCAGTTAATTATTTTTATCCTGAATATGAAGCGGAAAGGAATTACGACAGATGCATTAATTGCAGAGTATGTGAAAAGCAGTGTGCCAACAGCGTTCACGAATATATACAGGAACTGGATAAAATGACATCCGACGATTCCAAGTGCGTTAATTGTCATCGCTGTGTATCTTTATGTCTAACCAGAGCATTAAAGATTGTTAAAAGCGGAAACACTTACAGGGAGAACGCAAACTGGAGTTTAAAATCCATGAACGAGCTCTACCGTCAGGCGGAAAGCGGAGGGGTTTTGCTTTCCAGTATGGGAAATTCTGAGCCGTATCCTGTTTACTTCGATAAAATTTTAATTAATGCCTCCCAGGTTACCAACCCTTCTATAGACCCTTTAAGGGAACCAATGGAAACCCGTGTTATCCTTGGTGCAAAACCCCAGGTAATAGAAAGGGACAGGAGCGGGCGCATAAAAAACAATCTGCCTCCCCAGTTAAAACTTTCCATGCCTGTCATGTTTTCTGCCATGAGTTATGGCTCCTTAAGTTATAACGCACATGAATCTTTGGCAAGAGCGGCAGAGGCAATGGATATTTTATACAATACAGGCGAAGGCGGATTGCATGAAGACTTTTACCGTTATGGGAAAAATACTATAGTTCAGGTAGCTTCAGGACGCTTTGGAGTGCACCCTGATTATTTAAAAGCAGGGGCGGCAATAGAAATTAAAATGGGGCAGGGTGCTAAGCCGGGTATAGGAGGCCATCTTCCCGGATCTAAAATTGTCGGCGATATTTCCAGAACAAGAATGATTCCCGAAGGCAGTGATGCAATTAGCCCCGCACCTCATCATGATATTTATTCAATAGAAGATCTAAGGCAGCTTGTTTTCTCCCTTAAAACTGCTGTGGCATTTAAAAAACCTGTCATTGTTAAAATTGCGGCAGTTCATAATGTGGCAGCCATCTCCAGCGGAATTGCAAGAAGCGGAGCTGACATTATTGTAATTGATGGCTTTAGGGGAGGAACAGGGGCTGCTCCCACCCGTATACGTGACCATGTGGGAATCCCCATAGAGCTAGCTCTTGCCAGTGTGGATAAACGCTTAAGGGACGAAGGCATACGTGACAGAGTTTCCATTGTAGCAGGAGGCGGAATAAGGAGCAGTGCAGATATTGTAAAAGCCGTTGCCCTTGGAGCGGATGCTGTCTATATAGGGACCTCTGCACTTTTGGCAATGGGTTGTCATCTTTGCAGAACCTGCCACATGGGAAAATGTAACTGGGGAATAGCCACCCAAGTTCCGGAACTCACCCGAAGGTTAAATCCCGATATGGGTTACAAAAGGCTTGTTAATCTTTTAACAGCCTGGGATCACGAGATAAAGGAAATGATGGGAGGAATGGGTATAAATTCCATAGAAGCTCTAAAGGGAAATCGTTTAATGCTTCGCGGAATAGGGTTAAATACTAAGGAACTTGAAGTTTTAGGAATAAAGCATGCCGGAGAGTAATAATGAAAAGAGTTTATGTTAATGAAAAGTGGTGTTTAGGCTGCAGATTATGCGAATATTTTTGCGCATTTGCCGGTACCAGCGGTAAAGATATTGCACGATCCCTAAAGGGCGTAAAAATAAATCCCCGCATAAGAATAGAAGAAAAGGATGGTATTAGTTTTGCCGTTTCCTGCCGCCATTGCAAAGAACCATTATGTGTAAAAGCCTGCATAACCGGAGCTTTTAGTGTAATAGACGGGGTTATTACGGTGAACCAGGAGAAATGCGTTAGTTGCTATACCTGTGTTCTATGCTGTCCCTTTGGTGCCATATCGTCTTCGGAAAGCGGAGCAGCGCAAAAATGTGAACTCTGCATAAAAGCGGCAGCAGATTTTCCTGCCTGTGTTTCCGGATGTCCCAACAATGCAATAGTATTCGAGGAAAGGGGGTAAGATGAAATACCTAATTATTGGAAACTCTGCTGCAGGAATTGCCTGTGTAGAAGGAATCAGGCAGATTGATAAAAAAGGCAGCATAACAATTATTTCTGACGAAGCCCATCATACATATTCACGTCCCTTAATTTCCTATTATGTGCAGGGAAAGGTAAGTGCAGAAAAAATTGCCTACAGGAAGGAAAGCTTTTACAAAGACAATGGAGTTAAGCTTTTAAGCTCCAGCAGCGTGGTAAAAATAGAGGCGGATAAAAAATCCATTACACTAAATGATGGAAAATCCCTTTCCTACGATAAGCTCCTAGTGGCTACAGGTTCCAGAGCCTTTGTTCCGCCCATTAAGGGTGTGGAATCAATTAACGATAAAACTGTTTTTATGACTCTGGATGATGCGAAAAAACTGGAAAGCCTTATATCTCCCGAAAAAAAAGTGTTAATTATAGGCGCAGGCTTAATAGGTTTAAAATGTGCCGAGGGTATTTTAACAAAAGTTAAGACAATTACCGTTATTGATCTTGCGCCTCATGTGCTTGCAAGTATTTTGGACAGTGAGGGTGCTGCCTTGGTGCAAAAGCATTTTGAAGAAAAAGGAGTAAAGTTTATTTTTTCCAAAAGTGTAAGTTCCTTTAGTTCTTCTGAGGGAAAGGGAGCCAAAAATATTGCAGTTTTGGATGATGGAAAGAAAATTGATTTTGATCTTGTAGTTCTCGCTGCAGGAGTTAGACCAAACACTGAGCTTCTTGCAGGTATAGCAGAATGTGGCAGGGGTATAGTGATAAACCATAAATCCGAAACATCCAGCCCAGATATTTATGCAGCTGGTGATTGCACAGAAAGCATGGATGTATCAAGCGGACAGCAGAGAATTATGGCATTATTGCCTAATGCATATATGCAGGGAGAATGTGCCGGTATTAACATGGCTGGCGGGGATAAGAGTTTCGATAAAGCCATTCCCATGAACGCAATAGGTTTTATGGGCATGCATATGATAACTGCAGGAAACTACACAGGAGAAACACACTGTACAATAAGCGATGGAGTATATAAAAAATTATTTTATTCCAACAATAAACTTAACGGTTATATTTTTATTGGGAACATAGAAAAAGCGGGTATATATACTAGTTTAATTAGGGAACAGACACCTCTTAATACAATAGATTTTGCGTTAATTTGCGAAAAGCCAGGGCTTATGGCATTTACCAAAGAAGTCCGTGCAGAAAAGTTGGGAGGCAGTCATGGAAGGTAAAGTTATGGAAAATAAAATTATAGAGCCGTGTTTTGGAGAACGGTTTATAGGAAGCGGGACAAAAAACATAAAGTATACCATTAAGGGAACACCCGGTAATGCACTTGGATCTTATCTTGATGGAGGAGAAATTATAGTCCACGGTAATGCTCAGGATGCAGTTGGTGATACCATGAATGACGGAAAAATAATTGTTCATGGCAGTGCAGGCGACGCTCTTGGTTATGCCATGAGGGGCGGTTTAATTTTTATCCGGGATAATTCCGGATACAGAACCGGTATACATATGAAAGAGTATAAAGAGAAAAAGCCCATAATTATTATAGGAGGCAGCGCAGGTTGTTTTCTTGGTGAATACCTTGCAGGCGGAATAATTATTGTACTGGGCATTAATACCAGGGAAATTCCTGTAGGAGATTTTACCGGTACAGGAATGCATGGAGGTAAAATATTTATCAGAACCAAAGCTGCTCTGCCTCCACTGCCAAAACAGGTAATAGTAAATACTGCAGAAGAAGAGGATAAAAAAGAAATTAGCCCTTATGTTAACGAGTATGCCTCATGTTTTGGCTTTGATGCCAATGCGCTTTTAAAGGATAAATTTTACATACTAAGACCAAACGCCAAAAATCCTTACAAGCAGCTTTACACTGCAAATTAAATAGGTGAAGTCCTTTGTCAATTAGCAGCAGGGTAGGCACCGGTATGCCGGGTCTGGACGAAGCCATAGACATGCTCCGGCTTGGAGATAATGTTGTCTGGCAGGTTCAGTCCATTGACGATTACCGGAGAGTTGTTAGTCCATACATTAAACAGGCAAAAGAGGATGGCAGAAAACTCATATACTTTAAATTTGGAAGCCATGTGCCTCTTATGACTGATGATGAAGCAAGTTCGGTATATAAGCTTGATACCTCCGAAGGTTTTGAAGTTTTTACTTCCAAAATTTACAATATAATAGAAAAAGAAGCTTTTAAGGCCTTTTATGTTTTTGACTGTCTTAGTGATCTTCTGGACAGCTGGCGTTCGGATATGATGGTGGGTAATTTTTTCCGCATAACATGTCCCTTTTTGTTCCAGCTGGATACAGTGGCATATTTTGTACTCTTAAGAGGCATTCATAACCATGACACCATTGCCCGCATAAGGGAAACTACCCAGGTGCTTCTGGATGTTTACTGCATGGACGATAAACTTTATGTTCACCCCCTTAAGGTATGGGAAAGGTACTCTCCTACCATGTTTTTTCCCCATCTCATAGAAGGAAAGGAAGCTGTTTCCATAACCTCCAGTGCCGATGCCGCTGCATTATTTTCGCAGGTAGGCCGTGCTTCTAATCAGGGAGATTTTTGGCAGCGTACTCTAGAAAGCGCAAATGTTCTTGCAGAAAGCAGTGAGATGTCAGGCGAAGGCTTTGACAACACAGCTGTACAGGAAATGAAAAAGCTCTTAATAAGCCTGATAATAGGAAAGGAAGAGCGCATAACAGGCCTGGCATTAAAATATTTTAGCCTTAACGATATAATAAAAATTGCAAGACGTGAGATAGGCACAGGTTTTATAGGGGGTAAAAGTGTCGGTATGCTTCTTGCACGGAAAATTCTGGAAGAAAAAACCGGCTTTCATGACACTTATCAAAATCACCTGGAGCCCCACGATTCTTACTATTTAGGTTCTGACATTTTTTATACATACATAGTAAATAACGGCTGCTGGGATTTACGCATAAGACAAAAAACTCCTGAAGGGTATTTTACCCTGGCGGAAGAATTAAAAGACAAATTACTGCAGGGAAAATTTTCAAGCGACATAAGGGAAGAATTTATACAAATGCTTGAATACTTTGGCCAGTCTCCCATCATAGTTCGTTCCAGTTCATTAAGGGAAGATAACTTTGGCAATGCTTTTGCAGGTAAATACGAAAGTGTATTTTGTGTAAACCAGGGCAGCCCGGAAGATAGGCTGGAGGCTTTTGAACAGGCTGTGCGCAGAGTTTATGCCAGTACCATGAACAATGATGCGCTCTCTTATCGCCGGCATAGAGGTCTTGAAAAACTGGATGAACAAATGGCAATACTTGTTCAGAGAGTTTCGGGAAACCATTATGGGGATCTGTTTTTCCCCCATATAGCAGGTGTGGGAAATTCATCAAACCTTTATGTGTGGGATAAGTCTATGGATCCCTATGCCGGCATGCTGCGTATTGTTTTCGGTTTGGGGACACGAGCAGTGGACAGAGTATCGGGCGATTATGCGAAACTTGTGGCATTGGATTATCCCTTAAAAGGACCTCCTGTAAATTACGGAGATGAGAAAAAATTTACACAGCATAAGGCGGATGTTCTTGATTTAAGGGCAAGGCTCCTTACAGAAGCTTCTCTTGATGATATTTACGAAATGGATCTTAAAACTGATAAAGGCATTTTCTTTAGCGTAGACAGTGCAGAGAAGAACCGCCTTAGAGATATGGATATAAAAATTGACAAAATACCCATGATTGCAGATTTTAATAAACTATTAAGAGATAAAAAGTTTCCCCAATTTATTCAGGAAGTCTTAAAAAAACTTTCATCTGCCTATGAGTACCCTGTAGATATAGAGTTTACAATAAATTTTACTTCCCAGGGAGATTTTAAATTCAGTCTTTTGCAGTGCAGGCCTCTTCAGACAAAAGGTCTTGGCAGAGCTATAGAAGCACCCAATCCCCAAAGAGACAATATTTTCCTGTCCTGTGAAGGCGGCTTTATGGGTGGTAATGTACGCTTAAACATAGATTATGTAGTTTTAATAAAGGCAAAAGAATATCTGGAATTAACGGAACAGGACAAATATCAAACAGCGCGTTTAATAGGATTAGTCAATCAGAAGCTGGCAGCAAGAAATATTCTGTTAATAGGCCCTGGCAGATGGGGAACTACAACACCTTCCCTTGGAGTGCCTGTTCATTTTTCTGAGCTGTGTAATATGAAGGCAATATTTGAAGTCTCATATGCAGAGGCAGGTATAATACCAGAGCTTTCTTTTGGGAGTCACTTTTTCCAGGATCTGGTAGAAAGCGGTATTTTTTATGCTGCTGTCTTTGATGGCAAAGATGGAGTAATGTTTAAACCTTCACAAATTCTAAAAAGAGAAAACAAATGTCAGGATCTTGTTAAGTCAAATAAGTCATGGGATTCAGTAATACATATTGCCTCTACACCTGGTCTTGTACTTTATTCAGATATTGCAAAGCAGAAGCTTCTTGCCTATTGGGAAGAAGTATATTAGACTAGTCCGAAACCAAAATTGGAGAGGTAAAAAATGGATTATGCAAAGGAATCATTACAAAGACATTATAAATGGCGCGGAAAAATTGAAGTGATAAGCAGGGTGCCTGTTACAAGCAAAGAGGATCTGTCTTTGGCATATACCCCGGGAGTTGCCGAACCATGTTTAAAAATTCAAAAAGATGTAAATGAAAGTTTCGCTTTAACCCGCAGGGCAAATACAGTAGCGGTAATTACTGATGGTTCGGCGGTTTTAGGTTTGGGAAATATAGGACCGGAAGCAGCCATGCCTGTAATGGAAGGTAAGGCAGTTCTCTTTAAGGAGCTTGGAGGGGTAGATGCAATCCCGCTTTGCATACGCTCGCAAAATGTAGACGAAATAGTTAACACCGTACGTCTATTGGCAGGCAGTTTTGGAGGGATAAACCTGGAAGACATTGCTGCTCCGGCATGTTTTGAAATAGAACGCCGCTTAATTGAGTGCTGCGATATACCTGTTTTCCATGATGATCAGCATGGTACTGCTGTTGTAGTACTGGCGGCTGTAATGAATGCCCTTTATCTAACGGGTAAAAAGAGTAATGACATTTCCCTTGTTATTAATGGATCCGGAGCAGCAGGAATTGCGTCCGCCTGCCTTTTGCTGGATTATGGCATAAAGAATATTATTTTATGTGACCGAAGCGGTGCAATTTATAAGGGTAGAGATAATTTAAATACGGAAAAGCAAAGAATGGCTGATATTACTAATCCCGAAAAGAGACAGGGAAAGCTGGAAGATGCTATAAAGGGAACAGATATTTTTATTGGGCTATCTTCTCCCAACTGCCTTACAGACGGGATGATTAAAACAATGAATAAAGATCCTGCCATATTTGCCATGGCAAATCCCACTCCCGAAATAATGCCAGACCTTGCAAAAGAGGCAGGCGCATTTATGGTGGGCACGGGCCGCAGTGATTTTCCTAACCAAATAAATAATTCTCTTGCCTTTCCCGGAATCTTTAGGGGTGCTTTGGATGCCCGTGCCCGTGTAATAAACGGGGCTATGAAAATTGCCGCAGCAGAGGCCATTGCAACTTTTATTCCCAAAGATAAAATTAACCCGGAAAATTTTATTCCCGACCCTCTGGACAGGGCTCTCTCTCTTTCCGTTGCCCATGCTACAGCTGCTGCTGCCAATAGCCGCCAATAGCCGCCGATAAAATGAAGAAGCTTGGAGAAGAATGTGCTGTTATAGGACTTAATCTCATTGACGGTGAGGCTGCGGGAATTGCCTATAACGGACTTTTAACCCTGCAGCATAGAGGGCAGGAGAGCGCCGGCATTGCCATAGTAAGGGATGGAAATATAATCCTGGAAAAAGGAAATGGCCTAGTATCGGAAGTTTTTACAAAAGAGAAACTTCCCCGCCTTTCTCCCTGTACTACGGCAATAGGCCACACCCGCTATTCCACAACAGGGGGAGGCCAGACAGAAAATGCCGGTCCCTTTTTAACAGAGTATTTAACAGGCCGTATCGCTACATCGCATAACGGTAATATTACCAATGCTGTAGAATTGCGCATAATGCTGGAAAATGCCGGGCTTAGGTTTAAATCGACAAGCGACAGTGAGGTGGTAGCTTCTCTTTTGGCATACAGAATTATAAAGGAAAAAGATACCATAAAAGGAATAGAAAAAGCCCTTTGTGAACTGGAAGGAGCTTTTTCACTTTGCATTGCAACTGCCGAAGGACAATTATTTGCAGTACGTGACAGCTCAGGATTCCGGCCCCTCTGCCTTGGGATTAACGAGAATGGAATTATGGCAGCCTCCGAGAGCTGTGCTTTGGATTCCTGCGGCTTTGATTTTTTACGCAATGTTCTGCCCGGGGAGATAGTATTAATAGAAAAGGGGAAGGAAAAAGGCTCATTTTTTATTAATGCGGATAGTAAAAAGAAGCTGGGACTCTGCATTTTTGAATTTGTTTATTTTGCACGTCCGGATTCAGTCATAGATGGTTTAAGCGTTTACCAGAGCCGTTTTAATATGGGAATGATTTTATCCGGAGAACATCCATCTGACGCAGATATAGTCTGCGGTGTACCCGATTCCGGATTGGATGCAGCCATAGGTTATGCCTATGCTTCCGGGCTCCCCCTTATAAACGGCTTTGTAAAGAACCGCTACATAGGCAGAAGCTTTATCTATCCAAATCAGGATATGCGCTTAAGCGCAGTCCGTTTAAAACTTAACCCCCTAAAGGCAAGTGTAAAAGGAAAGAGAGTGGTTTTGGTAGACGATTCCATTGTTCGCGGTACTACAATAGAAAAAATAGTAAAGAGTTTAAAAAGCGCAGGAGCCAAAGAAGTGCATCTTAGAATATCGTCTCCGCCATTTAAATTTACCTGCTCTTACGGAACGGATGTCAGCAGTAGAGAAAGCCTTATTGCAAACCAGATGAGTATGGAAGAGATATGTGCCAAAATAGGTGCCGACAGTCTTGGCTATATAAGTCTGGATGGTCTTTTAAATGCTTGCAGCTGCTGCTCCCTGCCATTTTGTACAGTATGTTTTACAGGAGAATAAATTTTAAATTACTTTTAAAAAGTGCTTGACACAATGTATCGAAATGTGATATTAAATAAGCGTAAACAAAGGTGTTTACCGGCATGGGCTATATGCTCTTCCCGGTAAGTGCCTTTTTTTTTGATCTTAATGGAGGGATGCCATGAGAAATTATGAAGCAGAAACAAAAAAACGGGTGGATTTTATTCAAAAGTTAATGGAATCTGCAGGTGCTGAGGGCATTGTTTACGGTAATTCCGGAGGTAAAGATAGTGCTCTGGTGGGTATACTCTGTAAAAAAGCCTGTGACAATACTCTTGGCATTATTATGCCTTGCGGTTCCAAAAGGAACTACGAAATCGATAAAAATGATGCCGAAAAAATAGCAGAACAATATAACATAAGCACAAAGTTTGTTGATCTCCAGGATGCAAGAAAGGAAATTATAAAAGTTATAGGCGATAAAACCTCCCTTAATGACACTGCCGCTGCAAATATTGCACCAAGGCTCAGGATGATAACTCTTTACGCCATTGCAGCAAGCGAAAACAGGCTTGTTGCCGGAACAGGTAACAGAAGCGAAGCATATATGGGTTATTTTACAAAGTGGGGCGACGGAGCTTACGATTTTAACCCCATATCTGATCTTACAGTTACTGAAATTTATGAATTTCTGGAATTCCTAAAAGCGCCAGACTTCATAATAAAAAAAGCTCCTTCGGCAGGGCTATTTGATGGGCAAACTGACGAGGAAGAAATGGGTATTTCTTACAAAAATATAGACAGGCTCCTTCTTAATGGTATTGCGGATCTGCAAAGCAGGGCAATAATAGACAGGTATCACGATTCCAGCGAACACAAAAGAAAGCTGCCGCTGACATTTGAAGCGTAAATAAAAATGATAAACGAAAACTACTTAAAATTAAAAGAAAGTTATTTATTTTCCACCATAGCAAAAAAGGTCGGAGATTACTCAAAGACGTATCCTGAAAAGAGAATCACCAGGCTTGGTATAGGCGATGTTACCCGTCCCCTTGCGCCTGTTGTTGTAGAAGCCATTGGTAAGGCTGTTTTGGAAATGGGGAAAGCCGAAACATTCAGGGGATACGGAGAAGAGCAGGGGTACTTGTTTTTAAGAAAGGCAATCTGTGAATATTATGCGAAAAGGTCTGTTATGCTTAACGAAGACGAAGTCTTTATTAGTGATGGGGCAAAAAGTGATCTGGGAAATATCCTTGATATATTTTCTGCTGCCAACACTGTGCAGATTCCTGACCCTGTTTACCCTGTATATGTAGATACCAATATAATGGCAGGACGCAGTATTACCTATATTAACGGAAACATAGAAAATAACTTCCTTCCCATGCCGGACAGGAAAAATAAGGCAGATATTATTTATCTTTGTTCACCTAACAATCCCACAGGATCTTTATATTCAAAAGAAGAGTTAAAAGCCTGGGTAGATTATGCGCTGGAAAATGACGCTGTAATTCTTTTTGACAGTGCTTATGAAATATTTGTTAGAAACGAAAATTACCCCCGAAGTATTTTCGAAATAGAGGGAGCTGTGGAATGTGCCATTGAATTTTGCTCTTTTTCCAAGACGGCGGGTTTTACAGGTACAAGATGCGGTTATACTATAATCCCAAAAAAATTAAAGCGTAATAGTATTGCTTTAAATGGAATGTGGCTTAGAAGACAGACAACAAAATTCAACGGCGTTCCCTATATAGTGCAGCGTGGCGCGGAAGCTGTTTTTACAGACGCTGGACAGGTGCAGATTAAGGAAGCAATAGATTATTACCTTGAAAATGCTAATATTATTGCCAATACCTTAACTGAACTTGGTATATGGTATACAGGCGGAAAAAATTCTCCCTATATATGGATGAAATGCCCAAAGAATATGTTATCCTGGGATTTTTTTGATCAGCTCCTTGAAAAAACAGGAGTTGTAGGAACCCCCGGAGCCGGATTTGGCAATATGGGAGAAGGATTTTTCCGCTTAAGTGCTTTTGGCAGTAAAGAAAATGTGCTTTATGGAATGGAAAAGTTCAGGGAATATGGAGGCACATTATAATGAAAAAAGTATTTATTACCCACAATGAGCTAAAAAAAATTACTGCTCTGTATGCTACACCTTTTCATTTATACGATGAAAAAGGGATAAGGGAAAATGCCCAAAGCATGCTAAATGCCTTTAGCTGGAATAAAAACTTTAAGGAATACTTTGCGGTAAAAGCCACTCCCAATCCTTTTATTCTAAAAATATTAAAGGAAGAAGGCTGCGGAGTAGACTGCTCCAGTATGACTGAACTTATGATGGCAGAAGCGGCAGGTTTTAAGGGCAGGGAAATAATGTTTTCGTCTAACGCTACCCCTGCAGCGGAGTTTGTCTATGCAAGAAAGTTAAACGCCTTAATTAACCTTGACGATTACACCCATATAGACTTTTTGGATAAACATGCCGGAATTCCGGAGACTATATGTCTTCGCTACAATCCAGGCGGCGATTTTGTCATAAGTAATCAAATTATGGATACTCCTGGCGAGGCAAAATACGGCTTAACCAAGCAGCAATTACTGGACGGCTTTGTAAAATTACGCAATATGGGTGCTAAGGAATTCGGCCTTCACTCCTTTCTTGCAAGCAATACATTAAGCAATGAGTATTATCCTGTTTTGGCAAAAATGCTTTTTGAAACAGCCCTCTATCTTAAAAATACTATAGGAATTTCTCTTAGCTTTATTAATTTAAGCGGAGGAATAGGCATCCCATACAAACCGGAAGACAAAGCCAATGACATTGCACTTATAGGCGATGCTGTAAGGAAAGCCTACGAAGAGATCCTTGTTCCAAATGGTCTTGGCAATATTGCCATTCACACTGAACTTGGACGTTTTATGCTGGGGCCCTATGGTTGCCTTGTTGCGACTGCTGTGCATAAAAAAGATATTTACAAAAAATATATAGGTCTTGATGCATGTGCAGCCAATCTTATGAGGCCTGCCATGTATAAGGCTTACCATCATATTACTGTCAGCGGGAAAGAAGAAATGGCGCATGATCATAAGTATGATGTAACAGGCTCCCTTTGTGAAAATAATGACAAGTTTGCCATTGACAGAATGCTCCCAAAGATAGAGATAGGAGACCTCGTAATTATACATGATACCGGAGCTCATGGATTTTCCATGGGGTACAATTACAACGGAAAACTGCGCTCAGCGGAACTTTTACTTAAGCCTGATGGTAAAGTAGAGTTAATACGCAGGGCAGAGACGGCATCAGATTATTTTGCCACTTTGAATGTAAATGGATTTAAACTACCTGATTTTTAATCAGTTATTATTTTAGGAGGATAAGATGGAATCTAGAATGCAGTGTTCAGAAAAAAACAAGGTTTCTGATTTATTTGGCAGCATGGTGTTTAACGACGATGTTATGAAGGCAAAGCTGCCCGATGATATTTATAAAGCATTGAAAAAAACAATGTCTTTGGGTACCCATTTGGAACTGGAAGTTGCCAATGTAGTAGCCAATGCCATGAAAGACTGGGCAGTGGAAAAGGGTGTTACCCATTTTACCCATTGGTTTCAGCCAATGACAGGTATTACAGCGGAAAAACATGAGAGCTTTATTTCCCGTTCCGGAGAAGGAAAAGTAATCATGAAGTTTTCCGGAAAAGAGCTGGTCCGCGGAGAACCCGATGCATCAAGTTTTCCTTCAGGCGGCTTACGGGCAACTTTTGAAGCAAGGGGTTATACAGTTTGGGACATTACAAGCTATGCCTTTATAAAAGATGCCACTCTCTGCATACCTACAGCCTTTTGCTCCTATGGCGGTGAAGCCCTCGATAAAAAAACACCTCTTCTGCGCTCCATGGAAGCTGTTAACAAGCAGGCACTACGCCTCCTTAAACTCTTTGGCAATACCAGCGTTCAACATGTAATGTCTGTGGTTGGTCCTGAGCAAGAGTATTTTCTTATAGATAAAGAGACCTATTTAAAGAGGCCGGATCTGGTTTTTTCCGGCAGAACTTTGTTCGGCTCTCCTCCGCCAAAAGGCCAGGAATTGGAAGATCATTATTTTGGAAGCTTAAAACCCAGGGTATCTGCGTTTATGAAAGAGCTGGATGAAGAACTCTGGAAGCTTGGCATTTACTCCAAGACTAAGCATAACGAGGTAGCCCCTTCTCAGCACGAACTTGCTCCCATATATGGAACAACCAATATAGCTGTAGACCATAACCAGTTAACCATGGAAATGATGAAGAGCATTGCTTACAGGCATGGCTTAATTTGCCTTTTACACGAAAAACCTTTTGCCGGTGTTAATGGTAGCGGCAAGCACAACAACTGGTCTTTGGCGACAGACACGGGCCTTAATCTCCTTGAACCAGGAGAAACCCCTTACGAAAACGCACAGTTTCTTTTATTTTTGGTTGCTGTAATAAAGGCAGTGGACGATTACCAGGATCTGCTCCGTGTATCGTGCGCAAGTGCCGGAAACGATCACAGGCTCGGAGCAAACGAAGCACCTCCTGCCATAGTGTCAATGTTTCTTGGAGATGAGTTAACTGCAATACTGGACTCCATAGATTCCGGTTCTGCATATGAAAATAAGGAAAAGTATCAAATGGAAATAGGTGTAACTGCTCTGCCGCATTTTCCTAAAGACACTACAGACAGGAACAGGACTTCTCCTTTTGCATTTACCGGCAATAAATTTGAGTTCCGCATGCTGGGCTCGTCTTTTTCCGTAGCAGGTCCCAACATAGTTTTAAACACTGCTGTGGCGGAGATCCTTTCACAATTTGCTTCTTCCCTGGAAAAAGACGCTGCCAAAGGCAGTGATTCTTTCAATGCTGCCATTGCTGCCATTGTTAAAAAAACCTATGGAGCGCATAAGCGCATCGTTTTTAACGGAAATAACTACAGTGACGAGTGGGTAAAGGAAGCAGCAAAACGGGGATTGTCAAACCTTAGAACAACAGTGGAAGCTCTGCCAAAGTTTGTTGATAAAAAAAGCATAAGTCTCTTTACAAAGCATGGAGTTTTTTCAGATACCGAGATTCACTCCCGCTATGAGATTTTAACAGAGATATACTGTAAAACCCTTAATATAGAAGCTTTAACAATGATTGATATTGCAAAGAAGCAGATCGTTCCTGCCTGCATAGAGTACCAAAGTGTTTTAAGTTCACTTCTGCAAAGCAAAAAAGCCTGCGGAGGCTACGATGTCAGCATGGAAGATACTCTTTTAAAAGAAATATCAGTTCTTTCTGCAAAGCTTATGAAAAATATTTCTGCCCTGGAAAAGGCGTCAGAAAATGCCAAAAAAACTGACAAAATAGAAGAACAGGCAGAAAGTTTCAGCGCCAAGGTGTTTAAAGCCATGGCAGATCTACGTCTTACAGTAGATGCTCTGGAAAACCTTATGGCACAGAAATACTGGCCTTTACCCTCCTATGGCGAGCTGCTTTTCGGAGTTGTCTAAGGTGGGTGTGCTTTACGATGGAAAATCAAAAACCCTGCTGGAAGGAAGCAGCGCTGATACTTATATAATTCGTTATAAAGATACGGCAACTGCTTTTAACGGAGAAAAAAAAGAGGAGCTGGAAGGAAAGGGTAAACTTAACAATGCAATATCCAATTTCATTTTTAAGTATCTAGCAGATAATGGAGTAGAAACTCACTTTATAAAGGAACTTGATGACACATCCATTCTGGTAAAAAAAGCGGAAATTGTAATGGTAGAAGTAATAGTCCGCAACATTGCTGCTGGAAGTTTTTCTAAAAAGTATGGCATAAAAGAAGGAAGCACATTAAAAAACACAGTAGTAGAATTTTGTTTAAAAAGCGACAGCCTTGGTGACCCCATGATCAATGCCAGTCAAATTACAGCTATAGATCTTGCTTCGAAAGAAGAACTGGACAAAATGATTCAGGATGCGCTTAAAATTAACAAACTTCTAACAGAACTCTTTTTAAAAGCCGGAATAGATCTTATTGATTTTAAACTGGAGTTCGGCAGGTATATTGAAGGTACAGAGACAAAAATTATTTTATGTGATGAAATATCGCCGGATTCATGCCGTCTATGGGATATAGAAAGCGGTAAAAAGCTAGATAAAGACAGGTTTCGTATGGATCTGGGTGGGGTTATGGAAGGATACCTTGATGTATTAAACAGGTTAAAAACTAAATTATAGGGAGAAAAAAATGCTTACAGCAGTAGTTGGTGTAAACTGGGGTGATGAAGGGAAAGGTCGTATGGTAGATCTTTTATCAAGTGACTATGATGTTATTTGCCGTTATCAGGGAGGTAATAATGCCGGACATACTGTTGTAAACGATAAGGGCAAATTCATTCTTAATCTATTGCCATCCGGAATACTTCGCGACGGTGTATGTAATGTCATGGGAGTGGGAATGGCGATAGATTTGGAGCATCTTTGTGGTGAAATAAAATCCCTTTCAGATAAAGGAATATCTGTGGGTGCGCATAACTTAAAAATAAGCGACAAGGCATTTATTTGTCTTCCTTACCATAAACAGCAAGATATACTCGAAGAGGAACGTCTTGGAGACAGAAAATTTGGTTCCACAAGAAGAGGTATTGCTCCTGTGTATGGCGACAAGTACATGAAAAAAGGAATACGCATTGGAGATTTGTTAAACGAAGTTTCTCTTAGACAAAAACTTGAAGATATTATTGTTTGGAAAAATTCAACTTTAAAAGCTTACGGATCTTACGAGGCAAGTATAGAAGATACCATGTCCTGGTTAAGCAAGTATGGCAAAGCTTTGCTTCCCATGATATGCGATACAAGCGAGTTTCTTATGGATGCAATAGCCAATAATAAAAAAATATTAATGGAAGCCCAGCTTGGCTCTTTGCGAGATATTGATTACGGCATATATCCCTATACAACTTCGTCCCAAACCCTTGCTTCCTATGCACCGGCAGGGGCGGGTATACCAGGGACAAAACTTAACTGTGTAATTGGTGTAATGAAAGCTTATTCCAGTTGTGTAGGAGAAGGTCCCTTTGCTGTGGAAATGTTCGGTGACGAAGGTCATGCACTGCGTGAAGCCGGAGCAGAATACGGTGCTGCTACAGGCAGACCGCGCAGAGTAGGAGCTTTTGATGTAGTTGCCAGCCGTTATGGCATTAAAATGCAGGGAGCAGATGAAATTGCACTTACCAAGCTCGATGTTTTATCCTACATGGAAAAAATTCCTGTTTGTGTTGCCTATGATGTAAATGGAACAAAAACAGAAAAATTTCCAAGCGGAGATGCTTTATTAAATGCAAAACCTGTATATGAATATCTGGACGGTTTTAAAAAAGATGTAAGTTCCTGCCGTAAGCAGCAGGATTTGCCCAAAGAAGCTCTGGACTATATTAAGTATATAGAAAAACACATAGATTGCAAAATAAAGTATGTTTCAGTAGGAGCCGGACGGGATAACTACCTTATAATGGATTAATCGGACAGCAATGAAAGAAACAGTTTTAGTTCTGGATTTTGGCGGACAGTATAAAGAACTTATTGCTCGAACTGTACGTTCCTGTAATGTCTATTCTCAAATATTTCCCGGTACTGTATCCATAGAAAAAATACTTTCTGTAAACCCCATAGGGATTATTCTTACAGGAGGTCCAGACAGTGTATACCACAATGATGCTGTAAGGCTGGATAAAAATATTTTTGAGCTTGGCATTCCTGTTTTTGGAATTTGCTATGGTATGCATTTAATGTGTCATAGTCTTGGCGGTGAAGTAAAGCAGGGGAGCAGCGGCGAATATGGAAAAGTTACAGTAAAGCCAGTAAACGGGGAAAAAGCTTTTTATGCCCTTATGAGTCACAGGGATGTAGTCAGTACTGTACCCAAAGGTTTTCGCATAACTTCCCATACAGGTAATTATATTGCCGCGATGGAAAATGCAGACAAAAAACTCTATGCCGTGCAGTTTCATCCTGAAACTTCCCATACAGAGGGAGGCAGAGAGATTTTTAAACATTTTCTTTTTAATGTATGCGGTGCCAAAGGGGATTATCTTCTTGAAGATTACATAGAAAAAGAAACAATGCGCATCAAAGAAAAAGTTAAACGCTATAAAGATAAAGAACTAAAGCCAGGCAGCAGTAAGGTGCTTTTGGCCCTTTCCGGCGGAGTAGACTCTTCTGTCTGCGCCGCTTTGTTAAGCCTGGCTGTTCCTGATTTACTAAGCTGTGTTTTTGTAGATCATGGTTTTATGAGGCAAAACGAAGGAGACGAGATAGAAAAAATCTTTTCCAAAAGAAAATTAAAGTTTATAAGGGTAAATGCACAGGAACGTTTTATTAAGAGATTAAAAGGGATTATAGATCCGGAACAAAAAAGAAAAATAATAGGAGAAGAATTTATACGTGTGTTCGAAGAAGAAGCTGCCAAGCTTGGTAAAATTCCTTTTCTGGCACAGGGTACCATTTATCCCGATATAGTGGAGTCCGGAGGAGATCCCGGAGCTGTTATTAAAAGCCATCATAATGTGGGGGGTCTGCCGGAAAAACTTGGCTTTCATGAAGTCCTGGAACCCCTATCACAGCTCTTTAAGGACGAAGTGCGCCTAATGGGACTTAAGCTGGGACTTCCAAAACATTTACTGGAGCGCCAGCCCTTCCCCGGGCCCGGGCTTGCAATACGCATTACCGGCGAAGTTACCGAAAAAAAACTTAAAATAGTCCGGCATGCAGATGCAATTGTCAGGGAAGAAATAGGCAGGCTAAGAAAAAAACCGGATCAGTATTTTACCGTCCTTACAGATACATTATCTGTAGGTGTAAAGGGCGACAGCAGAACTTATGACCCGGTTATTGCTGTGCGTGCCGTCAGCACCTCCGATTTTATGACATGTGAGTATAGCCGCCTGGGTCATAAGGTACTTGATAAAATTTCCAGCCGCATTACAGGCGAAGTTGCAGGAATAAGCCGGGTTGTATATGATATAAGCGGAAAGCCCCCTGCAACTGTGGAATGGGAATAAAGTCTAGATATGTCTTTTCATTTGTGTTATGCTCTTTTGGAGCCGGGTTCGAAAGAACCTTGCAGGGGGTTACATGAAAATCAAAAAGAAGACCTTTGGCATTCTTTCTGACGGAGAAAAAGTACACCTTTACACCTTAAAGGCAGGGGATTTGGAATTTTCACTTTCCACAATGGGTGCTACCTGGACTTCCCTTTTACTGCCGGGAAGGGACAAGAAAAAAGATGACATCCTTCTTGGTTACAGCACTTTCGACGGCTGGATGAGAAATATGTACTACGGGGTAACTGTAGGGCGTTATGCCAACCGTATAGGGAACTCTAAATTTACCCTGGAAGGTAAAGAATACTACCTGCATAAAAATGACAAGAACTCCTCCCTCCACGGAGGCAGAATGGGATTTTCCAAACTTATATGGAAGGCAGAAGCTTACGAGGAAAAGGACGGCGTTTTCGTACGTTTTGAATTAAACAGTCCAGATGGCGACGAAGGATATCCCGGAAAATTAAAAGCTTCTGTTTGTTATGGGCTTACAAAATCAAACGAAATTGTCGCAGATTACGAGGCTAAGCTGGACGCTCCTTCTCCTGTTAATCTTACCAACCACGCTTACTTTAACCTCGCAGGGGAGGGGAGCGGGATAGACATACTTTCTACAGAGCTAAAACTCTACTGTTCTTCCTATGTAGAAGTTAATGATGAACTTATACCAACAGGAAAAATACTCCCTGTAGAAAAAACCCCTCTGGACTTTGGCATACGTAAACCCATAGGTGCAGATATTGAAAAGCTCGCGTCTACTAGCGCCGGTGCTTATGATCACTGCTATGCTGTGGATGGAGAAGTAGGGGAACTTAGACCCTTTGCGGAAGTTTATGAACCAAACACCGGCAGGTTTATGAGAGGTTTTACAACTCAGCCGGGAGTGCAGTTATACACGGCAAATTACAGAAATCCCACTCCGGGGAAAATAGGCTCTGTCTATAAGGGCTTTAGCGGCTTTTGCCTGGAAACCCAGCATTACCCCGATTCCCCTAATCATCCAGATTTTCCTTCTAGCATTTTTGGCCCCGGCAGAGATTACAATGAAAAAGCAGTTTTTGCATTTGACTTTTAAGGTCTTCTCTTTTAAGGTCTTTTCATCGAAGCTTTAAATCATTAGAATATCCTGCAGAACTTTTTGCCCGGGAGGGCGTATGGATTTTTTAGAAGCAATAATAGAAAAAGCGAAATCTTTGCAGAAAAGACTTGTTCTTACCCGCGGGGATGAGCTTAAAACAATAGAGGCTGCCAGGGTTGTAATGGAAGAAAGACTGGCATCAACTGTAACCATAATAGGTAAAGAATCTGATGTTTGTAAACTTGCAGCGGAAGAGGGAGTAAATATTTCCAATGCTTATATTATCAATCCTGAACATTCGCCTAACTTTGAAAGCTATGTAGAGGAATACTACGAATTAAGAAAGACCAAGGGAATTACCCTGGAAATGGCAAAGAGTGCCATGTTAAAACCTGTAAACTGGGGAGCTATGATGGTGCACATGGGGGACGCCGATGCCGTTGTTGCGGGAGCCCATGACAGTGCTGTTGATGTTTTTATGGCGGGGCTTACCATTTTGGGAATAAATCCCAATGTAAGTACTGCTTCCTCCTGTACCATTGTAGTCAGCCCCGATACCTGCTGGGGAGAAGACGGTGCTTTTATTTTTTCAGATTGTTCAATTATTACCAATCCCACGGCGGAGCAGCTTGCTGATATTGCCATTTGCGCCGCCCAGTCCTGCAAGGCCCTCCTGGGCAGCGAAGCTTATGTAGCACTCCTGTCTCACTCTTCCAAAGGATCAAAAGGTGAGCACAGAGACATAGAAAAAGTCAGGGCAGCCATGGAGATGATCAAACATAGGGAGCCTAAGCTTATAGTAGACGGGGAGATGCAGCTCGATGCTGCTCTACTTCCCTCTGTAATGGATTATAAAATCCCCGATAGCCCTGTTAAAGGCAAAGTGAATACCTTAGTTTTTCCCGATAAGGATGCGGGAAACATAGCCTACCAAATTGCAAAGCTTTTTGGAAAGGCTCAAGTTTTTGGTCCCTTTCTTCAGGGATTCAAAAAACCCATAAACTATATTTCCCATGGAGCTGCCCTTAGCGGCGCTGTAATTACCTGTGCGGTAAGCCTTGCGGAAGCGAATTAGGATCGCCGCTAAACGCGGCTAATATAGGAGTTTTAAGAAAACTGCGTTTTCTTTTCGATTAAGATCGCCGCTAAACGCGGCTAATATAGGAGTTTTAAGAAAACTGCGTTTTCTTTTCGATTAAGATCGCCGCTAAACGCGGCTAATATAGGAGTTAATATGGACTTTTTGGAGGCTATTTTATCCAAGGCAAAAGAGAAGCAGAAAAGGCTAGTTTTAACAGAAGGTAAAGAGGCGGAAGCAATCAAGGCAGCCAGGGTTATCTTAAACGAAGGACTGGCAGAGTCCGTTACTCTGCTTGGGAAAAAATCAGATATACAAAAAGTTGCATCAGAGGAAGGGGTAGACCTAACCGATCTCAACATCATAGAACCTGAATATTCCGCCGAATTAAACAGGTATGCCAGTGAATACCTTGTACTGCGCAATGATATAACAATAAAGATGAATCAGGCAAAGCAAGACATGATGCAGCCTCTTTGCTACGGTGCCATGATGGTGCATCTTGGGGATGCTGATGCTGTAGTTGGTGGTGCGGAAAGCAATGCAATGGATGTATTAAACACAGGCTTAATGATAATAGGTACTGCAGAAAATGTTAAAACTGTATCTTCCTGTAACATACTGTTTGGTAATGACAAAAGCTGGGGAGCAGACGGCGCTTTTATATTTTCTGACTGCTCTATAATACTAAACCCAAGTGCAGAGGAATTATCTGACATAGCACTCTCTGCAGCCATTTCCTGCCGTGACTATCTTGGAGTTAAACCTGCCCTTGCACTTCTCTCATACTCTACAAAAGGCTCAAAAAAACCCAATAAGGATATAGAAAAAATTCAATCTGCCTTAAAAATTATTAAGGAAAGAGATCCTGATCTAAATGTAGACGGAGAAATGCAGATAGATGCTGCTTTAATTCCAGCTGTTACCGACTATCTTGCACCTAGTAGTCCTGTAAAGGGGAAGGTTAATACCCTTATTTTCCCCAATATGGAAGCCGGAAATATAGCATTCCAGATGGCACGTGCTTTTGGCAAAGCCGAAACTTACGGTCCTTTTTTACAGGGTTTTGCCAAGCCTATTAGCTATATTCCCCATGGAGCTCTTGCAAATAAGGTTGTAGTTACCTGTGCTGCTGCTTTGGCAAGAGCCTAATCGTTAGTTTTTTTACTTTTTAGTGTAAAATCCATTATTCGCCACTTGTAAAAAGCATATATTCTGGCTAGAATAGGCTATAAAAATAAAAAAGCCAAGCTCAAGCTAAGAAAAAGAGGTGCCCATGGAAATCCAATTACAAGAACTCATCGATAAAATAAAAAAAGATGGAATAGAAACTGCTTCTGAGGAAGCAGCGAAGATAAAACGCGAGGCCGAAGAAGAAGCCGCCAGGATAGTGGCTGCGGCAGAAAAAGAAGCTTCCAACAAAATCGATCAAATTAAGGCAGATACCGAAAGACTGGAAAAATCCGGAAAAGCTGCTTTAGAACAGGCCTCCAGGAATCTGCTTCTTGCCTTTAAAGGTGAAGTTCAAAGCCTTTTGGATAAAATTGTCGTTCAGGGAGTGAGTTCCGCTTATGACGAGAACACCCTTAAGCAAATCTTACCCGAACTCTTTAAAAGCTGGGCTGCCAAAGGTGCTGCTTCCGGCTCTGCCTCCTTCGATCTCCTGCTTTCGGAAGCTGATATGGCTAAGTTAAAATCCTGGGCTCAAGGAGCTCTTGCCGAAGAACTAAAGAAAGGTGTGGAGTTAAAGTCTGACCGTAAACTTGGTTCCGGCTTTAGAATTGCCAATAAGGATGGTTCAGCATACTACGATTTCTCCGCCGAATCTGTGGCAGAGTTTCTTTCAAATTACCTCAATCCTAATCTGGTAGAGATCCTTTCCGGCTCTGCAAAAGGAATATAAAAAGTGGGTTCCTATTATTATTTAGGGGCCCAGATTCCCTATCTTGTATACGGACAAAATCCACCCATGAGTTCTGCCGCTTTCAGGGCACTGGCTCTGGAGCACATGAGTTCCGCTGATCTTGCCTTAATGAATTACTGTACCCTGGATCCCGATCCGCTGGTTCCTGAAGAAGCAGAAACACCAGAAGCACAGGCAGGAAATCTCCCGGAAACTCAAAGCGGGGAATTCAACACATACAGTGTTGCCAGCAAAAAAGTAGGCTCTTCCTTAATTAACCGCTGGAAGGAGTGGGAAAGAACACTGCGTCTTAATCTTGCAAAGGAGAGAGCTATTAAATTTAAAAGGGAAAGTCTGGATGCTCCGGATACTCCCCCCGAAGCTGTATTGGTAGCAAAAAATGCACTTTTAATAGAATCTCCTCTGGAAGCAGAACTTTTTCTGGATAAGGCACGTTGGGATGCCATTGATAATTTACAGGGTTTAGATGTATTCAGCGACGCTGCCATGTATGCATATTTATTGAAGCTTCTTTTAATGGAAAGGCGCGTAGGCTTTAATGCAGAAGATGGGTTTACTGAATATAAGGAGTTGTATAACGCAATATTAAATTCTGCGGAATCTAGTATGCAGAAGATAGAATAAAACCAGGTTAAAAAATCTATGGAGTATATGAATGATTGATACAAAGGGAAGTGTAGTTGCCGTAAATGGTAATATGGTCAGTGTCCGTTTTGATGGCGCTGTTTCCATGAACGAAGTAGGCTATGTTAAAGTCGCCGATCAGCGGCTAAAAAGCGAAGTTATCAGGATCAGGGGAAATGTATCCCAGCTTCAGGTTTTCGAAATTACCAAGGGAATTACCGTAGGAGACGAGGTCGAATTCTCCGGTGATATGCTTGCTGTAGAACTTGGTCCCGGCCTTTTGGGGCAGGTCTATGACGGACTTCAAAATCCGCTGCCCCAGCTTGCAGAAAAAGCCGGTTACTTTCTGGAGAGGGGAGTATATCTTGAACCTCTTTCTGATCAAAAAGAATGGGCTTTTACCCCCCAGGCCAAAGTTGGAGACAGCCTAGAAAGGGCAGACACCCTGGGTACAGTTCCGGAAGGTTCTTTTCTTCACCGTATTATGGTTCCCTTTAACCTTTATGGAACTTATACAGTTGCATCCATTAAGGATGCCGGTTCCTATAAAATAAAAGACACCATTGCCGAATTAAAAGATGAAAAGGGCACTATTATTCCTGTAAAAATGAGTTTTACTTGGCCTGTAAAGCGCCCTGTAGACTGCTTTGAAGAAAGACTCATGCCTAAAGACCCCATGGTTACTAGGGTACGTCTTATAGATACATTCTTCCCTGTTGCAAGGGGCGGAACTTACTGTATTCCCGGTCCCTTCGGTGCCGGAAAAACCGTTTTGCAGCAGATCACCAGCCGTTTTGCCGATGTAGATATTGTGATTGTTGCGGCCTGCGGAGAAAGGGCAGGTGAAGTTGTAGAAACCCTCAAAGAGTTCCCCGAGCTTATAGACGAAAGAACTGGCCGTTCATTAATGGAAAGAACTATCATAATTTGTAATACCTCCTCCATGCCTGTAGCAGCCAGGGAAGCCTCGGTTTACACCGCTGTAACACTGGCAGAGTATTACCGCCAAATGGGTTTGAATGTTCTGCTTTTGGCTGACTCCACAAGCCGTTGGGCGCAGGCTATGAGGGAAATGTCAGGGCGCCTGGAAGAGATACCCGGTGAAGAGGCTTTCCCCGCATACCTGGAATCTACCATTGCCAGCTTTTATGAGAGGGCCGGAATAGTAAAACTAAGGGATGGCACCATAGGCTCTGTAACCATAGGTGGAACTGTAAGTCCTGCCGGTGGTAACTTTGAAGAGCCTGTTACCCAGGCAACCCTAAAGGTAGTCGGCGCTTTCCACGGTCTTTCAAGAGAACGCTCGGATGCCAGAAAATTCCCTGCAATTCATCCCATGGATTCCTGGTCAAAGTACAAGGGCATCATAGGTGAAGACAAGGTAAGGTACGCACATGCCTTTATGCGCCGCGGTATAGAAGTTGAGCAAATGATGAAGGTAGTAGGCGAAGAGGGAACCAGTCTTGATGATTATATTATCTATCTAAAGGGTGAACTTATTGACTCAGTTTACTTTCAACAGAACTCCTTTGATGCAGTTGATGCCGCGGTAAAACCCGAAAGGCAGATTTACACCTTTGATAAACTCCTCCATATACTAGCCTCGGAATTTAAGTTCCCCGATAAAAATGAAGCCCGCATTTGGTTTAACCGCTTAAGGCAGAGATTCCTTGACTATAATGGCTCCGCCTGGCAGGATGAACGTTTTAACACCCTGGAAAAAGAAATTGAAGAAGCGGTTAAAGCCCAATCCCAGGGTATAGATAAAAGTGCAGAGAAAATATTGGCACCTGCAAGAGCCTCCGGCTCCCAGGATAATTAAGGACGGGCAGAATGAAAAAAGTATACAGTAAAATAGAATCCATTACCGGAAGCGTTATTACCGTCCGGGCAGAAGGAGTCCGTTACGGAGATCTGGCAGAAGTAGACACAGTTTTTGGAACATCCCTTGCAGAGGTTAACCGTCTGGAAGACGACCTTGTATCTTTGCAGGTCTTTGCAGGGGGCAGGGGAATTTCGACTGACGACACGGTCCGCTTTTTGGGACGCTCCATGCAGGTTCCCTTTTCCGATTATCTTCTTGGCAGGGTATTTTCCGGCTCCGGGGCTCCCAGAGACAAGGGGCCTGCTTTGCAAGATAACATGATTCCTATAGGAGGACCTTCTGTAAACCCCTCACAGCGCATCATACCCAGAAACATGATACGTACCGGAATACCCATGATAGACCTTTTTAATACCCTTGTAGTTTCACAAAAGCTCCCTATCTTTTCGGTTTCCGGTGAACCTTACAATGAGCTTTTGGCACGCATTGCCATGCAGGCGGAGGTTGATGTAATAGTACTTGGCGGCATGGGTTTAAAGTATGATGATTACCTTATTTTTAAAGACACCCTGGAAAATGCCGGTGCTTTGGCAAGGACTGTTATGTTCATGCATACAGCCAGCGATCCCACAGTTGAATGTCTTATGATCCCCGATATGTCTTTGGCAGTAGCAGAACAGTTTGCTCTTCAGGGTAAGGACGTACTGGTACTCTTAACCGATATGACAAACTTTGCCGATGCCATGAAGGAGATCTCCATCATACAGGAGCAAGTACCATCAAACCGCGGTTATCCCGGTGACCTTTACAGTCAGCTTGCATCCCGTTACGAAAAAGCTGTAGATTTTGAAACAGCCGGCTCTATCACAGTCCTTGCCGTTACAACAATGCCTGGTGATGATGTAACTCACCCCGTTCCTGATAATACAGGATACATTACCGAAGGGCAGTTCTACCTTAAAAACGGCCGTATTGAGCCCTTTGGTTCGCTCTCCCGCCTAAAGCAGCAGGTAAACGGCAAGACAAGAGCCGATCACAGGGCCTTAATGGACGGTATGATTAAGCTCTACGCTTCCTATAAAGATACCTTAGAGAAAAAAGCCATGGGCTTTATTATGACACACTGGGACGATAAGCTTCTTAAATATGGAGAGATGTTCGAATCCCAGATGATGGATCTTACAGTTAATATTCCGCTTGAAAGAGCATTGGATCTAGGTTGGGAAATCCTTGAGGCCTGTTTTAACCCCGAAGAGACCGGTCTTAGAACAGAGCTTATAAGCAGATTCTGGCCCAAAAAGGATTAATAAAGCATGGCAAAGATAAAGCTCACAAAGAATGAGCTTAAAAAACAAAAAGATTCTCTTAGAATGTATCAGCGCTATTTGCCTACTCTTATACTTAAAAAGCAGCAGCTCCAGGCTGAGATACGTTCTACAGAAATCCGTTTAAAGGAACTTAAAGAAGAAAAAGAGCATCTTGATGAAGTTTTCCGTGTCTGGATAGGAGTATTTGCCGAGAAGGGCTTTTTTACTCCCAATATTCTGAAAATAACCGAGACAAGAACATCTCAGGGTAATATTGCCGGTGTACCAATACCCATATTCGAAGGTGCCGATTTTGAAATCTACCCTTATGATCTGGCACGTATGCCCCTTTGGTTGGATCTTGCTGTAGAAAGGCTTAAGCAGATATTGCAAATAGATCTTGAAGCCCGGGTTGTAGAAGAACAGCGAAGAAGGCTGGAACATGAACTTAGAATTACAACCCAAAGGGTAAATCTCTTTGAAAAGATAAAGATCCCGGAAGCCCAGTCCAATATAAAGAAGATACAAGTTTATCTGGGAGATCAGCAGACTGCCGCGGTAGTCAGGGGAAAAATTGCCAAGCGTGGTCTAGCCAAGGCTGCCGCAGTTGGGAGCGATTAATAGTGATTATTCCTATGAAGAAGCTTTCACTGGTGGTAATGAAAAAACATCAGGAAGAATGTCTTGAAAAGATAAGGGAAATTGGCGTCCTCCATATACAGGAAAAGAATGTAAACAACTTGGTTCTTACCCATCTTTTTGAGCAAAAAACATATACAGAAAAAGCACTTGCTATTCTTGAGTCATTTGAAGCAGTTGCAAAAATCCACAGTTTGGAAATAATGGGGAAAAAATCTGATCCTCTGGATAACTCTGAAGATCTTATAAACCCAAAAGGTATTCCTTTTTCTTTGGATGCTTTGGATATTTCAGGTGTAAGGTACCCTGATATTGCCAATCGTATATTAGACCTAGATGAGAAAAGAAACGAACTAATAGAAAGAAAAAACATACATACTGCAGAATATGAAAGGTTAAAAGAATGGGGCTACTTTAGTTTCAGAGATCTGCAATTCCTTTCCAGAAATGGTGTAACTATATATTTTTATGAATATGCTCCAAGCATACTTAAATATCTTCCGAAAGATATTCCCTTTATTGTTACTCACAAAACAAAAAAAGTTGCCTACATTTTAACGGTTAACAGTAAAATTCCAAATGACGAACCAATTTCCATGGGAGAATATTCCCTCTCCGATCTTGATACCATACTGGAAGATATTAATGATCAGCTCCATGAAGTTGAATTGCAACTAACGGCTTTTTATTATCAAAGGATTATCCTTGAAGAAGAGCTTGAATCCATTACAGAAAAGATCAGCTTTGAAACTATTAATGCCGGAATGGAGAGCCTTGAAATTGCAAATACGACGACAGGCATTTCCTGGATTACAGGTTTTGCTCCAGTAGACAGTGTAGATGGCATAATAAATGCTGCTGCGGATAATTCCTGGGTTTTATCTGTTACTGAACCAACTATTCATGATACTCCTCCTACAATACTTAAAACAAAATCCATTGCGCGGGTTATTCAACCCCTCTTTAAACTTTTGGGGACCATACCCGGCTACTGGGAATATGATGTCAGTTCGCTGTATATGTTTTTCTTTTGCATATTTTTTGCAATGATCTTTGGTGATGCAGGTTATGGACTTGTCTTTTTGGCAATTTCCTTAATAATGAGCATTGTTACAAAAGCCAAAAAAGGCAAAGCCAATGATGTATCCATTTTACTTTTTTTCCTCTCTGTTTTTACCTTAATCTGGGGCAGCATAACAGGTACATGGTTTTCCATGCCCCACAGCAGCTTGCCTCCTCTTTTGCAATCTCTTATAATTCCGCCTTTTAATAATATTGGTCCTCTGGCGGAGTTTCCTGTGTTTTTGCAGAATATTTTCAATCTCCCTCCGACAGTTCCTGTAGATGCCCTAAAAACCCGCTGGAATATTCAATTTTTATGTTTTTCCATTGCCTTAATACAGCTTGTCTCAGCAAGAATTTATTTAATGAGAAAGCTAATGCCTAGCCTTTCTGCTTTTGCACAGATAGGCTGGATTTTAATGTTAATAGGAATGTATTTTTTGGTTCTATCTTTGCTCTTAAAAATCGTTCTTCCATCATTCGCCATTCACTTTATTATAATTGGAGTTTCCATATCTTTTATTTTAACCGAGCAAAAAGGGGGAAACTTCTTTGCCAACATAGCCAAAAGTTTTACCAACTTCTTTACTTTCTTCCTTAACCTTGTAGGTTGCTTTGGTGATATTATAAGTTATATACGTCTTTTTGCAGTGGGTCTTGCTGGTTCTTTAATTGCGCAGACTGTAAATTCTCTGGCAATACCCCCCGGGGGCTTAACCAGTGACTATGGAGCTTTGGCTTTGGATTTTATTTTTAGGCTGCTTGCAACATCATTGGTTTTCTGCTTTGGACATTTATTGAATATTTTAATGGGTGGGCTTTCCCTTGTAGTTCATGGGATAAGGCTTAACCTTTTGGAATTTGCCGGGAACCATCTTGGAATGGAATGGTCCGGTTATGAATATAATCCTTTTGCATTAAAGCAAAAAAGAATTTAAAACGCCGCTAAAAGCGGCTAATATAGGAGTTTTAGGAAACTTCGTTTCCTTTCGATTAAGAACGCCGCTAAAAGCGGCTAACATAGGAGTTTTAGGAAACTTCGTTTCCTTTCGATTAAGAACGCCGCTAAAAGCGGCTAACATAGGAGTTTTAGGAAACTTCGTTTCCTTTCGATTAAGAACGCCGCTAAAAGCGGCTAATATAGGAGTTTTAGGAAACTTCGTTTCCTTT